>JAEEGI010004524.1_pt1 | contig 32487 bp, 22 predicted proteins | sample 8958751 | NCBI WGS metagenome assembly JAEEGI01 (sample SAMN16246545, study PRJNA631951) | gut metagenome | biome: gut microbiome; feature: rumen; material: KS-attached | host: Bos | place: Iran: Karaj | collected 2018-10
GCAGTGTTGGTGTCGTCGCCCCCGATGGTGTGGAGGACGTCGACGCCGTCCTTGACGAGCTGGTCGGCCGCGACCTTCTGGGGGTCTTCGCCTTCCTTGACGAGGCCGCGCTTGACGCAGTCCTTGACGTTGGTGAGCTTGACGCGGCTGTTGCCGATGCAGCTGCCGCCGAAGAGGGTGAGGTCGAGGGCGTGCTTGCGGACCGCGGGCGTCACCTTGATGCTTTCGCCCTTCAGGAGGCCGGCGTAGCCGTTGACGTAGCAGATGATCTGGACATTCGGCGCCTTCTTCGTGTAGGTGTCGATGAGGTAGCCGATGGACGAGCTGAGGCAGGGGGCGAGGCCGCCGGCCGTGAGGATGCCAACCTTCTTGATGGTCTTCATGTGCGTATGTGTCTCCAAAGTTGCGCGTAGACGCGCGATTAACAAAACAACTGATAATATTTTAACCTCTTGTCCGCTGTTTTGGAAGAACAAACAATCTTTGCGCATGGTGCAAGGAGAGAGAGTATAATGTTCAATCATGGATAAAAGCCACATGGACATGTGCCACGGCCCGCTGTACTGGCAGGTCGTGCGCTTCGGCCTCCCGGTCATGCTTTCGGGCTTGCTTCAGCTCGGTTTCAGCATGGCCGATTTGGTCGTCATCGGGCGCTTCGGGTCTGCGCAGTCGCTCGGCGCAGTAGGCGTCACCACCCCGATCATCGGCCTGCTGCTCAACATCTTCTGCGGACTCTCTGTTGGCGGCAGTGTCATCATCGCGCAGTACTTCGGCGCCCGCGACCGCCGCAACACGAGCCGGGCCGTCCACACGGCAGTGTCTCTCTCGTTCATCGGCGGCGCCGTCATCATGGTCATCTCCCTTCTGGTGATCAGGCCGCTCCTGGTGGCGCTGCATGTCCCGGAAGACGTCATCGACAAAACATGTCTCTACATGCGGATATACAGCTGTGGCATTCCCTTCAGCATTCTCTACAACTTTTGCTACGGCGTTCTCCGCGCCGTCGGCGACACGAAGCGGCCCATGCTGTACCTGGTCGCCGCCGGAATACTCAACGTCGCGCTGAATCTCCTCTTCGTAATCCGCTTCAAGCTCGATGTCGCGGGCGTCGCGCTGGCGACAATCGCCTCGCAGGGGCTCTCGGCCTTCCTCATCGTCCACAATCTCCGCCACGCGCATGATGCCTGCCGCCTCAACTGGCGGTTGCTTCGCGTTCATCCGCACATCCTGCGCCACATGCTGCGCATTGGCATTCCCGCCGGTTTCCAAACCTCGTTCTACTCCATTGCGAACCTCGCGGTCATGTCTTGCGTCGCGGGCTTCGGCTCGCTGGCGCTGGCCGGCAATGCCGCCGCCATCAACCTCGAGGGGTTGCTTTGGATGACGACCTGGGCATTCCATCAGGCCGCGATGAGCTTCGTGGGCCAGAACTACGGCGGCGGACAATACAGCCGTCTGCGACGGAGCATCCTTTATTCCGAGGCCACGGTAGTGCCGGTCATACTGGTCCTTGGCTGGGCTTTCTTCCTCTTTTCGCGCACCCTGATCGGCTTCTACAACCCGGATCCCCAGGTGGCTGAATTCGGCCGTCTCCACATGAAGTACGCCTTCACGCTCTACGCCCTCTGCAGCACGCAGGAGATCGTCGCCGGATCGCTGCGCGGACTCGGCATCTCCTTCAAGCCGGCGATATCCGCCATGTTCGGAATTTGCATTTCGAGACTGCTATGGGTCTGGTTCGTTTTTCCAATCCCGCGTTTCCACAACATGGGCGGCCTCTACATGTGCTATCCTATTTCATGGGCGATCGCCCTTATACCAAACGCCATTCTCCTATTCAACCAGCTACGCCACCTCCCATCCGGAGACATTGGAAAGGTCCGACCCTCATGACAAAGCTCCAATCAGACAAGTTGAACTTCGCCATACTTGGCGCCGGACACATCGCCGCCAAAATGGCGCGAACGCTGGATTTCCTGCGCGACGAGGTCAACCCCTACGCCGTCGCCTCGCGCGAAATTACCCGCGCCGAGGCGCTTCGCGCCGAAAGCCGCTTTGAACGCGCTTACGGGTCATACGCCGAGATGCTGGCCGACCCTGCCGTCGACGTCGTCTATGTCGCGACGCCGAATTTCTTCCATCACGCGCAAATGCTGGACTGTCTCGCGGCCGGCAAGCACGTCATTTGCGAAAAGCCATTTACCCTTACTGTCGCCGAGGCCGAGGAGGTTTTCGCGATGGCCAAGGCGCGAGGCCTCTTCGTCATGGAGGCGATGTGGACGCGCTTCCAGCCTGCAGTCCGCCTCATCCGCGAAATCATCGCTTCCGGCGAAATCGGCAAACCGCGCTTCCTTGAGGCCTGTTTTGGCCTCGCCATCAGCCACAAGGAGCGCGTGAAGAGTCCCGCTCTTGGCGGAGGGGCGCTCCTAGACCTCGGCATCTACCCGCTCAACTTCGCGGCGATGCACTTCGGTCTCGCGGACGTCCGGCGGGTTCACTCCGCCATGACGCTTTCGCCGGAGGGCGTCGATGATCAGTCCGCGATCACATTGGAATACACCGACGGACGCATGGCCGTGCTGACGACCTCGATGACGGCCGCCTGCGGTGCCTTCGGGCGCATTTCGGGTACATTGGGCCACATAGAATTGCCCCAGTTGACGCGCTGCGAGTCCTTCACGGTGCGGCTTGTGCCGTCGGACAAGGCGCGTGTAGTGCAGTGCCCGTTCGACTTCAACGGCTACGAATACGAGGTGCGCGCCGCAGTGGCCGCGATTCGCGCCGGCCGCCTCGAATGCGACGAAATGCCGTGGAGCGAGACGCTTGCCGTGACCGGCGTCATGGAGCGGGTGCTCCACGATGCGGGGTACGGCGAGGTTCTTGCGAAACCCCTGTGAGCCTCAATCGAAAAAGCAGACCGAGGTTTCGCAAGAACCTCGTACTTCAATTCACATGAGAACCGTCATACCCGCAAACGAGGGCTGGGAGTTTTCCCGCGCCAATTCATCGTTCAAGACCGTCCGGCTGCCGCACCAGGCGCTGCCCGAGCCGTCTCACATCATGAGTCCGCGAACCGAGGAGGTCGTCTACCGCTACGCGTTCGACGCGCCGGAAGTGTGGCGGGAGAAGATTGTCGAAATGAGCATCGGCGCGGCCATGCAGGTCGCGCGCGTCTTCGTCAACGACCGCTACAGCTTCACCCATTTCGGCGGCTATCAGCGTTTCATCATCCCGCTCACGGACAATTTGCGCTTCGGCGGGCGAAACGTTGTGCGCATCGAGCTCGACAACCGCCCCACGGACGACGTTCCTCCTGGCAAGCCTGTCGACGGACTCGACTACTGCTACCACAGCGGTCTCCACCGAGGCGCTTGGTTCGCCGTCTACGACCGCGTCCACATCAGCGACGAACTCGCCGTGCAAGTCCCCGCCGGCGGGGGCCTCTTCGTCCGCACGGAGGGCATCGTGGACGGTACGGCGACAATCGTCGCGGAATGCCACGTGGTGAACGAGTACACCAACGAGGAGCGTTTCGCCTATCTCGGCAAACCGGCCGTCGGTCCGCTCTCCGCGCACCTTGCCATTCTTGCCCCTGACGGACAGATGCTGGCCGAAGCCGACACTGCGTCCGTGAGTCTTCTCGGCAACAACGACCACACGTTCCGTTTCCGCGTGGAACTCGCGAATGCTCCCCTTTGGTCAACGGACGCCCCGAACCTTTGCACCGCCCGCTTCGAACTTCTTCTCGACGGCCAACTCCAGGACCGGCGCGAGTCGCGCTTTGGCATACGCACCATTCGCTTCACGCGAGAAGGCTTCTTCCTGAATGGTGTGAAGACTCCGCTTCTCGGAACGAACCGCCATTCCGAGTACCCCTTCGTCGGCAACGCCCTCACGCCCAACGCAAACAGGCGCGACGCGAACCTCATCCGTCGCGCGGGGCACAATTTCGTCCGCCTCAGCCACTACACCCAGGATCCAGCTTTCCTCGACGCCTGTGACGAAATCGGCCTGCTCGTCATGCAGCCCATCCCCGGCTGGCAGTACTACTCCATCAACGAGGCCTTCGTCAACCACGCCATTCGAGACGTCCGCGAGATGGTCCGCGCCTTCCGCAACCATCCGTCCGTCATTCTCTGGGAAACATCGCTCAACGAATCTTATCCGCCCTCATGGCTCAACACCGCGCTCCATCGCGCCGCCCACGAGGAGTACCCCGGCGACCAGTGCTACACCTGCGGCGACACAATCGGCAACTTCGAGGGATGGGACGTCCTTTTCCACCACAAGGCCATCGGCGCCAAGACCAAGCCAATCATCATCCGCGAGTACGGTGACTGGTGCTTCGGCGGAAACGCGAGCACCTCCCGCCGCGCGCGCGGCGACGGCCCCGGCGCACTTCTCGGGCAGGCCTGGAACTTCCAGTGGACGCTCAACCGCTCCCATCTGGTTCCCGGTGTCATAGGCACGAACGACTGGTGCTTCATCGACTACAACCGTGGCTACTCGACCGACATCGAGCGATCCGGTTCTGTCGACCTTTTTCGCCTGCCCAAGCCGAAGTTCTTCTTCTACCGCAGCCAGAACTGCAAAGAACCGATGATCTTCGCCGTCCGCGACGGTGCGAAGGTTGTCGTCTTTTCAAATTGCGACGAGGTCGAACTCCGCCAAAAGGGCGCCATAGTCGCGCATCGCCGTCCCGATGACGGCCCCGACACGGCCTACAACCCCTTAAAAGCGACCTCGCCGGACTGGGAGACCGCGCTTCTCTGGGGCACGGACTATTCGGGCGGCACACCCTTCGACGGCGGTAACGCCCGCCATCTGGCCCATCCGCCGTTCACGTTCAACGGCGTCCCAGATGGGGACCTGGAGATCGTTGGCTTCTGTAACGGACAAGAGGCGGCGCGACAGTTGCTGCGGACGCCGGGGCCGGCCGTCTGTCTTCGTGTCGTTGTGCGTGACGAAGGCATTCCGCCTGTCGAAGGCGACCTCGTCTTCGTCGACGCCGAACTCGTCGACGGGGCAGGGGACATCGTACCTGAAGCGCGCCCTGTGCGTTTTCAGGCGGAGGGGGGCGAGATTGTCGGTGCCATGGAGGCAACCGAGGCCGGAATCGCCTCTTGCCTCGTCCGTGCCGGCGCAGGTGGCGCCATCAAGTTAACGGCGCATTTGTGATGTCGGGACGCTCTTGTTGGCGAAATGAATGCCTTGTATAGAGCCATTTGCTTTATCGCGTCATTGCGCGCATGAGCGCCGATGTGCGATAATAGATGTGTCGATTATTCGCAACCAAGGAGAAGACAGAATGGCCAATGACAACGGACGCATACTTTTTGGGGTATGCACGAGTGACTTTGAAGACATGAAGACGATCAGGGACGTCGGCTACGACTACGCCGAGATGTCCGTGGGCGTCGCCTTTGACCCGACAAAAAACGATGCTGAATGGGCGCCTATGAAGGAGAAGATCCTCTCAGCCGCGCTACCAATCCGCGCCTGCAACGGCTTCCTGCCCGGCACGCTTCGCCTGACCGGCCCCGACGCCGACTTCCCGCCAGCCCTTGAATACGCCTCCACGGCCTGCCGCCGCGCCGACGAGGTCGGCTGCAAGTACATTGTCTTCGGTTCCGGCGGCGCGCGCAACGTTCCGGCCGGTTTCCAGATCGAGGAGGGCCGCGACCAGTTCGCCGACTTCTGCGGACAGCTCTCCAAGGCAATCGCCGATTGCAAGGTCACGGTCGTCATCGAGCCTCTGCGCCCGAGCGAAAGCAACATCGTCCAGTACGTCTGGCAGGGCATGCAGATTGTCGACGAGGTCGACTCGCCCCGCATCCAGCAGCTCGCGGACATTTACCACATGATGATGGGGCGCGAACCGGCGGAGTCGATTCTGCGCGCCGGAAGCCACCTGCAGCACTGCCACGTGGCGTGCAATAAGACCCGATTCTATCCTGGCAGCGCCGACAAGGCCGAGCTCGTCCCATACTTCGACGCGCTTCACCAGATTGGATACACTGGCGGCGTCTCCTGCGAGTGCGGCTGGGATCCTCCTGGCGACAACCGCACCCGCCGCGAGAAACTCGCGCTTGCGCTTGAGACACTTCGCAGTCTTTAGGGATGGCCACAGACCGTGTCTGGTTAAATTAACGAGGGAACGGCATTTTTGACTGTTTCCTCGCGAAGTGTTGACTTTTCTCGTACAAATCGGTATCTTTTTAGCATGGAAAACATCGTCATTCTAGGTTCCGGACCGGCCGGGCTGACCGCCGCCATTTACGCGGCGCGCGCAAACCTTTCCCCAGTTGTCATTGAAGGCATGGCCCCCGGCGGCCAGCTGACCCAGACTTCCGAAATCGAAAACTTCCCGGGATTCCCCGAACCCATTGGCGGTTTCGAACTGATGGAGCGCATGCGCCAGCAGGCCGAACGACTCGGTGTCCGCTTCGTCCAGGACGAGGCGGAATCGGTGGCGCTTGGCTCCGCCCCGGGCGACGTCCATCGCATTTCGCTTGCCTTCACAGGCGACACGCTTGAGACGCGCGCCCTCATCATAGCGACAGGCGCCTCCGCCCGTTACCTCGGCCTGCCATCCGAAGAGGCCCTCAAGGGACATGGTGTGTCCGGCTGCGCCACTTGCGACGGGGCCTTCTTCAAGGGACGCGACGTCGCGGTCGTCGGCGGCGGCGACACCGCCCTCGCGGACGCGCTCTATCTCGCGCGTCTCTGTAGGAACGTCACGCTCATCCACCGCCGTGACGCCTTCCGCGGCGCAAAGGCGACTGTAGACCGCATCCTCTCAACGCCTAACATCTCCGTCCGTTGGGACTCCGTCGTGGAGGAGGTGCTCGACGTGGCCGCCAGAACCGTGACGGGTGTCCGCCTCCGCAATGTCAAGACGGGCGATCTTTCAACGCTTGCGATCGACGGGCTTTTCATTGCCATCGGCCACACGCCCAACACGGCGCTGTTCAAGGGCATTCTCGAACTCGACCCGGCCGGCTACCTCGTAACCGACCACGGCGCGACGAAGGTTCCGGGCGTTTTCGCGGCCGGAGATGTGCAGGACAGCCGCTACCGACAGGCCATTGCCGCCGCCGGGAGCGGATGTGTCGCGGCACTTGAGGCCGAACGCTACCTCGGGACGCTCTAGCCGATGAACGCCGAGACAACAGCGGCCACTTCCAGCCCCGATCTTTCGCGTCGCGAATGCTATGCGCTCTATCGGCGTCTTCTGGCCTTTGCGAAGCCATACCGCCTTCGCCTTAGTCTTGGCATTATCGCGGGCATCCTGAGCGCCGGAACGCTCTTCGTGATCTTCGACAACGCGAACGACGCCGTCGCGTCGTTCCGTTCGGGCGAGAAGAAAAGCGTTGCGGAGGTCGCACAGGAGGAGTCCCAGATTCCAGCCCAGTCGCCAAAGGCGGAAGACGCGGACCGGAAAATCCAGGCAAAACTCGACAGGATTGAGCAACGCCTGGCCAACAACGGCATCCATGTCAAACTCCGCAACGAAGACAACACGATCACCTGGCAGGGCCTGTCGATCGTACTGCTGGCGATTCCGCTCCTTATCGTCTTCCGCATTGTCACTTCGGTTCTCAACCACTATTACATGCGATGGGTCGGCGCGGCCGTTGTCCGTGACGTCCGCAACGCGATTTTCTCGACGCTCCAGAAGCAGTCTCTCAAATTCTACGGCAACATCGACATCGGCGAACTTATCAGCCGCTGCGTCAATGACACGGCGAGCATCGAGCATGTCATCGCCAGCACTGTCGCCAACGCCGCCCGCGCGCCATTTGAGATTCTCGCCGTCATCATCTGGGCGGCGAAGTACTCGGTCGAAAACGGCATCGGCCGCTTTGTCCTTGCGATTGGCATTTTCCTCCCGCTCTGCGTTCTGCCGATCATCATTCTCGGGCAACGGGTCAAGCGCTGGACGAAGAAGTCTCTCGAACGCATTTCGCATGTCGTCTCGCGCATGCACGAGAACTTCACCGGCATCCGCGTGGTCAAGGCCTTCAACACCGAGAAGTACGAGGAAGATCGCTTCCGCGCTCTCAACCACAGCTACTTCCGCGCCGTAGTCAAGACTTTCAAGGCCGAAATCCTCATGTCCCCGCTGATGGAGTCCGTCATCGCCGTAATTGGCATGGCGTTCCTCGTCGTATGCTTCATCCTCCGCGTGGACCTCATCAAAATCGCCATGGTCGGCACGGCTGTCTACCTTTCGTACAAGCCGCTGAAGGAAATCGCCCAGATCAGCGCCTGGCTTCAGCGCGGCGCGGCGGCGCTCGGCCGCATCTACGCCATCCTCGACACCGACACAAGCCTGCCGGAGCCGGTCGATCCGGTCGCGAAGAAGAGCTTTGACGACAAGATCGTCTTCGACCATGTTGACTTCCGGTTCTCACCGGAGGGACCCGAGGTCGTCCATGACGCCTGCTTCGAGGTGCCTCGTGGTTCGCTGGTCGCCTTGGTCGGAGAGACGGGTTCGGGCAAGTCGACCTACGCGAACCTCCTTGCCCGTTTCTATGACCCCACCGGCGGCAGCGTGACCCTTGACGGCATCGACCTCCGCAAGATCGCGACTTCTGACCTCCGCGCCCTCATAGGCGTCGTCACGCAGGACACCATCCTCTTCAACGACACAATCGCCAACAACATCGCCTACGGCACCGAGGGCGCCTCTTTCGAACAGATTGAAGCCGCCGCGAAGATGGCCAACGCCCATGAGTTCATCATCGCCCATCCCGAGGGGTATGACCGCGTCTGCGGCGACAAGGGCTTCCTGCTCTCCGGGGGTGAGAAGCAGCGCATAGCGCTCGCGCGCGCAATCCTCCGCAACCCGCCGATCCTCATCCTCGACGAAGCCACGAGCGCCCTCGACACGGTCACTGAACGCCTCGTCCAGGACGCCATATCCAAGGTCATGGCAAACCGCACGACGCTCGCGATCGCACACCGCCTTAGCACCGTGCGCGACGCCAGCCAGATCCTGGTGATCGACAAGGGCCGCATTGTGGAGTGCGGCACGCATGACGAGCTTTACTCCCGCAACGGCAGATACCGCCGTCTTTGCGACATGCAGCTCAACGGGTAGCTTTTATTGTCAATGAAAATGAGCAATTGACAGTTGGCCCGGTTTGCTTTACGATATTCTATACGGTTTTTTCCGTACATCCACCATCCATAGACCAAGGGAGTTTCCTTATGCCAGCTGTCGAAATGTCATGCAACAGCCTCGTCGAAAAGCTTCAGAAGCCGAGCAGCCAGTTCACGAAGGAGGATATCAAGACCTTCATCCGTGACAACGCGATCCGGCACGTCAACTTCATGTACCCGGGCGGAGACGGCCGCCTCAAGACCCTCAACTTCGTCATCAACGACGCCGCCTACCTCGACGAGATTCTCTCGTGCGGCGAGCGCGTCGACGGCTCCAGCCTCTTCTCGTACATCGAGGCCAGCAGCAGCGACCTCTACGTCGTCCCGCGCTTCTCGACGGCCTTCATGGATCCCTTCGCCACGCTTCCCACGCTCTGCATGCTCTGCTCGTTCTTCAACAAGGACGGCGATCCCCTCGAGAGCTCCCCCGAATACACCCTCCACAAGGCCTGCGTCGCCTTCCGCGAGGAGACCGGCATGGAGTTCCAGGCAATGGGCGAGCTGGAATACTACGTCATCGCCGACGACACCGCCGCCTTCCCGGCCGTCGACCAGCGCGGCTACCATGAGTCCGCCCCCTTCGCCAAGTTCAATGAGTTCCGCCAGAAGTGCATGCTCTATATCGCCCAGGCCGGCGGACAGATCAAGTACGGCCACAGCGAAGTCGGCAATTTCACGCAGGACGGCAAGCTCTACGAGCAGAACGAGATCGAGTTCCTGCCGTGCCCGGCCGAGGACGCCGCCAACCAGCTCACGATCGCCAAGTGGATGATCCGCAACCTCGGCGCGCAGTTCGGCTACGACGTCACCTTCGCCCCGAAGATCACCGTCGGCAAGGCCGGCAGCGGCCTCCACATCCACATGCGCCTCATGAAGGACGGCCAGAACCAGATGCTCAAGGACGGCGTCATCTCCGACACCGCCAAGCGCGCCATCGCCGGCATGATGAAGCTCGCCCCCTCCATCACTGCCTTCGGCAACATGAACCCGACCTCCTACCTGCGCCTCGTGCCGCACCAGGAGGCCCCCACGAACGTGTGCTGGGGCGACCGCAACCGCTCCGTCCTCGTCCGCGTCCCACTCGGCTGGGCCGGCAAGACCGACATGCTCCGACAGGCAAACCCAATCGAGAAGAAGAGCAACTACGACACGCGCCAGAAGCAGACCGTCGAGATGCGCTCGCCCGACGCCTCCGCCAACGTCTATCTCCTCATGGCCGGCCTCGCCGTCGCCTGCCGCTACGGCCTCTCCCTCAAGGACGGCGTGAAGATCGCCGACGCCACCTACGTCAACGTCAACATCCACAAGGCCGAGAACGCCAAGCTCCTCAAGAAGCTCGCGACCCTCCCCGACAGCTGCTGGGCCTCCGCCGACTGCCTCCAGTCGCAGCGCAAGGTTTACGAGGCGAAGGGCGTCTTCTCGGCGGCCATGATCGACGGCATCATCGCCCAGCTCAAGGCCTTCGAGGACCAGACCCTCCGCGCCGAAGTCACGAAGAGCAAGGCCGCCATGGCCGAGCTCGTCAAGACCTACTTCTACTGCGGATAGTTTTGTCGCGTCGCCTCGCGCCGCGGCGCGAGGCGACGCCACCGTCACATGAGCCCGTTCGTCCAGTCTCTCTCTCGCAGCCTCTTCTGGGACGTCGATCCCGAAACGGTCGACGAGGTGAAGCATCGCCGTTTCATTATACAACGGGTGCTTGAAAGGGGGCAACTTGATGACTGGCGGCACTTGCGAGATCATTACACCATCCCTGTAATTTTGCACGAGGCGCAGCAAATTCGGTCATTGGAACCTACGGCACTGTCATTCATTGCCTGCGTAGGCGGGGCAGGGGAGGAGACGTTCAGATGCTCCATGCTGAAACGCTTGAACCCGGAACTTTCCTTCTACTGAAGCGCATTCAGGCCCTGCCGTTCATGGCCGACACGCGTCTTGTCGGTGGTACGGCCCTTGCACTGCTTTTAGGACACCGCAAGTCCGTCGACTTGGATATTTTTGGCAGCTGGGAACCAAAGGATCAGCTTCAGCGCGAGCTTGAGTCATGCGGCGCGCTTCAGAAAGTCGGTGGCAAGTCCGCCTTGCAGTTTTTCATGATCGACGGCGTGAAAATCGACTGCGTGACATACAGTCAGTATCCTTGGCTTTTCCCTCCAATCGAAGAGGACGGCGTTAGATTGGCCAGCCTACAGGACATAGCGGCGATGAAGGTGAACGCCATAACCAACCGAGGGACGCGGAAGGACTTTGTTGATTTGTTCTTCTTACTTCAGCATTTCTCCATAAGTGAGATTCTGGATTGGTTTTCGCAAAAATACCCAAACACCGCGTTGTTCATGGCCATGCGAAGCTTGGTCTACTTTGCAGACGCGGAGGAAACGCCGGTACCCGAGATGCTCGCACCCTTTAATTGGGATGACGCGGTTGCGACAATCAGAGAAAAGGTAACGGCCTTCGCCGGCAAAGTGTAGGTCTCCGTCCCGATGTCTGCAACTTGCAACAAGTGGCTTGGCAGTCTCCGCTCCCGCCTCGGCGAGCTGTGGTGGTACACGATGCTCGGGTTCATCGTGGCCAGGATGGGGGAGGTGGTCAACCTCTACATTGGGGTCTTCCTTGTTCCGAAGGTGCTGCCGGCCGAACAGCTCGGCGCAGTCACTCCGCTCATGTCTGTCGGCACTTTCGTCGGCCTTCCCATCGCCTTGCTCCTGATTCCAGTCGGCAAGTTCCTCAACGTCTTCGCCGCGAGGAAGGAATATGGCAAGGTCAAGGCGCTTCTGCTTGACTCAATCTACGTGAACCTCGCCTTCGCCGTCGTCGTTCTGGCATGGCTTGCCAAAGCTGGAGACGGCATCCTTGAGCGCATGCATGTCACGGACAGGCGCATTCTCATTCCCGTCGCCGCCTTTGCCGTCCTTTCGTGTCTTGAGCCGATAATCGGTTCCGCGCAGCGCTCCCTCAAGTGCTTCAAAAGCATGCTCGTGTCCGGACTTGGGGGGCCGTATGTGCGGCTGGCCGGCATGCTCCTTCTGCTCGCACCGTTCGGCGCATTCGGCTACCTTTCCGCTCAGCTTGGAATTGCGCTCTGGGGCATCGGGTGCGCACTCATCGCGCTCCACCTCTACTTGCGCAAATGCGGCGGGCGCGCCTCGTACCGCGAGGATGTCCGCGACATGGTAGCCTATTCGATTCCGCTTGTCGCCTTGACATTCGCCGGGCGCGTCCAGGGGCCGGTCGAGGCTTTCGTCATCCGCCACCGTCTCCCGGAGGAGGTTTCGGCGGGCTACTACTTCTCCACGATGTTCGGTGCCATTCCCGGATATTTCACGAGCGCGCTTGTCGCCTTTTTCTGGCCAATCGTCTCCGAGAAGTTTGAGAAGGGCGAATCGACGCACAAGTTGCTTATGCAATCGATGCTCTTTAACCTCGTGGTCGGCGGCCTCACGTTGCTTGCCGTCGCCTTTGTCGTGCCGTATGTCTTCCGGTTGCGCGGGCCGTGGCAGGGCTACGAGGAGTACTCGCGCTTCGTTTGGCAGGCCGGGTTCATCACTCTCCTGAAAAGCGTCCAGGGAATCTACACCACATACGAAAGCGCCTGCCGCCGCTTCGTCTACGTGCGCTACATGGTGCCCCTCATGCTCCTTGAGGCCGCTGTCCTCTACTGTCTTCCAGCCTGGGGCGAGGCCGCGCCCTACGTGCCGCCCGCTCTCTGGCGCTTTGTCGACGCCCACTGGGAAAACACCCTGCCCGTATTCCTGCGAGCGATAATCTTCTTCAATGCGCTCTTCACATTGGCGATGATCGTCGATTGGGCAGTGGAGAAGCTTGCCGCAAGACAGACGAACCGCTGAAGGCGCAATCGTTCCTTCTTGCGTCAGCGCCGCAAGAGCGGGGCAAAATCCGCGCCGTATTTGCCGAGGAGCAGTTTCTTGAGGTAGTACGGATTGCCGAAGCCGCAGGAGGCGGCGAGCTTGGAGAAGGGCAGTTCCGTGATGAGGAGGCGGGACTTGACTTCGGCCAGCCTTGCATCCAGTATCGCCTCGTTTACCGACTTGCCCATGAACTGGCGGAAGCGCAGGTCGAGGAGGCGTCGCGAGACCCGGCAGTGGCGCACGACGTCCGCCACCTTGATCTCCCTGCCCGCGTTGTTGGAGATGTATGTGGCCGCGCGCCTGATGAGGTGCGCGGCTGGGGCAACCGGCCCCGTCGATTCGCGCTGGAAGACATGAATCGCCTTTGACTGGATTGTCCTGGTCTTCCACGGCCTTCTCGCCTTCATCAGGCTTTCGAGAAGCTGGGCGCCATGTCGTCCCACCTCTTCGCCGTCGCCGCCGATGCTTGTGAGCGACGGCTCCTGGAACTCGTCGATGAAGGCGTTGTTGCCCACGCCGAGGATTGCGATTTGCTGAGGAATGGCGAGATCGGCGCTCTTGCAGGCGGCAATCGTCTCTATGCCCAGTATGTCGCAGGCCGCCATGACGGCAGCCGGCTTTGGCAGGCCTTTCAGCCATTCCTGAAGCTGCGCCAGTCTGGCGGCCCCGTAGGCCGGCCCATCAAAGATGTTTACGGTGCCGCCAGCCGCTTGAATGGCCCGCGTGAATCCCTCGAGATGCCCCCTGGACCATCCCGCCCCTTCCGGGTCGGGCACGTAACCGTACGACTGGGCCCGGCCGAAAGAAAGGAAATGCTTCGCCCCCGCTTCGCCGATGCCGACGTCATCGGCCATGACGAAGCCGTGCGGGGCGTCCTTCGACCCTTTTGTCGTCCTTGTCGCGCCGAAGACGACGAGGGGGATCTTCGTCCGCATGATGATTTCGTCGAGGTCGGGGATGTGCGTCTCGCATACGATTGCGCCGTTGATGCCGCTTTCCTCGTACGAGCGCCAACGGTCCGGCGTCAGCCGTTCGGGGGAGAGGTCGAAGACGACCATCCAGTCGGCCTTCGCGCGCACGACTTCCGCCGCTCCCATGAGGAAGCGCTTTTGCGAATGCCCGTCCGGATCCATGCAGATCAGTATCTTTTTCATATTTCGATTTTACCACAAAGGTCCACGGCGTGCATAGCCAAACTCGCGCGTGTTTTAGCCTAAGACATCCAATAACTCATGCCGATTTTAGCCAAAAGACTAGTAATGATCGTGCATATTTTCGCCATTTTCACGATGGAAGTGGCGTTGACTTTAGCCAAGGATATGGTATAATCTTCTCATTGAAAGTGAGGGAACGCCCATGAAACGGCATGCGCTTGAAAATCTGAAGCAATGGAGGGAAAAGCCCAACCGAAAGCCGCTCGTACTCAGCGGGGCAAGGCAAGTTGGCAAGACGTGGCTTTTGAAGGAATTCGGACGGTCATGCTTCTCTAAAATGGCCTATGTCAGTTTTGACAAAACGGAAAGCGCAAGGTCTCTTTTCGATGGGGACTTTGACTTGCACGGGATTCTTGCCGGCCTTCAGGCAATCTGCGAAACCGAAATAACGCCGGCTGACACGCTGATCGTCCTTGATGAAATCCAACTTTGCCCCGCCGCGCTCAAATCGCTTAAATACTGGCAGGAGGACGCTGGCGACTACTGCGTCGCGGCGGCCGGTTCCCTGATCGGGCTTTCGCTCGCCGAGGGGTCGGGCTATCCTGTGGGGAAGACTAATTCGTACACGCTCTACCCGATGTCGTTTCTGGAGTTCCTGTCCGCGCTTGGGGAGGAGAAGATGGCGGACGTGGTTCGCGAGGCGAACTGGCGTGTTCTCGGCGCATTCCACGAAACGCTTGTCCGCCGCCTGCGCGAATATCTCTTTGTGGGAGGAATGCCTTCCGCCGTGTCGGCCTACTCGGCCAGCAGCTCGTTTTCGGCGGCACGGGAGGAGCAGCTTGAGGTGCTTTCCGATTACAACCGTGATTTCGCGAAGCATGCGCCCAAGGTTCAGGTGCCGCGCATCCGCGCCATTTGGCGCTCTCTCCCGGCGCAGCTCGCAAAAGAGGACAAGCGCTTCGTGATGACGGATGTCGAAGTCAACGGCAAGCAGGCCCGGTCACGTGACTTGAAAGACCCGTTTGAATGGCTTGAGGCGGCCGGCCTGGCATACCGGGTGTGGGACGTTTCCAAGCCCTGCATCCCGCTTGACTCATACCGCAAGAGCGTCTTCAAGCTCTTCGGCCTTGACGTTGGTCTTCTAGGCGCGCAATCGAAGCTGAGTGCGAAGGCCGTTGTGGAGGGAAGTCGCGTTTTCACGGAATTCAAGGGGGCGCTGACGGAGCAGTTCGTCCAGCAGGAAATCCGCGCGGAGGCGGGCCTTGCCCCGTTCTACTGGTCGGCACCCGATTCACGCGCCGAAGTGGATTTCCTTGTCGAGACCGACGACGGAGTTATCCCTGTCGAGGTAAAGGCGGAACGGAACCTCCAGGCCAAGTCCCTGAAGAGATATGCCGAACTCTTCTGCCCGGAATTCTCCATTCGCACCTCGATGTCCGAATGGTCTAGGCGGGAGAAGTTGCTTGACATCCCGCTCTATGCCATCGGGCGGATCCGAAGCATCCCGTGACTATCCCTCTGGCGCACCTCCGTGCCTTTGCCAGAATTTTCTCTTTTTTCTTGCTTGCAATTTGGCAACTTTCGTTGACTTGAGGCTCTGCCTTGTGCTAATCTTGCTTTCGAAGTGGCAGAAATCACGCCCGTCCTTGAAAGCCGAGGCTTCGGCGCGACCGCCACAATCCGAACACAAGGGGAAAAGACCATGAACAAGCACAATTCCATTACCAGCGCCTTGCTGATTGCGGCCGCGCTCGCATGCGCCGCACTTCAGGCCGAGCCAGAAAACGTCCACATCGCGCCCGACGCGGGTGGCACGGACTTGGAAGCCCCTGATGTGGCGGCGGACACGACGGAAACGAACACGGTCGCGAAGCCGACGCCCAAGTCATCGCGCGCCCCGCAACCCGAAGGCGTTGAAATCGCGACGATTTGCGCCGTCAAGAAGAGGTATTGCGGCTGGCCAACGGTTGCCAGACGCGCCAACGGGGAATTGCTCGTCGTCTTTTCCGGCGACAGGCACGCGCATGTGTGCCCATACGGGAAGGTCCAGATTGTACGGAGCGAGGATGATGGCAAAACCTGGAGCGTTCCCGAGACGATCTATTCCTCCGACACCGTGGACTGCCGCGACGCGGGCATCGTCGAGCTTGCGGACGGTACGCTTGTCCTCAATTTCTTCACATCGATTGCCTACGGGCGTTCCGGGCGCAAGGGGTACGAGAGCATGTTCAAGGAGAAGGACAAGGCGAAAATCGCCGAAGAACTCGGATTCTGGACGATGCGCTCGACTGACGGCGGGAAGACATGGACTGATAAAACCCGCATGGCGGCATCCTCCCCGCACAACGTGATTCAGCTTCGCGACGGACGTCTCGCCGCGCTTGGAACGCGGAACACCGGCTGGCAGTGGGCGTACATGCCGCCGGAGTTTGCTTCGCTAGGCAAGGAGCTTTTGTTTGAAACCTCGTCCGATGGTGGCAAGAGCTGGAATGTCGAGGCGTCCGTGCCGGTGCCGTCCGGCGTGAACATGGGACTCCTTTACGAACCGCACGTCATCGAACTTGAGGACGGGACGCTTGTCGGCCTCGCACGGTACTGCGCGAAGCCTGAGCGCTCTCTGCAGACCGAATCGCATGATGGCGGCAAGACCTGGACACCGCCACATGCGAACGGGGTGCCGGGCTCTCCGCCGCATCTCGCACACCTGAAAGACGGACGCCTGCTCGTGACCTATGCGAAGCGCAATGGCAAGACGGGCGGCGTCTATGCGGCCTTTTCCTCGGACGGCGCCCAAACCTCGTGGACGGGCGAGCGCCTGCTATTCCCCTGGTACCAATGGGATTTCGGCTACCCCGCCAGCGTCCAGCTTGGAGACGGCGCGGTTCTGACGGTGTTCTACGCGCCGGAGAAAGTGGGCGGGACGTGCGTCATTCGCAGCGCGCGCTGGCGGCCTTGAGACCGCCCCGCGCGGCCTGCGAAATCCTTTCCAAATCGTTCGTTTTTTTGTTGCTTGATATTTCGGCAGTTTCGTTGACGCGAGGCTCAACACTGTGATAGAGTAGGCTCAAACTTGATACAACTTCGTTCATCCCCCAAGGAGGAGTACATCATGAAGAATGGCGAAAAGTACGGAAAATTGAACCGAGGCCGAACGATGAAGTCCATGGCCGTCGGGGCGCTGGCCTTTGCCTTTTGCGTCGCCAACGCGGAGGCGCGGAACATCTACATCACACCCGACGCCGACGGCACGGGCGACGGGTCTTCATGGGCAAGCCCAATGAAGATTACGGCTTACTTCGTAACGGCAAACCTCAAGAACGGCGATGTTGTCCGCCTCAAGGCGGGGACATATACTGCACAGATTGCGCAGGTGACGTTCGGAAACTCGATGAATATCAAGATATCAGGCGGATACGCGGGAACGGACGACACGACGCTTGACGCCGAAAACCCCATTTCGGACATTGATTTCGCAAACTATCCGAGTTCGGGAGGCTTCGCACCATTTATGTTCAAGGCGAACTCGGGCTATTCCGTGACGTTTGAGCGGCTACGGTTACGACGGGCGCGCAACGCGGTGTTCTACAAAACGAACAATGGGGGAAATCTCTACTTGTCCGATTGCGTCGTCGTGTCAAACGGCTGGCGAAACTACAGTAGTAGCAATTCCAATGGCGGCCGTGGCATCCACACCGAGAATGGCAAGCTTTTCATGACCAACTGCGTTATTGCGTACAACGGCATGTATTCGTACCCCAGTTCAAACCCCACTTCATCCTACGGCGACCACGGCTTCGGCCTCTATCTCAAGAACACACAGGCAGAAATGGTCGGATGCAAAATCTACGGCAACGGATCGCGCATTAACCAGGAGGCGACGGATGCGGCCTCGCAGGTAATACGCAGTGGAGGACGGGGCATGGCGGTCTATGCGACCGGTTCCACAAAACTGAAGGCGATTGACTGTGACTTCGTCTGCAACAAGTCGCCAATGGGATTCTACAACTCGGCCGACCAAGGCAGAGGTCGTGGAACGGGCAGCACCGTTGTCCTCGATGCCGTCACTTCAACCGGCTCTTCGTTTTCGAACTGCTCCTGGATCGCGAACATGAATGTCAATGACCACACATACGGGGGTGTCAACAATGATTTCGGCGGCGCATTGAATGTCAATGCCTCCTCCCCGACATCGGTGGTGAACATCGACAACTGCACCTTCGCCTACAATCTCACGGACTCGACAAAGGCCTCATCCGGTCTGGACGTGTGGCGAGGCATCGTCAACGTGCGCAATTCAATCTTCGTCGGCAACCACAAGCTTGCCTCGTGCGTCGCGGGTGCGGACATCATGGTGCGCACGGGGGCCGTCGTGAACGTAAGCCACACGCTCCTCCCGGGGACGGACGACTGGAATGTGAAAACGGAGACAATTGGCGAGGACACCGGGACGCTCAATCTGCGCGATATCGTGGTCGGCGACGCCCTTCTCGCGAGCGAGACGCTCGCCTCGACGAACCTCATCCAGACCTACTCGAAGAAAACGGGAACAACGAAGATCACCCTCACCTGCCTGCGCTACAAGGTCGCGAATATCGACGAAGTCCTCGCCTTTGACGTCCATCCGCGCTCGAAGGCTGGCCGCTGGACGGAATCGGGCTATGTGCTGGACAGGGTGCACTCTCCCGCCATCGACGCGGGCGATCCGGCAGCGTCCGTCGGCGCCGAACCCAGGCCGAACGGCAAGCGTCTCAACCTCGGCCGTTACGGCGGCACGGAAGAGGCGTCGCTGACATTCGTCCCGCCCGGAACGTTCCTCATGGTGCAGTGACGCGGCGGCGACGCTCGTCCTTTTCAGATCAAAACTTCTACGCCATATTGCGCGAAGCGACCATCGGCGGTGACGATTGGCATCTTTCCGGCAAGGGCCGTTGCGATTATGAAGCGGTCGGCGGGATCACGATGGTGCAGCGGAAGCTCCGCCGCCCTGAACATCACCTCGTCCGTCAATGGCGACACCTGCACTCGGTACGCGGCCTTGAAGAGCGCCATCAATTCACGCGGCGATACGGGAAGAACGATTCCGCCATTTCGCCATTTGTAGGCGAGTTCCCATTCCGAAATCGGACTCACATACAGGAACTCGGCCTCGCGCAACTTCGTGAGCGTCGCAGGGGAGAATCTGTCTGTCTCTCCATTCGCCAGCCAAATCACCGCACATGTATCAAGCAGGATCTGACGCATTGCACGCCTCCCAGTCACCGGAGTCGTCGCAAAACAAATCGCACTTCACATCGATCTTGCCGGCCAGCTGCGGAATTGGGGCGAAATCGCGTTTGGCCTTGCGCAAGGGGACTATTTGGGCAACAGGATGTCCGTATCGGACAATCGTAACGGACTCCACGCCGTCCTCGATATCGGATAAAATGCTGGAAAAACGCGTCTTTGCTTCGTGTACGCTCATAACAGACTGCATATTCAACCTCCTTGCATTGAAAAGCTTGACATAAGTATGCTATCAAATCTTGGTCTGTTGGTCAAGAATCTTTCCGCAAAGGCCGCAAAGAAGAGTTGGGCCTGCGGCGCTTCTGGGAGGGAGGAGACGGGGAGGAGGGGAGAAACATTGAAAGCAATGAAAGCGGCTTCGCCGACATTGAAAAATCATCTTTGTGAGCGCCGTAGGCGCGAACAAATCCGTGTGTCAATTACCACTTTTGCTCGCACGGCAACACAAGTGTGAGAATAGAGTTGACATCGTTAGGTAGTTATAGTATTGTACTACGTGCATAAAGTCATTGAGAGGTGTCAATGAGAACTATTTCACTAGAACAACTGGAAGAATTCAAAAAGTATCCAGCATATCGTGTAATTGCGGACGCGCGCCGTCCAGACCACACGGCATTGCGCCGCGATGCTGAACAATTTGCCCGCTGGATAGCCCGCCAGCACAAAAAAGAACGTCGTACGGCCAAGGTCATTACAGCATGAGCGAGATTACCGAGGGCGTTGCCTGAAACCAAACTAGTTGCCTACTATTGTCAAAAACTTGGTTTCTCCCGTTTGGATGCAGAACAAGAGGCTTTTGTCTACAGCCATGTCAAACCAAAGTATGACAAAGGCTGTATCTTTATGTACCAGAATCTATAAGGTCGGAGGGGCGCTTCCCATTCCTTGAATCGTGCGGTAATCTCAACGCAGAGAAGCAGAGGCGCAGAGAAGCAGAGATGTTTTATTGCCTGCGGCGCTCAGCATGGAGGCTTTTGCGGGAGCGCGGGCGGCCCGCCTACCTTAAGGCCGTTGCCCACTGGCGCTGCTTCTCCCGTCTGCAACTTCCCCGAAGAGTCGCCTACGGCGTTACCATGGAAGTTCACGGAAAAGCCCCAGATTGGCTTGAAATATAGACGGAAGGCATTTTTCAAGCCATTTTCCGTGGGATTCAGTGTCCCGCGAAGCGGGCTTCCGTGTCGGTTGGCGGCGATGCAACGCATCGCTGAGGCGTGGCCGAGGGCGGATGCGTGCTCGCACGCAAATCCGCCTGTGGCCCGCCGAGCGCGGGCGAAGCCCCGCGCCGCCAACCGCTTCCGTGGTTGCGCGTCAGCGCATAGTCCCCTACACGCTCGACACGTTCTACACGGCTAAGCTCTCCGCCTCTCTGCCCCTCTGCTTCTCTGCGCCTCTGCGTTGATAATACCGCGCCGAGTGTGCGGTGGCTCTTAATCTCGCGCAAAGGGCGCAAAGGTCGCAAAGAATAGTTGGGCCTGCGGCGCTTCCGGGAGGGAGGAGACGGGGAGGAGGGGAGAAACATTGAAAGCAATGAAAGCGGCTTCGCCGACATTGGAAAATCATCTTTCGTGAGCGCCGTAGGCGCGAACAAATCCGTGTGTCAATGCTCCCGCGCCTCTCAAACTCGTGCTGTTTTTAGCCACTTCTGTGGTCAAACTCACGCTGATTTTAGCCAATTCCATGGTTAAACTCATGCATATTTTAGCCATTGCCTCCGCGGCTTCGCGCGGCATTGAAACGCAGCGGGACAGAGATACTTTGCCAAACCTCTCATATTTTAATGGGTTGTGGCACATTATAACTGACATATCGCCTATATAATGTGCCACAACTTTATGATTGGCTTTGTTTAAGAAGAGTGTTGTTATTTCACGCAGAGACGCCGTGGGAGCAGAGGCGCAGAGGGTACAGGGCGCAAGCGTAAGCGCAGCGCGTCCGTGTCAGTCAGTGGTTGAATTAACCACCAAAAAACTCTCTGCATCTCCGCCTCTCTGCTTTCTCTGCGTTAAATATCATTCGTGAGTGCTGGAAGTTTCAAATTATTCTTGCTTGAATTTTCGACCATTTCATTGACGGAAAAGGCGTATTGTGCTTAACTGTATTCCATGAAAACAAGTAATGATTCCAAACCGACGGACGCTCTTGCGGCGACGAAGAAGTGGTTCAGGGATGCCCAGTTCGGCATGATGGCGCACTGGGGTCTCTACACGCTCCTCGGCGGCGAGTGGAACGGCCGGCCGTGCCGCCACCCCTACGCCGAGCACATCATGATGAGCGAGCAGATCCCCCTCGCCGAATACGCCGCCCTGGCGAAGGCCTTCAACCCGATTCTCTTCGACCCGAAGGACTGGATGAAGCGGGCGCGCGACGCGGGGATGAAGTATTTCGTCATCACGGCGAAGCACCACGACGGCTTCGCCATGTACCGTTCCAAGGTCTCGAAGTACAACGTCGTCGACGCGACGCCGTTCGGTCGCGACGTCGTCGGCGAGCTGGCCGAGGCGTGCCGCGACGCGGGCCTCAGGCTCGGTCTCTACTATTCGCAGGACCTCGACTGGAGCGAGCCGGACGGCGGCGGACTCAAGAACGAGGAGGGACGCCGACTCTGGGGCGACAAGGACGTCCGCAACATCTGGGACTGGCCGGCGGACCGCGACTACGACTTCGCGCGCTATTTTGAAAGCAAGTGCAAGCCGCAGGTGAAGGAAATCCTCACGCAGTACGGCGACCTCTGCCTCGTCTGGTTCGACGTGCCCTGCACAATCTTGCGCGGGCAGTGTCTCGAGCTTGAGGCGATGGTCAGGAAATACCAGCCTGGATGTCTGATCAACGGACGGCTCGGCTACGGCATCGGCGACTACGAGACGCCCGGCGACAACTGCATCGCCGACAAGACCGACGCGGGAACGCTCTACGAGACGGTCGGCACGATGAACGACTCGTGGGGCTGGCGACCCTCGGACGTGAAGTGGAAGAGCGTGGATGAGATTCTCGACATCAAGGCGAAGTGCGCCGCAATCGGCTCGAACTACATGCTCAACATCGGTCCCGATCCGCTCGGCCGCATTCCCGCCGAAGGGGTCAGGATACTTGAAGGACTGGCGCAGGCCGTGTAGAATAATCCGGAGGCAAACATGAACAAACAGAAGGTCGCAGTATTCGGGGGATCGTTCAGTTGCAATCCCTCTTCTCAGGTTGCGAAGAAAGCCTGGTCGCAGGCGTTCGGCGTGGAAGTCGTGGATTTCGGCATGGGCGGAATGGGATTCCTCAACGGGGCCGAAGCGCACAATGACGTCCCGAACCAGATTCGCCGGGCGCTCGCGAGCGGCAATCGGTTCCGCGCGTTTATCCTCTGGGCGAGCACCAATGACATCTACGGGCACACGGTCGAGGAACAGAATGCGGCCATCGAAAGATGCGTGAAGACAATACGGGCGGAATCACCGGATTCGGCCGTCGTGCTCTTCGCCTCGATGCCGGTGCCGCTCGATCCCCCGAAGAACGCGCTCCTCGGCCGATTTGCCGAGGGGCAGATCGCGACATGCGCGCGTCTGGGCGTACCCTGTCTTGACCTTTACCACCGGAGCGGAATCACGGCGGAAAACGCCGAACGCCTCACGGAGGCCGACAAGATTCATCCAAACGAAGCGGCCTATGCCATGGTGAAGGACCTTCAGGTCGAATTTCTCCGCAGTTGGCTTTGACGGACTGTCTGGAAACGAGTGCTCATCGACTTTGGAAGCGAGATCCTGGAATGAACTCATCGAAACTAATACTGACTGCCTGCACGTTGGCGGCTGCCTCTACGGCGGTGGTCGCGTCCCCGGCCGAAGTCCGCCTGGATGTCGGCGAAAAGGCGTCGCGCTGCGACTGGGAACTCCTGTCGTACGAGACGGTCGATGGCGCGACGGGGCAGTTCGCGCATGTCGTTGCGACTGCGGAACCGGGGCGCGAGGTGGAGATTCCGCTTGCGGCCAAAGGGCGCTACCGCATCTGGCTCGGGGCGGTGGCGAAGCGCGGGTTCGGATATGCTATGTACGTACGGCTGGGACGTGAGAAATACCCCGACCGCATGCAGGTCGATTTCAATGTCCGCGACGTGCCGGCCGAGAACCCGGTCATCGGCGAACTTGAGTTCGACGTGGCCGACCTCGATGGCGATAAGCTCGTCGTCCGCAACGTCCCCGGTTCGCCGGGCGGCATCGCTTGGGTGCGGCTCGAACCGGTTGCGGAGGAGCCTGCGCCGAAGCGCCAGAAAGGCGCCGGGATGATCGCGACGAACGATTCGTACGCCCCCTGCCATGACCGTGAGGAGTTCTTCTCCCCGTTCCGCCATTTCGCCGGCTCGCCGGTGGGGAAGATCTTCTTCTGCGTCGTCACCGGCGAGAACTCGTTTCCCGTGAGGACCAAGACCGGCGTGAACGTGAAGTACGATCCGTCCACGCCGTATCCACGCGCGATCGACGTAGAAATCGCCAACTCCTGCGCGAAGCTTGCGGAGGGGAACCCGCGACTCCTGGAGGAGACTGTCGAATACGTCCATTCGCTCGGGATGGAAATACACGCCTACTTCCGTCCCGGCGCGGCAGTTGACTTCCGACGGTTCTGGGAGAAGGCAAGCGATGCCGAGGCCAGCGCGGGCGGAAGCGTCCTCTACGCGCCGGAGAACCACTGCCGGCTTTGGGACGGTACGGCTGTCGGACGCCCAAGCTATGCGCGGAAGGAGGTGCGGGATTATGTCCTTCGCTTCTGCGCCGAATTACTCGGCTACGGATTCGACGGAATCAACTTCGCCTTCACCCGCGCGCTGCCGGCGACGCTTTTCGAGTCCGCGTTCCGGGAGCGGTTTCGCGCGGAGTACGGCGAGGAGCTGAAGGACAAGGACGACCCGCGCGTACTGGAGCTCCGATGCCGGATTACAGGCGAGTTCCTCGCAGAGGTGAAGAAGCTTCTGGGAGAGCGGGAACTCTCGCTCACGGTGCTGGGATCGGTCGAACGAAACCGGGAGTTCGGGCTGGACGTCGCCGCGCTGGCGAAGGCCGGGACGGTGGACGAGTTCATCATCGACGGCGAGGACTTCCGGTTCCCTCGCAAGATCACGGTCGACAAGATGGACTTCGAATCGTTCCGGCAGGCGACCACCGGGACGAAGGCGAAGTTCCGTCCGCAGTTCACAAGGTGGTGGAACGGCCTTTCCGAGGCCAACTTCCGCAAGGCGGCGGAAAACGGCTGCGCCCCGGCGTGCCTCTGGGACGGCGCGCACATGCCCTGGCAGGACTGGGAGCGGATACGCCGCATCGACGGCGACGACTTCTCCGCCGCGGAGCGCTGGGCCGCGGACCATCCCGACTCCTGGCGCGTCCACCGGCTCAAGACCGTCAACCATTTCGACATCGTCGAGTACCCCTGGTGGCTGGCGTTCTAACGCCACTCTTCTTGGAGCAGTCATTTTAGCTATTTTTCGCTATAATCGCATTAATTCATATGTTAAGGTTTGAAAATTGGTTGTTTTACAACCCTAACGCGAAAATATTTTGACTTGGGGTATTAGATATGCGATAATATTAACCATAAGGAGAAAGATGTATGCTAATTGGCAGAGATGAGGAACGGAGGGATTTGCTTGAGGCCCTTGACCGCTATGAATCGCAATTCGTAGTTGTCTATGGTCGGCGGCGCGTTGGAAAGACCTTTCTCATACGTGAAGTTTACCGCGACAGGTTCGTATTCTGCCATGCGGGGCTTGCAAACGCAGACACCATCGGGCAGCTTGAGGCGTTTCGGCAGTCAATCTCCGACTGGCTTGATCCGTCATGTCCGTCGTTCAAAGACTGGCACGAGGCCTTTTTCGGCCTCATCCAACGACTCCCGCCAGAGGGCAAGGAGAAGATAGTCGTCTTTTTGGACGAGATGCCATGGATGGACCGCCCGAAATCCAACTTCATCAGCGCCCTGGAGCATGTCTGGAACCAGTGGCTTTCGGCTCGCCGCGACATCGTGCTTGTGGTTTGCGGGTCTGCGGCGTCCTGGATTGTCCGCAAGGTGTTCCGCGACCATGGGGGGCTCTACGGACGCGTGACCAGAAGAGTGCGGCTTGAACCATTCACACTGCGTGAATGCGAGCTGTTCGCCGAGTCGGAGGGGCTGGCATTGTCGCGGGCGCAGCTTCTTGAACTCTACATGGTCTTCGGCGGCGTCCCGTTCTACTGGAGCCTCATCCGGCGCGGGGAAAGCGCCGCGCAGGCCATAGACCGCCTGTGTTTCTCGCCAAGGGGTGAGCTTGGCAGGGAGTTCACCCGACTTTTCGCATCGCTTTTCCGCAGGCCGGAACCTTATGTGGCGGCGGTTACGGCCTTGGCAACGAAAAAGAGCGGTCTAACGCGGGCCGAGATATCGGAAGCATCGGGAATCGCCCAAGACGGCGAACTCTCCAAGGTGCTGGAGGATCTGGAATGGTGTGGCTTCATACGTCGCTACTGGCGGCCTGACCGCAAGGAGCGCGGATCTGTCTGGCAGCTGCTGGACTCCTTCACGCTCTTCCATTTTGGCTTCATCGCCAACGGAGCGGCCGGCGGCGATCCACGCTTCTGGGAAGGTGGTGTGGAAACCGTAGCCAAAAACGCATGGAAAGGATTGGCTTTCGAGCGTGTATGCCTCATCCATGTCGAGCAAATCAAGCGCGCCCTCGGCATTTCTGGCGTGTCGGTACGCGCCTGGTCATGGCGCCGTGCGCCGGACGCCGACGGGAATCCGGGGGCGCAGGTCGATCTTGTCCTTGACCGCAACGACGGCATCGTGGACCTTTGCGAAATGAAATGCACCGACGATCCACTGGTTCTGGGAAAGGACGATGACGAAAAACTCCGTCTGCGCACCAGTCTTTTCCGATTGGACACCAAAACGCGAAAGTCCATCCACACCGTTGTCGTTTCCGCAAGCGGGATCGTCCGCAACGCCTATGCGTACAATGTCCAGGCGACATTGACGCTTGACGACCTGTTCAAGGAATAGGAATTGTCATCCCGAGTCGGCGCGATGCCCGATGCCCGATTCATCCGTTGCCCGACTAACGTTCCGCATTGCAGTTTTCTAAATTTTCAATACTTTTGTTGCCTGTTATTTCGTAGGTGAAATAGTCTTTTCGTGTATAATCTGAAGTGTTAAATCCCGCCGTCTAACTGGCGGGCAAAGAACCAACAGGAGTTTACCATGGGTCCAAAGGCATTTTGCATGAATTTGAAACATAGCCGGCAGGCAATGCTCCTTGCAACCGGAATGCTGGCGTATGCGCTGGCGCCGTCCGCGACTCTTGCGGCGACATGGCATGTCGCGCCGAACGGTGACGACGGGACGGGCGACGGATCGAAGGAGAAACCAGTCGCGACAATCGCGCGGGCCGTCGCGCTCTCGCGCGGCGCGGCAAAGGGCGAGACGAACGAGGTTGTCGTCGCCGACGGCGAATACGTCATCACGAACACGATTGTGCTGACTCCGAAGGACTCCGGGCTTCTGGTCCGCGCCGAAAACCAGGGGAAGGCGCTCCTTTCAGGCGCGGCGGCGGTCACGGAATGGAAGAAGGACCCCGCTGACGAACGGCTGCTTGTCGCCGACTTCCCGTTCGAGATCAACGCGAACGCCTCCTACAGCCTCGTCGTTAACGGACGGAAGGCGGGCCTCGCGCTCTTCCCAGCGAGCGGTTCGAAGCCACTCCCCTACTTCGCGACGGCCGCGGATATCCCGCATGACAACCGGACTGTCCTGCGCTACAACAAGAAGGCCCTACCTGCGCCCGACGCCTTCAAGGACCTCGATCTCGCCTCGGTGCGCGTCGTCATCCCGCAGGAGTGGGCGAACAACCGGCCCTTCATCGCGACGAACGACTGGGAGAATGGCGTCTTCATCCTAAAAAGCAAGACGAACATGCCGCTCGGCAAGTTCAACCAGGGCTACCGCATCTCCAATTCCAGGCACGGCCTCACCGCGCCGGGCACCTGGATGTACGAGGGATCGACGGGCAAGATACGCTACTGGCCCCGCGAGGGCGAGACGCCGGAGACCATCGACGCGTCCGTCACGCGGCTGCAGATCGTATTCCGCCTTCTCGCCGGCACAAAGGGCGTCACGATTTCCGGGTTCGTCATCGAGGGTTGCGCGAAGCTTCCCGGCGCCGGCATCTACTCGAAGTCAGGCGCGGCGGCGGCGATTACGGGACACAAGCTCGTCGGCGTCAAGGTCGTCGATTGCGAAATCCGCAACTCGGCCGGAAGCGGAGTCTGCTTCTCCAAGGAGCAGGATTGCGAAGTGCGCAGCTGCCGAATCTACGGCATGGGCGACCACGGCGTCAACTACGCGGACGGCGGCCCCGGCGGTGGCGGGGTCTTCGACTGCGAGATATCCTGGGTCGGCTCGTCCGGCGCATACCTCCAGATATCTCCCATCACGCTTGCCGGCAACCACATCCACCATACCGGACGCAGCGCGGCGACGCTCTGGACGACCGGCAGCGTCATTATCTCGAACGCACTCGACCACACGATGCGCTCGAGCCGCGACGGCGGCGCCATCTACGGGGCAATGAACGAATCGCTTTTCGAGGACAACTACTGCCATGACTGCGGCGACTGGCCCGGACTCTACAACGACGAGGGCGGAAAGAACACCGTCTACCGGAACAACCGCTTCGAGCGCTGCTGGTGGCCCTTCCACATGCACGACTGCCGCAACATCGTCTTCACGAACAACACGATGGCCTGCGACAAGCCGATGCGCTTCTCCTTCCAGGGTTCCGCAGGGTGTGTCTTCAAGGACAACCTCATCCGCGCGCCGAAGGCGATAAACGACGACCCTTATGTGGCAAACTGCGCCGTCTGGGAGAACGACGTCGAGACGGGGAGCTTCACGAACGGCTGGAGCGGCCGCACCCGCGTCACGCTTGAAAAGAAGCCCCTGCCTCCCAAGAAGCCCTGCAACGCCTTTCCGACGAAGGGCCCGATGTTCCCCGAGGGCAAGCTCGACGCCACGGCCTTCACGACGCCGTGGAAGCAGTCCCGCGCAATCGACCGTGACGAGCAGGGGCGCGAAAGTCCCGGCGTCCCCGGCTGCTGGCTCTACTTCGGATACGATGCCGACTTCCTCTACGTCAAGGCGAACTACGAGTACAACAAGTTCGTGTACTACAAGGGCGCGACTTGCGTTGGCAATGGCCCGTGGGGCGTCACTGACGGTGTAAAGCTCCAGTTCGACGGATTTGAAGTCACGGCGTTTCTGGGCGGGAAGATTGAATCGTCCAATCCCGAGCTCCAGTTCGACGCGACCAACTCGTCCGTGAAGAACCACGGGGGTGTCGGCGCGAAGGGCTACACAATCATCCTCGCCATTCCGCTTTCGCGGCTGGGAATCAAGGAGCTGGACCTCGAAGCCGTCCAGGGGAAGACTATTCCCTTCGATGCGATCCTCTTCAACGCCGAATACAACGAGACGCGGTACTACGAAGGCCCGTCCAAGGGCGGGAAGGTCGCGGGGACGATTGTCCTCACTACGTCAGAAGCCGTTGCGGCGAAGTGAGCACGAGCAAAGCGAAGATGAAAAACCCCATCGAAGTCGTCGCTGTTTACTATCCGCACTGGCATGTCTATCCAAAGGGAAACGAATGGTTCCATCCCGGCTGGACGGAGTGGGAGTATGTGAGGGACGCGAAGCCCCGTTTCCCCGGCCACAATCAGCCTCTCGTGCCTCTCGCCGGCTATCTGGACGGCGCGGATCCCGGCGATGTCGCGAAGGAGATCGCTCTCGCGTCTGACGCGGGGATCAACGTCTTCCTGTACGATTACTACTGGTACGACGGGAAGGTCACGCAGGAGGAGGCAATCGAGAAGGGGTTTCTCGGCGCGCATAACCGCGACCGCATGAAGTTCGCGGTCATGTGGTGCTACCACGAGCGCGACAGGGGGTGGCGCCCGACGATTGGCGAGAAGCGAGAACGGCTGATGGCGCTCGCCCACACGAAGGACGAGTTCCTCGGCCTTATCCGCCACTGCGCCGCCCGCTACTTCAACCGGCCGGAGTACTGGCGCAAGGACGGAAGGCTCTTCTTCTCCATCTTCAACACCCCCTACTTCTTCAAGAATCGTGGATCAGACCCGAGACGGGTCAGGGGCGAGCTTGACGAGGCGCGTGAAATCGTCCGCGCCGCCGGCCTCGGGGAGATCCATTTCAACGCCCAGGGGTGCGGCCCCGGGCTGGCCGACACGATGGCCGAATGCAGCTTCGACTCGACGACCGACTACAACCTGACCATGAACAACATGCCGAAGGAGGAGACGGCGTCCATGCGGGAGAAAGGTGTGTGGGAGGTTGACTACCGCGCGGCGTTCCCGGCGATGCGCGCCCGGTGGCGCGAGATGGCTTCCCACCGTCTTCCCTACATCCCGAATGTCACGACGGGCTGGGACGCGACGCCGCGCTGCCGCCTCGACGAGCCGTATCCCTGGCGGAAGATGGAGTACCCGTACACGATGACATTCACGAACAATACGCCCGACGCCTTCCGCGAACTTCTTGCAGAGGCGAAGGCGTTTGCCGAGAGCGACCCAAAGAGGCCGGGGGCTGTGTACATCAATGGTTGGAACGAGTACACGGAGGGGACCTATCTTGTGCCCAGCAACTTCCACGGCGACGGATTCCTCCGCGCCATCGCCGACGTCTTCGAATCGAAGGCGCGATGAGAGACGCCTTGCATTACCAAATATTTCACACATCTCGTGCTTGAAGTTTCGCAATCCTATTTACGTGTTATGCTAACCGTTGAAGGGTATGTTTGGGAAGGCAAAAGACAGTGACGGCTACAGGCCGGGAATAACGCTGCGATCCGTCGCGGCGATGGTCTTCTGCATCCTGATGACATCCATGTACACGAACTTTTCGTGCACATACCTCGCCGAGCACTACCAGGTCGTGGAGGAGGCGATTCCGCTTCCAGCCATTGTCGCGATTCTCTTCGCGTCGCTGTTCTCCAGCCTCATGGCCCTTCTGACCCGTCGCCGCCTTCTCACACGCGAGGAACTGGTCTGCGTCGCCTTCGCGTCGATGATTTCGGCCCCGATGATGGCGGAGGGCTTCTGGCAGCGCTTCTTCGGCATCATCACGGCACCGGCGCATGCGCAGAGCTTTGACTACATCGACGTCTACGACGACTCCCTCTGGCCGCATGGACGCAACCTCCTGGACGGTGCCTTCGACGAGGGCTTTGACATTGCGGTGACTATCGGAAGGAAAGATGGGCTTGCCACGAACGTCTCATGGTCGGCCGTGGAATACGAGGAGGGCGTGACGGCGCGCTGTCCCACTATCTCAAACGCCACCGTCTCGGATGAGACCTGGATTTCATACGCCTTCCCCGTGACACCGGGCGACGCCTCTTCGCCGGTGCCGTCGCATCCGCATCTCTTCTCCGTTCTCGGCTACATCGAGGACGCCGAGGCGGAGTCCGAGGTCTTCTGCCGCGCGTACGCGGACGAAAACCCGGTTCCCAAGACACTCCTCCTTTCCGGCGAGAAGCCGAAGCGAACGCTCATTCACAGAAAGGGTTTCGTTCGCATGGGCGTTTACGGCGTCATCCCGGCTCGGGATTGCATCAGCAACCTCGTTGTTCAAATCGGCTACCGCGGGCGGGGACGCGTCACCTTCGCCGACCCGAAGTTCTTCTCCGTTTACGCGGTGGAGTCCTGCTTCCGGGGACGCAAGATGATCGACGAGAAGGACTGGCTCGCGCTTCCGCCGGAGGAACGCCCCGCCGGCGCCGCGGTGCGCCCTTCCAGCCTCTGGTCGCTTCGCGGGCTTGCCTTTCTTGTCAAAGGCTACATACCGCTCCGCGACTGGATCCGTCCTGCGGCCATCTGGTCGGCCTTCGTCCTGCTTCTGCTCGGTGCGCTTTTCTGCGTCAATGTCGTCATGCGCAGGAAGTGGGCGGAAAGCGAGCGCTACCCGATGCCCAACGCGCGCATTCCGCTCGCGATCATCGGGGCCGACGACATCGGGACTTCGCCCTGGGCCTCGATCTGGACGAAACGCCCAGTCTGGGCAGGGCTCGTCTTTGGTCTGGTCTTTGGACTTCTCAAGGGGTGGCACTGCTTCAACCCGCACATCCCCGACCTCACGGTCGACATCCCGCTTGCGGACTATGTCAAGAACCCCGTCTTCGGGGCCATGTTCCATGTGAGCTTCAGATTCCTCCTGCTGATCTGCTGCATCGCCGTCTTCTTCGACTTGAACGTGCTGCTCTCAATGGTCGTCGGTTACTGGATTTGCCGCCTAATCTACTTCGTCGGCCATGTGACGGGCATAGATGTCAACCGCGGCTTCCCGTGGCGCGACCCGACGGCCATCGGCGCCTATCTCGGCTACTTCCTCGTCGTTCTCGCCCTCTCGGGACGCTACCTCGTCGGCGTGCTGAAGGACGCACTGCACGGCTCGGCCAAGGCGGAGGGCGAAGTCTTGTCGCCGCGCGCCGCGCTCGTCGGCATCGTCCTCGCGCATGTCGGCGCGGCAATCTGGGCGGGGATGACAGGCGCGTCGCCTTCCGCCGTCCTCTGCTTCTTCGCATTTCTCGTCGCCCTTGGCTTCGTCTGCGCCAAGTTCCGCGCGGAATGCGGCTCGCCCTACGGCTACTTCACGCCTACAAACTGCATGTGCTTCGTCATGGTCGCGGGCGGCATCCCCGTCTTCGGCGAGAAGGGTGTCTTCATCGCGCTCCTCCTCTCCGGCTGCTTCACGGTCACCACCTTCTACCTGATTCCCGGCATGCAGTTCGAACTTATCGAGACCGGACGACGCCTGAAGATCAACCCACGTCACATCCTCGTCACCTGCCTGATCGGCGTCTTGGGCGGACTCTTCATCGGCGGCTGGGGCTTCCTCACACACGGCTACGCCGACGGCGGAGACAACATCCGGGGCGCGTGGCTCTACAACTCGTGGGCATGGTTCGCCAACTCCTTCCGCAATCCGCTCGCACAGGC
>JAEEGI010004529.1_pt1 | contig 32477 bp, 28 predicted proteins | sample 8958751 | NCBI WGS metagenome assembly JAEEGI01 (sample SAMN16246545, study PRJNA631951) | gut metagenome | biome: gut microbiome; feature: rumen; material: KS-attached | host: Bos | place: Iran: Karaj | collected 2018-10
GGATCAAACTCTCTATAAAAATATGTTTGAATTTAATCCGTCCCGAATAAACTGCTTAGCTTATTCTTAACGTTTACTTTAGGTTTCTTTCTCTGAAATTTACTCTCCATCTTTTATGATGGTTTTTTAGAATTTTCAGGGTTGCATTGCTGTTTATTTGTCAAGGTTCTGTCACTGCCCGTTTTTGGCAGTGCTTGACTATATTATCATTTAGGAATTGCCTTGTCAACAACTTTTTTAAGAAATTTTCAAATAATTTTATTTCAAATAATTATGTATTAACACACTAACAATTTAGCATACGAAAGGGCCGCATTTCTGCAGCCCTATGTTTGTTTCCTTATTCACTTCTTAAATCCGTAACTCTCTTGGTCTTTTTCTCGCTTCTCGGGAGTGTTCCGATAGGAACAATGGTTACCTTGGGAGTTGCACCTACATAGGTTTTAAATGCATAGCTGATTTCCTTGGCCATGTTTTCAAAGCTTACTCTGCCCTCTCCTTCAACCGTTAATAGGAATACATCTTTGTTGTTGTCATCGTCCCTGGCAAGAGTAACACGGTATTCACTTGTGGCACCGTCAACCTTGGCAAGCATTTCTTCAACGAGTGCGGGGAACATGTTGACACCGTGAATCTTGAACATGTCGTCACTTCTTCCCTTGATGGTATCAAGTCTCGGATACTTGCATCCGCACTTGCATTCGCCGGGAACGATTCTTGATAAATCGTGTGTACGGAAACGAAGCAAAGGTGCGCCTTCTTTTACGAGGGTAGTAATTACAATCTCGCCTTCTTCGCCGTCGGGAACGTTCTCGCCCGTCTCGGGATTGATTATCTCTATGTATAAGTAATCGTCAAAACAGTGCATTGCGGTCTCACCGGGGCAGTTGATGCCGATGCCGGGGCCGTAGATTTCGGTAAGTCCGTAAATATCATAGAGTTCGATGCCGAGCCCCTCTTTTATGGTCTGACGCATCTTGTCGCTCCAGCGTTCCGAACCGATAACGCCTTTTTTAAGATGAATCTTGTCGCGGATTCCTCTTTTATTTATTTCTTCTGATAAAAGAAGTGCATATGAGGAAGTTGCGCAAAGAACGGTAGACTTTAAGTCTATCATCATCTGAATCTGCTTTTCTGTATTGCCGGGGCCCATGGGGATAGCCATCGCGCCGAGTCTCTCGCAGCCTGCCTGGAAGCCGACACCTGCGGTCCAGAGGCCGTATGCGGGTGTGATGTGGATACGGTCCTTTTCTGTGATGCCTGCAAGACGATAGCAGCGTTCAAACATTATTGCCCAGTCTTCGACATCCTTTTTGGTATAGGGAATGATGACGGGCTTGCCTGTGGTACCCGAAGATGAATGAATTCTGACTACTTCTTCATCGGGAACAGCCTGGATTCCGAGAGGATATGCATTTCTTAAATCCTGCTTGTCCGTAAAAGGAATCTTGTAGAAATCTTCTTCGGATTTAACTTCCGTGATGCCCGCCTCACGATACATCTTACCGTAATAGCTGTCGCCGGCCACAAGTCTTTTAACCTGCTTGTCAATGAGTTCCAATTGTTCTTTGGTGGGTTTCATCTTTTACTCCTTTTTTCGGCGCCGGGCACCCTTCGGGAGCCGTGCACCGTCGTTGTTCTTATAGTTTTTTATATACTTTTTAATTATCTTATTAATATCTATATATTATATTTATATTTTATATTATATAGATTTATTGCTCTTTCCGACTTCGACGCCGCAAAGAAACGCTTTTTTGTTTACTTCCACAAAGTTGGCCTTCACGCTTTGTTCAATCGTGGATAAAAGATCCTCTTCGGAAAAAGGCAGAAATCCGGCACCTTTGGCAACGCCGAGTACCGCCACATTGAAAAACTTCGAAGAACCTAAATCTTTGCAAAGCTCATCTGCATTTAAAACCACGAGATTGCCGATGGTCTTTTTTAGATACTCAATCATTTCCTTACCGTCATATCCCGTGGGATTTAAGGATTCGGTTACGGGCTTAAGACAAACTTCATTGGTAATAACCGCTCCGCCCGCCTTGAGAAAGTCTAAATTTCTGACGGCTTCCGAAGGTTCGAAAGCTATGATAAGATCGGCTTTTCCCTTGGGTATTAAAGGTGAATATGCATCGTTTCCGATACGTACGTGACTTGTAACGGGGCCGCCGCGCTGAGCCATACCGATGGTTTCTGCAGAATGAACCGTCTCGCCTTTTTTCTCGGCTGCCGCCGCAAGAAGTTTGGATGCGAGCACTGTTCCCTGACCGCCTACGCCGCAAAGTAAAATATTGTAAGACATCTAGCGCACCTCCTTTTCGATGGCACCCATCGGGCAAACCTGAGCACAGAGATTGCAGCCGGTGCACATTGATGTGTCTATGGTAACCTTTTTATCTTCTGCCGATATGGCGGGACAGCCGATTTCGCGGATGCACTTTTTACATCCGATGCACTTGTCGGTTATCACGCATTTTTCGGTCGGTTTGAAAAGTGCCACGCAGGGAGATTTGAAAATGATCGCTTTTACGCCCTTTGCTTCGGCACATTCGTTTATTGCCTTTTTAGCTTCTTCAAGGTCGAGGGGATTGACGGTTAATACCTTTTCGATGCCCATTCCTAAAAGAATCTTTTCGATGCTTATTTTATTAACTACATCGCCCATCATATTGATGCCGGTGCCCGGATGAGGCTGATGTCCTGTCATTGCTGTGGTGGAATTATCAAGCACGCAGAGAATCATATCCGCTTCGTTGTAAATTGCATTTGCGATTCCCGTCATGCCTGACGCAAAGAATGTCGAGTCCCCGACAAACGCGAAGTTGACGGTCTCGGTATCAGTCCAGTGAAGGCCCTGCGCCATGGTGATGCCTGCACCCATGCAAAGGCATGTATCTACCATATCAAGCGGCATTGCATTGCCGAGTGTGTAACATCCTATGTCTCCGGAGAAATTGGCTTTTCTTCCCTTCATTGCCTGTTTAACCGCATAAAAACTTGCTCTGTGAGGACAGCCTGCGCAGAGTACGGGCGGACGCATCGGAGGAGCGGGAACTTCTGATGTATTTGCTTTATTCTCTTCGATTGTTTCTCCGAGGAATTTTGCAATTTCAGCCGCAACGCCTTCTGCTGTGTTTTCACCCGCAAGAGGTGAGTTGCCCGTATGCTTTCCTAAGACTTTTATTTTAAGCTGTTTCTTGCCGATTAACTGAAGTAATTCTTCCTCAAGATAAGGGAAGAGTTCTTCCACTACGAGTACTTCTTCCACGCCTTCTAGGGCTCCTAAAAGAAACTTCTCGGGCAGAGGATGAGGTGTTGCAACTCTTATTAAAGTCACATCTTCTCTGTCCTGAATAAATTCCTTGGCGTAAGCATATCCTGCACCGCCTGCAAGAATTGCTTTTTTGTTGCCTGCCTTGCCCTGAATGGTGTTGAATTTATAATCCGAAAAATCGTCGCCGATAGCGGGATTTCTCTTTTCAATCATCTCGTGGTTCATTCTCGAAAGACGGGGGAATATTACGAAACGTTTCGAGTTCTTTATAAATCCCGGAACTTCCTTGGGTTTTGCGTTTTCATCATATGTGATGGAACCGTACGCATGATCGATTCTGGTGGTCGGTCTGAAGAGTACGGGAGTTTTATATTTTTCCGAATATTCGAAAGCGTCCTGAATCATTTCGTATGCTTCTTCAACGCTTGCGGGATCAAACACGGGAATACGGCAGTACTTTGCAAAAAGTCTCGTATCCTGCTCAGTCTGTGATGAAATGGGGCCGGGATCGTCCGCGGAAACTACTACGAGTCCGCCTTCAACGCCTACATATGCAAGCGACATAAGCGCGTCGGATGCAACATTAAGTCCCATCATTTTCATGGTGACCAAACATCTTGCGCCCGCATAGGAAGCACCTGCCGCCACTTCCATGGCTGCCTTTTCATTGATGGACCATTCTACGTGAATAGCCTTATCCTTATTTCTTTTGGCAATCGTATCGACGATTTCCGACGAAGGAGTCCCGGGATAACCGCACGCCAAATTAACTCCTGCCGCCATTGCACCAAGCGCTATCGCCTGATTGCCCATGACATATTCTTTCTTCATACTTCGTTCCTTTATCCTTTTCCTTACATGAAAAAAGTAGTTCGAATCCTGCTAAAAATGCAAGGCCGAAATACTTTTTTATCATAACATTATTTTATGGATTATTGTAGAGTTTTTTTATGATGGAATAATTAATCAAATCAGGTAAATTCCGAAAAATATGAAAATATTTTTTACGATGAAATTTATAGTTAAAATGCCAACCCCGATGTAAATGAGAACAAAGGGGCTCAGTCTGGCGAAACATTTTTTGTTGTGACGATACAGAAATGAATTGATCGTGTAGAAAAAATATGCCAGGTAAGTATAGGGTACGAAAGGATGATAAAAGAAACTTTTCAGGATATGAAGATGCACGAGATAGTTGAATGCTCTGGTGCCGCCACAGCCTATGCAGTAAAAGCCGGAAACTTTTCTGAACAAGCATTCACCGCCGGCAGCAAGAATTTTATCTCCGAAGAATATAAAAAGAAGCGTTCCTCCTATCATAAAAGGGAGCAACACAAGGCAAATGCGATAAAGAAGCAGATGCTCGATATCCATGTCTCTTAAGTTTTTCTTTTTGCAGTACTCGTTTAATTTGGACATAATATGATATAATACTCTTTGTGAAAATTACTTTAATCGGAGGTTATCATGTGGATTGCCGACAAATGGAAAGATTATGAAGTCATTTCTACGTCCGGTGGAGAAAAACTCGAACGCTGGGGCGACTATATTCTCGTTCGACCCGACCCACAGGTAATATGGAATACGCCGAAGTACAATCCCGGCTGGAAGCATTTTAACGGTCATTACCACCGCTCAAGCAAAGGCGGCGGAGAATGGGAGTTTAAAAATCTTCCTGAAGAATGGAGCATTAATTATAATGAACTCACATTCAATTTAAAGCCTTTTGCTTTTAAGCACACGGGGCTTTTCCCCGAGCAGGCCGTAAACTGGGACTGGTTTTCGGATATCATAAAAAAGCAGCTGTCCGACAATCCGGGCAGAACTTTTAAGGTGCTTAATCTCTTTGCATATACAGGCGGTGCAACACTCTCTGCGGCAAAAGCCGGTGCAGCGGTTACACATGTCGATGCCTCAAAGGGCATGGTTACATGGGCAAAAGAAAACGCCATTTCTTCGGGCCTTGGTGATGCGCCGATAAGATGGCTTGTGGATGACTGTGTCAAATTCGTCGAAAGAGAAATCCGTCGCGGAAACAAATATGACGGTATCATCATGGATCCGCCTTCATACGGAAGAGGTCCGAAAGGCGAAATCTGGAAAATCGAAGAAAGCGTTTTTCCTTTTATTGAACTGACCACAGAACTTTTAAGCGAAGATTCCGCATTCTTTTTAATCAATTCATATACCACGGGGCTTCAGCCTGCAGTTCTTTCATATATGCTTAATACCTGCATCAAACCCAAATTCGACGGAGAGGTTGTCTCAAATGAAATCGGACTTCCCGTATCCGAAAACGGTCTGGTACTTCCCTGCGGAGCCAGCGGAAGATGGGTTAAATCCTAATACGCGGAATAAATTGCGATATATTCAATCTTTGCGTTTAAGGAATATCCGTTTTCTTCAAGATATTTTTCAAGATATTCTTCCTTGCGCTCGGATTTGTTGGGATTGTACCGGTCAGCCATATAATCCGTGTTTATAAATACAATCGGCTTGTCATCAAGACTGTCGATATCTTTAGCAAATTCATCATAAGAGAATGAACCTAAATTGGGCCATGTGTGAGAAATCGCGCATGGCATTTTTAATATATATTCGAGTCCCGGAATATCTCCGTAGAAAATCGCTCTCTTTCCCTCATATCCCTTATCTTCCACATATGATGTCAGCGCTTCTATAAGTGCCGCTCTCTCGGGATTGGTATGCATTCCTGCGAGTACTTCGTTGCCTTCAATCCTCGTGTTGTTTTGTGCAGGGAAACCTGTGTCACGGAAGATAAATACAAATCCGAAAATTATACACTGAACGGTAGCGGTTACGATAAGTAAGAACAATGAAATTCTGGTCGCAACCATTGTATTTCTGGCTTCAAGATCGAGTAACTCATAAAAGTTTCTTCCCTTGAAAAGTTCATTCCAGATCATAAACAAAACAGCGGGTGCAACTATAAATAAATTGTTCATCGAAGGATAAAGCGCATTGTTGCTTCCTAAAGGTGTAATCCAAATTATAACCAGTACCGCAGTCGCAATCAGTTTATGCACTGTTTCGTTGCGTTTTCTTAACATTGTCCATACGGACATCATGTTTGCAATCAAAAAGAATATGACCATCCAGAAATGCATTGAAGAATAGTCGTCGTATCTGAACGTGAAAACATGATTTCGATAAGCCCAGAAAAGGAAAAGTCCGTATAAAACAAACTGAGCCACAACCGTGATTATTCTCACATAATGTTTCTTCATTATCGCGCTTACCGCAAAGCATAAAACGGTTATGCCGACAAGAAGAATAAAACTCTTGTAATAAGTCGTATATCCTGTAATGATGGCCATTATCATGCCCGTCGGTTTATAGCCCGAATTTTCTCCTGTCATCGAGAAAAGAGAAATGACCATATTCGGTATCGAAGAAAATCCGTATTTAATTCCTATCAGTCCGACATTGGCGGCTATGCCGGCAAAAAATCCGCCGATACAGATTAATGTGTCCGTTAGACCGTACACAAATTTTTTCTTTTTAAGGCTCGCGCTGAACCATACCACTACTATAAGCGCGGTTTCGGTAATATTCGGAAATCTCACAAATACATTGAACGCAAGGATAACTCCCGCGAATGCAAGACCCCATCTTTTATCTTTTTCAAGGGACTCTATAAGAACTATTACCGCAAGGGTAAAAAGAAGATATGTCAGATAATTGTAAAGAATGGTGGTCGGACACCAGAAAAGAGATATCGCCAGAATCTCACCGACAAATACGAATACTCTCGGCATATATTTTTTCAGGAAAAGATATGAAAAAACGACACCGACAACGGGCACCAGAGTCGTATAAAATTTCATTCCTATCCATGTGGCACCGAAAGGAAGCATGGTGAAAAACTTTCCGACCATGTTAGCCCAGAAAGTTGCCACAGTCCAGGTAAGATTCATCTTATCAAGGTTTTCATAATTGCCGAGGCTGTATGCGGTATCGGTAAATTCGACACCGAATGCAAGATGAAGAAAAGGAAACAAAACAAGGACCGCAAGGAATATGCAGTCCAGAATTATAAGCTTTGTTTTTTTATTATTTTTCTTCTCTTTTTTATCCATTAATTATCAATCTTTCCGACTTTTTCACGAATTACATACTGAGGTGAATTGTTCATGCAGATATAGATTCGACCGATGTACTCACCGATTAGTCCGAGCATGAGCATAATCATTCCGCCGATGAAAACAAGTACCGACATGAGCGCGGAGAAACCTGCCTGTACATCAACAAGAACCAGTTTTTTGATAATCGTGTATATTCCGTAAAGGAAGCCCGAGCATGCACAGAAGCATCCGATGCCTGTTGCGATTCTTAAGGGCTTGATTGAAAATGCGGTGAAGCCGTTAAACCAGAGTGAGAAAAGTTTCGCAAGTGTGTATCCGCTCTCGCCCACACTTCTTGCTCTGTGGTTAACTTCAACGTTTGCAACGTTTTTGGTGGCTCTTAAAACAAGGCCTATAACATATGCATATGACTGCTCATAACGAAGCATGTCATCAACGATAAATCTCTTGGCTGCGAAGTAACTCGAAACCTTAAGTTCCTTGGGTTTGCCAAGCATGATTCGAGTCATAAGTTCGTTAACTTTACTTCCGAAATTTCTGAAGCCCGAATGCTGCTTTTTGCCATAGCTTGCATAGCAGACATCATAGCCTTCATCAAGTTTGTCGAGAAGCTTTCCGACTTCGTCTGCGGGTGTCTGTCCGTCGTCGTCAAGACATACTACCACGTCTCCCGAAGTATGTCTCATACCGGCCATAAGTGCGCAGTGCTGGCCGAAGTTTTTCGCAAGGTCAATTCCGAGAATATTGTCATTCTCACTTGCGAGTTTTTTTATTACCTCAAATGTTTTGTCGGGCGAGCAGTCGTTAACAAGAATGATCTCAAATTCGTGTCCGATAGTCGCCATTGTGGTTTTAATCTCATCCACTACATCAGGAAGTGTTTTCTCCGATCTGTAGCAAGGGATCACAAAACTGATTTTCATTTTTCTCTCCGTTAATTATTTTTTTACTGCATAAAGAATGTTATACCCTGAGTTAATCTTACAAAGAAAAATACTCCGCAGTATGTGTGATATATCAATAACGCCAAAGCAAGTATAAGGTATACGGCTTTAAAAATATCAAAAGCATTTACTTTGGCAGGTGCCGTATCATCTTTTGATGTGTCCGATAAGTCGGACATATTCTTTTTATTCATCTTTTCGAGTAACGAATAAATATTTTTAACAAAATACATTATGCTTACAACGAAAAGAATAAAGATGCAAAAATCATATCCCCACGCGAAATTGTCATCGAGTTCTCTTTCTCCTGTTTCGCGAAGAAGTATATATTCCGCAAATGCCACAAACCACATGGTCCATGCGAGTAAAAAGAAGCGGTGCGTGAGTCCTCTTTTTTTATCCTTAAAATCAAGGAATGTGTCTTTTAGGACAGGTATGATATTGATTAACAGTATCATTATCGGAAATGCTGCGGAAAGTATCATCGTAAAGTAAGGCTTTTCCGCACGTAAATAAACACTGTAAAGAGGATCTATAATAATTCCGTTTCCCGTACTCTCGCCGAATAAAACATACTCCTGGAAAAGTATTACCGCTATCGAAGGAATTACCGTCAGCGCACAGAACAAAAGTCTTTTAAAAGGCACTCCCAGTATCCAATCGATGATGAGGAATAAAAGCGCTACGGGTGCAAACACAAGGATAAAGTTTGTTTTTACCGATGTGGTTACAGCGAGTAAAATCGCAAATGCTATTAACTCTCCCGCACTTATTTTCTCTTTGTATTTTGCGGATATTGCAAGGTACAAAACGATGCATATAAGAGCCGTGAATTTCATCACGATATATGTTGAATTGTGCCATATACTACCCGACTGATAACCGATATATCTGTACGGCTGTATCGCTCTTATATATGCGGGTGCAACAAAGCCCGACATCGCTGCGAATATTATCGCCGTTTTCGTTTCAATTCTGTTGGTTCTTAAAAGTATAAATGTCAGTGCTAACGTTCCGGCTTCGCATACACAAAGGAACGTTGCTATCGCAAAATGAAAGCCGAACTCAGGCATAAGCGCAAACAGTCTGTAAATAACCGCGAGTATGCTGTATCCCCAGCCGTCAAGCGCCATCTCTATATGTGCGAAAAGATCCGATTCATACTTGCCCGTGACCGGAAAAAGCGTCTGATTGTAGTGAAGAAGTACAAGTTCAAAACAGTAGAACGTAAATCCGATTATGGCGGCGATTATAAAAAACGCATTTATTATTTTGTTCTTTTTATCGCTTTTCAAAATCCTTTTTCTCCAGCTCCATAAAAATCACTTCGCGAATCACACCGTTGTCATTTATCTTTTCGATGCCGTCCGTCATTTTAAAACCGGCTTTTTCGTAGCTTCGGATTGCACCGGGATTATCTTTGTACACTCGTAAAAAAACTTTATCAAGTTTAAGACCTCTGAAGGCGTAGTCTAAAATTATCTCTGCGGCCTTGGTTCCGACGCCTTTTCCTCTTGCGCTTTCTTCGCCGATGAATATTCCGAATTCAGCGTCTTTTTTATCATGATTGATATCTCTTAGATATACGCTTCCGACACCCACACCGTCTAAAAGAATGATAAACTGTGTGACCTTACCGGTCTCGACAAAGTTTTTAAGCCATGCTTCATGGCTTTCTTTCGTAAACATTCTGCGGTCGATAAAACGTGAGTTTACGTATTCGGAATTGCGCCATCTGACGATGTCTTCGGTATCTTTGTATGTAATTGGGCGAATGGTAATTTCTGCCATATTATTTGCTGTAAAATTCCTTTACTTTGCCGATGATGTATTCTGTTTCCTCTTCTTTTAAGCCGTAGTAAAGAGGGAGTCTTACGAGTCTTTCGCTTTCCTTGGTTGTATATACATCCTCACCGTTAAATCTGCCGAACATTTTTCCTGCGGGCGCGCCGTGAAGAGGGATATAGTGGAATACCGCAAGTATACCGTTTTCTCCGAGGAATTTGATAAACGCAGTTCTTTCTTCCAAATCCTTACACTTTAAGTAAAACATATGCGCATTGTGTTTGCAGTCTGTGGGAACGAAAGGTCTCTCGATGCGTTCTTTGTTTTCAAGTTCTTCAAATGCATCATAGTACATATTCCATGTGTGCATTCTGTCTGCGGTTATTTCTTCTGCAAGCTCAAGCTGTGCATAAAGATATGCTGCATTAAGTTCACTGGGAAGATATGATGAACCTGCATCAACCCATGTATATTTATCTATCTGACCGCGGAAAAATTTCGCTCTGTTGGTACCTTTTTCCCTTACGATTTCAGCATGCTCGATGTTTTCCTTGTCACGGATTAAAAGCGCTCCGCCTTCACCCATGGAGAAGTTCTTCGTCTCATGGAAAGAAAAGCATCCATACTCTCCGAATGTACCGAGAGCCTTGCCCTTGTACTCGGACATGATTCCCTGTGCGGCATCTTCAATCACCATAAGATTGTGATTCTTTGCAATCTCCATTATCTTATCCATTTCACAGGAAACGCCTGCATAGTGAACGGGAACGATTGCTTTTGTCTTATCGGTGATGGCATCTTCAATTAAGTTTTCGTCAATGTTCATCGTATCGGGACGAACATCCACAAACACTGCTTTTGCACCGCGAAGTACAAATGCATCGGCTGTGGAAACGAAAGTATAACTCGGCATAATTACTTCATCGCCGGGTTTGATATTGCTTAATATTGCTGCCATTTCGGTAGCATGTGTACAGGAGGTGGTAAGAAGTGCTTTTGTAGTGCCTGTTTTGTTTTCAAGCCACTCGTTACACTTTTTCGTAAACTCTCCGTCACCGCAGATTTTCTGATTCTCTACGGCTTTTTTGATATAATCCATTTCTTTTCCCGTAAAGGGAGGTACGTTAAATCTGATCATTTTTTCTCCGCGCAGAATTTAATTCTGCCTTAGATAATTATTTTTCTTTTTTTATAAACAATCCAAAAATTAGTCTTCTAACAAAATCAATTAATATTCCGACCACAAAGATTGCAAGGATTGTTCCAATCAAATGAAGCAAAAACAAAGGTGTGCCGAAAACCGCTTCCACGTTAAACCACTTAGGCCAGAGATATCTTAAAAGCTTGTGCTCGTGTAAAAGATAAACACCGAAGGTTCCCTGTGATGCAAAAAGGATAACGCCTGCAAGCCACTTCGGAGCCTTTGTCTCATGCTTAAGTGCGAAGAGGAACAGGCATACGCTTGCTAAAAATATGAAAAGCGAATTGTACGGATAAAAGTTTTTGGCATATCCGCCGAGCTTTCCTACATACAAATCTATTAACAATAATCCTTTGCCGAGTACAAACGCACAAATTGCAGATACGAATGAAATCAGCAAATAAACCCATCTGTTTAACTTGAAATCTTCGGGATATTTTCTGATGTATGCTGCCACAAGATAGAGGCATGCAAACCAGCAGATATCCATTCCTTCAAGATCCGTAAGGGGCTGTGTAAAAGGAAGGATTGTATTCCATACCGAGAACACCGCTATCGCTGCAAGTATTATGCCCTTAAGTTGCTTTTTATCCATTGCCTCGATTCCTTTATTTAGGAACGGGAAGAACAAATATAGGAGCATATAAACCGTTGCAAACCAGTAGTGGCTGCCGGTCACGGGCATTACAAGAGGTATTACATCATAAATACCGTTTGCGAGGCCAAGATGTCCTTTGGTTACAATCGCAAAGACTGCAGTTATTATCCATGAGTAAAAAAGAATCTGTGCCCAGAGCATGATGACCTTTTTTACCTTAAACTCTGATTTCGAAAGGAAGTATCCGCTTATAAGCACATAAACATTAACGCTTCCCATGCAGAGCGCTTCGATAATCCAGGCGAGGTTTCTGTTTAAGCCTATCTTAAGCTCAAACTCTTTTAAGACACCGCCCTTGTCGAGATAATGAAGCGTTATTATCATGAGCATCGCAACGATTCTGAGGACTTCCATATTCAGTTGTCTGGACTTTTTTTCACTCATTCTTCGTTAGTTGTTTTTGAAACAATGTATCTGGGTCTTCCCTTAACTTCTTCGTAAATACGTGCAAGATAATGTCCCATAATTCCGAGGCTTATCATAATGCATCCGCCAATGATAAGAAGTAAAAGAATAACTGTCGTAAAACCGTCCGCTGCAATTCCGAGGAAGTAATTAATCAGTGTCTCGATTCCGAGTACAACGGAGAAAATCATTAAAAGCACACCGAGTACAAATACCGCCTTAAGAGGTGCCGTCGTAAAGGATGTGGTATTTGAAATCGCATATGCCACAAGTCCCGAGAACGACCATTTGCTCTTGCCTGCTTTTCTCTCGGCAACATCGAAAGTAACGGATGTGCTCTTAAAGCCTGCCCAGAATGAAAGTGCTCTAAAGAAAGTATTTCTTTCAGGCAGATCAAGCAGTGCCTCAACCACTTTTCTGTCAAGCAGTTTGAAATCACTTGTTTTATTCAAATCCATCTTCATTAAGGAACTCATTATTCCGTAAAAGATAGCGCAGAACAGTTTGTAGAAAGGATTCTCCTTGCCTCTTTTAGACTTGATTCCTTCAACTACTTCGTAGCCTTCTTCCCAGAGCTTATACATCTCAACCAAAGTTGCGGCAGGATGCTGAAGATCGCAGTCAATTACAGCCACGCAGTCGCCTGTCGCATAATCAAGACCTGCGAAAATAGCTGCTTCCTTGCCGAAGTTTCTCGAAAACTGAATGCCTCCGATTCTTTTATCAGCTTTGGAAAGTTTTTCCACAATATCAAAAGTCTGATCCGTCGAGCCGTCGGAAACAAAGAGCAGATCGTATTCAATACCTGCACCCTGCAATGTCTCGCCGATGGTTTTGGCTGTATTCTCGATATTGTCTTCCTCATTGAATGAAGGAATGATAACGGTAAGTTTTCCCATATCCCTTACTCCAGTTTAATAAACATGATTCCGTTTACAATCTTGATGCTGTTCTTATCCGGGAACGATGACATCGTCGAATATTCTTCGGAATAATACATATCAACTACATAATCGCCCTCAAGAATATTAAGCGTCGCACCTAAATAATTCTTGATAAACTCTTCATACTGCTCGCCGCGGTAGAATAAGAAACTCCTGTCGGTTCCGCGGATCTTCGATGTTATATCATAGGTCAGTTCTGTCGGAGGATAACTCTTTTCACTGATCTCTCCGACCAGACAGATAGGCATTCCCTGAACGTAACCTTCGGTCTGTTCAATCCTGTCAAGAAGCCTTACACAGTATGCGTAGGATTTCTCATATTGCTGCTGCATATTGAAGTATGCAATATTATCCATTAACAGAAAATTATAACATAATAACGCCACCAGCACCACCGATACGGTCTTGGGAATGATGAGCTTATCTTTTACGGTCTCAAATGCCGTAATGGTTCGCTCGGATATAATTACGATGGCAACGATGAAGATTTCCCACTGCAGTCTCATAACAAGATGGTATTCACCGGTTTGTGACATCAAAAGAAGCACGGTATTGGCGCCAAAAGGCATCAGTCCTATGCAAAGGAATAGAATCAGCCAGCTGTACCATTTTTTGTACACCTTGTTTTTGACAAAGAGTACGAAAATTGCAACCATGGAAGCCGAGACTATCGTACTCATTATTATCATCGTCAAAAGATTGTTGACGAAGATTCGTCCGCTGAATGCAAATGCGGCGAAATCGTAATACATATCGTAAATTCTTTCAGGGATTGAAGAAAGGCTGATGTGAGTCATTTCGTTAATGCCCTGATATGTATCAAGTTCCTTGTGCTGAACGAGCAGACAGATTTTTAATATACCGTAGTATAAAGCACTGCCGCCGATGCCCATCATAAGGTACTTAAAGCCCTTGTTCCAAAGCGTATAAATATCTTCGTTGTCGATGACCGTAAAAATAATATCGAACAAACATAAAAGAATCGCTACCGAAACATACGCCTGATAAGTACCGAGGCTTAATGCAAGGAAAATCATTCCGGCGAAAAATCCGAACTTGTATTTCTTGCTTACGTATGCTGCGATAATTGCAAACAGGAGGCCCAACATATATCCGTCCACCGTGTACATATACGACATTGTTGCCGCAACGGCGGGGAATGTAACCATAACCGCAGGTACCAAAATCAACGTGGTCTTTTTCTTAACATCGAAAAACCTTGTGACGAAAACTGCGCTGATTGCTATGAATATAATCGCCAAAAGACCGTTTACAAAATTAAGATCATAAAAGGAGGAGATTCCGCACGCAACCGTTAAAAACCATCTTCCGCTTGTAACCATGTTCTGGTCAAAGTAAAAGTTGGTCATGGAATCGCCGTTCGGGAACTTGTTTACAATCATAAACATATGAGTGATAAGGCCTATCACAATTCCCGACATAAACGGTATTTTGTATTGTTCTTCTTTTAATTTGTTGATTAATTTTTCCATTATTTTTTCTCTTTCACAATGTAAATGGGTCTGCCCTTTACTTCAAGATATGTTTTTGAAATATACATTCCGATGATGCCCACGCTAAAAAGCTGAAGGCCTGCAAAGAATGTAATCATACATGCAAGTGAAGGCCAGCCGCTGACGGGATCACCGAAAATAAGTGCTCTTACGAAAAGGAATATAAGTGCAATAAATGCAAGTACGCAGAAGATAAGTCCTATAATTGAGGACCATACAAGCGGTGCGGTTGAGAATGCAACAATGCCTTCAATCGAGTACTGGAAGAGTTTGAAGAATGACCATTTTGTCTTGCCTGCGACTCTTTTACGATTTTCAAAAGGAATCCATTTGGTATTAAATCCGACCCATCCGAAAATACCCTTGCTGAATCTGTTGTACTCACCTATTTCGACAATCGCATCCACCATGACACGCTTCATAAATCTGAAATCTCTGGCGCCGGGAACCATATCCACTTTCGCAATGAAATGCATCAGAAGATAAAAGATATTTGCAAACATGCTTCTGATGGGCGGTTCGCCTTTTCTGTTTACACGTCTCGTGGCAACGCAGTCATATCCCTCGTTGATGATGCTCTCGTACATTTGGGGAATAAGTTCGGGCGGATCCTGCAAATCGGCATCCATGATTACAACATAATCGCCGGTTGATTCCTTAAGGCCTGCATACATTGCGGCTTCCTTGCCAAAATTCCTCGAAAAAGAAACATAGTGCACTTTTTCGTCTTTTCCGGCGAGGTCTTTTAAGACATCAATCGTTTTGTCTTTGCTACCGTCGTTTACAAAAAGATATTCGTAATCAAGCGCAAAGTCTTTAAGTGCTTCATTGGTCGCCTCATAAAACAAAGGGATTGCTTCCTCTTCGTTGTAGCACGGAACGATTATTGTACATTTTTCTTTTGCTTCGTTACTCATTTTTCTTCTTTCTTTTATGTTTCTGTTACCGTATCTTTATTCGATTTCCAGAGAATCGAAATTTTTAACTGTCTTTAAAAACTTACCCGGAGATTCGATGTGAAGCGATACCAGATCTTTTATATCGTCATCGTATTTCTCGTAGTAATAAGGGTTGGTCTCAAACTCAGGGAAGCAGTCAAGTATTGCATTCTGAAGCATCTCTAAGAATGATTTTTTGCGCTTGGCACCGGGTGTTACAGCGATGTATGTAAAGAGCGTTTTCATATACATATCATCAATAAACGCTGCCTCAACCTCTTCGGGAAACTCCTCAAGAATCTCTCTCTTAAAGCACTCCTCGATAAAGAAAGTCATTACATCCAGTCTTTCAAAAAGATCGCTTTCTTCTGTGGAAGGTTTGTTGTCCTTGTCAAAGAAATAAAGGCATTCGTCGATGTATTCGAATTTCTCCGCTTCCGAAAGTGCAAGTCTTCCGATTCCGAGTTTTTCAAAAAGAAGTTTTTCCGGGAACCAGAGTCCGTTCTTTTCAAAGATACTTCTCTTAAAAATCTTCGACTCCATCTGCCCCGGATTGACTATTAAAATCGCCTTCTTTTCATCTTCTTCCATATCGGGAAGCTGCTTGAAAATCTCAGCATCGCTCTCGTTATCTTCCGAATCGTTCGCACATCCGACTACATCTGCGCCCGTTTCCTCGGCTTTCTTAAGCATGGCCTTTACAAACGAAGGTGCAATCGTATCTCCGGCATTCATAAAAGAAACCCACTCAGCCTCCGAGCTTCTCAGCGCCAGATTGTACGCTCCGCCCTTACCGCGTCTTTCTGAGGTGAACAACACTTTGATTATGTCAGGATACTTGTCTTTGTATATGGAAATCAAACTCTTAACAGCTTCCACGGGAATGTCCGCAGAAATTATAAATTCAGTGTCTTCACGGTAAGCCGCCAAAACCGACTCTATACTGTTTTTAACTTTCTCAACATTATTCTCAGAATCAAACAGCCCAAGAATAATACTTAACTTATAACTCATGTCCTTGTTCTTTCTAAGCGTTTGCGTCAATACATTTCGCCGCGGTGTATTATACGGGCTCAATCCCCCATGGAAACTATCGGCGCGGCGCTATCTCTCGCGATTTGCCTTGCCGTTTTCTATGCGGTAAACTGCATCACATTTCTCTATGGTCTGAAGACGATGTGCAATGATGATTAAAGTCTTTCGGCCGTGGAGTGAATTGACGGAATCCATGATAGCCTGCTCGGTGTCGCCGTCGAGAGCACTGGTGGCTTCGTCCAGAACGAGCACTTCGGGATCTTCGTAGAGAGCACGTGCGATACTGATACGCTGGCGCTGTCCGCCGGAGAGTCTGATACCGCGCTCACCGATGCCGGTTTCGAGGCCGTTCGGAAGTCCTTTGACGAACTCATCGAGCTGTGCTTCCTTGAGAACTTCCCAAACTCTGTTTTCATCTATTTCGTCTTCGGGTATACCGAATGCAACATTCTTTCTGATGGAGTCATCAAGCATAAATACGGTCTGCGGAATGTAGCCGATATTTTTAAGCCACTTGCGGTAGTTTTCGCTGCAGAGTGCATCTTTGCCGTCTGCCAATATCTGTCCCGATTCAAGCTTCAAAAGTCCGAGCATTACGTCCACGATAGTGGATTTGCCCGCACCTGTGGTACCGACGATTCCGACTGCGGAACCGACGGGTATTTCCATGCTCGCTTCGTTTAATACATAAACATCGGTATTGGGATATTTATATTTGATGTTTTTTATTTCAATCTTTTCTCTTACTTCAAGCTTGTCCTTGGGTCTCTCAAGAGAAGTGACTTCGGAATTCTTGTCGGATATTTCGTCCTGAAGATTGTCCGAAACGCCCATGAAGAACGGCTCGAAATATGAAATGTTGTTTAAGCAGTTGTTAATTCTGTTGGCCGAAGGCATCAGACGCATAAGCGCCATTATGAATACGCCCATTGTTTCAAGTACATTCGAAACATTGACGCCCTCGAGGTAAATGGTCAGAAGATAAAATACAATCGCAATGATGCAGACAACTTCAATGATAAGTCTCGGAACATTGCTTAAAAGAGTGTATTTCTGAACGGCGTTTACATATCCCCTGCCACACTCGATATAGCAGTCCGAGAAGTACTTTTCCTTGCCGCCGATTTTTACTTCTTTTATACCCGTAACGGTCTGATTAATCCATTTGAAAAGACCCGCATAAAAGTCCTGATTATCCTTCCCTGCCTTGTATAAAACCGGCTTTAAGGAAATCTTTATTATCAAAAGAGTAATTCCTAAAAGAACCGCAAAGAATGCAGTCATCAAAGGGCTCTCTCCGATACAGAGTGCAATCAGCGTTGCGAATACGATAAGCTCCGATATCAAAAGCATCAGCGACTGAATCAGCGCATACATATTGTTTACATCGGATGTGATGTTACGCTGAATTACGGCGCTGTCTGCGTTTAAGTAATACTCGTAATCTTTTCTGATGTAGTTCTTCATCATCCTCTCGGATGTTCTGAACTGATTGGTGTATATGAATCTGTAAAGTAATTTCTGCTCAACGAAAAGGAATAAATTCTTTATAACAAAAGCAACGATAATGCTTAAAAGAACAGCTATCGAAAATGCTTTTTCACTCGTAAAAGGCGATGCCTCATAAATCATTGAGAGATACCATTTCTCCTGAATTGCATTGGGAGTAAAGAGTACCGTAACAACAGGTATAATGAGCGCTACGGAGCACGCTTCGAATATCGCTCCGATTAGCATCAGAAATACCAGTCCGACTAATGATCTTTTCTGTTTTGCGTCCAGAAGCTTGGAGAGCTTCTTTAAAATTTTCATTTCTCTACGGGTTTTCCTTTCAAAAACATAATCTTGTTATGAACCCACTTGCTTAAACGCGGAACGTGGCTTAATATCTTTAAATTTCGCCTGTCCTTAGGAGCAAGGTACTGATTAGTTTTAATATCCTTTCGCCAGAGTTTCAGTTCTTTTAAAACCTTCTCTGCTACCGGATTGTTTTTCATCTTTGACAAAGGTGTGTGAAGCGTGTAATCAAGTCTCTGGTAAAGCTGAAACTTTCTCGCCTCTTCCTTTAGTGCGGGATATTTTTCATCAACTAACGCGGCAACCATGTCGGAGTTTTCAATCATGCAATCATAAAAGAGATTCTTGTAAACATTTCTCGTGTTGCTGCCAAAGCGAAGTATGATATTGTATCCCGTTATCTCGTATGTGTATATGCAGTCAAACTCCTGCAACATATATACAAGGAGTTCGAAGTCTTCGTTTAGTCTTCCTTCGTTAAAAGCAAATTTTTTCATAAAATCCGCTTTTATCATCTTGGTGCAAAATGAACTGTCGCCCAAATGTAAAAGAAGTTCTCTGAAATATTCTTCATTGGTCTCACGAACAATCTCGCCTGAATTTTTTAATGGGCCGCTTTCAAGCGTACCGTCCTCATATCTGCAGACTGCCATACACTGTGCCACAATGCAGTCATCTTTTTCATTGAAAACCTTCATCAGATTTTCAACAATATCCGGCTCGTAATAATCGTCCGAATCGCAAAAGCAGATGTATTCTCCGGTGGCTTCTTTTATGCCGACATTTCTTGCGGATGAAGACCCGCCGTTTTCTTTGTGGAAAACTTTTACTCTCGAATCGTTCTTTGCATATTCCCTGCAAATGTCAAGGGAATCGTCAGTCGAGCCGTCATCCACGAGCACTACTTCGAGGTCTTTGTAAGTCTGCGTCAGAATCGCATCCACGCATCTTTTCAAATATGCAGTTGAATTGTATACCGGTACAATGACCGAAACCAGTGAACTCATATTTTTCCTTGGAGCCAGGCACCTTTTTATTGTTCAATACCGATGACTTTACGATACATCTTTCTCTCGGGAATTACCTTTGCTTCGCTAAGCGGACCCTTATCATAAAAGAATGGCTTATCCTCCATTATGGCCTCACTCAGTTTAATCAGTCGCTCGGCTGCGGTCACATGATTCCAGCCGTTTTCAAGCGTCTCGTATGCATTCTCTCCGAGTGAGAGTCTCCACTTCTGATCTTTAGAAAGCTCTTCAATCTGAAAAGCCATTTTCGCAAAATCTCCCGAAGGGAAAATCATACCGTTTACTCTGTGCTTTATAAGGGTGGGAACTGCGCCTGCCGCATGTGAAGCAACCACTACACAGCCCTCGTTCATTGCTTCGTTGCAGACCGCGCCCCAGCCTTCCCTGTAATCGCTGGTGATAAGGAATATATCCGCCGTGGTCATGTGTTTTCTGACTTCTTCGGGTTTCATCATTCCGAGAAGTTTAACCTCTTCGGTAAGTCCGTTCTTTTCGATGGCGGATTCGATTTCTTTTTCCATCTTGCCTTCGCCGATAACGGAAATTTCAAAGGGAATGTCTTTTTCTTTTAGGGTCTTTGCAAGCTTAATTACGCTCTCGGGATGCTTCCAGTCGATAAGTCTTCCCGCCCAGAGAATTTCGAGTTTCGAATGGCTTCTTCTCTCGTCTCTTCTCTCTTTTCTCTCATCGTCGGTGTAGGCTTTAAACTCCGGGAAGTAACCCCATTTAAATCTCTTGCCGCGGTATGCTTTGATGATGTTAAAATCGTCTGCCACATATGCTCCCGCACATAAAAGATAAACCTTTTTATCCGAATATCTGGTGTGATCGTGATATTTCTTTTTTAGGCCTCTCGGGGAAACGCATTTCCACTGACCTTCTTTGTAAAGTCTCTCGGAATATCTGATGACGGGCTTTCCTGCGTGAAGTCTGTCTTCGATGACCGACTCGTCCTCACATCCGCCGAATACCACGATATCCGATTCCATGATTAATTTTTTACATTCAAGTCCGTTCTCGTAATACTTTTTAAGATACGGAATGCTGTCAAAATCATTATCCCACCCAAGCTTTATTCGTTCTTCTTCCATCGGCTCGGTCTGGATAAATGCATAGTTATCGCCAAGTTTTTCGTAGAGCACATTGCTAAGCGGTATCTGATGATGATTTATATAGTTGGAAACAAATGTCAGTTTCATGTTGCCTCTTTTGTGTGCCAGACACCTTTGGAGTCAGGCACACAGAAATTATTTGTTTGCAATTTCATTATAGATTTCGAGCAGGCGCTTATAGTTAGTGTCAGGATTGTGTGTGATGCGTGCTCTTTTTCCGGCCTTTTCGCACATTTCTTTTTGTGCTTTGCTTCCGTTTTGCTCGAAGCATTTTTTCACACATTCGACTAACGCTTTTTCGTCAAGCGGAGGATAAATAAATCCCTCTTCTTCACTCATTAAATCTCTTACTCCGCCTACATCGGATGAAATCACCGGCATCGAAAGAAGCATTGCTTCTCCGAGTGAGTTGGGTGAATTTTCCATCATCGAAGGAGATATAAAAGCATTGCATGATAAATATCTTTGCTTCATGTAAAACGCACAAAGAGAGCCGAGGAAAACAACGTTTTCGGAAAGGCCGCCGTCTTTTATGAGTTTGTTGATATATCTGCCGTATGTTCCGATGAGGATTTTTTTCTTAAGCGAATCTTCACCGTTAATCTTGTTGCCCGCAACATACAGTTTTACATCGGGATAATCTTTTTTTATCTCAGGCAAGGCTCGTAAAAGAACATGAAGTCCTTTTATCGGATAATCGCCCTGACTCGCAAAAAGCGTATGCTTTTCGCAGTTGTTATACTCCCATTTATCCACGTAAAAGTTATTTCTTAAGGTTTCGTTCATAAAGAAATACTTTGCGTCGGGATTGTATTCGGATGTGTATTTTTTATCCCAGGAAGTTCTTCCCGTGACATTTCCGGCTAACTTAATCGCTTCGATTTCGTACTCGCCGCGCTTGACGAATTTCGCCTGCTGCTCGATGATATTGTCGCTCTTTATTTTGTCGCGTAATGTTTCTTTTACATACATTTCTTCGGGCAGACCGTCGAAATAATGCTTGGCATAAACACTGCAAAGTCCCTGAATTCCGATAAGGATTTTCGAAGTATCTTTCGCTGCTTTGCAGACCGCTAACGTGTGCGGATATTCCGTTCCGAAAATATGAATCACATCGGGCTCAAAATCCTCGATGATTTCATTGAATCTGTACTCAAGCGATTCGTCATAAATCTCGGGATTGCTTAAATCGTCGTCATAACCGTAGGCGATAACTTCATATTCACCCTTATATCTTCCGTACTCGAAACCTGCGTTAAAGCATATTCCGAGAGTAAGATCTTCATTCTTTTCGGCGATAAGTTTTTCCGACAAACCGGAAAGCCAGCCCTCTTTGTTGGGCACTTCGATATTCAGATGTCTGGCTATGACCGGAATGCACTGGTTTATGACCCAAAGTACTCTCATGTTTTTCCTTACGAATAAATTTTCTTCTTAACCGAATTGTATGCGCCTGCAAAAATGCTTTTCTGCGCTATCCATGTACGAAGAGGCTGAAGTGTTAAAATCATAATTCTTCTGTAATGATTCGCTTTCTTCTCGCCCATGTATTTAACTACGATTTCTCGATGCTCTGCCTTATCAAGTTTTTTGTCGGACTCTGAAAATCCTCCGCCCTCATAGGATGCAACCGTAATGCCAAGATATACGGGGCGGATATTCTTTTCGAAGTAACATCTTAAAAAGAAATCGTAGTCCGCGCGGATTTTATATTTGGTATCAAGTCCGTCTCCGTCCCAAAGACTTCTTGCAAAGAAGCAGGACTGGTGATTCGGCATATGTCTGTAGCAGATTGACTCGGTGATTTCCTTTGGCTGCGAAATGATTTCTTTAGCACTCGCAAAATATGCATCTCCGTAGTAAATCATGCTGTCCGGTTTATCGGACATCTTCTCTGCGGTGTTTTTTAAAACGTTTTCATCATAAAAGAAATCTCCGCAGTTCATGAATATCACATAGTCGCCTGAAGCCTTTGACACCGCAACATTCATTGCATCGTAAATGCCTTTATCTTTTTCGCTGAAAACTTTTATTCTCTCATCCTGAGGGATTGCTTTAAGACTCCCGTCCGTAGAGCCACCGTCTTTTACGATGATTTCAAAATCCCCGTGAGTCTGCGCGAGAATGTTTTCAAGCGTGTTCTTCAGTTTGTCGCCGGCATTAAAACATACCGTTATGATAGAAAAGAGCATTTTGTTTTCTCAATCTAATTTATAATCCAGTTAAAATACGGCAGGAGTCTCGTGCCGTTAAACTGACTCGAATAAAGGAAATAAACGTAGTACGCAAATCCTCCCGAAATAAGCAGAACCTTTAATACAATTCTGACCCATTTCTTCGGAATGGCATCTATGAGAATCGGAACAAGTACTATCTGGAAAATATTAAAGTAATATCCGATTCTCGATACAACCGGCAGGAATGAACAGCATATGTAAATCACCGTAGCAAAGATGTTCATGTTGAAATAAAATCTGTTCTTTTCGCTGTCTTTTATGACCTTTTTGTAAAGGATAATCGCGAAAATCAGAACGCCGATGCATCTTGCAATATTTGTGTAACTGACTTCTCCCGTATCGTAAATCGTGTTCTCGTACTGAGGGTAAATCAGGAAAACCAGTCTTCTGTAAACATTCGGAATGATGAGGAAACTGGCGGAAAAAACTCCGAGGACCGCAATCATCCAGGGTTTCCATTTAATCAGTCCGAGAGGGTAGGCCACGAGTATGATTAATATCGATATGTGGAATGTCGATGCTAAAAGTACGAGCAGCGCGAACTTCCAGAATTCTCTTCTGAAAATATATCTGACCGAGTAGAAAGCTACCGCAAATGCCAGATAACTTCTGATTGAATTAAAGCTCGATGCGTAGTAACCGAGCAGCATAAACATCGCAAACGATATTGCGAAATCTTCGCTTAATTCGTCGAGTCCTTTTATGAATAAAAGAATCGTAACGAACGCAACTATCGCAAAGATGATGATGTACTGCTTTCCGTCGTATCCGAAGAGATGCTGTACTATCTTTACCAGAATGTTAAAGCCGAATTCGGTGGCTACAGATTTATCCCTGTTCTGTGCGAGAAGATTAAAGATCGAAGTGTAACTCCAGTAATCTCCTCCGACCGCAATTCTGGTGGAGGATACCGCAAAGAGCAAAAAGAAAATCATTACGTATATTAACTTGTTAAAAGCACGGCCCCTCGAACGGTTCGGATCTTCGAAAAAAGACTTGTCGTACTTTTCGACTTTGCTGTCAACAAAGAATCCGAGCGCAATCGTTATTGCCGCAAGCACCAGGTAAACCGCCATCAGACACCCTTTTTCTTTATTTCAAAGCCTTCCTTAATTCCGGCTTTCATAAGTTTGTTTGCTTTCTTACGGTCAATTTCGCCTTGGAACATTTCTTTTTTGGTTAGGATAAAACGAATTCTCCAAAGCCATGCATTTTTGCCGTAAAGGAACGCGAAAAGCACTCCTCTGTCAAAGAAAAACTTTTCGGTATAACCATCAAACCACGTGGAGGATCTCGGAATTTCACTTCCGATATGCGTTTCGGTCGCATACATCGAAATACCGCTTTTATACGCATCTCTTAAAAAGAGTGAATCTTCGCCGTTTGAATATTTCGCGCCTCCGCCGAACAGTTCGGAAAATCTTATTTTCTTGTCTAAAAGCACATTTCTTCTTACAGCAATGCTGTATGCGGGAAATCTGCCTATATTGAAACGGGAGAGTTTTTTGAAGCCTTCGTTTACGTAGGTTCTTCTTTCATCGCAGACCGAAAAGTTAAACATTATCATTTCGGCTTCGGGATGTTTTTCAAACTCTTCCTCGACTTTTTTTACGTAATCTTCGTCGTAAACAATATCATCATCCGAGAAAAGAACGATATCGCCGAACGAATTGTCTATACAGAGATTTCTGTTAACGCCGACACCACGTGTGGGCGATTCGATAATGACGATTTTACCGTCATCTTTTTCAATCTCTCTTTTACTGTCTTTGTCGCACTGACTGACGATAACGGCATTGCCTTTAACGCCCATTTTTTCAAGTAATTCCTCAGGATTTACATTCAGTGCGGATACGAGTAAAGTCATACTCATTTTTTGTCTCCGACATTTAAGTGCTACTTTTCTTCCTCTGCCTCTACGGTTTCGGGAATATCTTCGTAAAGATTCTCTGCACCTGCTTCTTCGTTACGTGTATTGTAAATATTCTCTTTCAGCTTTCTCGTAGAGCTTGAGAATGTCGAGAATACATAACTCTTAATAAGCGATGAATTAACATCATAAAGGATTGCTCCCACAACATTTGCTTCCTGAAGTCTTAAAAGATCAAGCGCACGTTCTATCATCTTGCCGTTGTGATCGCCTGATTTTATAAGCACAATCGTAGCCTCGCATTTAGCTGCGGTTGATGCAATAGTAGGATCGTTGTTAACCGAGCCCGGTGCAACGATTTCGTATTCGGGTGAAGAGAAGTATGCATCTTCTTTTTTGAGTTTTCCGCTTTCAATGTCGGAAATTTCTTTGTTACGCTCTTCTTTTAAGATGCTGTTTATAAGGTTTATTACATAATGCGAATCGTCGGTAAGTGATGTGTCGACAATCGCAATCTTCTTTAAGCCCTTGGTAATCTTTAAGAAATTAACCTGAAGCCAGAGTCTGTAAAATTCGGTCTTTTTGTTTCCTTTCGGCTTTTCGAATTCGTAATCGTCATCCTTTTTGATTGAAAACTTTCTCATCTGGTCGGTGGTAAGTCCGAGTGTAGGAATGCCGTATCGAAGTTCCGTTGTGGAAGGAATGTAAATCGATGTGTCCCATATGAAGTACAGGAAAAGCCAGATTGCGGATACAATACCGCCGAAGATGGCACCGCTTGCGGACATCGCCCAGGTCCTGTCTTCGAAGCCGACTTTTTCCGCATGGCTTGCGCCTGATATGATTCGTGCATCTTCTATCTCTTTTAACTCGGGAGCAAAACGGCAGATTGCTGTGGCATATTTATTTGCAAGAAGCTTGGCCTCTGCCTGGCTCGTCGACTGACCTGTTACAACTACTATTCTGGTATCTGTAAGAAGAGTCGCGGAAACCTTTTGTTTTACTTCTTCCATCTCAAGGCTTCTGCCGATTTCATCGGCTGCATACTCTGCGATAATATCGTTGTAAACGAGGTCTTCCCAGGTCTGCTTGTTGATGTATATGTTTTCAATCTCAACATTGTCGATGTACTGAAGATATACCTTTGCCTCAGCCCTGTATTCGGGTCTGCCCGCGAAAATGTTACGCGCAGCATAATAACCGCCGCCGAAAATAAGGGCGCCTAAGCATATTCCGTAAATAATAAATCTTATTCTTCTGATTGAGACCAGAACCATTAATCTGAAATCCACGGGTTCCTTGCTATACGGTACTTTCATCGTTGTCCTCCTCGGGTTTCATAGCCGTAACCTGATCTTCGCCCACTCCTTCGGTTGCGTCGGGAGTAAGAAGCACTCTCAATGTTAAAAGCATCAGTTTTATATCCATCCAGGTCGAATAACCTTCTATGTAAGCTAAGTCGAGTTTCAGTTTGTCGTACGGCGATGTGTTATATTTGCCGTAAACCTGCGCATAACCTGCAAGCCCTGCCTTTACCTTTGTTCTGAAGGTAAACTCGGGGATTTCCTGCATGTACTGCTCGATGATTTCCGGTCTCTCGGGACGAGGTCCGATAAAAGACATCTCGCCCTTTAAAATGTTAAAGAGCTGAGGAAGTTCATCGATACGCACTTTTCTGATAAACTTTCCGATCCATGTGATTCTGTCATCGTTTTTGGCGGCAAGTCTGGCCTTTCCGTCGGCCTCGGCATCAACCTTCATGGATCTGAATTTAATAATCTTAAAAGGCTTGTTATTAAGCGTTACTCTGGTCTGCTTGTAAAAGACGGGACCGCCGTCGGTAATCTTAATAAGGATCGCGGTAATTAACATTATCGGTGAAGTAAGAATTATTAAAACTATCGAACAGAAAAGGTCAATCATTCTTTTGATGCAGCGCTGCTCGAAATTAAGCGGATATTCCCTCGTCAAAAGAATCGGAGTGTCGAAGAAGTGAAGCACGTCGGCACCCTGAATGATAACGTCGGAAATCTTGGGCATCAGATAAACACGGATAGATCTCGCATAGCAGTATTTCAAAATATTGTTTCTGAAGTTCATCGGAATATCCCAAAGCACTACGCCCTGATATCTGTTGAGAATTTCTTTTAGGATTGCTTCCTCACCTTCCGAAACATTCATAATCTTGACTATCTGGAAACGGTCTTTTCTGGTTTTGAATTTCTCGATGATTTCATCCACAGGTCTCTCGCCACAGACTAACAGAAGGTCGCGCGGTGCAAATACCGAACGGTAAATAAAGTTCGAAAGATACGACCATCCGAGTGCAAACAGAAGCTGTATCAGAGTAAGTATAATCATGTATCTCGGATCGATTGCGGTTCCGTTCATAAGGCAGATGATGCCGTATGCAAAAATGTTTGACGCAAGTATCGAGAATGTGTGCGATAAGAATATTTCAAAGCTTCTTAAATATCCGATTTTCCCCGCACCGTATACAACCAGGAATCCTGCCAGTATAACCGCATAAAGTGCAAGTACCAAAGCATCGCCCTTTTGCCAGAATCTGACTTCAACCATTTTCTTGTAAAAGAAAAACCAGATAAAAGCGTATCCGCCGACATCAAGCAAAAACTCGAATGTTGCCAGCTGTAAAACCAGTATTCGCTTTATGGAATCTTTTTTGCCCATTTTCATTCGCCGTATAAACGGCCAGCCTTTCAAAAATTTTGTGAATTATATTCTTCGTCCTACCGCTCTTGCTGCCCAGCCTATGAAGCAGACAATGCTTTTCGCAAGACTTAATTTTTCCTGTTTTCTGTAAAGGAACCAGATACGTCTGATTGCTTCAAACTTGTTTGACGAGAGTGATTTGGACGGTCTTCTGTAGTACACGAGATTTTCGTTCAGTCCGTATGCCGCAACTCCCGTTTTTAAAAGCTTCCACCACAATGCGGTGTCCTCGCTCTTTATATGCGGCATTTCAATCTGCTCCTTGGTAAGAAGGGACATATCGAAAACTACGGTAGATGTAAAAATCGTCGTGTTTTTTAGTGCCTCGTTGTAAGAGATGGTCTCGGGTACTTTTACGATTTTGCCCAAAGGCTTTGCATCCTCGTCCGCAAATTCATATCCAGTAAAACAGAATGCGGCATTTTTTTCTTTCATGAATGCAATCTGTTTTTCAAGTTTGTCTTTCTGCCACAAATCATCCGCATCAAGAAATGCAATATATCTGCCGTCTGCCTCTTTTACGCCTGCGTTTCTCGCGCCTGCGGCATCCCCTACATCCGTAAGGTTAAGTACCTTTATTCTCGAATCGGTCATCTCTCCAAGAATATCTTTTGTGGAATCGGTTGAATTGTTTTCGCAGAGAATAAGCTCAATGTTGTCGTAGGTTTGCGAAAACACGCTTTCAACCGTGTCTTTTATGAACTTTTCGGCGTTATGAACAGGTATTACAACACTGACTTTGTCTTCCATCAAATCCATTTATCCTCGGCTACAAATCTTTTTTGCGGTAGCAGATGTAACCGCCGTCCTCATAAATAATCTCGTAGAAATATTCCACGTTAAGCGAGTGTTCTATCATCAGGTCGCTGTAGTCATTCTCTATCCAGTCATCCCTAAAATGCTTATGTTTCGGGAGGAAAAGATATCCCGCATCACTGCCGTAAAAATCATTGTTTAATACAAAGTTGATTCCGAATCCCTCGGGCATTGCCAGGATGGCTTTCGGCTCCATCGTGTACATAATGATGGTGTTGTCCCAGGGATTGTCGCTTTCTTTTAGGGTCATTACTTCTTTAAGCCCGTTTTCAAGACTCTTCCACTCTGACGTAACTTCGCTTGTATAATATCTTTCCGTACCCTGAAAATTTCTAAGGTTGACGGGAAGGAACAAAAGTCCGGTTGCGTTGCAGAGGATGATGGTCCATGCTAAGAATTTGTCTTCGGTCATCATCAGAAGGTACGCGCAAAAGATGATTGCTATTTCCGTTCCGCGCATAAATGTGTCGGGAACGATGGTGTAAAGCGTTAAGTACATCAGGAAAAAGATGCATATCGAATACACCGATACGGCTGCAATCAGTCTGTCTTTTTCGGATGAGCTTTTCGAGAATATCGTAAGCAGGGAACTGGCGATTATCAGAAAAGCAATCATCACATGGAAGATGTAAATGCCGTTTGTCCTGATGTAATATCTTAAATCAAGCAATCCTTTTAAACCGTCACGCATCATTCCGAAAAAGCTTTTTACTGCCGCAAATATATGTCCTTCGCTGACTGCGTTTAAAAGCGCTTCGGTTTTGCCGATGTTGTAGTTACTCGATATCAGATGGAGCAGTCCGTAGCTTGCGGTTGCAATAAATCCCATTGCCAAAACCGATATGAGAATTCTTACCCAGAGTTTCTTTTTGGCAAGAAGCGCAAATACGTAAATCGGAATGCAGAATGCGAAAAATGTATAAACCTGAACCGCATAAATGATTACGAGCGGAGTAACAACGTATTTAAGCCATTTCGGACACTTGTCAAAGAACATTTTGTATAAAAGTCCTGCGATAAGAATCGCAAGCGCGTATCTGAAAATCTCGGACATGTTGGTGTTTAAGTACAGTATGAAAACTATGCTTGTAACCTGTACGAGAATAAGCTTTAAGGTGTTCTTCCAATTGGGCTTGGTAAGCACCATAAAAGCAGCGTTCGCAACCGTGACATAAACCATGTTGCAGATATACACGAAGGAATATCCTACGGGGAAAATGATGGCGGGTATAAAATACGGTGCAAGTATTGCGGGGCTCCATGCGGATCCCGTACCGAGGATTGCGTGGTTACCGTCAAACCCCCAGTAGCCCTTGGGCGAGAAGTTTCTCGAATATGTTTCGATTAACTTGATGTATACGGCTTCATCGTTCCACTTAATGCCGGGAAGTGCAACGTAACCCTGCGATATCCACTTGATGATCATAAAGATAAGCGACAGGATTAACGGAGTAAGCACAAAAAGAATTTTTAAAACAAGAGCTTTAGTATCAGTTTTGCGCGTCTTTTCCGCATTTTTCATTTTTGAATTATTCTTTTTGCTCTCTTCCCTGCTCATCCCAAAAACCGTCTGTAATTACTACGGAAAGCGGTATCCGTACATATTAAACCCATCATATCATTCAAATTCTCATAATTAAGTGTATTATAACATAATACTAGATTATATACCACAAAATTATGTTAATTGTTCTCCTTTTGTCCATCATTGGACATTTGACACGAATGATGATAGAATTTGCATTGAAAGTTTTAAAAGAAATTCGGAGAAAATATTATGATAAAACTTCTGATTACCGGCGGAAACGGCCAGCTTGGACGCGCCATAAACAATCTTTACAAAGACAGGGCAGACATCGAATGCATCAATACCGATGTCGGAGAACTTGATATTACAAATCTTGAAGAAGTGCTTAAATTCGTTGAAGAATGCAAGCCTTATGCAATTATTAACTGCGCTGCTCACACAGCCGTAGATCTCTGCGAAGATCAGGAAGAGCTTGCATACAAAATCAATGCTATCGGTCCGAGAAACTTAAGTATTGCAGCTGAAAAGAACGGTGCCAAAATCCTGCATATAAGCACTGATTACGTGTTCGCAGGTGATGCTACAGAGCCTTACAAGGAGTTCGATATCCCGAATCCCCAGGGCGTTTACGGAGCCAGCAAACTCGCAGGTGAAAACTTCGTAAAAGAGTTTTCCACAAGATACTTTATCATCCGTACAGCATGGCTCTATGGTGACGGCAAAAACTTCGTAAAAACAATGCTTCGTCTCGCCGAAGATCGCGATGAAATCGGCGTTGTATACGATCAGGTCGGAAGCCCCACAAGTACATTTGAGCTTGCAAAGGCTATGGATTCGCTTCTTTTCACCGAAAACTACGGAACCTTCCACGGAACGTGCGAGGGCATCTGCTCATGGGCTGATTTTGCGGAAGAGATATTTAAAATAGCAGGAAAGAATGTAAAGGTAAAAAGACTTACCAGCGACGAATATCCCGCAAAAGCAAAAAGACCGGCTTACTCGGTTCTTGAAAATTATATGTTTAAGATTACCAACGGATTCATGTTTGCCGACTGGCATGATGCACTGAAAGAGTATATGAAATGGTTGAATGAAAATAATTAAAAAAGCCGCATGGAAACATGCGGCTTTATTTTTTTACAATTTTACAAGTACCAGACAATAGAGGAATGCAAATCCGATTCCGAGTAACGCTCCGCAGAAAACCTGAAGCGGAGTATGGCCAACGAACTCTTTTAGCTTTTCATCGTTTGAAAGTTCCGAACCGTTTTTTTGGAACATTTCGATGAATTCGTTTAATACTTTGGCCTGGTTTCCAGTCTCTCTTCTTACACCTGTGGCATCATACATTACCACTATTGCAAGGAGTCCGGCTACTGCTACGAGATATGAGCCCGGTCCTTCGTTTAATGCAAGTGCAGTTACCATGGCGCAAACCGCTGCAGAGTGGCAGCTGGGCATTCCGCCGGGGCCTATGAGTCTCTCAGGCACAAATTTTTTTGTCATTGAAAGGTGGATTATTGTTTTTATGATCTGCGCAAGTATCCAGCTTAATGCCGCAGACATTAATACTTCATTGTGAACCAGGTCACTTAAAAACTGTATCATTTGGAAATTCCTTTATTCTGCAGACGGCATATTGTAGGACTCTGTATAGGTTGTCCCGCCGAGATTGATAACCCCGGATTCGTTGTAAATTGCATAGCCTTCCGCATTATTTGTAACACTGCCGCCTGTCAGTGTGAGTACGGCAGATCCGCGATTGTTGTAAATCACGGGATGGAAAGAATCACCGACACCGGTAATGCTTCCGCTGACTATTTCCATGGTACCCGAATTAACCACAGTCATAACATTCGAATGACTGTGAGAAATATCCGAATCTTTGATGGTAAGAACACTGCTGCCGTTCTCGGAATTCCAGATTGCCACAGAATCGGTATCGTTGGTAACGGTTACTCCCTGAAGTGTGAGTTCTCCGTAGTTTACGATACTCTTTGAATATTCTCCGTTTACGCTGTTGGTAATCGTACCTGCACCGTAAATGGTCATTTTTCCGTTGTTGATAATCGTGTCTTCGCCGATTCCGTCAATGGTAAAACCGCCGAGTTCAATATTAATCTCAGCACCTTCAGCGGTATTTCCGCCACCTTTGACATCGCGGGTAAGATAAATTCTTTTAGAACCGTCACCTATGTAATTGAATGCATCCTGAAGGGAATCAAATCCGATTCCGTCTACTGTGACAGGCTTGTTCTGATATTCAAAATAAACGTTAACCGTTTCTTTGCCTGTAGTGTTTGAAGTCTCAAGCGACCATGTTGCAACATCCCATACAATGGATGCTTCCTTGCTGTTGGATTCGATTGAAACTGCTTTATAAAAATTCTTGTCCGGCGCAGAAGCCTCTTCCTTGCCGTCAACGAAATATTTAACTTTAGGGTCTCCCGTAGTCTCTTTGGTGCAGGCGCAAATTAAAGCAACCGCACTTAAAACCGACATCAGAAGTACTGCTTTAAATTTCTTCATAAAACTCTCTTTTTGTGTAT
>JAEEGI010004531.1_pt1 | contig 32474 bp, 29 predicted proteins | sample 8958751 | NCBI WGS metagenome assembly JAEEGI01 (sample SAMN16246545, study PRJNA631951) | gut metagenome | biome: gut microbiome; feature: rumen; material: KS-attached | host: Bos | place: Iran: Karaj | collected 2018-10
GCTATTGCTTCAAAAAACTCTGCGTTCATTTCCTGTGTTTACTCCATTTCTTTATCCGTCTTCTCTTTCAGAAAGACACATATAATTTTACTTTCGCGATCTGGTTCTTTTCAAAGCGGTCCTCCCGCTTGCCGCTGCGGATCACAACTGCGCCGTCGTCGTAGGCGAGAAGTTCTCCCACAAAAGTTTTACTTCCGTTCACCGGCTGGTACAGCTTTACTTCCACATCGCTGCCGAGGAACATTTCAAAATCTCCCGGCCTCTTCAGCTCGCGGTCTGCGCCGGCTGAACCGACCTCGAACACATAACTCTCCGCAATGGGATCTTCCTCATCGAGGATAGGATCCAGCCTGCGGCTGATCCGTTCGCAGTCATCGATTGAGACGCCGTCTTCCTTGTCGATAAAGATCCGGAGATACCATGTGCCTGCTTCCCGCACATACTCCACATCCCAAAGGCTGCAGCCTTCCTCTTCCACGACCGGCGCCGCGATCGCCTCGATCTTTTCTGTCAGTTTACTCATGTCAATACCTGTCTTTCACAAAAAAGAGTGGGTGCAAACCCACTCTCTTACATCATATTCCTACCTTAACCTTGCATATAATACCACTCTATTTTGTGTTTGGCAAGGGGTATTTCTCTGTTTTTCCGCTATTATTCGTGCTTTTGAACTCAGTATTTGAAATCCGGGACGTAGTGTTTGTAGAATTCTTCATAACACAGTCCGTTCTCCATGATAAAGGTTGCCGCTTCCACGCCAACGTAGCGGTAGTGCCAGGGCTCATCCCATCCGGTAAGCAGCAGCTTCCTCGTGGGATAGCGTTTGATGAAGCCGTATTCCGCGCAGTGCGCGTCCAGCCATTCAAAGAAGTCCTGATTCATATACTCATAGATCATAGTCTTGTAGTTCTTATCCATGATGTCGACCGCCAGGCCGAGCTGATGCTCGCTGCTGCCGGGGTACATGACAACGGATTTTGCCTCTTCCGCCGCCTGCTGATACCGCTCATCCATATAGTCAGTCACGCCGTACTTGTCCCAGGCAATGGTGCTCGCCTTGGCATTATACATCTGCGTCTGATAGGAATATGTACGGTAGGCGGCCGCGATATATACCGTAAAGCCAGCCTTGTTCGCCGCCTCGATCATCGCGTTCAGATACGGCAGCGCGCTGCGGTCGAACAGCATGTAGCTCGTGCCGTCGATCAGGTCGCAGTCCGGCGCGTAGGTGGACGGCAGAAGGAAGTTGGTGTCGTCGTTCACCATGCGGTACTGTGCGAGTGTGATATCGATGTCCGGCCAGATATCCTCTGTCGGCTCCGGAGTCGGCGTGGCGTCCGGATCCACGAACGACATGCTGTCGCTGTGGACATAAGCGCCTTCGGCTCCCCCGAAAATGATCTCAGTTCTGTTGTCGGCGCGGGAAACAACGATCGCTGTCAGAACGACGCAGAGCGCCGCCATAGTGAGCAGCCACAGGATCCGTTTTCTCATCGCTGATTCCCTCCCTTGCCTGGAATTCAAGCTGTATCATACCATTCTCATGCACAGGATTCAAGAAATTTTCGTGAATTCTGCTCTTTACGGGGCTATGTGCTCTCCGTCAGCGGGGAAAGCCGAACAGCCGTGTTCCGTTTTCCGCTGTGATCTCCTCGATCTCCGCGGCGCTGCATTCTTTGATCTCTGCAATCTTTTCACAGACGAAAGACAGCTTTCCGGAGTCATTCCTCTTTCCCCGGAACGGGACGGGTGTAAGATACGGACTGTCGGTCTCGATCAGAATGCGGTCCATCGGGCAGATCTCCAGCACTTCCAACGCTTTTTTAGCGTTTTTATAGGTGATCGGTCCGTCAAACCCGAGATACCATCCTCTGTTCAGCAGATCCTTCGCCATCTCCGCGCTGCCGGAATAGCAGTGAAACACACCCCTGAGTGAAGGATACTCTTTCACAATACTGAGACAGTCGCCATGCGCCTCCCTGTCGTGAATGATGACCGGCAAATCCCGTGCGACCGCTTCCCGCAATTGGCGGTGCAGCAGCTCTTTCTGCTCTTCCTTGTGATCACTGTCCCAGTAATAGTCCAACCCTATCTCGCCGATCGCCACACATTTGGGATGGTCCAGCAGACGCAGCATCTCCGCAAACCTTTCCTCGGTGAGCGTTTCCCGATCCTCAGGGTGCCACCCCGCCGCGAAGCAGACAAAGTCGTGCCTCTCGGCGATCTCCATAGCCTTTCTGCTGCTTTCGAGATCGCAGCCGGGGTCCAGGATCCAGCCGACGTTTTCCTCCTCATGCAGTCTTTTCAGCAGTTCGTCCCTGTCGCTGTTAAAAGCGTTTGAGTCGTAATGGGCATGGGTATCAAAAATCATAAGTCGATCCTCCGGGATCCTCTATTTTCAAAAAGTGAAGGCACTCTCAAAGGAGAGCGCCTTCATTATAACGCAGTTTCAGTTCTTTTTCCATCCTCAGATCGCAATCGGCACGGCACCCGGTTCGATGGGACAGACATAACCGCTTTGCGCTCTCTCCTCGAACTCTATTCTGGCTTCCTGCAGCAGTTCCGGTTCGCAAAGGAGATCGATGGCTGTCGCTGCCAGCACTTTCCCGGCCAGCAGCATCCCTTTCTGTGCCATGCTGCTTTTGCCGCATGCTACGATCTGCCAGGAATGTCCGGGAACACCTGCCGGCCAGGTAGCGGTCTCGATCTGTGCCGTCGGCGTCAGCCAGCTGACATCTCCGACATCCGTGCTCCCCGGTGTGAACACTTCGGCTGAAAACGGCGGCGCAATGAAATCATTGATTGCCTTCTTCCCGTTCCCGGTCAGTCCCATTACCGATTTCCGGATCTCCCTGTCAAATCGGGCGCCTGTTCCCAACCCCCAGTCGCTTGTCGGATATGTCGCTTTCAGCGCTTCCGCAAACGCGATCTCTTCCTCGGTATAGGAAGGGGCTCCGATCTCGCTCAGATTCCGGTACAGCGCTTTTTCCAGCGTAAAATTAGGAAGGAGGTCCGCCGTGCCGTCAATAAAGGTACGCGTGAAAGTGGTATCGGTCATCATGGCGGCGCCTTCGGCGATCCGGTCAACCCGCTCCTGCAGGAGGACGGAATCCTTCACCTTGTTGGCACGCACCATATACAGGACCGATGCTTTTGCCTGCACCACATTCGGCGAGATCCCGCCGGTATCGGTGATCGCGTAATGGATCCGGCAGTCTTCGGTCATGTGTTCGCGCAGGAACTGCACACCGATGTTCATCAGCTCGACGGCGTCCAGCGCGCTCCGTCCGTTCTGCGGATTCCCGGCAGCATGCGCCGCAATGCCGGAGAACTGATAAAGGACCTGGATGCAGGAATTGTTCGTACCCGTGCTCGTCTGATTTACGTCGCTTGGGTGCCAGCTCAGCGCCGCGTCCAGCTGTTTCCAGAGGCCTTCCCGCGCCATGTACGCTTTTCCGGAACCGCCTTCTTCCCCGGGGCAGCCGAAAAAGATCACGGTTCCGCTGGTGCCGGTTTTTTCCAGATACTGCTTCACCGCAGCTGCTGCCATCAGAGAACCCGCTCCAAGCAGATTGTGCCCGCATCCGTGCCCGCTGCCGCCGGGAACCACTGCTTCAGGGACAACGCTTCCCGCCTTCTGGCTCAGCCCGGACAGCGCATCAAACTCGCCCAGGATCCCGATCACCGGTCTCCCGTTTCCGTACTTCCCGGAAAAAGCGGTCCTGATGCCGCAGAGGTTTTTCTCAACCGTGAATCCCAGCTCTTTCAGTTTTTCACAGTACAGTTCCGCCGCATAGTCTTCCTTCAGGGAAAGCTCCGGGTGATCCCAGATGGCATTGGAGATGCTCTGAAAAAAAACTGCCTTTTCCTCAATAAAAGAAAGCGCTTCCTGTTTTCCGTTCTGCTCTGTCATGGTTTCTGTCTTCCATCAATGAATAGTTTTCGATTTCCGCGAACCGCTCACAGCACTTTGGATAGGAAGTCCTGCAGACGCGGGTTCTGGGGATGATTGAAGATGGCATCCGGGGCTCCCTCTTCCAGGATCTTGCCTGAATCCATAAAGATGATCCGGTTGCCCACTTCACGCGCAAAGCCCATCTCATGGGTCACAACCGCCATTGTCATGCCTGAACGCGCCAGTTCTTTCATAACGTCCAGCACTTCTCCGACCATCTCGGGATCCAGGGCGGAAGTCGGCTCATCAAACAGCATCACATCCGGTTCCATAGCCAATGCGCGAACGATCGCCACACGCTGCTTCTGGCCGCCGGAAAGCTGGATCGGATAGGCAGATGCACGGTCCTCAAGACCTACGCGTTTCAGAAGCTGGAGTGCTCTTGCTTCCGCTTCTTCCTTGTCCATTTTCTTGACTTTGATCGGAGCAAGCGTCATGTTATCCAGCACCGTCTTATGCGGGAACAGATTGAAGTGCTGAAACACCATGCCCATCTTCTGGCGATGCGTGTCGATATCGATCTTTTTCCCGGATGCATCTCTCTTTTTTGTGATATCTGTCCCTTCGAAGATAATGCTGCCGGAAGTCGGCACTTCAAGGAGGTTGAGGGATCTCAGAAAAGTCGACTTGCCAGACCCGGAAGGTCCGATAATGACCATCACATCGCCTTTGTTGATATCGATCGTGATCCCGTCCAGCGCTTTGATCGTATCACCGTTATAGTATTTTTTCAGGTCTATGACCTGGATCAGCTTATCGGATATCTCCACGACGCAGCCTCCTCTCCAATCCGCCAACCATCTTGGACAGTATATACGTGAGCACAAAGTAGACAACGGCAACCATGATCAGAGGCTCCATGGTCAGATACGTTGCACCTTTGATCAGCAGGCACTGTGTCATGAGATCTCCGATGAAGAAGGTCGATGCCAGAGAAGTGTCTTTGGTGACCATGATAAACTCATTGCCCAGCGCAGGAAGGATGTTTTTGATCGCCTGCGGGAGCACAACGTTGGTCATCGTCTGAGATGAGGAGAGGCCCAGACTTCGCGCCGCCTCCGTCTGTCCGCCGTCGACAGCCTGAATACCGGATCGTATGATCTCGGACACATAAGCCGCGCTGTTGCAGATCAGCGCGATGCAGACGCACAGGTATTGCTTTTTATTCAGGAAAGGGATCAGCTGAGGAAGCGCGAAATAAAACAGATACAGCTGCAGCAGCATCGGCGTTCCGCGGATGATCTCGACATACACAGCTGCGATCCAGCGCAGAGGGGCAATTTTCGTCATTCTGAGCAGTGCGATCAGCGATCCGATGATCGTTCCGCAGACAACGGTGATCAAAGCCATGGACAATGTATAGCCAAGGCCGGTGATCAAAAACTTGTCCCAGTATTTGATCGTCAGCTTGACGATATTCTGTCCGATCGTAACAAAATTCATAGTTCCATGCTCCTGTATTAACCAGTTCTGAGGCGCTCCTTTCGGGGCGCCTCATTGTAATAATAGATTATTTCAGTTGTCTGTGAATGCTTAGTCTTCGACGCTGACCTCAATGGCGCTCTCGCTGGCAGCCACTTCCAGGGCTTCCTCATACCAGGTGCCGTAGTAGCCATTGTCATAGGCCTTCGCAAGCGCTTCGTTGACAGCAGCCAGAAGCTCCGTCTCGCCCTTGCCGATCATGACAACGTTTGCCTCATACTCGGCCTTTACGTCAAACTCCCAGACGCACTTCACAAGATCGGGGTTGTTGGCAATGATCTGCGTTCCGTTGCCGGTTGCAACGGCAAGCGCTTCAATGTTCCCGTTCTGGAGTTCCAGAACACCGACACCGATATCGCCGATGGTGACAAGCTTGGCATTCGGCAGCTGCTCCTGAACCAGCTGCATCTGCAGAGAGGCGTTCTGGGCACCGACATCAAGACCGTCAAAATCTTCCGCTTTGGTATACTTGTCCGCATCTTCCTTACGGATCAGAAGAACCTGCTCCGTCTCATTCTCGCCGGCGTAGTAATAATCGGAGAGCTCATAGTTTTCCGCACGCGTCTCGGTCCAAGAATAGCCGGAGATGGACATCGGAACAGCACCGGTGGATACGGCAGTCTGGCAGGCGTCAAAGCTCATTGCCTGGATCTCAAGTTTTACGCCGAGTTCTTCAGCGATGAATTTTGCCAGGGTAACATCAAAGCCGACATATTGATCCTGGCCTTCCTTGGAGGAGTCGACAAACTCCATAGGAGAGAAGTCCGGAGAAAGGGCAACGGTCAGAACACCGCTGGCTTTGATCTCTTCCAGAGCGTTTTTCGGTTCAGCTTTCGATGCAGAGCTGCCGCAGGCGGCCAGAGCAAAACACATGACCAAGGCAAGAATCGCGCAAATCAGTTTTGTATACTTTTTCATTTTTCTATCCTCGCAATCAAAGTTTCCTTTTCAGGTTGTCGGCATCATACCATTGAGGGCGGTTATTGTCAATAGAAAAATACACGATTAGTGAAAAATTATATATTTTATCCGTCTTTTATTCAATATATTTCGTGTTATTCGTCATATTCATGAATATTCATCGGATATCTTGTGTTTTACCGCTACCGGGATCAAAACAGGTTGCGGACGGAAAGCCGCGCATGATATAATTTGGCGAACCTTATTAATTTCTGATCTCGGAGAACCCTCATGCTGCACAATTCTTATCTGCTGATCGATACCGACGCGCTGTGCCATAATATCCGTGTCCTGCAGGCTCAGGCAGGGAAAGCAAAGCTGGTGCCTGTCATCAAAGACAATGCCTATGGTCTTGGCGCCGTTTCGGTCGCCAAGATCCTTGTTGACTGCGGGATCGATACGTTCGCCGTCTCTCATGTGTCGGAAGGACTTGAACTGCGCCAGGCTGGTATCGATAAAGCTGTCTGGATCCTCAGTATTCCGCTCTCTTTTCAGGTGGAAGACGCTGTTTCCGCGGGACTGATCCTGCCTTTAGCCAGCTTCCATCAACTGGAAACACTGAAAGCCGCGGCCACGCGTGCAGGACATCCCATCGATGTCCAGATCAAGCTGGATACCGGTCTGCACCGTATCGGTTTCCTTCCCGACGAACTGAAAGAACTTGCTGCTGTTCTGAAAGAAAATCGCGTGTGGTTCCGGGTCGTCGGTTCCTTTTCTCACTTTTCCGATATGGAATCCGCGTGTATGGAGAAGGAGTATTCGGCTTTCCTTTCCATGCTCGACACGCTCCGCTCCCTGGACGTGGATCCCGGCATCTGCCATATCTCCAGTTCCGCTCCTCTGGAGGAGACCACCCGTTACAATATGGATGCCGTCCGCGTCGGGCGCAGGCTGTATATGGACAATCCCGTTTCTCCTCTGGGAGATATCCGCGAAGTCGCCTCTCTGCGCACCTGGATCGCTGACATCCGGACCCGCCGGGCTGGTGAAGCGATCGCCTACGGCAACGAGCTGCGGCTCGAAAAAGACACGCCTGTCGGCGTGCTGCCGGTCGGATACGGTGACGGGCTGGATCTCAATCTGTTTCATCATCATGCGCCGGTGCTCATTCACGGCCGCCGGGCTCCGCTGCTCGCCTGCTGCATGGACCAGAGTTTTGTGGACCTCAGTGGGATCGACTGTGCTGTCGGAGACAACGTCACTTTCTTTGGCTACGATCCCGATGGGAACTGTCTGTCCTCACAGGCTGTTGCCTCTCTGATCGGTGCCAATGAGGGCTGCGGTCTTACCAGCAGTCTGAGCACGCGTGTACAGCGCGTCTTCACCGGTAACAGAAACCTGTGATCTGCCCTCAGGGTATGGAAAAACCCGCTTCTTTGGGAAGCGGGTTTTTTCGCATATTGATCTCTGATTTACTTGATTTCGAGAGTCTTTTTGGGAGGAACGGTCTCCACTTTCTTCGGCATGATCAGGCTCAGGACGCCATCCGTGTAGGACGCTTCGATGCCATCCACATTGATGCCAGACACATCAAAGCTGCGGCTGAACGAACCGTAGAAGCGCTCTCTCTTTACGAAGTTATGCTTGTTGTCTTCGTTTTCAAGCTTTCTCTCGGCCGAGATCGTCAGGCAGTCGTTCTCGACATCGATCTTGATATCGTCCTTGTTGAAGCCCGGGAGCTCCGCGTCCAGCTTGAAGGCGTCACCGGTGTCGGTCACATCCGTGCGGAAGGTGGAAAGCGCAGTGTGCGCATTGCCGAAGAAATTGCGCTCCATCTCGTCAAAAGCACGGAACGGATCATAGGCAGATATTCTGCGGCCTCTGTTGTCAAAAGGAATCAGTTCAAACATAATCTATACCTCCATTCATTTTTATAAACAAGTTAATTTTGGAGAAACATTCATTTCTTTTGTTTCATCCTGTATATAAAATACTATACATATTTGAACAAATATACTATATTTTATGAACAGTCTATGAATATTAGCACTCAAATTTATTGAGTGCTAATTTCTTTCCTCTGTCATCGCATTGCCAAGGGTGAAACATCCATGCTATAATACTTTTAAAAAAATGATCCTTTGTGATACTGTGAGGGACTGACAATGAACATTTGCGTTTTCGGTGCTTCTTCTTCCCGCCTGGAACCGCGGTTTTTTGACGCGGCGGCGGAGATGGGCACGCTTCTGGCAAAAAAAGGACATACTGTTGTATTCGGAGGCGGGCAGGACGGCCTGATGGGCGCCTGTGCCATCGCGGCCAAAGAGAGCGGCGGGAACATTCTTGGGATCGCCCCACGTTTTTTTGATGAGCCTGGATTTCTGCTCCATTCCTGCGATGAATTCCTGTTTACTGACACAATGGCCGAACGCAAGGAACTGATGGTGGAAAAAAGTGAGGCTTTTCTGGTCCTTCCCGGCGGGATCGGCACTATGGACGAGTTTTTTGAAGTGATCACTCTCAAACAGCTCGGAAAAGCCTCCGGGCCGATCGTTCTGCTGAATACGGACGGATTCTATGATCCGCTGTACGCTTTCCTTTCCATGATGGCCTCAGGTGGGTTCATGAGTGAGCGCTGCCTGGATCTGATCCGGCTCTGCTCTGATCCGATGGAGGCTCTGGCGGCTTTAGAACAGGAGGATCCGCTGAAGGGAGACATTTTCCGCCTGGAAGACTATACGAAATAATCGACTGTACTCGTTTATCACCCGAAGAGGCTGAAAAATATTGAATTCTCAGCTGTTGCTTGGTATAATTGATTATTCATAGCTTTCCGCTATTATTCTATGTGAAAAGAGCCTTCCATGGAAACAACGATATGGAAAATTCCATATACCTGGCCGGATACCGCTGCTCTGGAAGCAGCTGGATTTCCGCCGCTGCTGGCAGCTGTGCTTTCGCTGCGCGGCGCATGTACGCCCGAGCAGGCGGAACGGATCCTCTCCGGCGGGAAAGAGAGCCTGCATGATCCGATGCAGCTCCTCGGCATGGAAGACGCAAGGATCAGGATCCTGGAAGCCATTGAACGCAAAGAACACGTAGCTGTTTACGGCGATTATGACGTGGACGGCATTACTTCCACCTGCCTTCTTACCGATTATCTCCGCTCCCGTGGGCTCCTCTGCAGCTGGTATATCCCCGACAGGGATACGGAGGGCTACGGGTTGAACTGCGCCGCCCTGCAGAAGCTGCAGGACACCGGCGTCACCCTGGTAGTCACGGTCGACTGCGGAATCACGGCTGTCGAAGAAGCCGCGTTTTGCCGCTCTATCGGCCTGGATCTGATCATCACCGATCATCATGAGTGCCGGAATGGCGCGATCCCGGATGCCTGTGCCGTCATCGACCCCAAGCGGGAAGACGACCGGTATCCCAACCCGGATCTTGCCGGCGTTGGCGTCGCGATGAAGGTGGCCTGCGCCGTTGAAGGAAATTGTGAGGGTATTCTCTCCCGCTACGCCGATCTGGTCGCCGTCGGGACTATTGCCGACGTGATGCCGCTTACGGGAGAGAACCGGTATCTGGTGCGGCAGGGACTGCAGATGCTGGTGGAGGATCCACGCCCCGGTTTCCAGGCGCTTTTGGAAGATTCCTCTTCCGGCCGCTCAAAGGTCACCGCTTCCAGCGTCAGCTTTTGTCTGGCGCCGCGGCTCAACGCAGCCGGGCGGCTCGGGCAGACGGCAAAAGCCGCGGAACTGCTTCTGTGCAGCGACCGGGCACGCGCGCTGGATCTCGCACAGCAGCTGCTGGCTCTAAACAAGGAACGCCAGCAGATCGAAAACGAGATCTGGTCAGCCGCCAAGGCTCTTCTTCCCGATCATCCTGCCGATGAGCCGATCGTGCTCGCGCATGAAGGCTGGCATCAGGGGGTGATCGGTATTGCCGCGTCGCGGCTGGCTGAGCAATTCGCTGTGCCTGCCATCATCATCTGCCTGTCGGAAGACAATGGCAAAGGCTCGTGCCGCAGCTACGGGAATTTCAATCTGTACAATGCGCTGGCTGCCTGCAGCGAGCATCTGGAGGGATTCGGCGGGCACGCGCTGGCGGCCGGTCTCAACATCCGGCGTGATGCTGTTGACACTTTCCGTTCGGCGTTAAAGCAATACTATCTTACACATAAGCCGGAACCGGAGCCGGATGTGAAATGCGATCTGCTGGTGCGCCGCAGCAGCCTTCTGAGTGTGGAAAACGTTCAAGAGCTGGAGCTTCTGGAACCGTACGGAAACGGCAATCCCAAGCCGGTGCTGTGCCTGAGCGGCGTCCTTCTGGAATCCGCCTACAACGTCGGTGTGGATAAAAAACACCTGAAAGTCAACGTTCAGTTTGACGGGCGCTCATTTGACGGCATCTTTTTCCATCACCCGCAGGAATCCCTGGGGGTCCACAGCGGCGATCTGGTGGATATCGCATTCACGCCGCAGATCAATTCCTTTATGGGGCATTCCACAGTGCAGCTTATGATCAGCGGCCTCCGTCATCACGACCCCGATGATCTGTGCCGCCATCTCCTTGCCGGCGAATCTTCCGTCTGCTGGGCGGCGGCAGACTATACACCGGAGCGAAAGGATTTCATCCGGATCTGGCGGGAATTCGGCCCTGTCTTTTCCGTCCCTTCCGATCTGCAGAGCGTCCTGGCACTCTGCCCCGCCCATATGAGCAAGGAGCAGTTCTGCATCTGCCTCTCCGCCTTTTATGAAGCCGGTCTCCTTGTCAGCGATACCGGCAGTATCTATAACAGCCACTTTGAGACCGCAGAGGAAAAAGCCGATCTGGAAGCAACCGAGATCATGCGTTCTCTGCGCAGTGCCGACCGGTAGCTTACCGCGCGGCAGGAGGGTACAAACATGGCAGAAGAGAAAACCTCGGAATCCCTCGACCATATCCTTGACCCCGATAAAATGTTCGTTTCGCTGGAGGACAAGCTGAAGCTGCTTGGTCATCCGGTCGATCTCGTGCGCATAAGATCCGCCTACGAGATGGCAAAGGCCGCCCATGAAGGGCAGAAGCGCAAGGACGGCTCCCCCTATGTTTCCCACTGCGTCGCGGCGGCAGATATCGCCGTAGACATGGGTCTGGATGAAGATTCCATCGTTGCCGCCCTCCTGCACGACACGATCGAAGACACCGCCGTTACACATGACGAACTTGCCAAGCAGTTCGGAAGCACCGTAGCCGATCTGGTGGAAGGCGTCACCAAGCTGACGCGTGTACAATACACCAGCAAGGAAGACGAGCAGATGGAAAACCTGCGAAAAATGCTGCTCGCCATGGCGAAAGACATCCGCGTGATCCTGATCAAAATCGCCGACCGCCTCCACAACATGCGCACGATGGCCTACCAGAGCCCGGAAAAGCAGCGCTCCAAGTCGCTGGAGACGATGGAGATCTACGCGCCGATCGCGCATCGGCTCGGCATGCAGCGCGTCAAATGGGAGCTTGAGGATCTTTCCCTGCAGTATCTGGACCCGGCAGGCTACAAGGAGATCATGGATCATCTGGAAGCGCGCATGCCGGAACTGGAGCCTTTCATGGAAGCCATGAAGCAGAAGATCCAGCTGCGGCTGGAGAGCGAAGGGATCAAGGCCTCCATCTTTTTCCGCATCAAGCACGTTTACAGCATCTACCGCAAGATGTACGCCCAGAAGCTGGATATCGAGGGGATCTTTGACCTCTGTGCCTTCCGTGTGATCGTTGACACTATCCCCGACTGCTACAACGTGCTCGGTATCATCCATGATATGTTTAAGCCGGTCCCGGGCCGTTTCAAAGACTATATCTCAACACCCAAACCGAATATGTACCAGAGCGTACACACCACGGTGATCGGAACGGAAGGCATCCCCTTTGAGGTGCAGATCCGCACATGGGAGATGCACTATACGGCGGAATACGGCATCGCTGCGCACTGGAAATATAAAATGGGCAGCGGCAGCAGCTCGCTGCGCAGCGGCGACGAGGATAAGTTCGCCTGGATCCGGCGCCTGCTGGAGAGCCAACAGGAATCGGACGCGACCGACTTTGTCCACGATCTGAAGATCGATATGTTTGCCGACGATGTCTTCGTGTTTTCTCCGAAGGGTGACGTGATCAACCTCCCCGCCGGCGCCACCCCCGTCGACTTTGCCTACAGCATCCATTCGGACATCGGCAACAGCATGGTGGGCGCCAAAGTGAACGGGCGCATCGTCCCATATGACAGCGTGCTGCAGAATGGCGACATCGTGGAGATCCGCACGTCCAAATCGGCGCCCGGCCCCAGCCGCGACTGGCTGAACTTCGTGAAAAGCGGCTCTGCCCGTACCAAGATCAAGCAGTGGTATAAAAAAGAGCGCCGGGAAGAGAACATCCTGCGCGGCCGCGCCATGCTGGATGATGAGGTGAAGCATCTCGGGCTTTCGCTGGACGAGGCGTATTCCGCCGATGTCCTCAACCCTGTGATGAAGAAGTTCTCCTACAATGAGGCTGACGACATGTTCGCCGCCATCGGGTACGGCGGCGTGACCGCGACCCGCATCGCCAACCGGCTGCGTGATGAGCTGAAAAACCTGAAACCCGAGCACCGCAACGCGTTGGAAAAGATGACCGACGCCGCCGAGCGGCGGGAACAGCAGGCGAAGCAGTCCGGCAAAGCCATTCAGGGCGTACTGGTGGAAGGTCTGGACAACTGCCTCATCAAATTCTCCCGCTGCTGCACGCCGGTTCCCGGCGATGAGATCATCGGTTTTATTACACGCGGGCAGGGCGTTTCCATCCACCGCAAGGACTGCAAGAACTACCGCATGCGCAATACCAGTCCCGAAAACGAGGGTCGCTGGATCCGCGTGTACTGGTCGGAACGCATTACCGAAACCTATGTTACCACCATCACCATTGCTTCGCGTGACCGCAAAGGCCTTGTGATGGACATCGCCACGATCCTCAACTCCGTAAACGCCAAGGTCCGGACGCTTTCCTCCCGGGACATCGGCGGCGGGCAGGCGATCACGATCGTGACGCTGGAAGTGAAGAACGCTTCCGAGCTGCATTACATCATGGGCCGTCTTTCCGGCGTTGCCGGCGTGTCGGCAGTGCAGCGCAACGGCGACTGATCAAACATTACAGGCAGGAGGATTACTATGTTAGTAAAAACACTTCCCGTCGGGCAGCTGGAGACCAACTGCTACATCGTTACCAATGAGAAGACACTGGAGTGCGTCGTCATCGACCCCGGCGACGAGAGCAACACCATTCTGGATTATCTGGAGGACAACCGCCTTGTCTGCAGGGCCATTTTCCTGACTCACGGGCACTGGGATCATATCGGAGCCGTCAGAGCCGTTGCGGAGGAGACCAAAGCGCCGGTCTATCTGAACGAGCTGGACAGCCCCGCCTATACCCAGGACCGCCGCTTCGTTTCCCTTCTTCCGGATAATACCCTGAACTACGGCGGGGACTGTGAGCTGGACATTGCCGGCCTGCATTTCAAAGTGCTGTCCACGCCCGGCCATACGCCCGGCGGCGTCACCATCCTGTGTGAAAACGCCATGTTCTGCGGCGACACGCTGTTTCGCGGCAGCTGCGGCAGGACCGACCTGCCCGGCGGTGACATGGACGAGGAGCTGCAAAGCCTGCGTCGTCTTTGCGAACTCCCCGGTGACTACGAAGTGTATCCCGGCCATATGGACAGCAGCTCGCTGGAGCGCGAACGGCATTTTAATTACTACTGCAGACTTGCCATGAGAGGATAAAGAAACGGAAATGAAGGAACCCTGTCTTGTGATCCTGGCTGCCGGGATGGGCAGCCGTTTTGGCGGGCTGAAACAGATCACCGCCGTAGATCCCTTCGGCCACGCGATCATCGATTTTTCGATGTTTGATGCTTATCGCGCCGGTTTCCGGAAGATCGTGTTCATCATCAAACATGAGATCGAGGAAGATTTCAAAAAAGCCGTCGGCCGGCGCGCGGAAAAGTACTTTGACGTCCGCTACGTCTTTCAGGAGCTGGACCGGCTGCCGGAAGGATTCACGGTCCCGGAAGGCCGCATCAAACCCTGGGGTACTGCCCATGCCACGCTCTGTGCCGCAGACGCGGTGGATGGACCTTTTGCGGTGATCAACGCCGATGATTTCTACGGTCCCGGCGCCTATCATGCGCTTTACGATTTTATGGCCGCCGAACGGCCGGAGAATGAGCACGCTATGGTGGCCTATCTCCTGCGCAATACCGCTACCGAACACGGCACGGTTGCCCGCGGCATCTGCCAGGTGGAAGACGGGTATCTTGCCGATGTGGTAGAGCGCACCAAAATAAAGAAGGATGGTCTTGACGCCGCTTATTCCGAAGACGGCGAGATCTGGATTCCCCTCTCCGGCGACTCCCCTGTCAGCATGAACTGCTGGGCGTTCGGGCCGGAGATGATGGATGAACTGCGCGACCGTTTCCCCGCCTGGCTGGAAGAGAATGTCCCCCAGAACCCGCTCAAATGCGAGTATTTCCTTCCCTTCGTGGCCAACGCGCTCATCAAGGAAGGCAAAGGCTGTGTTCGCGTCCTCAACTGCACGGAGACTTGGTATGGCATCACGTATCGCGAGGATCTGGACTCGGTGAAGGCTGCTATTGCCAAGCTGCGTGAAAACGGTGTGTATCCCGAGACCCTGCTCGACTGAGAAAGAAGGAAAACCATGAAAGTTCTTGTGACCGGCGGTGCCGGATATATCGGAAGCCATACCTGCGTGGAGTTGCTGGAGCGCGGCCACGACGTAGTCGTGATCGACAATCTTGTGAATTCCTCAGCCAAAGCCATTGAGCGCGTGGAAAAGATCACGGGAAAGAAGGTCGCTTTCTATCAGGAAGACGTGCGCAACCGCGCAGCGCTTGACCGCATTTTTGAGACGCATGATATCTCCTGTGCCATCCATTTTGCGGGGCTTAAGGCCGTCGGCGAATCGGTCGCCATGCCGCTGGAGTACTACGACAACAACCTGTTTTCCACCGTCCGTCTCTGCGAGGCCATGCGCGATCACGGCGTGAAAGACATCGTGTTCTCCTCCTCCGCCACCGTCTATTCCGGCGACAATGAGATGCCGCTGAAGGAGACGGCCCGCACCGGCATGTGCACCAACCCCTACGGATGGACCAAATACATGTCGGAACAGATCCTGCGCGACACTGCCAAAGCGGTGGACGACTGGTCTGTCTCCCTGCTGCGCTACTTCAATCCCATCGGTGCTCACAAGAGCGGCCTCATCGGCGAAGACCCGCGCGGCATCCCCAACAACCTGATGCCGTTTATTTCCCAGGTGGCCGTCGGCCGGCGGGATCACCTGAATGTCTTCGGCGATGATTACAACACGCCCGACGGCACCGGCGTGCGCGACTATATCCATGTGGTGGATCTGGCGCGCGGCCACGTTGCTGCCATCGAATACATGAAGTCGCACCGCGGTGAGAATGTGTTCAACCTCGGCACCGGCAAGGGCTACAGCGTGCTGGACATGGTGCATACGTTTGAGCGCGTGACCGGCGTACCGATCCCCTACGAGATCGCGCCGCGCCGTCCCGGCGATCTGGCCACACTGTATTCCTGCCCGGACAAGAGCGCCGAACTCCTGGGGTGGAAAGCAGAGTACAACCTGGAAGACATGTGCCGCGACACCTGGACCTGGCAGTCCAAAAACCCGATGGGGTATGAGAGCTGATATATAAGAATGACCGATAAAAAAACGGAGCTGCTGCGCTCCCTTAAGTTTCTCCTGTTCTCGATCTCCGCGGGCATCATTGAGATCGTCTCCTTCACGCTTCTCAATGAACTGGCCGGCTGGCCGTACTGGCCCTGCTACCTGATCGCACTGATCCTCTCCGTGATCTGGAACTTCACATTGAACCGGCGGTACACATTCCGCTCGGCCAACAATGTACCGGTCGCGATGGCAAAGGTGTTCCTGTTCTACCTCGTATTCACGCCTGCCAGCACCATCCTCGGCAACTGGCTGGCGGAAGGACTCCTCTGGAACGAGTATCTGGTGACCGGCCTCAACATGGCGGCCAACTTTGTCCTCGAATTCCTCTACGACCGATTCTTTGTCTTCCGCGACTCCATTGACACGAACGAAATCGCCCAAAAGAAGCAAAAATGATTTACTGCCTCATTCTGATTTGAAATGAGGCAGTAAATATTATACGACCCAGGGAAAAAGGCCCAAGGCGGATCTTTTCCTATTTCTGGTTCAGTTCTTTTGCTTTCCGCAGGACGCGGGAAGCGTTGATTTCCAGTTGTCTGCGTGTGAGCGTGCCGCTCTTCAGGCCATCCAGGATCTCTCTCACATCCCGGGAACTGCCCGGCATCACAAGATCTCCGCCGGCGGCTGCGATCCGGTCGGCTCTCGGAGCGTGGTAAACAGATCCTTTTGCGAGAGAAAGTCCGAAGGCCAGCCAGTCGGTCATCACGATGCCCTGATAGCCGAACTCACAGCGCAGCACGTCTTCGGTCAGGTCGCGCCGTTCGGATGTGTGAACGCCGTTGAGCAGGTTGTAGGAGGTCATCAGCGCGTGCGGCTGGCTCTCGCGGACACAGATCTCAAAGCCGCGCAGGTAGATCTCGCGCAGGGCACGCTCGCTCACCTGGCTGTTGCTGCCATAGCGGTTCGTCTCCTGATTGTTGACCGCGTAATGCTTGATGGTCGTGCCACAGCCGCGGTGTTTCTGCACACCTCTGGTGACGGCTGCCGCCATTTTGCCGCTGAGCAGCGGATCCTCGGAAAAGTACTCAAAGTTTCTGCCGCAGCGGATACTGCGGTGGATGTTCAGGGCCGGGGCCAGCCACAGATGGACGCCGAAGCGTTCCAGCTCCATTCCCACCATATCCGCGAGTTCCTCGACCAGTGCCGGATTCCAGCTCTGGGCAAGGCCTGTGCCGATGGGGATGGCCGTGGCGTTCTGTTCTTTGATCTCTCCCGCAGGCTTCTTTTCCATTTTGGAAAACAGCCACTTCACCGGTGCAGGCAGCACTTCCGCAATACTCGCCGGAAGCGCGCTGCCGAGGCTGTGTAAGCCCTTTCCATCTTCAAAATACTCTCTGCTGATTCGGATACCGGCCGGACCGTCTGCCATGACCAGTACCGGGAAGCCTTTGCCGGCGTCGGCGGTCTCTCCTGCCGCTCCGGCGACATGAGAACTGGCCTCGCCGATCACATTGGTGATCCCACCCTTCGGGTCGAAGGCTCCCACATTCAAAAGCGCAAGTTCCCTGTTGCTCAGCGATGCGATCTCCGGTTCGCGCGCATATTCTCTGTCGTAAGCAATCGTTTCCGTCGGGATGGCGGACGCGTCGACGGTGTAGATCGGGACATCCGGCAGAGTTTCCGGCCCCCGCCAGGCCGGCTTCCAGTCGGTAAAATCCGGTTCACCAAAGCACTTGCGGACTTTCCACGTGATCACTTCCCGGTCCAGATGGAGAACGGCGATCGGTTCGGTGTCGGCACTTGAGGTGCCAAGCCGGACAACGTAGTCCCCCGCCTCCAGGATCCAGGCGCTTCTCTCTTCATCGTAGGAGGCCCTGTCACGCAGGGAGAAGCCAAAAATCAGCCGCTGTTCGCCGCCGGGCTGCAGCTCATCGCTCTTTTTGAACGCGGCGAGGTCCTTCACCGGTTTATCCAGTTTCCCTCCTGGGCTCGACACATAAAGCTGCAATGTTTCTTTGCCGGCACGTTTGCCGGTGTTTTTTATCTTTACTTCCAGAGAAAAGCGGTCGCCGCTGACGGTGCTTTTGCTGACTTTCCGGGAAAACTGCGTATAACTCATTCCAAAGCCGAACGGGAAACGCGGCTGCTTTGCCACAGCGTCAAACCAGCGGTAGCCGACATAGACGCCTTCCCGGTAACGGGTCTCGTTGATGTCGCCGAAATCACAGATGTCGCAGTACTCCGCCCAGTCGGCCCAGGTGGTGCTCAGTTTGCCGGATGGATATCTTTTCCCAAGAAGCAGGTCGGCACACACATTGCCTGTCTCAGCGCCGAGCTGGCCAAGCAGCAGGATATTTTCCACCATGTCCAGTCCGGAGAGGTCGACCGGCCCTCCCACATTGAGTATCAGCAGGAACCGTTCGTAATGCTCCTGCAGATAGAGAATATCCCTCTTTTCCGTCTCGCTCAGGAGAATATCTCCGGGGACAGCTGCGCGGTCATTGCCCTCGCCGGAAATGCGGGACAGCACATACACCGCCGTGTTTCCGGACGCTTTCATCGGGATGCAGTACTCCGGTTCCGGCATCACGGCGCCCATGTATTCCATCACGATGCTGCTGTGTTTTTCCTTCGAGCGTCTTTTGATTTCCTGGGAAAATGCCTTTTTCGCGTTCCGGAGGATCTCGTCATAGGAGTCCAGCCAGAATTGACTGGTGATCCGGAAGCCTGCGTTCTCCAGCCCCTGCTCGATGGTGACAAAGTAACGCGAATTTACCTCCCCGGAGCCAGTCCCGCCTTTGATCGTGTGGCGGGCGCCGCTTCCAAACAGCGCCAGATCGCAGGGACATTCCAGCGGGAATACACCGCTGCTCCGCAGCAGCACCGTGCATTCAGGAGCGAGCCGGCGCACCAGATCGCCGTGTTCTCTCTCGTATGCGTTCATGATGCCTTTCCTTTAATAGCCGAGATTGTCGTTGACGAGGATGACGTGGATGCGTCCGGGATGACGGCTGAAGCGCGTGATCAGGAACTGGCAGCAGATCGTATCCGGGGATTTGCAGTTCATGCAGGCACCGGTCTTCGAACATGGCGTCGACAGACCAAAGCGCTGCGCGTTGGTGGTGGCAGCCACATTTCTGGCGCGTTTCATCGCGCCGTCCACATCGTCACAGACTTTGTTCATACCAACGATGAACACCACCTTTTTGGGGCCGAAGGCAATGGCGGAAACGCGGTTTGAGTTGCCGTCGATGTTGACGAGGATGCCGTCCTGTGTGATGGCGTTGCAGCTGGCCAGGAACACATCCGCGTCGTAGGCTTTCAGGAACGCCTCTCTCTTGTTTTCGTACAGGTCGCGGTCGATGAAGTTGTATTTATCCGTTTTCATAGCGTCGAACAGGCCGATCTCGCGCACGCTCACGCCGCCGCCCATCGTGACGGTGCTTCCCTCCGGGATCAGTTCCAGCGCTTTCTGCAGCGCCTCTTCGCGGCTGGCAGCATAGTAGCCGGTCATGTTGCGGCTTGCGAGCCCTTTGATGACCGTCTGCGCCAGCAGCTCATTCCTTCTGTTGATGTTTTTGTCCATCATTTTCCTCCGTTTCTATTTACTTTTTGTACTTACAGCATATTGTTCTCGCAGATCCTCTGCAGGCGCCGGATCTCATCCTCCGGCAGCGGAATCTGTTTTGAATTATTTCCCACACGGCAGCAGGGTTCTATATAAGGGATCACGTCCGCCCGGATCCGTTCCGGACGTTTATCCACGCGCACATACTGTCCGTTGTCCAGCTCGAAATACGCGTCGTCGCGATACCAGCCGACATAGGAAACGATCTTCGGCCTTTTATACTCCTGTCGGCTTGCTTCAAAAACCTCTTCCGTTTCCGCAATAAAGACTGTGTTCCCGCTGCTTTTCTCCGCTTCCGTCAGGGCAATGTGAACGGCTTCCGCAATTGGAAAACGATAATACGACACTGAAAGAAACGGCATCGCCACAGTCCGGATCCCCAGTTTTTCCATCAGCGCAAACACGCTTTGATAGCTGACGCGGAGGGCATACATCTCATTGGCTTTTCCTGTCAGCCAGTGCGGGGCCGCACACAGAATGATCCTCTCATACGGCAGTCCGCATGGGGTTATGTCAACCGCGTCCCCAACCCGCAGAAACCTCTTTTCTTTTACCGTCTTCTGAAGGAGCTCTCCACCGGCTTCCAGGATCCGCCGGCTGGCTTCTCCGCCCGTGATCACCATAGGGTTATCCACGCAGACGACAACTGCTTCTGCAGGAACGGACAGAATATCCTCTCTGGTGACTGAACAAGGCACCGCGCCCACCTCTTTTTTGTGTTTCTTCTTTTCCGTCTGAGATCCGTTCAGATCCTGATCGTCAGCACATTCAGGCCGAGGATATTCTGATAGCTGATATCATCTGCCATTGCGTAAGTCATGCGGATGCCGATGTTCTTCATTTCGTCTTCCGGATCAACGACGCGCTGCCGCTCCGCCGGATCAAAGGGGACGCAGTCGTCCTTGAGGCGCAGGATCAGCGAATCATCCTTATGCACAACACGGACATCCACAGAATGCTTTTTGCTGTCCTTTGTAAATCCATGGTCCACGATGTTTCCTGCCATCTCTTCCATGGAAAGGCCGGCGAGATAGGCGCGGCGTCTGTCGATCCCCTTTTCCCGGCAGAAGTTCTGGATCTGCTGCGAGATGTTGACTACTTCCTCCATGCTCTTCAGAGATAGATCCATCCGTTCGTTTTCCGGAACGCCGAAATCTTCCGGGATCACCATAAGCTCGTCCATGTTTTTCGGCCAGTGTCTGTTCTTCAGAACGGAATACGCCACGATCACGATCGTGGTGACAACGCCGTTGAGGACATTGGCGATATACACGCTGTTCATGCCGAGCTTCGGAATCAGGATCGCCGTAAAGCCCGCTACGCAGACCACCCCATCAAGGATGGCAAGCACATGCACCAGACCCTGCTTGTCGGATGCCTGCCCGTAGCAGGTGAAGTGCATGCAGATGATGGACAGCGGCATGCAGATCGGCAGGATCCGGAAGCCCCAGACGGTCATCATAAAAACAGGCGCAGAGGCGTCCTGATAATACAGCCGCGTCAGCGGGACGGCACAGACGATGATCAGCGCCGAGACTACAGCCTGCAGCGGCAGAAACCGGAAAAACATGTTCCGCATCACGTCCGTCAGTGTCTGCCTGTCTTCTTCACCGACACTGATGCTGATCAGCATGCGGGAAACGGCGAGCATGCCGCCCGGGAGCGCCCAGACAAAGCCCAGCAGTGTATTGGCTGCCGTAAAAGCTGAGAGTCCCACACTGCCGACAAATGCCGTGATCAGTCCGTTCACGATAAAACCGCGCAGCGTCTGATACCCGTAACTCATAGCGCCGGGCACCCCGATCCTGATGATCTCTCCACTCTCACGCCACAGCAGGTGTTTCACAGAAAAATGCAGATTCGATTCCGGCGAGAAGAAATACACCGCTTCCAGGATGAAGAATACCCACAGGCCGAGTGAAGAGGCAAGCGCCAGTCCGAATGCTTCCAGGTGCATCACCTGAACAAACAGGAAATTCAGAACAACATTGACCGCGATATAGATGATGCTGGCTACGGTCGTGCGGCGAATTTTATTCTCCAGCGAGAGAAAAGACGCGAGCAGGTTGCCCAGCATCTGAGGAAGAACGCCGATCGCCTGGCCGAGCAGATACTGATTGAAAAGCGGACGGACCGCGGGATCTTTTGTAAAAATGCCGGTCAAATCAAACGCGCCGAAAATGACCAGGGTCAGGACGAACACAACGGACAGGATCACTGCGATGCTGTTGGACAGGGAGAACACATTCTGCGTGCTTTCGACCTGATCCTTCCCCATATACTTGCCGCACAGGATCGCCGCGCCGCCTACCAGCATTGTGCTGACCGCACCGATGAACATGCTGATCGGGCTGTACAGTCCGACTGCGCTCATAGCGTCCACACCGACATAATTGCTGGCAAACAGGCTCGAAACGATGCTGTTGATCGCTCCGATCAGGCACAGAAGGATCTGGATGGGTAAAAGCCGGAAAATCAGTTTTGCGATCATATTTCCGTTCGCTGTCCGTTTCTCCAACATCATCTTTTTCCTCCTTCCTGGTTTTCTTTGTTTCTTTTTTGTATTATACCTTTCTTCCACTTTGGTTTCAACCATCGTCTCCGGTAAAAATGGCTGTCTCAAAACGTCGGCCTGCGTTTTGAGACAGCCTTGTCTCTATCTTATTCTTTTTTTCGGGTCCTCAATTCGCCGAACATGGCGCCTCCGATGATCAGGAATGCGCCGAGGATCTGGATCGGCGTCATCAGCTCATGCAGCAATAAAGCCGAAAAAACGAGCGCAGATACAGGATCCACATAACTGATCAGCGCTACTGACTGCGCAGGAAGCTTCTGCAGCCCAGAGAAATAAAGAAGGTACGCAAACCCTGTATTGATGATGCCGATAGCAGCAAGCCAGGGAATATCCGTGCGGATCGGATGTGGAAGGCCGGCAGTCAGCAGTGTATAAACAAACACGACCACAAACGCGATGTCCAGTTCCAATGCAGCCGTGTGCATCCCGGTGAGATGTGTGATCCGTTTGTTGAAAACGATCAGCGTCGCGTAAAACAGCGCGGAAATGATGGCAGTCAGAAGTCCAAAAGTACTCATACCGCTGAGCGCGATGCTGCCGCTGATGCAGACAAGACCGACAGCGACCAGAAACACGGATGTGAGCTTTCTGCCGCCAAGCTTCTCCCGAAAGAGCAGCGGAGAAAGGAAAAGCACAAGAATCGGACCGACATAGTAGATCAGTGTCGCAAGGCTCACGTTCAGAAGACGGTACGCTTCGAACAGCGCGACCCAGTTCAAACCAAGAGCCGTACCGCCCAGCAGCAGCGGTATGCGGTCCGCCCGGACGGCCGCACAATCAAATCCACCGCGAGTCAGCACCAGAACCGTCAGAAGCAGACCGCCGATCAGCGTACGCATGAGTATGATCTGGCTGCTCAGCAGCGAGATGTGTGCAACGAGGATCCCGTTTGTGCCGAAAACCAGCATGGCAAGGACATACATCATGTAAGCCATACGCACGGAACTTGCGGGAACGGAACTATTGCTTTCTGCTTTCGTGCTCATTTGCCTGCTCCTGACTGAATCGGATTCCTTTTTATACACTTTGTTAGTCTGATTATAGCACAGGAAAGAACACCTTGGAAGTCCGTTTGTTTCCGGGAATCAACGCATTTTACGCTGAAAAAATCTCGTGATTCGTCATTATTCATATACAGAACGGGTGATTTTTAGTAATTTTGCACATATACAAGTGTGAAATTCGGTGCTATAATCCGCGCGAAATTCCGAAGAAAGGAGGAGTTTATTCATGGCTGTTAAGAAAGCTGTTGAGGAAAAGGTCGCTGAAAAGAAGACTGCCGCAAAGAAGGCTGCTGAAAAGGCTGTTGAGGCTGTCGAGGCCGTTGAAAAGAAGGTCGTTGAGAAGAAGCCCGCCGCCAGAAAGACTGCAGCGAAAAAAGCCGCTGAAGTCATCATCCAGTCTCCTCTCGGCGGAGAGATCACCACTGCTGAGATCCTTGCCCGTATCGGCAATGCAGATAAAGTTTATGTAAGAGTCGACGAGAACAAGGCATACTGGGTCCGTGGTGAAGAAGACGGAAGCGTTGATCTCTGGTAATCCGAGACAAAAAAGAAACAGCAGAATGGTACTTTGTATCATCTGCTGTTTCTTTTTTCCTGCAGGCTTTTCAGCGGTGTGGACTATTTTGAAGGGTTCACATGGACCATGATATGCTTGACTTCCGGGAACGTCTTCTCGATGGTGTCGTGCACTTTTTCCGCAATGTCGTGCGCGTCCCGCAGTGTCAGATCGCCGTCCGCGCATATTTCCAGGTCCACATAGATCTTGCGTCCGAAAATGCGCGTGCGGAGAGTATCCACCCGAATCACGCCGTCCTGCTCTGCGGCACAGGTGCGGATTGCTTTCTCCGTCTCTTCATCACAGGCGCGGTCCACCATGTTGTTGACCGCCTCAAGGAAGATATCGATCGCAACTTTGAAAATAAACAAGCAGATCACAATGCTTGCGATCGGCTCCATAACCGGAAATCCGAGCCGCGCGCCTCCGATACCGATCAATGCACCGATTGAGGACAATGCATCGGAACGGTGGTGCCAGGCTTCCGCCTTCAGTGCGCTGGAACAGATCTTCTTTGCATTGACAAGGGTATACCAGAACAGGCCTTCCTTGACGGCAATGGAGACCACAGCGGCAATCAGTGCCAGCATGCCGGGCGCTGCCGCTGTCAGATAACTGCGTGTGCAGACAGCCAGGAACGCCTCCCTGCCGATCGAAAAACCGGCTGCTGCCAGAATCCCCGCCAGAATGAGAGATGCAACGCTCTCCATCCGTTCGTGACCGTATGGGTGTTCTTCATCGGAAGACTTTTCCGACATTTTTACTCCTACGATCACGATCAGACTTCCAATCACATCGGAGGACGAATGTACGGCATCGCTGATCATCGCACCGGAATGGCCCAAAACGCCGGCAATAAATTTGAATACTGCCAGAAGCAGATTGACGATGATGCTGACCGTCGATACACGGGTAGCCACCATTTCAAAAGGTGACCTCTCCATCAGCAGAAATCCTCCCTTTCTTTTATGATCTGTACAGAAAAAACCGCAGGACTGCAGTCAAAACACTGTACTGCTGTCCTGCGGATACTGATCCACTGCCCAGAGGCCCGGCCGCGGCTGAAAAACCGCACCTGCTCAGTCTGTACTTGATAGTTATATCACCGAATACAAACCGTTGTCAATAAAGCTCAGACTGCATCCGGTATTTCCGCCATTGACAGAAAAGCCCATTGACTAAAATGATTTATTGTGATATCATTTTAATATCATTTAAGAGGAAGGTGTATTCTCTTGGCAGAAATCATTTTAACAAACCGTAAAAACGGAATGACCATGATGTTTTTTTTCATCGGGCTCTATGTGCTGGCCTTTCTGATGCTCATCTTCGGGATGGCTCTTTCCCCTCTGTTGTTCCTGCTCGGACTTATCTGGGTGTGTGTCGGCTGGGTTCCTTTTCTGGGGCTGAAAGTTGTCAAACCTCAGGAAGCTCTGGTCCTGACACTGTTTGGCAAATATGTCGGCTCTCTGAAAGAAGATGGTTTTTATTATGTGAACCCCTTCTGCGTTGCTGTCAATCCCGCCGCCAAGACCAAGCTTAACCAGAGCGGTGACGTCGACAGTGGCAGTACCAATACGCTGGCGGCTGTCTTTTCCGGAAAGAGCAGTACAACGGAAGTGATCAGCAAAAAAATTTCTCTGAAGGCAATGACTCTGTCCAACAGCCGACAGAAGATCAATGACTGTCTGGGAAATCCCGTGGAGATCGGAATCGCCGTGATCTGGAGGGTAACGGATACAGCCAAAGCCGTTTTCAATGTAGACAACTATAAGGAGTATCTTTCCCTGCAGTGCGACAGCGCCGTACGCAATATCGTGCGCATCTATCCCTACGATGTGGCGCAGGGTGTGGATACCACCGGCGACGGGATTGCCGACGAAGGCAGTCTTCGCGGATCCAGTGAACTGGTTGCCCAGCGCATCAAGGAGGAGATTCAAGAAAAGGTAGCGGAAGCCGGTATTGAGATCCTGGAAGCACGCATCACCTATCTGGCTTATGCGCCTGAAATCGCTGCCGTCATGCTGCAGCGTCAACAGGCTTCTGCAATCATCGACGCACGAAAAATGATCGTTGACGGTGCTGTCGGTATGGTCGAGATGGCGTTGGACCGGCTTTCCGAAAACCATGTCGTCGAGCTGGATGAAGAACGGAAGGCCGCCATGGTCTCCAATCTTCTGGTGGTCCTCTGCGGAAACCAGAATGCCCAGCCTGTCGTAAATTCTGGCAGTCTCTACTGATATGGGAGACAATGGGAAAAAGCAGATTCCGCTCAGGGTTTCGCCGAAACTCTATGAAGCACTGGCTTCCTGGGCAGAAGATGACTTTCGCTCTCTGAACGGCCAGATCGAATATCTCCTGACGGAGTGCGTCCGGCAGCGAAAGAAAAACGGGAAATATGTCTCAGACTCTATCGATGAACCGCTAGATCTGGACATCTCATAGCATCAGCACCGCTGTGGAAAAGCTTCCACAGCGGTGCTGTTTTTCTTTAGCTCATATTTTCCTTTCGGGAAAGATAAGCCTGTTTCTTTCTTTCATCCTGTGCCTCCAGTGAAGAGGAGTTGTGGATGCCTCCCAGCGCTTCCAGATGATGCCGGAACTCGTGGCGAAGGATCCCCCGCAGAAGCATTCGGGCTTCTGCCGCATTCGCGTGCGGGTAAACCCGGTCAAAGGACCCCTTGAACATGACGATCTGCCGTATTCCGGAAAACACCTGATACTGCCCCATGGTATAGAGGTCATTTCCCCGGGCATAGTCGGGAATCACCATGGCTTCCGATACGATCACACCGCCGTTGAGATCCCGAAAGAATTCTGCGGGGAGTTCGTCCTGCAGATCTGAAATGATTTTTCTGTATTCGTCAATGCTCATCACAGGTCATTCCCTATAGATCCAGTATTCCCAGGATCACGATGCCTGCCACGACCGTCGTGATGCTGAGATAGTGTTTCAGTGAGAGTTTTTCCTTCAGAAAGATGCGGCTCCAGACGACGCTGGCCACACAGTAGCTAGAAATGATGGGGGCGGCGAACGCAACATGGTCCGAGTCCGCAAGCGCATAAATATAGAAGAACTGCCCAACGGTCTCGAAGACGGCACCGGTGTACTTGGGAGCCTCCTGACGGGCGACGAGTTTCTGTTTTTTGATACCAAGCACATAGACTGCGCAGAGGATGCCGACAGCAAGGAAGGTCAGCTCATAGGCGCAGTTGGCACTGTCCTCATCCAGAACCTCCAGAACGAGGCTGTCGGCAAAGGTGCCGAGCGCGTCCAGCAGGCAGTAGATGACGGGGATGGCGATGGCGATCCAGCTTTTGGCGTAATGGTGATTGGACGCCTCCTGCCGGGCGCGGCGGAGCTCCTCGTCCTCGTTTGCCTCCGTAAAGCCAAGGGCTATCACGCCGACACACACCAGTGCCACCGCGACAAGCGCCACAGGTGGCAGATCTTCGCTGATCCCGGCGGTGATAAAGGTCAGCACAGCGACAATGGCGCCGGAACTGTTGCAGATGGGGCTGGAGATGGATAGCTCAATATACCGCAGGCCGAGATATCCGATGGCCATAGACAGAATATACAGCATGGAGACCGGCAGATATGTAATTATGACTTGCCAGCTCATCTCCACGCCGCTGATCAGGATCTGATAAGCAGCATGCAGGCCCATCACGATGCCGACGGCTGTAACCATCTTGAGGTGACTGTATTTGTCTGCGCTGTCCTGGCAGCCGATCTTGGAAAACAGGTCAGACCCGCTCCAGCAGAGCAGCGCAACAATTGCAAAGGTAAACCACATAGCGAATGTTTTCTCCCTTCTCTGGATCTTCCGTGCTTACATCAGAAGAGATAATCCCATGCGTTTAAGCTTTCATCCGTCCTCTGTTCCTCCGGGGTTATTCCCGGAACGTACTCTGTGACATAGGTCGTTCCCGAGATCGGATCGATATAATAGCGGACCTGTGCTCCCGTGTATGACCGGAACAGGACCACGATCTCCGAATCATTGTCTGAAGAAGCATCCCAGTATGCCGGGTATTCTCCGGCGTCTGCAATGTTTTTCAGGTCCGGATTGCTGATAAAGCAGTAATTCCTGATGGCGGAAACAGCCTGCTCATCCGTAAGTCTTTTTTCTCCCTGGCCGTCCAGGACCGAGAAGGTATCCATCATATAGCGGAACCGCCTTCCGAAGCCTTCAGACTCGACAATATAAGTGTGTTCTGCAGCTATGCGGCAGCCATCCCCGGCGGGAATGATATACACTGTCTGCAGGTGCTCGGGCATATACCCGCCGCCCCTGACTTCGGATGCGTCTATTCGAATACATCTGCCCGCGCGGCCAAGCACGAACGAATCATCCCTGCTGATCTCATAATCGATGGAAAGCATTTCACCAATGGACGCGGCAACAGTCTCAGCATCCTTCGGGTTGTATCTCACCTCGAGATAGTTCTCCGGTTCTGCAGGATCATCCCAGCATGAGACAAACCATTCGCGATCCAGTTCGCTGTGACGTACGAAATTTTCATAGTCGTAGTCTATCTCGAATCCGACCGCGTCGTTCCTGACATGCTCGTATCTGACTGTCTCCTCCATACCCTCCAGGATAATGACGTCTTCGAAGCGCTCGCCGTCCTGCCTTCCGGGTTCGATTTCGGCGGCAGACGTTTCGGCCGGTTCGACAATGATCTCCGCTTCGGCCGGCGCCGCTGGTTCGGCGCTCTCTGCTGGCGCGGCGGGCTCAGCACTCGTAGCCGGCGCCGATACGGCGTCTTTTTTGCCGCAGCCGCAGAGCATCAGCAGCAATATCAGCGCAACCGCTGCAGATAATAGTGAAGCAGGTTTTTTTCTCATTTCAGTTTTTCCTTTGCTTTTAGACGAACATGAAAACTTAACTTTTCCTGTCTATTCATGGAGGGGCTTCGCATACTTGTCGAACCAGCCCGTGATCTCCTCCAGGCGGCGGAGGCGGTGTGCCGGCTTCCCGGTGCGTGACAGCTCATGGTTTTCGCCGTGGAACACGACCATTCTGGTCGGAACACGCAGATAGACCAACGCAGTATACAGTTGATACCCCTCAGCAATGGGACAGCGGTGATCTTCTTCACTGTGAATAATGAGCGTCGGCGTCTTTGCATTCCTGACATACTTCAGCGGGGATACTTCCCACATCTCCGCCATGCCTTTTTCGGAATACGGATCTGCGCTGCAGACTTCGAAGTTGGATATTGGCGGGATATCACTGATGCCGTACATCGTTAACCAGTTGGAAATGCTGCGCTGCGTGGCAATGCAGCAGAACCGATCTGTGTGACCAAGTATCCAGTTGCTCATATATCCGCCATAGGAGCCGCCGGTGCAGCAAAGCCGACTGGTGTCAATGGCAGGATACATTTCCAGCACCTTGTCTGTAAAGGCCATGATCTGACTGTAGTCGATGCTGCCCCATTGAAGATCGAGGTAAGAGAAGGCGTTTCCTCTACCGTCAGAGCCGTGGGGATTGCAGAAAAACACGATGTATCCCTTTGCGGCCCATGCCTGCATTTCATGGAAAAACACAGGGCCATAGGCGCACTTGGGACCGCCATGGATATCCAGCACAGCAGGATACTTTTTCTGCGGATCATAGTCTTCCGGCAGCAGTACCCAGCCGTCGATCTCTTCACCGTCCAACTCTGCCATAAGCGGCTGAGGCTTTGCAATATAGGTGTCTTTCAGCGCTTCCGTGTTCCAGGTTGTCAGGCAACGAGATCCCTTGTTTTCTGCCTGGTAGAGTTCGGGAAGCTTCATGTCAAACATGCCGGCGTAGGTGACTTTTCCTTCATGCACATCGTAATCACTGATGAGGCCTCCCGTTGAAACGACGGTTTCGATCACGCCGTCCAGACTGATGCGCTTCAGCTTGCATCCATCCCTGTCCAATGCCGGGAAATATAGGAAGTCGCCATCCGCCCTGGTGAAACGGGAAGCGCCGTACTGCACATCGGTCAGCATAGCATTTCCGAGGCTCTCGTCGGCATCGCAGAGGAGTTTCAACTCCAGCGATCCGGTATCGAAGATGTAGAAACGCGGGTTTTCATTGTCACCGAATCGCTTTCCATCCGCTCCGATCACCACCAGCGTATCTCCAATGAACTCGATCGCGTAGATGATCAGGCGCGGTCCCAGCACCTGCTCGGTCTTACCCGTTTCAAGATCAAGGCGATACAGGCATTCCCGGTTGGGACAGCGATTCCGATAAGTCACGCCGCTGAAGTAGATGTCCTTCCCATGGATGCGATAAGCGCCGACGTCTGTCCATTTTCCGGTCAGACGACGCAGCTTCTTTTCTTTGACCATATACAGAAACAGCGCGCTGCGTTTTCCCTGGATCAGGCCGCGGCCATTGGAGACGAAGGGCGATTCCGTCAGCACCTCGTAATCTTTTTCTTCGGCGAGCTTCTCCAAAGCCTTCTTCTTTTTATCCCCTTCCAGACGATACAGGTCAGGATCCTCTGTGCTGATCTCTGCAGTCATCAGCAGGTTTCCGTCCGCCAGACGTTTGAAGTTGCCCGCGTCCAGTGAAAACTCATAGGCTTTTTCAGCTTCCCCGCCTGTGAGAGGAAGCCGGTACAAAACAGTGGATGCGCCTTTATCTTCTGCATCCTTATTCTTTTTCTTTTCGTCGCGCCTGTCGGTGGCAAACAGGATATGTTCCGCATCCTCAAAGAAGAATTCCCCGATTTTTCCGTCGTTGACCATAGGGCGGTCATCATCACCGATGCGTACCCGGAGCCGACTGATATATTCTTTCTTATCACGGTCGATTCCTGTCAGGACATAAGCCAGTTTCCCGCCGTCCGGGGACCAGGTCAGAGAGGAAAGCATCCGAAAATCCATAAAAGCATCAAGACTGATCTTTTTCATAGTGTTCATTCCATTCTCATTTCTGATTTATCGGGAGGATTATACCATAACCGCCTCCGTTATACAACGAAGAAAACTTCTTCTGCACCTGGTTGATAAAAGAGGTTTCTTTGATATGTAAGTCCACGAAAAAGACATCTTTTCACTTATTCATACACATCATACTCACCGGGAAACTGTCTGCCACTGTGTAGCTTCCGTGCTGAGACCGGCTGTTTATTCAAAGAACTCTACCCTTGAACAATCGTTAAAACTCGAGAAACGGCGGAGAGTCCTATCCATTGAGATCTGCAGTTTTTTGGTCTGCTTAATACCGGGCTCAAGCCAGATATTTTTGACACGGAGCGTGTTGTTTTTCTGATCGGCCACTGTCTCGATCCGCCCGATGAAGTCACTGCCCCAAAGGACAGGCAGCGTGTAATAGCCGTAGTTACGCTTGTCGGCAGGTGTGTAGATCTCCCATGAATAGCGGAAATCCCAGAGCGCAGCAATCATCGTTTTGTCCCAAAGCAGCGGGTCAAGCGGTGCCAGAAATTCCATACGTGCTTTTTTGTCAAGCGTTCCCGCAAGAACAGCATACATCAGCGGCTCGTCCTCTGCGCAAAAATAAAACACCGGTTTTATCCCCTCGACTCGTGCGGGCAGTATCGCGCCGCGGGATTCGAGCGCGGATAATACCGACTTGCGCTGGGCAGCGTTGATTTCGATCCCCAGAAGGGCGGGAGAATTCTTGTCCCAGAGAAGTCCGACTGCACCGATCCGTCGCAGAACGCGCCAGCGCAGCAGATCCTCGTCATCTGCGCAGGGAAAATCTGCTGTTAACAACGATGTCTCTATATGGCGCTCAGCCAGATCATAGAACTTCCGTGAGCCGTTTTTGTGGTGGATCACAAGTGTTCCATCGGTATACAGCTGCTCCAGGACTGAGCGGGCGGCCTTGGACTTTTTATGCCAGTTTCCGCTCCAGTGCATCGAGGAGTGCCAGAAAATCTCACCGGTGATCGGGAGCGTATCGCTGGAGACCGGACCGTTCGCGCGAATATAGGCCAGCGCTTCTTCTTCCAGTTCCGCAAGTCCGGGGAAACTGGCTCCGAGTTCCCGGCTGCGTTCCCGATAAGGGAAAAAATACGGCCAGTCCTCTGTTGGCCAGATAGAGAGTTCCTTGTCTGCGTAGTCTACCAGCAGCCGATCCCTGTACAGGAGCTCAGCCAGCATAGGCTTCCGGAATCCCTTTACACGTGACTGCAGCGTGAGTTCCGCATTCTTTCCACAAACATCCACCGGGTCGTACTGAATGCAACCGGCCTGCCGTACATAAGCATAGGCGCCTTCTTTTCCGGAAAAACGATAACTGCCAAGCAAACCCTGTTTTGCCAGAATAAATATCCGTGCCTGGGTTTTTGTCAGGACAATCATCCCTTTTCCCTCCGAAAGTCAAATTTACGTATAGTGAATATAGCATATCGTATGCAAAACGGCAAGAAACCTCTTTCATCCTGGCAGGCAAAAGAGATTCCCTGGGTGGCGCAGCGGGTGGGATTCCCCGCCTGCGGGCGGGCCGGGGCTCGGCTCTGACGTACCACCGGCACGTCATTCACTCCCTCGCCCTTCGAATCCCAAGATCCTTATTCCATAAGCAACCCCCCACCCTTGCGGGCGGGGGGTTGCTTATGGCGCAGCGGGTGGGATTCGAACCCACGGTACTGTTGCCAGTACACCTGATTTCGAGTCAGGGCCGTTATAACCA
>JAEEGI010004533.1_pt1 | contig 32458 bp, 24 predicted proteins | sample 8958751 | NCBI WGS metagenome assembly JAEEGI01 (sample SAMN16246545, study PRJNA631951) | gut metagenome | biome: gut microbiome; feature: rumen; material: KS-attached | host: Bos | place: Iran: Karaj | collected 2018-10
AATGATGGGGTCGAAAGTTTGCTTTTGTGCTTTCTTATTGCCACATCCAATCAATAGTAATGCGGATAAAGCAGTGATTAGTAAAGTTTTGTATTTCATATACTTGTTATATTATGTTTCAAAAAAAGTGATTACAATTTCATCGTCAAACTTATGCGGTTTCTGTTGACATCGACTTCCAAAACCTTCACGCGAACCTTTTGATTAAGGTGTACCACCTCGTTCGGGTCTTTGATGTAATGGTCGGCCATCTGGCTGATGTGGACAAGGCCGTCTTGATGCACGCCGATGTCGACAAAGGCACCGAAAGCGGTGATGTTGGTCACGATGCCGTTGAGGGTCATGCCCGCACGCAAATCCTTGACTTCTCGGATGTTCTTGTCAAACTCGAAGGCCTCGAAGGTCTTGCGTGGGTCGCGGCCGGGCTTGTCCAATTCGGTGAGGATGTCGTTGATGGTCTCTAAACCAAAGTCGTTTTCCACAAACTCAGCAGGCTTGATTTTGGCGATGAGTTCCTTGTTGCCGATGAGGTCTTTCACCTTCACATTCAGTTTCTTGGCCATCTTCTCCACGATGTGGTAACTCTCGGGGTGGACTGCACTCTGGTCCAAGGGATTGTCGCCGTTATGGATGCGCAGGAAGCCGGCGCATTGCTCGAAAGCCTTGTCGCCGAGGCGCGGCACCTCTTTGAGTTGCTTACGATTTTTGAAGCCGCCCTGCTCCTCGCGATATTGGATAATGTTGGAGGCCAAGGCAGGGCCGACACCGCTGACATACGACAGCAGTTGTTGGCTGGCGGTGTTGAGTTCCACGCCGACGGCGTTCACGCAACTCTCCACGGTTTGGTCGAGGCTCTCGCCAAGTTTCTTCTGGTCTACATCGTGCTGATACTGTCCCACGCCGATGCTCTTTGGGTCTATCTTCACCAACTCGGCCAGTGGGTCCATCAGTCGGCGCCCGATGCTGACCGCACCGCGCACGGTGATGTCGTAGTCAGGGAACTCGTCGCGGGCGATCTTGGAGGCGGAATAGACCGAAGCACCACTTTCGCTCACCATCACGGCCATCAGGTCGCGGTCGAACTTGATGGAGCGGATGAAGTCCTCAGTCTCGCGTCCCGCCGTGCCGTTGCCGATGGCGATGACCTTGATACGGTAGGCATCCACAAGGCTCTTGATCTTACGCATGGCTCCTGCCGTGTCCGATTTGGGTGGGTGAGGGTAGATGGTCTCATTGTGTAGTAAGGCACCAGTCTCGCTCAAGACCACCACCTTGCAACCTGTGCGGAAGCCTGGGTCGATGGCAAGGACGCGCTTCTGGCCCATAGGAGCGGCGAGGAGCAGTTGCTTGAGGTTCTCCGCGAAGACCTTGATGGCGGTTTCATCTGCCTTTTCCTTATAATAATTGCGGATCTCGGTCTCGATGCTCGGCTCCAAGAGGCGTTTCCATGAGTCGGCGATGGCCTCGCGTACGAGTTCCGATGATTCGTTGTCGTTCTTCAGGAAGATGCTCTCCAATGAGTTCAGCACGAAGTCATCATCCACCTTGATTTTCAATTTCACCATGCCTTCTTCCTCTGCGCGGAATAGGGCCAAAAGGCGATGCGATGGTGCCTCTGAAATCGGCTCGCGGAAATCGAAATACTGTTGGTAGGTCTTACCTTCCTCTTCCTTGCCTTTGACCACGGCGGAGCTGATGTCGCCCTGCATGTGGAAGATCTTGCGGATGCGGTTGCGTCCATTGATATTTTCCGAGACCCATTCGGCCATGATGTCCTTAGCACCTTGCAGGGCTTCCTCGATGTCGTTGACGCCCTTGCCTGCGTTGACATAGCGTGCAGCGAGGCGGTCCACCATGTCTACATTCTGCGCCATGATTTGTGCGGCCAGTGGCTCCAAACCCTTTTCGCGGGCGATGGCGGCGCGGGTGCGGCGTTTGGGCTTGTAGGGGAGATAAAGGTCTTCCACCTCTTGCAAGGTCTTGGCGTTCAGTATCTTTTGCTCCAGTTCGGGCGTAAGTTTCTCCTGCTCGCGGATGGAGGCGATAACGCTTTCCTTACGTTTCTGGAGTTCAACGAGTTGTTCGAGGCGTTTTTGCACAGCGGCCACGTTCTCTTCATTCATCGTGCCTGTCATTTCCTTGCGGTAGCGGGCGATGAAAGGGATGGTGGCGCCTTCGTCGAAGAGGCGAATGACATTGGCCACATGGTGCGCGGCCAGGTTGAGTTCTTGCGCGATTTGAGTGCTGAAATCTATCGAGTTTGGCATAACTTCTCATTTAAAGGTGCAAAAATACGGTTTTCTATGGGATTATTTGTTTATCTTTGCGGCAAATATTTAACATTATGCCCATATTAGTCTTTCTTTTCGGTTTGCTGGCGGGCTGTCTTTTGGCAGTCATCGTCGGTTTGATTGGCTCGCACCGTCGCATCGGTTTCGGTTGGGCCTTCCTGCTTTCAGTGGTGACTACGCCCTTGATTGGCCTTATCGTGACGCTGTGTACGCCCAAGTTGGAAACTAAAGGTCGCAAATGGGGTTGTCTTGGTACGCTGATCGGCATAGTGATGTTGGTGCTTCTCGTTGTGGTGGTGCTCATGTTGTTGCCTGACTTGTATGAACAATTGCAGTCGTGGTTCCAATCCTTGAGGTCATAAGTTGATGATTAGAAATTATATACAAACTAGACGCGAGACTTTAAGACACGAGACGCGAGTCGTTTGTCCCGTGTCGCGTGTCTCGCAGTCCCGCGTCAAAATAGACAACTAATGATTAAAAACCTAATCTTCGACTACGGCGGCGTGCTCCTTGATTGGAACCCGCATTACCTTTACGACCCTTATTTCGGCGAGGCAGAGAAGGCCGAATGGTTCCTCACCCACATTTGCACCTACGAGTGGAACGCCCAGCACGACAACGGCAAACCCATTGCGGAAGGCGTTGCGGAACTCATCGCCGAGCATCCCGAGTGGAAGAAGGAAATCGAACTGTATTACGGTGAGTTCATGAAGATGATGGGCGGGCAGATCCCTGGCATGGAGGAGTATGTCAAGGAACTGAAAACCAAAGGATTTCATGTGTTTGGGCTGTCCAATTGGTCCGAGGAAACCTTCGCCTTGGTGCGGCCCGTCTATCCTGTTCTCAACCTTATGGAAGACATGGTGATTTCGGGTATCGAGCGGGTGATGAAGCCCGACCCGAAGATTTTCCAATTGGCCTTGCAACGCTTCGGCATCAAGGCAGAGGAAACTGTTTTCATTGATGACAACCCGAATAATGTTGCGGCGGCGAATGCTTTGGGGATTATGGGGATATTGTTTGAAGGGAAAGAAAAGCTGGAGAGAACTTTAAGCGAATTATAATTATGTCACAAAACATGCAAAACAAAGCAAAACCTAATGGAATGCTGGGGCGGCACCCAACTGGGTTGCCGCCGAAAAGCGGGCCAGTTGGCCGCTTTTCCCCAATAAAAAACAGGTTTTGACGGTTTTGTTGGTTTTGTGAAAACAGATGCAATATGAAAATCCTCTCAGTCAATCAAATCCGCGAAGCGGACAAATACACGATAGAGCATGAACCCATTGAGTCCGTCGATTTGATGGAACGCGCCGCAACAAGAGTTTTTGAATGGCTTTATCGCCGCACGCCGCGCGAGAAGACCATCAAGATCTTCTGCGGCGTGGGCAACAACGGTGGCGACGGCCTCGTGGTGGCCCGACTACTCAACGAGCAAGAGATTGTCCCGCAGGTGTTTATGGTGCGCTACAGCGACCACATGAGCCACGACTGCGAGGTGAACTACTACCGCCTCGTAAACGAGACCAAGGTGCCGATGTTCGACATCCTCACGGAGGACGATTTCCCGAAAGTCGACGCCAACGACGTGGTGGTCGACGCCATCTTCGGCTCGGGCCTCAACCGTCCGCCGCAAGGCATGACCGCCGACCTGATTGCCTACCTCAACCAAACCAAGGCCATCCGCGTGGCCATCGACATCCCTTCGGGTCTTTTCGCCGACGAGCCCAGTGCCTTGGGCTTCATCTTCAAGGCAGACTATACGCTGACCTTTCAAAATCCCAAGTTGGCGTTTCTGCTGCCCGAAAACGACCCGTATGTGGGTCGCTTCGAGGTCTTGGACATTGGTCTACATCCACGCTATCAGGAAGAGGTGGAGACCAACAACTTATTGACCGTCAAATCGATGGTGAAGCCGATACTGCACAACCGCACGAAATACTCCCACAAAGGCACTTATGGTCATGCATTGCTGATTGCAGGCTCGGAAGGCAAGACGGGTGCCGCCTTGTTGGGCGCGAAAGCCTGTCTGCGCACGGGTGTGGGTTTGTTGAGCGTACATTTGCCCAAGGTGGCTCAATTACCTTTGCAGACCACCATCCCCGAGGCGATGATTGATGGCGATGACTCCGAAACCTGCTTTTCAACTTTTGGACATTTGGATGCCTATAACGCTGTGGGCGTAGGTCCGGGTCTGGGTAAGTCTGACGACACTGTCCGCGCCTTGAAACGCCTCATCCAAGAGGTGCAAGTGCCGCTCGTTATGGATGCCGATGCCTTGAACATCCTCTCCGACAACCCGACATGGTTACCATTCCTGCCCGCCAAAACGATACTGACGCCACATCCGAAAGAGTATGAACGCTTGGTGGGGAAGTCTGCAACCTCGTTTGAACGGCTTGAAAAACAAAGGGAATTAGCCACCAAATACAACCTCGTTGTTATCGTGAAAGGCGCGCACACCACCGTTGCGATGCCCAACGGCACCGTTTTCTTCAACCCCACAGGCAATCCTGGCATGGCCACGGCAGGCAGCGGCGACGTGCTGACGGGCATCATCCTCTCGCTTTTGGCCCAACACTATTCGCCCGAGGAAGCCGCTGTTTTGGGTGTCTATCTCCATGGTCTCGCTGGCGACCTCGCTGCCGACGAGATAGGGCAGGAGGCTTTGATTGCTTCTGATATCACGGAGCATCTGGGGAAGGCATACACTGCGCTTCACGCGAAGTAGTTTTTTCACGCAGAATCCGCAGAACTCGCAGAACCTGCCGGACGCAAACTTAGCGTCGCTTCGCGATTCATATAGTTTTGCGAATTCTGCGTGAGAATTATACGTCGCTTTGGTCAAACTGTTTTTTTTTTGTGGGGATTACTATTTGACGACCACCTTTTTGGTCAGAGTGCCCTCTTTTCCGGTGGCCACAAAGAAATAGATACCGCTGCGACCGCTCAAGTTGTATTGTATAGCCTTAGTTCCCACGTCGTTGTATGTCACAAAGCTGTCCAACAGAGTCCCTATCATATCATACACTTTGACCTCCACTTTGCCTTCCATGTTTTCGAAACGCAGTTCCATTGCACCATTGTTGGGATTCGGGATGATTCCAAAAGAAAGTTTTGTCCCATCCTGTTCGTCGATGCCAAAGAACGAAGACTTGAGGTAGAACCTTTTCGTATTGCTGTATGGTTCGCAGTGGCTGTTGTAAACGGTGCAACTCAACTCAACTGGGGAGTCATCATGTTCGGCGACATAAACCCTGCAATACCGCCTGTCGATTTCGTTCAGATATTCAGAGGGATCCGGCTCTATCAACCACGATCCTTTGCTGATATACCAAACACATGAGTCCCAACTGTTCATGTGGTCCTGCTCATCCTCCACAAAAAAGTCATATTGGAACGAGAAGAACTCCGTGTTGGTGATGACGGCAAGGGTGTCGCCGTCTTTGTAGTAATCGTCTTTAGCATAGGCAATGAGTGGTGTAGGCGTGTGATGCACGGTAAGGGTCAAATCGACAATGCTGTCACAGCCATCCTGTGTCAGACCTTCATATCTATAGTGATCTGATTCGGTCAGATAGCCGCCAGGGGCTGATGGCCAAGGATATTTGTCACATACCGTCTCATCTAACCTGGTATTGTAACTTTCCACAAATGTCAGGTCAAGTACATAAATCTCTTTGCATCCTGCAACACCCACTATTGTGTCGTAATATACGCCACTTTGCGAATAGCTGTGACCATGCCAAGTGAACGTGTTGCAGGCAACCACGGTCGTATCACTTTGAGTCTCATGACCTAAGGTTAAGTTCAGCACGAAGGTACTGTCACAAGCTCCTGGTGCTTGGACAAAATCGGTGTAAGTGCCGCTTTCCGTATAGGTGGTTCCTCGCCAGATGTAGTTGTTGCATGCTGTCACGTCTTCCTCAGAATTGAAGCTGCCGCTAATATCAAGGTTCAAAATCAAGATACTGTCACAACCTGCGACGCTCTGCTCTGTATGGGAGTAAACTCCTGGTTCAGTGTAGGTCGTGTTGTACCACTCGTATTCATCACAAGCCGTGATGTTGAGATAAGTCGTGTCAACGGGGTTGATGGTCAGATGAAGCATCACCGTACTGTCACATGATTCAGGTATCGGGACGACATAGGTGTAGGTACCGCTTTCCGTATAGTTGGTTCCATTCCAAGAATAGTTGTCGCAAGCAGTGACATACTCTTCTGAAAAAGGTGTTCTGACTTCTATCACTTTGCTAAGGAAAAGTGAATCCATATCCCTGTGAGGATTATGAAGTACATTGGTCACAGTGTAAAAACCGTCTGCATTGTAGGTGTGTGCGACTTGTTCCCCTTGCGCCGATGTGCCATCACCAAAATACCACACCACATCATCATAATGCCAGTTGGTCACCGTGTTGAATTCTATTTCTTGGTTGGCGCAGAAATGATGGTCCTCAGGAATTTCCGTGTACAACCAATCGTCAATTGTCATACTGTATGAGAAGTTTGTGCTAAAACTATGGGCTTCCAAAAAGACTCCTGAATCATACATGTCGTCAAATACATCACAAATTGCCATTTTGATATGATAATTTGACATAGGAACCACATTAAAACTAACTTCCATCGGAGTAGTAAGCCCGTCAAATTGAATGGTGGGGCCTCCTGTGTTGTCAATGTAATACTCTGAATTGTGATATAGATTCACATTGTTTATGCTAACATTCTCAGTCGTTCCAGGTATCAAAGCCATGTTTTGACGTTCGTAATACCCTCCCATCGGATTAATTCCTTCAACAAAAAAGCCAAATACATCATTGTATTCTGTACCGACAAATTCCATGTATTCTTCAGAGCCGAACACAAAACTAAAAGTCACGATGTCATCCCATGGGATAAAATCAAACTCAAGTACTGCGACATCATTTGGAAAGCCGGAAGCGATAGAAGCTAAATCACTATCATAATAGCTATCACAAGTCGTGAGAATACGGGCATCTTCATTATAGTTTGGGCCTATGGCAACACTCACACCTCCCGAGGCTAGGATTAAGCCAGATTGCATACCTATGTTGGTGGGCGTTTCACCTGTCTCAAATATTCCAATGCTATTACAATCAATGATTCTATTGGAACCATTGAATTTGGCATTAGAAATGGTCACGCCGTTGTCCAAGAGAATATTTCTGACCAATGAATCTGCTGTCCATCCGTTTAACTCAGAAGCATCAGTCACAATGAGCTGAGCGTGAAGTTCTCCTGAGAAGAAAAAACTCAGGAAAATGGTAAAAAAGAATAGTATATTTTGCTTTTTCATTTTTTATGTTTTTTTCACCATTTTGGCAAGGGCAAAAATAGATAAAAAAAATGAAATATGCAAGAGGGTTGAGGGAAAAATGAGAAAATGTTTCTTGGAATTGTTTATTTTTGCCACTCGTTTTTAGTTCGTCTATGATTAAAACCACCGTTTCGAACCGAGAGATCTGGCGCATCGCTTACCCCATCATGCTGGGCAACCTGGCGCAGACCATCATCACCTTCACCGACACCGCATTCTTGGGCCACCTTGGCACCATCGAATTGAGTGCCTCCATGATGGCGGGCTTGTATTATTTTGTTTTCACCACTTTGGCGATGGGTTTTGCTATTGGCATACAGATCTTCATCGCGCGGCGTTACGGGGAGGGCAACTTCAGCAAGATTGGTGTGGTGTTCCAGCACGGGGCTTTGTTTGTACTGGGTTTAGGTATCTTGCTGTTTAGCATTTTGTTCTTCTTCAGCCATCGACTATTGCATGTTATCATCGAGTCGGAAAACATTTATGTAGCGGCCAACGAATACTTGAAATTCAGGCAGTTCGGCATCATGTTCGTGGTTTTCAACTTCCTGTTTCGTTCCTTCTATGTCGGCATCAGCAGCACCCAGGTCATCACCTTCTCAACCATCATCATGGCCGTGGTCAACATTTTCTTCGACTGGGCCTTGATCTTCGGTCATGCAGGACTGCCCGAGATGGGCATCGGCGGTGCGGCTTTGGCTTCGTTGTTGGCCGAAATCACGGCGTTTTTCTTCTTCTGGATTTACACCTACATCAAGATACCGCACGAGGAATACGGCATGTTCCGCTGGCACAAGTGGCAACCCGCCTTGATGGGCGACATCCTCAAGGTGGCCTTTCCGAGCATGATCCAACGCCTGTTCTCGTTCGGCGCTTGGTTCATCTTCTTCGTCATGATCGAGAAGATGGGGGAGACCGCCATCGGCGTTTCGTCGGTGGTCCGCAGCACTTATATGATCCTCATCATTCCTGGCATCGCTTTCTCATCGACGGCCAACACTCTGACGAGCCGCATTATCGGTGAGAACAAGAGCAACGAGGTGATGTCGAGTGTCTGGAAAGTGGTGAAGAACAGTTTCTTATGCTCGTTGGTGTTGGTTGTTATTGTTGCGATTATCCCGCATCTTGTCCTTCAGATTTACACGGATGATACTGCTTTGGCGCAGGCAGCCATCCCCTCGGTGTATGTGATCTGTGTTGCCACCTTGTTGGGCGCTTTTTCCATGACCTTCTTCGAGGCCGTCTCAGGCACGGGCAACACCACGGCGGCCATGGCTTTGGAGTTCGGCATCCTCATCATCTACATCATCTATGTCTTCCTGATGTCGAAGACCTCCACCATCGCCGGCGTGTGGACTGCCGAGTGGGTCTACAATATCTCCATCGGCCTGATTTCGTTGGTGTATATTTGGAAGGCGGACTGGGGGAGGAAGCGGATTTGAGGCTGTTTTGCGGAAGTTGAAACCTACGATGTGGTGAGGTTGCGCTGACGCTTTTGTTAGACGGAGGTTGAAACCTCCGATGTGGTAGGGTCGTCCATTCTGGACTCCCATTGTTGGGTCTCAAAATTCTGCAATAAACTCATTTTCAAATCAAAAATAGTTGTATTTTTGCCTCTTACTTTAAAACAATCATGCTATGAAACGTATTCTTTTTGTTCTTATGGCTTTGGCAGTGTTGTGCGCCTGTAATGAAAACAATGACAATGTGTGTACCATCAGCGGCACCTTGACGGATCCAGTGGATTCGGTGCGCTTGGTGAGCATGTCGGGCGATGTGTTGGACGTCGCGACAGTTCATAATGGTTCCTTTACTTTGAAATGTGCAATCGATCCTGAAATGGGTGTTAGCATCATCAGGGGTGCAATGCCCACGGAAGACCTGTATTATTCCGAGGATGTTGTTCAGTATGAACCTTTTCCGCTCATCCCGGATGTAAAGAGAATCAAGGTCACCATTACTGATGGCCAGACTGAGATAAAAGGTAGCCCGCTGTCACAAGAGATCCAATATTTCCAACAATGGGCGCGAGATACCTATTTAGATGATATTGAGACGATTAGTGATTTGGAGCAAGCTGGCGACTCGATTGGGATTATGAGAACAAGTGAAGAATTGGCCAATAAGATGGCTACTCACTGCCGTGAAGTCTATCAGGCTCATAAGAACGATGCCATTGGTGCGCAGGCTTTGGGCCTCTTGATTGAATTTGTTGACAAGGACGAATTCATTGAATTATACGAGCAAGGCGGGAAAGCCGTCAAGGCCGATGCCAATTTGGGTGGCTACTATGAGCACTTGAAGTCTATGCCCGAAGAAGCCGTCATCACGCTTCTTGAAAGCGGCGAGGTGGTCAAAGAGCAGGGTACTTTTGAGGATTATGTGGGAGCTGGAAACTACACCCTTGTGGATTTCTGGGCCTCATGGTGCGGTCCCTGCAAGGCTGAGGCGCCCAACGTAATTGCCGTTTACGAGAAATACCGTGAAAAGGGTCTGGTTGTCATCGGTGTGCCGGTGAACGACAAGCAGGAAGCCTCGGAAAAGGCCATGCGTGATTTGGGCATCCATTATCCTCAAGTGCTTGACCCGTCGCAGGCGCTGGCCGAAAGGTTTAACATCGTAGGCATACCGTATATCATCCTCTTTGCTCCCGATGGAAGTGTTGTTGCAGGAGGATTGAGAGGCGCCCAGATTGAAGAGGCGGTGGGGAAGGTGTTGTAGTGAAACGGAGGTTGATTCTTATGCGACAAAAACTAGTAGTCTTCACCGGCGCAGGCATCAGTGCCGAAAGCGGAATCCCTACCTTTCGTGATGCCAACGGCATGTGGGGCAAGTATGATGCTATGAAGTTGGCCAGTGTTGAGGGTTTTGAGGGAGACCCTCAGGCAGTGCTCGATTTCTACAATGCCCGTCGCAAAAACCTGTTGGAGGTGGAGCCGAACCATGCCCATCGTGTTTTGGCGGACTTGGAAAAGCAATATGATGTGACCATCATCACCCAGAATGTGGACAACCTTCATGAAAGGGCAGGAAGTAGCAAGGTGCTGCATCTTCACGGCGAGTTGTGCAAGGTGACTTCATCGCGCAACCGCCTCGATCCCAATTGTATCAAGGAGTTTCCGCTTGATGTCCCGATCCGATTGGGTGACAAAGCCGCCGATGGTTCGCAACTGAGGCCTTATATCGTATGGTTTGGAGAGTATGTTGACGGTATGGATTTGGCAGAGTATTGGGTGCAACAAGCTGACATCTTTGTGGTCGTCGGCACTTCGTTGGTGGTTTATCCAGCGGCAGGGTTGGTCGATTATGCCCCAAGTGAGATACCCAAGTTTCTGATTGATCCGAAAGACCTGAAAGGCGGCCTGCCTGCTGGATTTCAGCATATCAAGGCGAAGGCAGTTGAGGGGGTGGATGAGTTGGTGAGGAGGTTGGAAAGCAAGGAATTTTGATATAGAAACAACAATATCGGACGGTTTCAACCTCCGATGCTCGCCTCAATCCGTCTCAAACGCCCACCGCTCGTCATACTCAATCCCAGCATCGTCCAAGAGCTGTTTGTATTCATCTTTCCAGTTGGTGCGGTGGTGGTGCTCCGCTTGGGTGCGGATATATTTCGCAACCTGGTCTATACCTTTGTAATCCACCGAGAAAGCTCCGTAGCCTGCTTGCCAGCAGAATCCTTCGTAATACTGTTCGTCCAAGGTCTTGATCCACTTGCTGCTGTAAGCCTTGATGCGCTTCACGAAGTCGGACAAGGAGATGGTCTTGGGTAAGGAGGTGAGGATGTGAACATGATTGCCGATACCACCGATTTCTACGGGTATACCATCCATGTTGCGAATGACACCTCCGATGTAGGCGAACACCTGCCCGAGGTCTTCGTCGCGTATCTCCATGCTATGATACTTGATGTGGAAGACGATGTGGATGTCGTTTCTTGCGAGTGAGCTTCCCATGATGGTTGAGTTTGTGTGGTCAAGGGGATTGAAATCCCCGTAGAAGTCGGGCCGTCCTTTCAGGACTCTGAAGAAGGGCAATCCCCAACTTCAGAGTACAAAAGTAGGAAAACTAATTGAATTGAAGTAACCTAATGGAAAAAATGTCATCCTTCTGTCAAGCGCACTAAAGTCCTGAAAGGACGGACCTAATACATCGGATGGTTTCAACCTCCGCAACCAAGGAAGGTCTCAAATAAGCAGGAAAAAGGACGACCCTATCACATCGGACGGTTTTAACCTCCGCAAAAACAAAAGCTCACCTCAGCCGTACCCAAACCACCAAAGGCCGATGGTCGGAGGCCTCGGGCTCGTCAATGACAAGCGATTCGATGGTTTCGGCGCGGCCGTTGAAGGCTGCGACGTAGTCAATGCACTCTGTCGGCTCGTCGGCAGGGTATGTTTCCTCATCGTCAGAGAGGACGGTGAAATACTGCGTCATCAACTCGAGCAACTTCGAGCCAGGTTCATCATTCCAGTCGCCGGCAAGAAGGAAAGGCTTCTGCCACCGTTGGGCCTCTTCTACGATGAGCGGAACTGATGTCATGCGTTGCGCCTCTTCAAGGTCGAGGTGGGTGCAGGCAATCACATAATCTTCCAGTTCCACCACTAAAAGCACACGAGGTTCCTCGCCGGGCAAGGGAATGCGTTTGGTGCTGAGTGGAATCTCGCGTGTGAGGAACCCCACGCCGTATTGGCCTCCGTCAAATTCTATGGCCGCCCCAAAGACCGGATGGTAACCTGTGCGGCTAGCCAATTCGCCCAGTTGGTCTTGATGTCCGCTTCGACCCGTCATACTGTCCAATTCCTGAAGGGCTATTACATCGGGTCGTTGTAGGGCAATTACACTAGCCGTGCGGTCGTAGTTCACCACAATGTCCATTCCCGCACAATGGCGCACGTTATAGGTCATGATTTTTAGCTGCTGGTTCTGTGCTAGCGAGGATAATGCCATGCCCAATAGCAGTGTGACTAAAACGACGAACTTTCTCATAATTGGATATGTTTTCTGCGTCAAAGATACAAAAAATCCGAAAAATGAAGTAAAACTGCATTTTTGACAAAGTTTTATACTATTTTGTTATTTATTGTAAAACAACAATATACCCGACAGCAAACGACAATAAACGACTACTGTCGACTACAAACGTTTAATCAACGGCTTCCTCTTGACAGACTCCGTTACTTTGCAGCATCAAATCTGTAAAACGATGGAATACTGCATTTCAAAAATCATGGATCAAAACGATGGAAGAAAGAAAACATCTGGTCTGCTTCCGAATTGCAGAATGAGGAACCGGCTTCCAGTAATACTTCGCAACCTGCAACAAATGCCGATAAAGAGGCAGGCTCAAACGGTACTGTATCCGATGTTTCCCAACGCAAAAATACAACTTTTTCATAATATGCAAGTCTCAACGAGAAAAATAACCAAAAATAACGTCACCATGTCAAAAATTACTATCTTTGTCCCTTTATATCGCGCGAAGCGGTCCCTGAGCCCGTCGAAGGGCCCGCGTCAAACAATGAATCTTGAATCTTTAAATCTTAAATCTTTAAATACTAACTAATTAAAAACCCCACAATCATGACTACAGAAAAAACACAAGAAGAAGCTGCAAAACTGAGGCAGGAGAAACTGAAGGCTTTAGAAGCCACATTAGGTAACATCGAGAAGAGTTTCGGCAAGGGAAGCATCATGCGCCTAGGTGCCGAGGCTGAGAAGATGGAGAGCATCTCCACCGGCTCCATAGGTCTGGACTACGCCCTCGGCGTGGGTGGTCTGCCCAAAGGCCGTATCATCGAAATCTACGGTCCCGAGAGCTCCGGTAAGACCACACTGGCACTCCACGTGGTGGCCGAGGCCCAGAAGAAAGGTGGCATTGCCGCCTTCATCGACGCTGAGCATGCCTTCGACCGTTTCTATGCCGCTAAACTCGGCGTGGACGTGGAGAATCTCCTCATCTCACAACCTGACTATGGCGAGCAAGCCCTCGAAATCGCAGAGAACCTCATCCGCTCTGGCGCTATCGACGTCATCGTCGTCGACTCTGTCGCTGCATTGACGCCCAAGAGTGAAATTGAAGGCGAGATGGGTGACAGCAAGATGGGCCTTCAAGCTCGTCTGATGAGCCAAGCCATGCGTAAGCTCACCGCCACCATCAACAAGACGGGCTGCGTCTGCATCTTCATCAACCAGCTGCGCGAGAAGATCGGCGTGATGTTTGGCAATCCGGAGACCACCACGGGTGGTAATGCATTGAAGTTCTATAGCTCCGTGCGTATCGACATCCGCAAGATCAGCCAGATCAAGGACGGTGAGAATGTTTTGGGTAGCCGCGTCAAGGTGAAGGTTGTCAAGAATAAGGTGGCCCCGCCGTTCCGCAAGGCCGAATTCGACATCCTCTATGGCGAGGGCATCTCACGCTCGGGCGAAATCGTCGACCTCGGCGTGGAGATGGGCATCATCAAGAAAAGCGGCTCGTGGTTCAGCTATGGCGACTCCAAGCTCGCTCAGGGCCGCGACTCGGTCAAGAAACTCATCGAAGACAACCCCGAACTCGCCGACGAACTCGCTGCCAAGATTTTCGAGGCGTTGGAGAAGAGCGAAGAATGATTTTTAGCCATCAGCCATCAGCAGTCAGCCATCAGCTTGGTTTCTGCCAGCTGAATGCTGATTGCTGAAAGCTGACGGCCAATGACACTAAGAGATCAATAGAAAATTCAATGAAAAAATCCATCCTTTTCCTTGGCCTGCTGCTCGCCCTCTTTGCCTGCGACAACACGCCTAAACCAGAACCAGACAACACAACCAAGGAGCCTACGGCTACCATCACGGTGAATGATGCTATCCAGCTGATCTCAGACTCCATCGTTTTGGACAGCACCAATGCGAACCTCTATGTGCATCGCGCCAAGGCTTATTTTGCCAATGAGCAGGTTGGGCAGGCCATGATCGACATCAACAAGGCTTTGCAACTCAATCCGAACAATTTGGAGACCTATCTTTTGCTTGCCGATGTATATTATGCCTTAGGTGACCAGGACAACATCGCCTCAACATTGAACAAGGCTGTGGAAATCAATCCCTTGGATGCTCGTCCGCTCGTAAAATTGGCCGAACTCAACCTCTTGCAACAGAATTTCAACCTAGCTTTCGCATATGTCGACAAGGCTCTTGGGCTTTCGACCTACAACCCCAAGGCCTATTTTGTGAAGGGCATGTGCTATATGGCTTCGAAGCAGGACACGGTCAACGCGCTGAAGAACTTCCAATTGGCTGCCGAGCAGGACGATAGTTTTTATGACCCTGTCGAACAGATCAGCCGTATTTATGCCGTTCAGCAGCCACCTTATGCGATGGACTATCTTCGCAAGGCACAACAACAGTTCCCTGATATACCGACGCCGCGCTATGAGTTGGCTATGTATCTCCAGAGCCATGGCGAGCCTGAGGAAGCTTTGGCACATTACGATACGATCCTTATGAAGTATCCTTATAACTATATCGTGCTGTTCAACAAGGGCTATGTCAATTATGTCTACCTCATGGACAATGAAGCTGCACTGGAATACTTCAATCGTGCTTTGACCATCAATCCCGCATACATCGATGCCAAATACAACAAAGGCCGTGTGCTGGAACAGATGGGCGACTATTCGCAAGCCACCGAGATTTACAAGGATGTGCTGAAGACCCAACCTGACTATAAGTTAGCCGTCGATGCGCTTAATCGTGTGCAAAACCAAGAAAAGGAATAATCTTCTAATAACCAACATGTAACCATGATCCAAGTTTATTGCATCAACAACAAGACTACGAAAGAATTCCCGGAAGGCATGACTTTGCTTGAGATGCTGCCCGAGTTCGAGTTTGATAGGCCTTATCCCATTGTCTCGGCCAAGGTCAACAATGTTTCGCAAGGTCTGAAGTTCCGCGTCTACAACAGCCGTGATGTGGAGTTCCTCGACCTTACCCACCACACGGCGCGTCTTGTGTACTTTAGATCGTTAGGTTTCCTGCTTTTCAAAGCCGCACAGGATCTGTTCCCAGACAGCAAACTGAACATGGAGCATCCCATATCCAAAGGCTTTTATTGCCGTATCAAGAAAAACGATGGCAAGATACTCGATGGCAACGACATCGCCGCACTCAGATTGCGAATGAGGAATATCGTAGCCGAGGACATTCAGTTCCATCGTCATGAGGCTCGCATCGAGGATGCCATCAAAATGTTTGGCAAACTAGGGCAGGAGGATAAGGTGAAGTTGTTTGAAACCAGTGGAAAAGCCTATACCGATTACTATACCTTAGACGAAACTCCTGACTATTATTATGGTCGCTTGGTGCCTTCCACGGGTTATCTCAACATCTGGGATATCGAAGCCTATCGCGACGGCATCTTGATTCGTATCCCCGACCGCGACTATCCCGATCAACTGGCCGAGATGCAAGACCAGCCCAAGACCTTCGAGGTGTTTTCGGAAAGCCTGAAATGGAACGACATTATGGGGCTGAGCACTGTAGGCGATGTTAACCATGCCTGCCAGAATGGTATGGCACGCGAACTGGTGCAGGTGGCGGAGGCACTGCAGGAGAAGAAAATCGTTCAGATTGCCGAGGAGATTAATCGGCGTTATCACAGTGAGAATCCTGTTCGTTTGGTGCTGATTACGGGTCCGAGTAGCAGTGGCAAAACAACCTTCTGTAGCCGTGTCAGCATCCAGCTGAAAGCCTGTGGGTTGAAGCCTATTTCGTTCTCGACGGATGACTATTTCGTCAATCGAGTGGATACACCTAAACTGCCTGACGGCACATACGACTTCGACAACTTCGATACTGTCGACCATGCTGCTCTTGAGCGTGACCTGCTGGCCTTGCTGAAAGGAGAGGAGATAGAAGTGCCGGAGTACAATTTCGTCACGGGCATGCGCGAATACAATGGCAAGAAACTACAGCTGAAAGAAGGAACTGTTTTGCTGTTGGAAGGCATACATGCCTTGAACCCTATGCTGACGGACCAAATTCCCGAATCGACCAAGTTCCGCATCTTTATCTCCACCTTGACCAGTACTGCGCTGGATGACCACAACGCCATCCCGACAGATGACAACCGATTGTTGCGCCGCATCGTGCGTGACTACAACAAAGGTGCGTTCACGGCGCGCCAGACTATCAGCCAATGGGCTAGTGTGCGTGCTGCCGAGGAGAAATGGATCAATCCGTATCAGGAGAATGCCGATGTGATGTTTAACTCTGCCTATTTGTTGGAGTTCGCTGTCATGCGCAACCATGCCGAGAGCATCTTGGCCACCGTGCCGAACAATTGTCCCGAATACACCGAGGCGCATCGTCTGTTGCGCTTCCTGCATTATTTCACGCCTGTCTCCGACAAGGAGATTCCGGCTACATCCATGCTGCGCCAGTTCATCGGCGGCAGCAGTTTCATGTAAAACCTAAGGTCCCTGAGCTCGTCGAAGGGCCGACAGCTAAATGACGGTGCTTCGACAGGCTCAGCAACCTGACTAAACCATAACAACATGTATACATTTAACGCAAAACAAGTAAAAAACCAAGTCGTCCAATGGATTCGCGACTGGTTTGAAGTGAACGGAAAAGGCTGCAACGCTGTCATCGGTATCTCGGGCGGCAAGGATAGCAGCGTCGTAGCAGGCCTTTGTGCCGAAGCCCTCGGCAAGGATCGCGTCATCGGCGTGACCATGCCTAATGGTGTGCAACCCGACATTGACGACAGTATGAAGCTCATCAACCACCTGGGTATTCGTTATTGCTGCGTCAACATCGGCGACACCTATAATACGCTGATAGCTGCCGTAAAGGAGCAACTTGGCACTTTGGATGCCGAAGTCAGCCGTCAGACCACGATTAATCTGCCTCCACGCCTGCGTATGAGCACTTTGTATGCCGTTTCGCAGTCGATGAACGGCCGTGTAGCCAACACCTGCAACCTCTCTGAGGACTGGGTAGGCTATTCGACGCGTTATGGTGATGCTGCTGGCGATTTCGCCCCTTTGGGTGGACTCACCGTGCAGGAAGTCAAGGCGATAGGGAAAGAGTTGGGCTTGCCCATTGAGTTAGTGGAGAAGACGCCTTCTGATGGCCTCACCAACAAGAGCGACGAGGACAATCTGGGCTTTACCTATGCCGTGTTGGACAACTACATCCGCACTGGCGTTTGCAACGACCCCAAGACCAAGGCCCTCATCGACCACAAGCACATCACCAATCTCTTCAAACTGCAGCCGATACCACATTTCGAGATGAAATAAGAAGCTTATGTTCTCTTGTCCGATACAAATCCGCATGAGCGACCTCGACCCATACAACCATGTCAACAACGGGGCGCAGTGCAACTTTTTCGACATGGGTCGAAGCCGCTATTTCGAGCATGTCTTCCAAGCCAAAATCGACTGGCTGACCTTTAAGTATGTCCTCGTCCATGTGGACTTGGACTTCCGCCATCCCGTGTTGTTCCACGACCCGATTGTGTGTGAAAGCCGCGTCCTTGAGATAGGCAACTCTAGCTTCAAGATGGAGCAATGTCTGAAAGATGCTGAAACGGGCGAAGTCAAGACCTTGTGCCATGCCGTGGTGGTGTATTTTAATCGAGAAACGAACCAATCGGAGCGGATACCCGATGCCGACAGGGAAAAAATGATGCATGCCGACTAACCCCGTGTCGAAGACACGATATTCTATTAACCCTACACCAGCGTAGCGCAGTGTGGGGGCCTAAAGTCAACAACTATGAAAAGAACAACCCTCTCCCTCCTGCTGTGTCTGCTGATGACCAGCCTCCAAGCCCAAACCGAAGCCGAGCTGAATGCCTGGAACGATGTCAACATCTATGAAATCAACTGCCTGTATCCTCGGACGAATGTCGTCCCTAAGGGTGAACAATGGTCGCAATGCCTCAATGGCGACTGGAAGTTCCAATGGGTGGACTCGCCCTCGAAGGCACCTGTCGACTTTTATAAGGAAGGTTACAACGCCTCGGGCTGGAAAACCCTCAAGGTGCCTGCCAACTGGGAGTTGAACGGTTACGGCACGCCCATCTATGTCAATGTGGACAATGAGTTCCGTCCTAATGAGCCGCCTTTTGCCCCGACGGTCGACAATCCTGTAGGCTGCTATCTGACAGAATTCAACATCCCAGAATCATGGAAAGACCGCCTGACCTTCATCAACTTCGGAGCGGTGAAGTCGGCCTACTATGTTTGGGTGAACGGTCAGTTTGTAGGCTTCACGGAAGATGCCAAAACAAATGCTGAGTTCGACCTTACGCCGTATGTCAAGGTGGGAAAGAACACGTTGGCCGTCAAGGTCTATCGTTTCTCCAACGGCTCCTATTTTGAGTGTCAGGACTTCTGGCGTTTGAGTGGTATTGAGCGTGATGTGATGCTGTATTCCAAACCTGCGCTGAATGTATACGACTATGAAATCCATGCCGGATTGGACAAGAACTACCAAAACGGCACTTTTTCCATCAAGGTCAAGCTGCAAAGCAAAACCAATAAGATACAGAAAAACAGTAGCTTAATTGTCGGTGCATACGAAGGAAAAGAAGTTGATGGCTTCCCCGAGAATATCCTGTTCACGCTCACCAAGCCTATCAATGAATTGACCTTTACGCAGGCAGAAGATGGTTATTATTATGCAGATGCTGAATTGTCGGTCGCCGGCAAGGAGATAGGGAAGGTGAAGCCTTGGTCAGCGGAAAGCCCCACATTGTATCAGTTGAGGATGTCGCTGATGGACAAAAAGGGCAAATCCATAGAAAAGCTGACTTCTTCTTTCGGTTTCCGCACCTCGGAGATTAAAGATGGCAAGTTGCTCATTAATGGGCAGTATGTATTAATAAAAGGTGTGAACCGTCATGAGCACGACCCTTACACGGGCCATGTCATCAGCCGTGAGTCGATGGAACGCGATATAGCCTTGATGAAACAACTGAATATCAATACGGTGCGCACCTGTCATTATCCCGATGACCCGTATTGGTACGAACTCTGCGACAAATATGGTCTCTATGTTTGGGATGAGGCTAACTGTGAATCCCATGCCCAAGGCTACGGCGAAAAGAGCCTCGCCAAAGACCCGCAGTACAAGGAAATGGTGTGGCAGCGCAACCGCAATATGCTCGAACGCGACAAGAACCATCCTTCGGTCATCATGTGGTCGATGGGCAATGAATGCGGCAACGGTGTCAACTTTGAATACACCTACGACTGGATGAAAGACCGTGACAAAACTCGTCCCGTGACCTACGAAAGAGCTATTTATGACCGCAATACCGATGTCATCGGCTTGATGTATGCCAGCCCGAAATATCTGCAAAAGTTTGTGGACGAAGGCCTTGACAAGGAAGGCAGACCTTTCATTATGGTGGAATACTGCCACGCGATGGGCAACAGTATGGGCGGCTTGAAGGACTATTGGGATGTCATTGAGGCTAACGAGCAACTGCAAGGCGGTTGCATTTGGGACTGGGTGGATCAGAGTTTCATCGTTCACGACAAGGACAAGGATGTGGATTGGCTTGCCGTTGGCGGAGATTTTGGTCACGCTTACGGCGTGGGCGATGATGATGCTTTCTGTGCCAACGGCGTGGTCAGCAGTAATAGGAGGCCGCATCATCACGCTGCCGAGGTGAAGAAGGTGTATCAGCCTATCAAGTTTACTGCCAAAGACTTGACTTGGGGAAAGTTCGAGGCCAAAAACTGGCTTTCGTTCACCAACGCCTCCGCCTTCGACTGTGATTTTGAGATCTTCTCGGCCGAAAAGACCTTGATGAAAGGCAAAGGTGAATTGGATATAGAACCCTTTGGAACTCAAGAAATTAACATTGAGCGTTTGCGCATCTATGGCAACCCCGGCGAGGAGTTTTTCATCCGTTTTTCGGTGAAGACCAAAGAGGACCAGCCATTTATGCCTGCTGGTACTGAGATTGCCTATGATGAGTTCAAGTTGGATTGGCCTTCGGCACCGTTGGAGCCTTTAGTTAAAGAGAAACCAGTGCAGTTTAATTCGGGCAGTGGCTTGGTCTACAATGATGATTTCTCAGTGTCTTTCGATAAGGCTTCGGGCGAAATCACATCCTTTATTGCGAAGGGTGAAGAACTGTTGAAGGGTGATTTGAAGGACAATTTCTGGCGCGCTCCGACCTTGAACGATGAAGTTGATAGTTGGGCTTTGCCACGCTGGAAGAAAGCTGGTTTGCAACACCTGACTGCCAAGACAGGTGGCCTGCATTTCGAACGGCTGGATGACAACACGGTTTCGGTTAATGCCGCCGTTGAATACTATGATGGCATGGGTCAGTTGCAAATTGTTGTAAACAAGGTGTATCTCATCGATGGTGAAGGCAACATCAGCATCACCAATCGCGTGGAGCCAATGGAAACGGTGACTTCTTTACCTAAAGTGGGTATGCAGTTCACTTTGCCATTGGATTATAGGGATTTGACCTATTTCGGCAAGGACACAGAAAACTATCCCGACAGAAACGCCTCGGGAAAAATGGGATTGTATCAAACCGATGCTTTGAGTTTATTTGAACAACACGTTGTGCCACAGGACAATGGCAACCATTCCGAAACGCGATGGTTTGCCTTGACGAGTGACAAGAGCAAGGTTGGGTTATTTGTCAAGATGCAGGAACCTTTCAATTTCAGCACATACAATTTCACAGACAATAACCTCACCACTGCCCGTCGCATCAACCAACTGGAGCCCAAGGATTTCCTGACGGTGAATGTGGATTATAAACAAGCTCCCATCGGCACGGCCACTTGCGGCCCAGGCGTAGATGAGAAATATGTGCTAAGCAACCAAGTATATGAATACACGGTGCTGCTTCGTGCTTTTGACAAGTCGCAAGACCCGATTGAATTGACCCGTTGCCAAGTGCCGAATGTGGATTCTTTAATGGTTCCAATGCCTGAGATTAAGGCGACGATGGCAGGGAAGGAGGACTTCCGTATGTTCAACCGTCCACTGAACATTTCCATGACCTGCACTGACCCCAAGGCGGAGATCCATTACACCACCGACGGCAGTGAGCCGACGATGAAATCGTCGCTCTACAAATCGTCGTTTGTCATCCTCAAGAGCACTACCATTAAGGCCAAGGCTTTCAAGAAAGGCAGTGTTCCTTCGTTTGTGACCTTGCGTCAGTTCAACCGCTTGAACATCAAGAACACGACCTTCGTCAACCCGCCTGCAGAGCGTTATGGCAAAGATGCCGACATCGCCCTGATGGACGGCAAGAAAGGTGCTACAGGCGATTGGCAAAACGACTGGCTTGGCTTTGAGGGTGTCGACATGGAAGCCACCATCGAGTTGGCTGTCCCGACCAAAATCAATTTGGTGAAAATTGGCCTTTGCCATGAACCCAACGACTGGGTAGTGTGGCCCAAAGGCGTTTGGGTGAGCTTTTCGAGAGACGGCCAGGAGTTCACCGACTGGCAGATGGCCGAATTACCCGTTTTCGATCGTCCCGACAAGATGAAAGGTTTCGGGCGAATCGAAGCTCGACTTCGCACCGATGGCAAGCAATGGAAATATGTCCGTGTGAAAGTGGAGAACCAAGGCGTTTTGCCTGACTGGCATCCCTATAAAGGCCAGAAGGCTTGGATTATGGTGGATGAGGTGGTGGTGGAGTAGTTTGGGGTTTATTTGTAATCAATTAATTATCATGAACAATCAGACTAATATGGACAGCAATCTTATTAACAAACTGAAACAAGATAGCCGTTATCTACAAATCTCTATCCCATACGATAAGGAAGACGAATTGATACGCTTTGACAATGGTGTGATGAACGAATTGGAATGCAACGTGGAATTTACACCTCCAATGCTCAATGCAGAAGATCAGCTGTTGGAATTCGTCATTGATTTGAAAGAAGGTAAGATGCTAAATTGGAACTTTGAAGGAGACTACATGAGAATGTGGGCAAAAGTTTGTGATGGTGGCACATACACATTGTTGGACTCTGAAAAGAAACCAATATGGCAAATCCGTGGTTATGTGCCAAACAAGCTCATACCGCCATTTGAAAATGGCTATGGCGACTACATCGAATTGGCGATAGAAGCAGATGGAAAAGTCGTTGATTGGCCAGCGATGCCTGACTTTTCAGATTTTGTTGCAGATGGCAGGTCTCCAGAACCAATCAAGACCAACAAATGGCATCGTGCAGAAGTGGCCTATTGGCAAGTGAGAGGAATGAAATTAAGCAGGGAGGAAATTGAATGGTTGGTTGAGAAATTGCAGGTATTGTCGTAAGATATTGATCATCATAGTATTTTGTTTCTTAATATAGAAGAGACAATGGCTACCTATCAATCTATAAAAGAGCTGACGAGAGGACTTCAGCAGGGCGCAAAACTGCTGAATGATATGTTTTTGAAGAGAAAGACGGTTGCCATCAAGTATGATGATGCTCTTGAAACCTTGGATGGAGATGAGAATAAACTAAAGCATCTAATCAACTTTGGTGTTATTGTCCAAACCGGGGATTTCTTGGAGTTGGAAGATGCCTATCAAAGGTTTTTCGAGGAGGTCTTGGCTGTCAATGAGGACATAAATATTGCATCAGTCCAAACATTTATTGGCAAATTGAAATTAGGGATTGACTCTTATTTAGCCGCTGAGAATAATAGTAGAAAAGCGCAGTTTCTGAGAGAAATACGACATACTTTTAAAAGTATAGAGAATGCTACGCGAAGGAATGTTGTTGACCTAAAACGCAATGTTGATGATACCTATAAGCAAGAACCCAATTTCAAGATTAAAGAGTTAAGACTGAAGGATTTTGACGAGAAAGCGAAACAGATTGGAGAGTTAATCAGGCAAACGGAAAAGGTTTTGGAGGAACAAACGATATTCTTTGCCAATGCAACGGATATTGGAATGAAACAAACCCTTACTGAAATTAGGGTCGGTTTGAAAGAATCCGCTCACGGACTGATTTCCATTTCTGCTCAGATTATTGATTATTTGAATCGCATCGAGTATCAAAGCAAACTTGTCAGGAAAACTCGTCAGTTAAAATACTTGAAAGACCAATTTATGATAGAAGAAAGCACTGATGTCAAAGAACTTCTTTCAAAGGTCAATGATGTTTGGATGGAGAAACAACCGAAGTATTTGACTAAGGTTTCGTTGGACTTTTTGCGCAATGATGATGCCGCTCTCGAAATACTTTGCAACATTCGCAAACGGCTTTCCAAGAAAGTAACTATCAAATCCAGACTCGCCGAGAAAATCGACGAAAAGTATCTTGAAGAGCAACAGGAAACCACGCGGATGTTTAACCATCATGAAATCATCAATGGTTTTTTAGCCCAGAGCTCAGACCTCTTCTATTATGTGTGGAATTATCAATTTGAAAGCGAGACAGACCAAGAAATGAGGTTGGTGCTTTTCTTGCAATTGGCCTCTCAATACAATGATAATCTGAGATATACATCTGATTTTAAGATGATGAATAATGTTGAATATCCTATCATTTATCCGCGATGAAATATACAAGTGAAGTTTTCCAGCGCCTTAGCAGAGGGCAATTTATCTCGAGCAATAGCATTGATGCCGAGACGCGTGCTATTTACAACGATATTGAAGACAATCAGCAGCAGTATGAGGACTATTTTAGTCAGATTGATTTTCAATTGTCAGTCGGCGAAGGATTCTATTATTTTAGTCGTAAAGAGTCTAAGGTAATAGTGGAGAACAAGTTGCAATCGCTATTCTCGTGGATAGATTATCTTGATTTCTTGAAGACCTACGATACGACTTTTGGCGCAGGCACACAATTCAACCTTGCACAGATAGAAATCCGTCTTTCTACTGATTTGGAGTTGAAAGAAAAACTGTCACAACTGTTTGCCGACAAATCATCCAACCGCGATAAAATTGAAGCATTGGCGCAAACGTTAGTGAATATGGGATTTGCGGAACAGGTCAATGAGATGGAAGGACTATACCAAGTAACGTCAGCTTTCCATTACATAGAGCAAATTATCATGTGCATTAATATCAATGAGGAGGTGAAAAATGAGATACCTGAATAAAATTGTTTTTATCAATAGTGCACATGTACCATACGCTGAAATCAAATTGGATGGCAATGTGCATTTCATTGGAACGCAAGGCGTTGGGAAATCCACTTTGTTGAGGGCAATCCTGTTTTTCTATAATGTGGAGAAAAACAAACTTGGCATCCGCACTCAATTTGGACAGAAGAGTTACGATGAGTTTTATCTGCCTTATCCCAATTCGTATATCATTTATGAGGTGTGCCGCGAGACGGGCAATTTCTTCGTGATGACATTCATTTCGAGTGGGCGAACGGCTTTTCGTATTGTGGATTGTGCGTATGATAAGCACTTTTTTGTGCAAGAAGACGGCAATGTCCGTTATGAATGGGGACGTATCAGTGAACAAATTGGCACGAAGATATTCAAAAGCAACATCATACGCGGCTATGAGGAATTTCGTGACATTCTTTATGGCAACAACCAAAGTCAAATTGTGGACAAAAAACTGCTCCGATTTTCATTATTGGAAAGTCCAAAGTATCGGCAAGTTCCGTTGACCATCCAAAACATTTTCTTGAACCAGAGTTTGGAGTCGCGGGTTATCAAGGACACCATTATCGACTCGATGGACTTTGCAGGAGATAACATTGACTTGAACTTGTATCGGGAAGAAGTGAAGAACTTCCGCCAACAATATGACGACATTTGGAAATGGTATAAAACAGAGAAAAACGGACGAGTCAAGGTCAAGGTTGAGGCGAATGCTGTCATCGAGAAATACACCCAATATGAGTATACCCGAAAGATTATCAATGAATTGTGTGCTCAGTTGAATTATGCCCTTGAGCGTGATGCCAAACGGTTGCCCCAATTGGCGGAGGAAGAATCGAAGTGCGGTCAAGAACTGTCGCGCCAAAAGAGATTGCTCGGAGAGGAGGAAGGAAAGTACAACGATGAACGTGACAAACTGAATCAAGAAGATGGTGCCTTGAAAGCATTTCTTGATCAGGCGAAAACCAAACGGAAGCATTATGAAGACATTGGCATTGAGCGAATAATTGAAAGAATAGGGAAGGAGGGTGAACTTAAAATCCAACAGCAAAGTCTTCAGCATCAGGAAGAAACATTGACGAGCAAGAACCAAAGCATTAAGTCAAAATATGATGCGTTGCAACAAGAGGCTGATAATCAGTTGCGGGAATACAAGTTGCAATCTGGGCAACAACTCAATGAGATTGAGCATCAACGTATGGATGCCTTGAGCCGTTTGCAATCGGAACTGAATGATCAGAAGGAAGAGATTAGGAGCCAATGCCAGTTGAAATTGGAAGGAAACCAAAAACAATTGGATGATGCAAAGGAAGAAAAGAATAACTTCAAACTTCAGGAACAGCGTGTAAGACAAGCAAATCCCTATCAGGAAATGATGGATGAGCAAGATAGAAAGATGAAGGATTTGCAGGAACGTAGCAACCAACTCTATCGTGATTCTTCAAATAGACAGTCGGAAATCGACCGAATCATCAATGAGGTTGCCATGAAACGTAAGGACTTGGAAATTTCCTGTGATAAGGTAATCGTTTCGTTGCAAAATAGTATTGATCAACTTTCTGCCGAAATAGGGAAATTGGATGACATGTTGAGTCGACAGAAAGGCTCATTGGTGGAATGGTTGGGTGAAAATATGACTGGTTGGGAGGAAAACATCGGTAAAGTCCTTGATGAGGATGCCGTGCTATATAACACATCGCTTAATCCTCGACTCAAAGATTCATCAGACACGATTTATGGGGTTGAGATAGATATTGAAAACATAGAAAAGACCGTCAAAACTCCTGATGAAATTAAGTCACAGAAAGCAGAGTTGGAACGTCAAACTGAGTCGTTGCGAAAACAGATAATGGATGAGCATCAGCAATTAGAGGCAAATATTACTGAATTGGAGCACAAGCCTAATGCCAGACTAAAGCAATTGAGGATTGAGAAGATGAATGTCGATGCTGAGTGCAACCAGATTCCCCTGCGTATTGATAAAATTAAGAAAGAAAAGGCGGACGCGGAAGAAAAGTTGAGGAATTGGCGCAATTCTGAACTAGACAAATTCCAGCAGAAGTTGGGTGAGGTGGAAAAATCCATTGAAGCCATTGGTAAACAAAGGCTGGTAATAATAACACAACGTGACAAAGATTTGGAAAATGCACGCAGGTTATTTGACAAACAGAAGAAAGAATCAGAAGCTATTTTTGACCAACAAAAGGCATCCGTGAAATCAGGGATTGAAAAGAAAGAGCAAGAAACATCTTGTCGCAAAGGTGAACTTCAGGCTCAAATGGATGCGGAATTGAAAGGAATGGGCGTGGATGTCAATCAGTTGGCGGAAATACGGCGACAACTTCAGATTGTAAACGATGAGTTAAGGTTTATTGAGGACCATCGTTCTGACTATATCTCATGGCAAAACGATATTCGCGACTATTTTAATGTAGAGCAGAAAAAGAAGGATGAGCGAAAGCAGGTGCAACAGAAAATCGACGATTTGCAAGAGAAATTCAAGAAACGCAAGCAGAACTACGATAATAAAATTGCCGAGTTGTCAAAAGACCTTCGATTATTGCAGGACGAGCAAAAACGGCTGAAAGAAGGAATCATCCGCGTTCAGGCGTTTATGAATACCCCTTCGTGTCCTGCTGAGTTGATGAATGTGGAAAAGCAAGAAACCGTGAATCCATTGGGTGACATCATGGATGAATTGCGTGACAATATCAGTGGTCAGCAACGTAAAATGGAAGATTTCAAGCAGGCAGTTATTACATTCAAGAGCAATTTCTCGCCACAAAACACTTTCCATTTTCGAACTGAATTCAATTCTGATGCAGACTATACGGAATTTGCCGCTGAATTGAACGAGTTTTTGAGCAATGCCAAGATTGAGCAATATCGTGTGCGAACAAGTCAGCAATATGCAACGATTATTAAGCGTATTGCCCATGATGTGAGTGACTTGGATCGTCACAAGGCCGATATTCGTTCCACCATCAACGAAATCAACCGCGATTTTCGGGAAAACAATTTCGCTGGGGTTATCAAGGAGATAGAGTTGCGTGCCGTGGAAAGCAATGACCGACTGATGCAACAACTATTGAACATCAAGCATTTTGATGATGAACATGGCTATGACATCGGTCAGTTGAATCTGTTTTCAGCAGAAGACAATTTAAATCACACAAACGAAAAAGCTGTGAATTTGCTGATGACTCTCGTCGACATGATGGATGCTGAACAAAAACGAGATAGCATCACATTGTCAGACACTTTCAAATTGGAGTTCAAGGTCAAAGAAAACGACAATGACACCGATTGGGTGGAAAAACTCAGCAATGTGGGCTCCGATGGAACGGATGTTTTGGTAAAGGCTATGGTGAACATCATGCTTATCAATGTGTTTAAGAGGAAGATTTCCCGTAAATTTGGCGATTTCAAGTTGCATTGCATGATGGATGAGATAGGCAAGTTGCATCCTAACAATGTGGAAGGCATACTGAAGTTTGCCAATGTGCGAAACATTTATCTGATAAACAGTTCACCCACGACATATAATGCTCAAGCCTATAAATACACATACTCGTTAAGCAAGGACGAGCGGAATAATACTATAGTAAAAGCCTTATTGACAATCAGATGAAGAAAACCGCTGGACTAATAGAAAAATTGATTCGGCTTGCGAATGGAGTAGCCCTGCCGGCCAGCAACTTGAAAGGCGAATGGTTTGAGCAAATGCTGGCAGAGGGAATACTTGTGTCCATTACTCATGGCAGTCATAAGAGTTTCCGTGTTGCAAATGCTGACACTTTTAGGCATTATCTTGACAGCCAGTATAATATTCGTGATTTGGAGCAGACTCTTCAATTGCTTTCAGAAGAAAAACCGAATAGGGCATTGCAAGTAGATGTGTCAGGAGATTCAAAATTTGTTCGGCAACGTTCATTCAGAGGTTTCCTTGTAAATAGTTATCAACCCATCGAGGCGATACTTAATGGACAAAGCATCACGATATGCCCGCCAGAAGGTAGTTTTTTGTTTGTTTCCGACTATCAGCATTTTTCTTTAGCAGAAGATGTGGTGATTGTAGGAATTGAAAATGCGGAGAACTTTAGGTATATCAGATGTCAAAAACAATTGTTTGCCGCATACGAGAAAGTCTTGTTTGTGTCTCGTTATCCGCAGAATGGTGATTTAGTCCGATGGCTTCAGTCTATTCCCAATAATTATGTCCATTTCGGTGATCTTGATTTAGCGGGCATAGCCATTTATCAAAACGAGTTTTATAGGCATTTGGGAGAACGCTCGTCTTTCTTAATTCCAGAAGATTATGAAGAACGTATATCTTCAGGAAATAGAGAACGTTACGACAAACAATTGCCTCAATATGGAAAAATGAAAATCCAAGACCAGAGAATTGCTTCTGTTTTGTCGTGTATTCATCGTTACCATAGGGGATACGATCAAGAAGGTTTTATTGTGAAGAATTAAGTGTGAGAGTATTCAAGAAAATAGATACTTTATCGTCGGTTTAGGTTTTTTTCCCCCCGAGGTGGGCTAATTTTCATTGTCATTCAAGTTGACAAATCCCAATGCTTTTTTGAGTCCTGAAAGGACGACCCTATCATACCCCGAGAGGCAAAGTCGGGCTTTTATATAACGATGAAGACGGCTACTGGAAGGCCGCAGCCATAGATACAGGCAAACGTCGGCATGACATGGCTGCTGGAGCCATCCGCATCATGATACAATACCCCAAAAACAATTAATGACAATTCGTGGTACATTAATGGTAATTCCTAAGTTCAACATAGAAGTGCGAAAAAAATAGGTGAAGTTACACATCGGCATTAATTGAAATGCTAGAGTAGAGCAGCAAGCCCTTTTCCCTGATGTTTTGAACTAGGATTACGTTGGAAGAATAGCAATACAAAATGAAAAAAGGGAGACCGTAGTCTCCCGAAGATTAACTAATTTTGCATTGCTATGTACAAACAATTAATCTCGGAGCAAAGATACACAATTGAGGTGTTGCTCAAACAGAACTGGAAGAAAAAAGACATCGCGGCAGCGATAGGCGTATCCGTTTCGACAGTCTATCGGGAGACGAGCCGCAACAAGGGCAAGCACGGGACGTACACGCACGGCTTGGCGCAAGAGTTGGCAGACACACGCAAGGAACGCCTTCCCGGGAACAGGAAGATTCCCAAGCGTGTGACGGACGAGGCAGTAAAGTTATTGCGGGAGGAGCAGTGGTCGCCAGAGCAGATATCAGGCTGGATGGCGCTTAAGGGAGTCCGCATATCCCATGAGACGATATACAAGATCATTCGCAGGGATAAGATAGAAGGGGGTGAACTCTACAAGAGCTGCCGCCACCAGCTCAAGAACAGGAAGCGTCCCGTGGGGGCTGTCGGGCGCATCCCCAACCGCGTGAGCATACACGACCGTCCGGCGGAGGCAGACGGCAAGCGCTTCGGCGACTGGGAGATGGACCTCATCACGGGCAAGGACGGCAGCGGGGCCATCCTCTCGCTCACCGAGCGCAGCACCAACTTCCTCTTCATCGAACTCCTTCCGCACGGCAAGAACGCCAAGGAGGTGGCCAAAACCGCCGCAAGGCTACTGTTCCCTTACAGAAAGCATGTGCTCACCATCACCACTGACAACGGCCTTGAGTTCGCCTGCCATGCCGACCTATCCAAGGCCCTCAAGGGTGTACCCGTCTTCTTTGCCGCCCCTTATGCTTCCTGGCAGAAAGGGGCTGTAGAGCACGCCAACAAACTTGTCCGACAGTACATCCCAAAAGGCACCGACTTCAATGACATTACGAATGACTCTGTCAAGCAAATCCAATACAAAATCAACAGAAGACCAAGAGAAAAACTAAACTTCAACTCCCCTAAAAACAGGTTCTTTCAACTTTGCATCTAAATTTCCGCTATTTTTGCACTTGCTATTTGAACCTGCGATTCGTGTAAAACAAACAACCAATGACAATTCGTTGTAATAGAATTTTCTCCATCCCCTTGCGGGTTTTTGGAAAAGTTGTAATTTTGCAGTGTCGTTCTGGAAGGGAGTGTCTTTCAGGTAAAATCGGCAATGAGTGCAGTCCTGTCGATTATCGGACGAATAGCCCAGTTTTATCTGGGCTTTTTTCGTAAGTCAAAAGCTGAAAGGAGAAATGTTTTTTCTTTCCCATTCCATTTCTTTTGTATGATGACTCTGAACATTTGGCTTTCCAACATGATTTTGTTTTTGTCGGATCTCTTTTCTTGCAATTCTCCAAATTGAACTACGATGGGTACAAAATCCTCCACCTCAAAGCCTAGTTGGTTTATTTCTGCTTCATGCTTGTCGATGATGTGTGACAATCCAAAACCTTTGTGTTTCACAGGGTCGGTAACTTCTCCCCAAACTATCAATGTCTCCGATATCGTCTCGATGTAGTGAAGCAGGACACTCGCCTTGTTTCTGCTGCCTCAAAAACTTGATGGCCTCTTTCGGTTTGCCTTTGAATTGGGTGTAGATAGGGCCAAACATCCCTTGTTGTAATTCATACATTTTCTATGTTTTTGTAATTGTGTTGCAAAGATGCAAACCTTGTCAAGATCTATCCGTTGAACAAACGTTTGTAGTCGACTGCAGTCGTTTGTTGTCGTTTGCTGTCGGGTAAGTAACTGGGAATGAAATGGATGATTTTTGGAAATAAATCTTACATAAATCTATCATAAATGGATCGCTTCTTCCGTGTTCACGGAATGAGGCCTCGCGATGACGCGAAGCGACGACAAGGGGATAGCCCTCTTGCGGTGTAGGAGATCGCGGGTCTGTGCCCGCGATGACGGCAAGGGGCACGGGTGTTGTCGTTCAGTGAAGGTGTAGGGTGCAGCAGCCGAGCCCCGTAGGGGCGATAGGATTTTAAGCAGGTTGTGGAGCGGTGCGGAACTCCTGCGTGTAACCATAGATGCCCACCGCCGTACAAGCCAGCGCTGGCACGACATGGCTGCTGATGCAACGCTATAAAAAATCTCTAACTGAACCAATCCGAAGCATCCGAAATGCTTTGGCAAAGGTCGGGTCTTTTCGGTTAGAGAAAGAAAAACAAAAAACATGACATGCTGCCTATTCGCCATAAATGTATATATTTGCAACACGAATATGGATAGACGAGAATTTATCAAAGTAGCTTCTGTAGGAGCCTGTGCCGCAGCCTTGCTTCCTTCTGTCGGTGGCTTGGTGACTGGATGTACTCCCCCTCTCATCAGTGACGGTGATAGTGTCGGTGACATTGACAGCGGTAAATGGAATTTCGACGAGGTGATTGACCGCTCTGGAACATGGAGCATCAAGTACGGACGGGCTTCCGAAGGGCAGATTCCCATGTGGATCGCCGACATGGATTTTCGGACTGCACCAGCAGTGTCATCAGCCATGAAAGAGCGGCTGAACCGTGATGTGTTAGGCTATACTTTTACACCGGAGGAGTTCTACCAAAGCATCATCCATTGGGAAAAGGAAATGCATGGCTGGCAGGTGGATAAGGAGTGGGTCTCTTATTGCCCCGGTGTCATCACTTCCATCAACCAGGCTTATCTTACCTTTACCAATCCTGGAGACGGCATTGTCGTCATGCCACCCGTTTACAATCTCTTCCGGATGTACGCCGAAAGGCTGGGACGTCGGGTCATCGACAACCCCTTGCTCTTTGATGGCAAGCATTATCAAG
>JAEEGI010004534.1_pt1 | contig 32456 bp, 21 predicted proteins | sample 8958751 | NCBI WGS metagenome assembly JAEEGI01 (sample SAMN16246545, study PRJNA631951) | gut metagenome | biome: gut microbiome; feature: rumen; material: KS-attached | host: Bos | place: Iran: Karaj | collected 2018-10
ATCTCCCCGCCCGGAAGGGCCGCAACGGGCGCGTCAACGGGCATTTCGGTGATGAGCAGACCGCCAGGAACAATGGTTCCGTTCACGCGGAGCAATTCCGCAAGCTCCGCGAGTCCGCCGTCCTGTGCCTGCACATATGGCGGGTCGGCAAAGACAATGCCATAGGCCGCCCCGCGTCCGGCTGTGCGAATCCATCGCGCCACGTCGGAGCAGACGACGTTTCTGGCAAAGCCCTCGCCCGCGATGTCCGTGACGTTCTGCACGGCGAGACGGTGGACGGCGCGGTCGCCCTCGACCCAGGTCACATCCCCTGCCCCACGGCTTATGGCCTCAATTCCAACCGCGCCGGTTCCGGCGAAGAGGTCGAGAAAGCGGGAGCCGGGAAGTTCGGCGAGAAGCATTGAAAAAAGCGCCTCGCGGACACGGTCCTGCGTCGGTCTAACCGCGTCTCCACGCGGGGTCTTGACGTTACGTCCCCTGAATTGTCCACTCGTTATTCGCACGATAACCAGGACCTAGGACTTCGGACCTAGGACTTCGGACCTACCGCAGCTAGCTGCGGTAGTTCGGAGCCTCCTTGGTGATCTTGATGTCGTGCGGGTGCGCCTCGCGCATGCCGGCGCCGGTGACGCGGTAGAACTTGCCCTTGCGCTGGAGTTCGGCAATCGTGCGGCAGCCGCAGTAGCCGAGGGAGGCGCGGAGGCCGCCGGCGAACTGCGTGATAATCTTGTGGACGGGGCCTGCGAACGGGACGACGCCTTCGATGCCCTGCGGCACGAGGTCGTCGGCCGCCGTTGAGGCCTGACCGTAACGCTCGCGGCTACCTTGTCCGCTCTTCATGGCGGCAAGCGAGCCCATGCCGCGGTAGACGACGTACTGGCGTCCTTCGTAGATGATTTTCTCGCCGGGGCTCTCCTCGCTGCCCGCGAGGAGCGATCCGAGCATGACCGTGTCTGCGCCGGCGACGATGGCCTTTGGAACGTCACCCGAGAGCTTGATGCCGCCGTCGGCGATGACGGGGACCGAACCCTCAAGGGCCTTGGCCGCCTCGAAGACTGCGGTGAGCTGCGGGATTCCGACGCCGCAAACGACGCGCGTCGTGCAGATGGAGCCGGGGCCGATGCCGACCTTGACCGCGTGTGCGCCGGCATCGCGAATCGCCAGCGCACCCTCGCCCGTGGCGATGTTGCCGGCGATGACGTCCACGTCCGGATAGTTCGACGTGATCCAACGCACCATGTCGAGGATGCCCTTGGAATGACCATGGGCCGAGTCGACGACCAGGACGTCCACGCCCGCGTCGACGAGCATCTCAACGCGCTTGTGGTCGTGGGGCGTGACGCCGACGGCGGCGGCCGCGCGGAGGCGGTGGTGGCTGTCACGGCTGTAGAGGGGATGCTTGTTCTCAACGAGATTCTTGACGTCCGTGAAGCTGTAGAGGCCGACGAGCTTGCCGTTGTTGTCGATGAGCGGGAGTTTGCCGATCTTGTGGTGCATCATGATCCGGTAGGCCTCCTCGAGGGTCGTACCGGGGGGCGCCGTCACGGCGGCCGTTGTCATGATCTCGCTGGCGCGGGACTTGGGCGAGCTGGCGAAGCGCGTGTCGGAACGGGTGAGGATGCCGACGAGGTGGTCGCCGTCGTCGAGGATCGGGAATCCGCCGAACGAGATGTTCTGCTCGTGCTTGTAGGCGAGGATGTCCTCGACCGTGTCGTTCGTGTGGAAGCAGACGGGCGACTGGATGAGGCCGTTGAGGTGGTTCTTGACCTTGCGAACCTGCTTGGCCTGCTCCTCGGCGGAGAGGTTCTTGTGGATGACGCCGATGCCGCCGTTGAGGGCCATGGCGATCGCCATGGCCGATTCCGTCACGGTGTCCATCGCCGCGCTGAGGAAGGGGGCGTTGATGTTGATGCGCGAGGTGAGGCGGGTGGCGGTGGAGGCTTCGTCGGGGAGGAAGTCCGCATATTGGGTGACGAGCGTTACGTCGTCGTAGGTGAGGGCTTCGCCCGGGAAATTCGCCATGAAGGCGGTGACGTTCGGATTGACGTGCATAGCTGTGCTCCTGTCTGTGAAAATGAGAAGGACTTTTCCTTGCCTTTGCCCATAGGATTATGCCTTTTTTTTCCGACTTTGGCAAGCATAAAACGCATTTGGCGGGGATTCCATGCGTGGAATCCCCGCCAAATGCGTTTCATGCCTGGAAAAAATATGTACGAAACCGAATTCTATGCTATTATTTTTACCATGAAAACAGTGCCCATTTCAATCGCCGCGGCCATGCTTGCCGCTACCATTCTTGCAGCAGACGCCCTCGAAGAGAAGGCGTCACCCTTCCGCTACGGGGGCGACATCCGCCTTCGCCAGGAACTCTGGGATGACATTCCTCTGCCCACCGAGACCCCGATTGTCACGCGCAACGGCTTCAACAACACCTATCGCCTCCGTACGCGCGCCTTCGCCGCGTATGACTTCGCCGACTGGATGACTGCCAACGTCCGCTTCACGCACATGTTCTACGAGACCATCGCCGGCCCCGAATCGTTCAAGTGGCCCGATGAGCTTTCGCTCGACAACGCCAACCTCGAATTCCGCGACCTCACAGGCGAGGGTTCCAAACTCGTCGTCGGCCGCCAGGACATCTTCCTCGGCTCCGGGCGCCTCATATTCGAGGGCACGGCACTCGACGCCGCGCGCACGACCTTCTTCGACGGCATTCTCCTCCACCAGCCGACTGACGAAAAACACTCAATCGACTTCTTCGCCGTCTACGACAAAGACGAAGACCCGCTGGCCATTGGCAACGTCCACCGCCAGCTGCGCGGCTACTCGCCCTCTGTCGACGGGCGCGACGAGGCTGGCGTCGGCATTTTCTTAAACTTTGTCGATCCCGACGGCGACTATTCGGCCTCTGCGTACCTTATCTGGAAGCATGAGACCGGCGCCTTCGCGGCGGATGGTGCACACGTGGAAAACGACGACATATTCACGTTCGGCTTTCTTGGCAACATGCGGGTCGATCGTTTTTCCTTCGAGGCCGAACTTGCCATCCAAGCCGACCAGGAGGAATTCCGCAATGACTTCAGGCATTATTTGGACTGGGATCCGGGCTGGGGTTGGCTGCAGGGGCTCGCCTACGCGGGAATCAAATACGACGCCATCGAAAAGGAGGAGAAGAAGAACTCCCCGCTCGTCATCGGCATAGACTGCCTTTACCTCTCCGCCGACGACCCCGATACAAAATACGACGAGGCGTTCAATCCAATCTTCTCGCGCTATCCGTTCCTAAGTGAACTGATGATCTACGACTACGACACCGAGGGTGCCGGCAACTGGAACAACCTCGTGCACCCGCGTGTCACCGCGCTCGCGAAAATGGCGGGACACTCGCTCTCCCTCTCCGCCGGCCCCGTGTTCGCCCAGGAGCGCAACGGCGCCGGCGGCGGACACCGCCGCGGCGATCTCTACATGGCGCAATACACCTTCCCGCTCTTCTCCGGTTTCAAGAACGGCCGCGGCAAGACTTCGGGCTGCCTGCTCGCCGAAATCCTCGATCCGGGCGACTACTACCTATCCGACCACACGGCCTATTTCTTCCGCTGGCAGATTATCGTCGCGTTCTAGCGGCGGACGGGCCTCACTGGGGGCGCGGGCGCCCATTGGAGGTGCGGCTTCCAGCCGCGCAAAACATCGTCCTTCCGGGAGCGCGGACGGCTCGTCCGCCTACTCCAAGGCCGTTGCCGAGTGGGTTGAAACTCCGAAGTGTTCCAATCCCTCCGCTAACGCTCCGGGGGTTATCTCTGGTAAATTGCCGCCAGTTCGTCCGCCACGCGTTCAATCGTGTAGCGATCACGGACAACGGCCTTCGCCGCTGCAACAACTGCGGCGCATTCGTCGGAATGTGTCAGTGCGTAGCGGATGCGTTCTGCGATGGCTGCAGCCGTCGCGGGCAAGGGTTTCAACTTCCCACTTCCCACTTTCCACTTCCCATTTACCACTTTCCACTTCCCACTTACCACTTGTTTCGGGAATAAAAATCCGGTTTGTCCGTCCTTAAGGATGGAGCCTGGGCCGGCGGCGTCGCAGGCGACAACGGGGACGCCGGCGGCCATCGCCTCGCAGATGACGCGGCCAAACGGTTCTTCGGCAGTCGGATGGACAAGCAGGTCCAGCGAAGGAAGGATCTCCGCCGCGCTACGCCTCTCAAGCCAGACGAAGCGGTCGGTGAGGCCGGCGTCGTCGATCCGCTTCTTCAGGGAGGCGACATAGTCGGCGTGTTCGCCGAAGAGGTCGCTTCCCGCGATGATCCAGTTGATAGGCTTGCCTGCTGTATCTCGGAAGTCTCGCAGAAGAATTGCCGCTTCGATGAAGAGGTCGTGACGCTTCCATGGAACGAGGTTGGCGATCATGCCAATGGCAGGGCCATTGGCATGATCGCCAACCTCGGCAAATCCGCAAAGGTCAATCCCATTCTCCACGAGACGGATGCGGTTATGGAGCGAGGCGGGAAGAACGTGGCGAAGGGCGGCTTCGACCGGCCGGGAGATGGCGATTGCCGCCTCGCATCGCGAGGCCGCGATGGCGGCGTAGGGGCGGCGCGGCCAGTCGCGGACATGCCAGAAGATGCGTGCACGGGTACGTGGCAGGGCGAATACGGCGGCACTTCCGTTCGCGTGAATGATGTCCGGGTTGAAGTTCCGAATGACGTTCGCCAATGCACGCCGTGCGCGCATGAGCGCGACGATCGAACGCAGAAAAGCAAAGACGCGCGTAGGACGGTGCAGACGGACGGGCGGTATGCGGAAGAGTGGGCAACCCGACGTGGCGTCAATACGCGCCGTCGCAACGGCAATGTCGAAAAAGCCGCGCGATGCAAGCGCGACGAGTAGTTCATCCAGACTCGTCTCCGCGCCGCCGCGGCGGGCGGAGACATCGACAAATAGGATGCGCTGCCTGTTAGAACTGCTGGATTCTGGAGACGCGCCCGTTGTCGAACTGGATTTGGAGGCTGACGACCTTGACATAGCGGGTGCGCGTCTCGTAATGGGCGGGGAGTGGATGCCCTGGAGGCGGGGGCCGCACGCCCGGAGGCGGCAAATCGGCAACGAGTACTGTGTAATCCTCGGGAATGCTGTTGAAATACTGCCAGATTTCGACAGTGGCCGCCGCAGTCGTATCGCTCGTCCTTCTGCCTGGTTCACCCAGGGCAAGCCAGACGGCGGAAGGTGTGTCGCCGATTGCAATCAGCCCCTGCGAGACGCGTGACTGAGCGGCCGGGTCAAGCTGCATGTAGAGAGCCTGGTTCTGGTTGATGCGCTCGGCGCGTCTCTCCGCGTCCGTCATGCATCCGGTCAGTACCAGCGCCAAGGCCGCGACCATATACATTACTCGCTTCTTCATAATGCTCCTTCCTTCATTTCCTGGTTCCTAGTTCCTGGTTCCTAGTTCCTAGTTCCTGGTTCTTGGTTGATTTTTGGCGTTATATCTGTTATCTGTTATCTATTATCTGTTATCTGTTATCTGCGCTTTGGCGCTTCTGCGCCAACGCGCTACCTGCTTTCCCAGACGCGGAGGCCGAAGCGGCTGAGGTAGGTGTTGATTACGGTGATGCCCTCGCCAAGGGCGCTGATTTCGCGGAGCATCTCGCGCTGCTGGGGACGTGACGGGCTACCGAGAATGGTGACGGATCCGCCGTCGCCGCCGGCGCCGTTCACCTTCCAGCCGAGCGCGCCGTAGCGCTTTGCAATTTCGAAGACCTTGCGGGCCTTCGCGTTGACTAAGGCGGGGTTGAGGTCTGCCTGGGCCTCTGTGTTGGCGATCATGGCCGCGCCGAAGGCGACGAGGTTGCCGGCGTAGAGGGCGTCGCGTCCGGCGGCGGCCTGCTTGCGGAGGGCGTCGAGCTTCACGCCGCCGTCCTCGCCCGCGGCACGCACGCTCTCGATGACGGACTCATGGACCTTTGTCGAGCTATGCGGCTTGCCGAGGAAGATCAGCGATATGCGCGACTCCAGTTCCCACCAGATGTCGTTGGGGATGTAAATCGGGGAGACGGTGGCATTCGGGTATTCCTGCATGTCGATGAAGCTGATGCCTCCGAAGGCGCAGCAAAGCTGGTCCTGTATGCCGCTCTGCTGGTGGAGGAAGTCGGTCTCCACATGGTGGGCCTTGGCAGCAACCTCATGAGGCGCCATGCGGCCTGGCGTGAGGCGGTCCAGCGCGCCGATGAGGGCGACGGTGACCGCGGCTGAGGTTCCTGTGGAAGAGCCGCCGGGGACGGAGGAGTAGAGCGTAGCCTCTATGTCGAGGCCGCGCGGAACGCGCATGGCGGCGACGCAGGCCTCAAGGAGCGGATGGGGACCGAAGACGACGTCCTGGGGGTTGATCGTGTAGCGGACGCCGTAGTTTTCGGCGTTGATCGTGAGGCTGCCCTGGCCTGATGAGGCTGCGGGCGAAACCGTCATCTGGCATTGCACATAGGGATAGACGGCAATGTTGAGTACGAGACCATGCTTGGCGAACCAGGTGTCCGTCCAGCCGCCGAGGTCGCAAATGCGGATTGGTGCGACAGAGTTGATGATTCTTTTCATAGGAGAAAGTTTAGCAAAGAAGCGCGCAAGGATAAAGCGAAAATTTGCTATCATATTCTGTATCGGGTTTACACAAGGAGAAAAATGGACGGAATTGCATTTGCTGGAAGCATGATAGTGGACCACATCCGCGAAATCGACGTTCTACCGGGAAGAAGCGAACTTGCCAAGGTTCTTTCAATCCAGAACGCGACCGGAGGGTGCGTGTGCAACACGGGCACCGACCTGGCCATTCTCGACCCTTCCGTGCCTGTGATGGCGGTTGGCGTAGTCGGCGAGGACGCGGACGGCGACCTCGTGCTGGACACACTGCGAGGCAGAGGCGTCGACACTTCGCGCGTACTGAGGCGCGGCACGACATCGTTCACGGACGTTTTCGCAGAGCGTTCGAACGGATGCCGCACCTTCTTCCAGTACGGAGGCGCCTGCGACACCTTCGACGTCGCGGACGTCGACTTCCCAAACCTCGACTGCTCAATCTTCCACATTGGATACCTTCTGCTTCTGAACCGCCTTGACGAGGAGGAGCCGGAATACGGCACGCGCATGGCGGAGATGCTCGCCCGCGTCAAGGCCTGCGGGGTGAAAACCTCGATTGACGTCGTCAGCGAAAACAGCGACCGCTTCGCCAGAATCGTCGCCCCCGCCCTCAAGTACGTCGACTACCTAACCTTCAACGAGATTGAGGCTGGCAAGACGGTCGGAATCGAGCTGCGGCGTCCTGACGGCTCGCTCGCCGAGGAGCGAATAGAGGATGTCCTCCGCAAGCTTTTCGTAATCGGCACGGGCGAATGGGTCATCATCCACTGTCCCGAGGGCGCCTTCGGCCTCAGCCGCAACGGCACATACGCCGTCGAGCGCAGCAAGGCGCTGCCAAAAGGCTACAAGGTCGGCTCGGTCGGTGCCGGCGACGCCTTTTGCGCTGGCGTCTTGCTTGCCGCGTACCGCGGGCTTTCCATCAGCGAGGCCCTCGTCTACGGCAACGCCTCGGCGCAGGTCTCGTTGCGCCACGCCTCCGCCTCGGGCGGTATGACCACAATTGACGAGGCGCTCGCCGAGTACAGGCTGTTCTTAAGTCCCAAGCCCTAGGTCATTCGACTGTCAAGGTGACTTGGTCGGCGGCGCCGGATTCGGTGGCGGCGGTGACGGCAAAGGTGCCTCGTTCAAGAGGAAGCGTGAGAGGGGCGTTGCCCGTTGTGGTCTTTGCCATGCGCCCATTGACAAACCAGTATACGGTTTCGCCTTTGCCGACTCCCGAGAGGCGGATCACGGCTGTCTGCGCGGCGTCGATGCCGTCGAAGAACTTGTAGCGTGCGCCGTCCGACGGCGCGACGATTTTCAGCGCAGTCTCGTTTACGGACTCGTTACGTCCTATGGCCTGCAGACCTGACTGCACCTCCGGTGGCCACTTTTCCTCCACGTTTCCGTCCACACCCCGCACATGGACGGCGCAAGGTGTCCAGAGCGTCGTCCCGTCTATGTAGACGTCTTCCACCGTATTCGTGCAGAGCGGCCCCGCGGCCTGCCCGGACACTGAACAAACCGGACGTCTCTTTATGACTGCGGGACGGTCGAACCATGGCGCGTCACCCGACGGATAGAGCGCGCGTATGACCTGCCATGCGACTGGCGCGGCCGCGTTCAGGCCCGTGCGTCTGAAGTCCTTTACGTGCCCGTGCTTGTTACCGCACCACACCGCCACCACGTACTCCGGATTCCATGCCACGGTCCAGGCGTCGCGGAATCCAGCCGAAGTGCCGGTCTTCCATGCGAAGCGCGGAAGTTTGACGTCCGCCACGTGGCCCAGTGCGGAAAGGCTTCGCTCCTCGCCGGAGAGCATGTCCGTGACCATCCATGACGCGCCTTCGGAGAAGACGCGCGCATTCTGCATTTTGCATTCTGCATTCCGCATTGCCGTTGCGGGCAGATACTGCCAGCAACGGGAAAGCGAAGCATAGGCTGCGGCAAGGTAGACGAGACGTACGGAGACACTGCCGAGCACTATGCCGAGGCCGAGCTTGGAGTAGTCGCTGTCGACAGTCGAGAAGCCTATTTCGCGTAGTTTGTCGGCGAAGGGGTTCACCCCCATGCGATTGACGATGTCGATTGCGGGCAGGTTAAGCGAGAGAATCAAGGCGTCGCGCGCTGTGACGAGGCCTCGGTAGCCGCCGGCGAAGTTCTTTGGCGCGTATGTGCCGAATGTGCGCGGGACATCGGGCAGAACGAGTCCGGGCGTGAGGCCGCCCCGGTCTGCCAGCATGGCGTAGGCGAAGGGCTTGAGGGTGGAGCCCGCGAGGCGCGGGACGGCGGCGGCGTTGATTTGCCCGGCATCCTTCGCAAAGTAGTCCCCGGAGGCGGTCATCGCGAGGACAGAAGAGTCGCGCACCGATAGGACAACGACGGCGTAAGTTTCGTCTGCCTCCGATTTCGCGGCGAGGATTGCGTCGGCCAAAGCCTGGACACGCGGGTCGAGAGTGGTGCGATAGTCCCCTATGCATTCGGAACCGCACTCGCGCACCCAGTCGCAGAACCAGGGGTGGCGGAAGGGACGGCGGTTTGGCAGGACATGGAGCTCGACAGCCTCGGCGGCCTCTCGTTCTGCATGCGTGACCATCCCGAGGGCCTCCATGCGGTCCAGCACGTAGGCGCGTCGCTTGAGCGCCCGGGGAAGATTGCGGTCGGGACGGAAGCGCGATGGAGCCTGAGGCAGGCCCGCGAGAAGCGAAGCCTCAGCCAGAGTGAGTTGCGAGGCCGGATGGCCGAACCACACTTGCGCGGCCGCCTCAATGCCTATGAGGTTCGAGCCGAAAGGCGCTCGATTGAGGTACTGCGAGAGAATCTCATCCTTTGTCATCGACCTTTCCAGCCGGAGCGCCTTGAAAGCCTCGAAAACCTTGTTCATGAACGAGCGCTTGTGCGGCTTGATCAGCCGCACGGTCTGCATTGTGATCGTCGAAGCGCCGGAAACGCCCCGGAAGGTGGTTATGTTTTGTCGGAGCGCACGGAGTACGGATTCGACGCGAACGCCATTGTGCGAGAAGAAGCGGGCGTCTTCGGCGGCTACTATAGCCTTGGCAATCCAATCGTCGCGGCTTGCGACGTATGTCGGACGGCAGTCGACGTCGCCAGGGCCAAGTCCTACGCGTATGATCTCCCCGGCGGCATCGCGCATGACGAAGCCTTCGGGAAAGACCCGCGCCTCCTCCAGCGGCGGCGGATTGCAAACCCACAGCACAACAAAGGCGATAGCGCCGGCAATTGAGAAGACAAGCAAATACTTACATAGTTTTTTTAAACGATCTCTAGGTCGTTTTAAAAAACTATTTCTTCTTTTCAGGGTGTTTTCTTTCATATTCCTGCATCTCTCTTATGAAATCTGGGATTTTTGGTGGTTCTGCAAGTTTACTTTTCCGGATTTTATCCTGTATGACCCCTATCAAAACAAAGATGACCGTAATGGCTACAATGGCTATGACCGCAATGGTGATCACCTTGCGCCAGTTGATATCTTTAAGCGCAATGCCGGTGCTTTCATCATCGGCCTCTTCCGCTTTCTTTGATGCCTTCGCCGACGCCTTCTTCGTGGGCTTCGCAGATGGTTCGTCCTCGATCTGCGGCGCGGCTACAACTTCCATCATGTTTGTGCCTTGCTCCGCGGCATCGCGGGCCGCCTGGGCCGCGGCACGCTTTTCGGCCTCGATTTGCGCAATGCGCGCTTCAAGGTTGCGGGCGCGGACTTCGGATTCGGCAGTAAGCTCCCTGGCTGTCTCCTCCATCATGAAAAGTTCCCATTGCCTGACGCCCTTTATCATTGCCACAGCCCTGTCAAGACGCTGAATGGCTTCCTTGATCGAGGACTGGCGGAGGGCCAAGGTCTGGTTGTCCATGTCGAGAAGTTCCTTGGCGGATTGTATTGCGCGTTTTGCGAAGGTCAAGGCGTTGTTACGGAGGTTCAAGTCTCCAATGGAGACGCTGGTGAAGTCCGTTGGTAGGAGATTGTCAAGACGGAGTGCCGAGCCATTGTTCTGCATGAGGCTAATTGCGCCGGAGGAGTTGAACTCGGCCATCGGGTACATGAAAAGGCCGCCAATTTTACCGTCATCCGTGATAAGCGGCGCGCAGTCCACAAGCGATTTGGAATCGACCGATGTGGAGATGTGCAGTGGGCCTGCGGCGAGGACTTTTCCGTCCAACCGCAGGACGGTTTCGTTTTCACGCGAGGTGCCATAAGCGTATACGCGTCGCCCTGTATCGAGATTCGCGGCATTGGCCTCCAGTTCTAGTGGGGAGACGATGCTGGTCTGCGCCAGGTCAATGAGGACAAGGTCGCGATTTGAGGAGGCCAGCACGGAGGAGAAAGGCATCGGACGTTTGTCATGGGAGAAGACGGAGAGTCCGGATATTCCTATAGCCGCACGGGCTGGAATCGCGGCGACACGCCTGTCGCCAAAGACAAACACCGGTGCCAGGGTATGCGCCTCCCCGGCTGAGACGGTCGCAAGGGATTTCGGAATTGAAGCTTCGAAAACTTTCATCTTGAGCGCTGCGTAAAGGGAGTCGTACGCCTCCATGGCAAGACGATTGGCGGCGGCGGCGTCCCACACCTTACCTGTGAAGAGGCATTTGGGGCAACCCACTTTTCGGTTGCCTTCGCCATTGCAATCGGGGCAGTTGCCAGTACCCTTGCAGTTGGTGCAGGGAATCTCCTTGAACTCCTCCTTTGGCTTCTGGTGGGCCGTCACTGGACCTTTGAGCATTTGATTGTCGACATTCACACGCTTCTTGCCCGTGCCCTTGCAGACGGAACAGTGCCCCAACCCACCACAACGGCCGCACTTGATGGTGTTCTGGCCGGCGCCCTTGCAGACAGGACACTCTCTTTGGCCCTCCTTCTCTATTCGCGACGGATCGGCCAGAGATGGTCGCACACGCTTCAGGTAGATGTCCTGGTGCTTGGCCACGATGAAACCTACGGCGACGAGATCCTCTACGTTGCGACGGATTTCTTCGTCGGCAAAGGCCGTGCGCATCTGGAAAATCTCGACAAGACTCTTGGGGTCGGGATTAGATGGCGAAAGAGCGTCGAGTGCCTCCAGCATCTTTTGCGACGCTTGCTCAGCGCCTGCCTGCGAAGTCCCGGGAGCGGCAAATGTGTACGCCGCATGCAGCGCCAGGATGGCAAACAGAGCGCGAATGAGGTACTTGCGAAAAACTGTTGATGGAATTAGCATGGCTTCTTTCATCCTTAGCGGCAATAATCCATGAAGGCCTATTATCGGAATTGTGGAAGATAGTCGGCGTTGGCGGCGAACATCTCGTCGACCATCGCGCGGATTTCGCGAAGCGAGCAGACGGCCGATGTAAGCGGATCGAAGCAGATCGCCTGGTAGACCATTTCCTTGTCGCCGGCGGCGCTGGCGGCCACGACCATCTCCTCGATCTGGGCGTTCGTGCCGCTAAGGAGGGCGAGCTGAGGCGGCATGGCGCCGACGTGGATGGCCTCAAGGCCGCGCCGGCTCGCAAGGACGGGCACCTCGACGCAGCAGCCGTAGGGCAGGTTGTCGATGAGGCCGAAGTTGCGGACGTTGCCGTTGAACTTGAACATCTCGCCGTCGCCGAAGATGGCGTTGAAAATCGAGGCCGCGTATTCCTGTCCGCGATTGAGATCGAGTGGCTCCTTGAACCACTTGTCGATGTCGTCGCGCCAGGTTTTTTCGCGGTTGCGGTACGAATTTAGTATGTAGGCGTACTCCCCGGGGTTCCAGCCGGTGCCGGGCTTGCAGTACTTCTCGATGAGCTCAGGGCGCTTGCGGAACCAGGCGTTGTATTCGCTGTTGTGTCCAGACGACTCGGTCACGTAATAGCCGAGGGCGAGGAACATTTCGTTGCGAACGATCTCCTCGTTGTAGACTTCGGGACGCTCAAGGATCGCTTTGCGAATGAGCGGGTAGGCGTCCTTCCCGTTCCACCTGTAGTCGATGTAGAAGGCCTGGTGATTGATTCCGGCGCAAGTGTAGGTGACTTCCTCGGGCTTGGCCCCGATCCATCTCGCGAGCATCGCCGCCGTACCCTGCACACTGTGGCAGAGTCCGCTCGTGACAATGCTGGAATGCGCGCCCTGGACGGCGCGGCAGAGCATCGCCATCGGGTTGGTGTAGTTGAGGTAGACGGCGTTGGGGCAGTAGCACTCGATATCGGCGGCGATATCGAGAATCGGGTTGACGGTGCGCAGGAAGCGGAAGATGCCGCTCGGGCCGCGGGTGTCGCCGATGTTGGTGTCGACGCCGTACTTCTTTGGAATGAGGATGTCATTCTGCCAGATGTCGATGCTGCCGTGCAGGATCGTGGTGACGACGCCTTCGGCGCCCTCAAGCGCCTCGCGGCGATCGAGCGTTGCCACAATCTTTGCCGGGTACTTGCCATCCGCGACGATGCGTTCGCACGCCCGGCGGATGACGTCGAGCCGCTCGGGGTCGATGTCCATCAGCGCGATTGTGGCGTCGGCGAAAGCCGGGTATGACAAGAGGTCGCGCACGAGTTTGCGGGTGAAGCCGAAGCTGCCCGCCCCGATGAAAGCTATCTTGTGTGCCATGTCTGGTCCTTGGTAAGTTTCGTTGAAAACCTGCGACTAATAATTATCTCACGTTTCACATCCCATGTCCATAACAAGTCTGCGGCGTGATTCGAAAAATGCGCGCGCCGTTCGAAATTATCGTACAATTGATAGACAATGAAACCAGCATCGATCCTTTTCTCCTTCTGCTTGCTGGCGGTCTTTGCCGGCTGCAAGACAGCAAACACGGGAACCTTCCTGTGCAATCCCAACCTATCCCGTTGGCAGGGCACCAACCAGGCACAGGTCGTGTCCCGAAGCATCATGACGATTTTCCCCTATCGGGACAGGCTTTATGTCTCCGGCGGAGAGTGGAACGCCAACACGGGTCCCTGCCCTATTTTCTCCATCGACCCCGAGACCGGCGCCTTCACCAACGAATACACCGCCGGCACCGAGACCGTCTGGTACTACCGTCCGGCCTCCGACGGATCCCTGTACGTCCCCGGCGTCGACATCAAGGAGGGAAGCAAAACGCATGCCCCCCTTTTCAGGCGGGATCCGGACGGCGTCTGGACAAACCTGAACATCGTTCCCAAGGGGAGAATAGCGGAGCTCGGCGGCCAAGGCTATTCCATGCACACGTGGGACACCGTCTGCTGGAAGGGCAAGGTCTTCACCGCGGGCTATGGCATCGGCATCGGCCCCGAGGGAACAACGGAGAAGATGAAGGAGGGCACGCCCGGACTCACGGACGCGCGGCTCCGCTATTCCTTCATGGACACCAACGGACAGGAGAGGGTGCAGCAGGTTTACCGGCGTTTCTACTCCTTCTTCCCCTTTGAGGACGCCTTGTACTGCTTTCCAGGCGCCCTGACCCGCACGAACATCAACTCCAGGCTGGAAATCGAACAATGGCGGTACAACGAGGAGACCGGGGTTTTCGACTGCGCCACCAACTCCCTCGACAAGGTCTGTCCGGGCTATCGCCTTCCCATGTTCTCGGTCTTCTGGCACGCGACGCCCATTCGCGACCGAGTCCTCTTCATCGCGGGTCCGGAAAGCCAGCGCTGTCCGCCGGGCTTCCTTTACAGCGCCTCCCATGCGGACGGCATGGTCCAATCGGAGAAAATCGATCTTGGAAAGCGGGTACATGCCGCTTGCCTTTCCGCCTATGAAGACAAGGTCGGCGTACTGGCCTACACGCGGAACAAGGAGAAGATTGAGAACACAATCTGGGAGACGCGGGACGGCGCGAACTTCCAGAAGGCCATGGTCTTCGAATCGCCGTATCCCCCCTCCGCCTTCACAAAGCACAAGGGAACGTACTACTTCGCAATCGGCGCCACGCGCTTCAACGCCAACCGCGTCGGCAAAGACTCGGGCGGCATCTACAAATTGACGCCTCGCGGCTTCTGGAAGTGAAACGGACATGCCATCGACATCCAAAAGCAAGGCCCCATGCGTTCTCTTGCTGACGCCGCCAATGGTGCAGGTGAACACACCCTACCCTGCGACGCCTGTTTTGACCGGATTCCTGAAGGAGCATGGCGTCGAAGCGCACCAGGCCGACTTGTCTCTTGAGGTCGCCCTTCGCCTCTTTACGCCGGAGACCGTCGACGCCGCTCTGGCGCGCATCCCATCCGGGCGCGTACCGCGCAAGCTCAAGCCATTCGTAACCCTTTCCCGCGACTACCGGGAAAACGTCGCGCCAGTTGTCCGCTTTCTCCAGGGCGCCGCACCGGAACTGGCCTGGCGCTTCGCCCATCCGGGTTCCCTGCCTGAGGGGCCGCACTTCCGCGAACTCACGCCGGACGAGGAGAGCGACCCGGAGGAGACGCTTCTCGCGCTCTGCGGCCAGCAGGGCATCGAGGCCCGCGCGAAAATCCGCGCCTCGCTCTTCCTCGACGACCTCGCGGGCTATCTTGCCGAAGCACTGGACCGGGACTTCGCGTTCGCGCGATACGCGGAACACCTCGCCGTGGCGGCGCCGTCGTTCGACCCGATTCTGCGCCGGCTTAAAGGGAAGCCATCATACATCGACGAAATCCTCGACGGACTCGTCGCTGAACAGCTGCGGCGCTTCAAGCCCGATTTCGTAGGCGTTACGGTGCCGTTTCCGGGAACCGTCTACGGCGCCTTCCGCATCGCGCAGGCGGTCCGCAGACTTGCGCCCGAAGTCAAAACGCTTCTCGGCGGCGGCTATGTGAACAGCGAACTCCGCGACCTCACGGACGAGCGCGTCTTCGACTACTTCGACTTCATCTCCTATGACGAGGGCTTCGCGCCTCTCCTCGGCATCCTCGGGCTTGGCCCGCGCGTAAGGACCCGCGTGAGGGGGACGACGCCGGCGGATGTCGCGAACGGAAGGTGCGCGGGCGTCTCCCCCGCCCCCTGCAAGGTGCGCGTCTCAGACTATTCCGACCTCGACCTCGGCCGCTACCTCTCGCTTGTCGAAACCTCCAACCTCATGCACCGCCTATGGTCGGACGGGCGCTGGATCAAGGTGCAGCTCGCCTCCGGATGCTACTGGCACCGCTGCCGCTTCTGCGACGTGGCGCTCGACTACATCGGCCGCTACGCCATGCCCGAACCGCGACAGGCCGTTGACGCGATGCTGGCGATGCGCGACGCGACGGGCGTCGGCGCCTTCCATTTCACCGACGAGGCCGTGCCGCCATCACTCTGCCGCGCGATCTCGGACGAACTCATCGCGCGCGGCGAGAAGATCGTGTGGTGGGGCAACATCCGCTTTGACAAGGGCTTCACGCCTGACATCGCGGCGCGCATGGCGGAGGCCGGGTGCATCGCCGTGACCGGCGGGCTGGAGTGCGCCTGCGACCGTCTTTTGAAGCTGATGAACAAAGGGGTCACATGCGGCGGGGCGCGTGCCGTCTGCGAGGCATTCGCGGACACCGGCGTCCTCGTCCACGCCTACCTCATGTACGACTACCCCTCCGAGACGCTCGCGGAAACCATCGGGGCGCTGGACTTCGTCCGCCATCTTTTCGCGGACGGCTGCATCCAATCCGCGTTCTGGCACCGTTTCGCCCTCACGGTCCATTCGCCGCTTGCCGCGGATCCGCCGGAAGGGCTTGTCCCCGGGCGCCCCGCCAACCCCCGTCACGGACGGTTCGCCCTGAACGAGATCCCCTACACCTACGCGGGCGGAAAGGCGGGCGAGGAGATTGGAAAGGCGCTGTCGCTGGCGACCTACAACTACATGCTGGGACGCGGGCTTGACATGCCCGCCAAGGTCTGGTTCAAGACCTGAGGCCCGGCGACGCAGGCGGTCTTTGTTTTTCAAAAGGCCGCCCAACGGCTACCGCATGATCAGCAGTGTGCGCGCGCCGCTCTGGCACTCGTAGCAGCCGATGTCGGGCTTGGAGACGAGGCGCGGCTTGCCGGCGAGGTCGGTCGCGCCGTCCATCCACCCGAGGTGTGCGCCCTTGTTCACGGCCGGTGAATTGGCCGGGAGGCGGAAGTCGCCTGCCGCGAAGTTCTTGAAGACTGCGGCGGTGTCGGCCTGGAAGCATTCCCCGTTGATCAGCACGCGGTCGCCGAGGCAACGCGCAAAGCGCGTGGCGTTGCCGCCGTAGACCGCCGTGGCGTCGGTTGCGGCCTGGTTGCCCACGATCAGGCAGTTCGTGACGGACGCACCGTCGCCGGCGTAGATGCCCGTCGGGCCGTTGGCGACATTGTCCGCCACGGTGCAGTTCTCCACCGTGCCGCCCGTGGCGTAAATCGAGTACGAGGAAATGTGCGAGTCCCTGTTGTTCGGGTTGTTGTGCGTGAGCAGGCAGTTGCGGACCGTGCCTGCGGCGAGGAAGATGCCGGTGCCCGAAACCGTGCCGCCGCCGTCAATGGCGTTGTTGCAGTTGGACACGACGCAGTGCGTGACGAGCGCCCCCGTCGCCGTAGACGCCACGCAGATGCCGCCGCCGCGTGTGCCCCAGTGCCAGGCGCGGCTGTCGCGGACAACGCAGTTGGAGACGACGGATCCGGCACCGCCTACGTAAATGCCGCCGCCGTCGCGGGAGTACTCCGTCGTGTTGTTGACGATGTAGCCGTTGGCGGCGGTGAGGCCGGAAAGTCTCGCCCCTGCCGCCATGAGCGTGAATATGCGGCAGGTGGAGGTGCCATCGGAGCCGTTGCCGCTCTGGACGGCGTTGCGCACGGTGGTGTCAGCCGGGTTGCCTGTCGCGCCGTGAATCCAGACGGACTTGGCCACGGACACTGGCGTGCGTATGACATGCTCCGTCGCCGCGAGGACGATCTCGCAGCCGTCGATGGCGTAGTCCACGGCCGTCTGGATGGCCGTCGCCGCGTTCCCCCACGTGTCGTAGGGTTCGGCAGGCGAGGTGCTTGCCGGATCGACGTAGAGGACGCGCGGGACAACCGTGACGCGGACGGTGCCTGGCACCACATATTCGCCGTTGGCGGCGCGGACCTTGAGGGAAACGACATACGAGCCGGCTGTCGCGAAGGTGTGGCTGGCCGTCGGCGAGGACGTCTCCTCGTCAAAAACGCCGTCGCCGTCCCAGTCCCAGAAAAATGCCTGGGCGCCTTCGGCGTTCACGACGGCGGCGGAGAAGGCGGCCGTGAAGGGCGGGAAGCCTTCGGTCGCGCCCGTCGGGGAGAAGGTGGCGGAGAGGCTGTCCGCATCGGCCTCGTAGGCGCCGATGTCGGGCGCCTCGCCGCGGATGCGCGGGTTGCCCGCGAGGTCCGTTGCGCCCGTCATCCAGTCGGCCGCCGCCGCGGCGTCCGCGCCGTCCGAGGTCGCCGTGAGCGCGAAGTCGCCGGATTCCGCCGCGACGTATGTGCTGGACTCATCCTCCTGGATGCAGTCGGCGTTGATCAGGATCGGCGCGAGGCAGTGCGAGAAGCACGGCGCCTTCCCCGCCCAGACGACGTAGTTCGCGTTGCCACTGATGAGGCTGGACGTATTGAGGCCGATGGCGCAGTTGCGGACTTCGCCGCCCGTGGCGTAGACACCCGAGCAGTTGTAGGAGTCGTTTTTGACAACGGTGCAGTTCTCCAGCGTCCCGCCGCCGATGAGGACGGTCCCGAAGGCATGCGTCTGCGAGGAGTTCGAGGCCGAGACGCGGTTGTACGCGAAGAGGCAGTTGCGGACATTTCCGGCGTACATCGCGAGCGCGCTGCCACCATCGCCATTGCTGGCCGTGTTGGCCGTCGGCGCGCAGTTGGTGATGACGCAGTGGGTGACGAGCGTGTTCGCCGCCGAGGCGTGAATGTAGAGGCCTCCCCCCTGACACCCCCATGTCCAGACACCGCAGGAGCGGATGACGCAGTTGGAGACCGTTCCGCCGCAGGGGCCGACGAATACGCCGCCGCCGTTTTTCGTGAAGGGCGTCGCGTTGTTGCTGATGTAGCCGCCATGAACTGTGATTCCCTCAACGTGTGCATCGGCACTGTTTACGAAGATTACGCGGGAGCCGTTGCCGTTTCTCTTCGTGTTTGCGACGATCACGTCTTCGGGGGTGCCCGTTGCCCCGCGAAGCGTGACGCCCTTGTCGAGCATGAGTTCGGTGGAAATCGAGTATGTGTTGGCGGCGACCTCGATGACGCAGCCGTCAATGGCGGCTTCAATGGCGGCCGCGATGGTCGTTGCGGCCGTTCCAGAAGTGGCGTATGGGAAAGAAGGCGTGGTGGATGTCGCGTCAACGTAGATGATGGCCGATCGGACTTGAATCGTGCCGGGGGCGTCCGTGACGATGTTGCCTGAGGCGACGTCCGTCACACGGACGCGCGGCGAGAAATTGCCTGGCGTGGCGTATGTGTGGGAAGCGGAGAATGTGGTCGTTGTCTCGTCGTATGTCCCGTCGCCGTCCCAGTCCCATTCGCAGGAGAGGCCCTGTCCGCCATCTCCGTAGGCGGAGACGGTGAAGGAGACTTCAAACGGCGCGAGGCCGGCCGTCGCGGACGGCGTCGCAAAAGCCGCGAAGATGTCCTGTCCAAGTTCGAAGCAGCCAATGTCCGCCGCAGACCCGACGATGCGGGCGGTCCCTGCGAGGTCGGTGGTGCCCGCCATCCAGTCCCGCGCGGCACCGGCGTCGATGGCGGCGGGAGTGGGGCGCCAGTCGCAGGAGGCGGCGTCCGTAAAGAGACGCGACGAGGCGAAGCAGTTGGCGTTGATGGCGAGTTCGGCAAGGCAATTGGTGAAGCAGGATGACTTGCCCAGCCAGACGTGGTCGTGGCCAGTCGGATTGACGACGCTGCGGTTGGCCCCGATCAGGCAGTTTGCGACCTTGCCGCCTGTGGCGTTGACGCCACCTCCGAAGGTATGCCAGTTGCCGGCTATGGTGGAGCTTTCGAGCGAGCCTCCCGCGACCAGCACGGCGCCGCCCTGGTTGGACATGCGGTCATGCGTGTAGCCGTTTTGCGCGAAGAGGCAGTTGCGGACGCTTCCCGCATAGATGGCGGCGGCCGACGCACCGCGGAAAGTCGAGTCCTCGTAGCCGTTGCCGCTTTCGTTGGCGGCGCAGTTCGTCACGACGCAGTGGGTGACGAGGGCGCTCACGGTCTTGTCGACGATGCAGAAGCCGCCGCCGGACGTGCCCCATGCTGTGACCTTGCTGTTGCAGAGCATGCAGTTGGCGAGTGCCCCGCCTGCGCCCTGGATTAGTACCGCGCCCCCGTTGCCCGCACTGGGTGCGCCGCCCGTGAGGGTCAGCGCTTCGAGGCGCGCGGAGGCGTGGTTGAGCGTGAAGAGACGGCTCTTCGCGGCCGCCGTAAGCGTCACGTCGTCCGGGTCGCCCGTCTCGCCGCGGATGGTGACGTCGCGGGCGAGGGTGATTTCGGACGCGAGCGCGTAGGTGCCGGGATGGACGAGGACGATGCCCAGGTCCGGACAGGCGGCGATGCCCGCCGCGACCGTGGCGAAGGGGTTGGACTCCGAGCCGTCGCCTGTTGTGTCGTTGCCATTTGTCGCGACGTGGACCGGGGATGTGAAGGCTGCGGAAAGGACCATGGGGCCGTTGACCGCGAAGGTGAGCGACGGCGACTTTGCGTCGGCTCCTACCGGAAGGCCGTTCGTCCATGCGACGAAAGCGCTTCCGGCGTCAGGTGTCGCCGTGACTGTTGCCGTTTCGCCCGCGACAATCCACTGCGCGGCGGGAGCGACGGAGCCGCCCGCGCCAGAAGAGGCGGTGACGAGGTATTCGACCTGCCACTGCCATTTGAGTTCATGCCAGACGCCCGACGTGTTGGCGTAGGTGCAGGAAGTCTCGCCAGCGCCCGTGCGCTCCAATGTCCGCGAAAGCGTGGCGGCATCAACGGCGTAGAGCTTCCAGCCCGCGCAGACGACGCGCTGCGTGGGTGTGACATTGAAGTATTCGGTCGGGGCTGAGCACTGAATCGAGTTCCCCTGCGATACGGCCGCGTAGCCGTAGCCGGGCGAAAGGCCGGGGACGGCGAAGGCCTCCGGCGCGCCGGTGATCTGCAGGTCGCCCGCATGCGACGAACCGCGGAGGGTGACGAGGAGGTTCGTCGGGGTGGCGGCGTCGGCCGCGAGCCAGGCGAAAGAATCGTCCGAAACGGCGCCGGGGCCGTAGGCGGGAAGGTGACCTTGCAGGACGCGGTCCTTGTTGATGCCCTTGGGCCAGTCGATGAGACAGGTTTCGGTGACGGCGTCCGCGAAGTTCGCGGGCGACTCGTCGAGGACGTTGACAATGAAGGGGGCGAGGCCTTGGTTGTTGCCGTTGTTTCCCAGAAGATAGCGTTGCGTTGGCAGAGCCTGGAGAGGCGCCTCGGCGAATCCGCCGACGGGAACGAGGAAATCGAACTGTACGTTGGCGTTCGCCAAGGCGCAGTAGAAGGAGGAATCCTTGTTGTCATGGTGCCAGAGAGGGTGCGCGCCCTTGAAGACGATGTGGCCGCCGACGAGCGTGTCGCCAACCTTGTCGTGCGATCGTGTCCAAACCGTGGAATCGTCGATGTTGATGGTTCCGCCGCCGAAGAAGCACTGGTTGCAGGAGAACCAGGAGCCATCCGAAATGACGACTTCACTATTCCCGGAGCGGCAGTAGAAATCCCCACCAACATGGAGGTTGGCGCCGTTCACGAGTCGAAGGGCGCGCTCCTGCCCGATGGTGGAGCCGCCCGTGGCGCGGATGGCGACGCCGTCGAGCGTGATGGCGCCGTTCGCCGCGTTCGGATTGAAGGAGGAGACCGTGAGTTGCGTCTCATTCGTCGAGGCCCCGCCCTGGACGAAGCGGAGGTTCAAATTGGCCGTATTGGCGCTCAGCGTGCCAATCGTGAGCGGTTCCGTGAAGGAGATGTCGGCCTCCGTTCCCGCGATGAAGGACGCCGTGTCGGAGCTCGTGCGCGGATAGTCGGCGGCGGGCACGGTCCCCTTGCTGTCCGTGCACCAGCTCGCGGCATCCGACCAGTTGCCAGCGGAAACGGCGGGATTCCAGTAGTAGGTCGCCGCACGGGCGGAAAGGGCGGCGAAGAGTATGGATACCATGAAATTGGACTTTGCCATGATTATCTCCATTAAGATAGATATCTCACGAAATCAAGGCGCAAATCAAGACGATCGCCCCGATCTTTGGGTTCGGCTCGGCCAACATCCGCTCCTCGGCGATCTGCTCGGCGCGGACGCACGAAGAAAAGAAACGACCCCGCCTGTTCAAGCAGTGGGATGTAGCCCGTCTTGTCGACGTAGTAGTAGCCTTCGTTGCGAATGCGCTTGAAGTCGAATACGCCGTATGGAATCTGGAGGTTCTTTTCGCTCATGCCCTACATGATACCACAACGCCGCACGGGGCGCAACGAACCGCATCCTGGGCGGATACGGCGAAGGGGAGGAGAAGAGCGGAGATGGCCGCGAGGAATGGTGTGTTCTTCATGGTGGTGTCCTATGGCATAGAAAGATAAGGTGTGCCAATTTTGGATTTGAGACAGACACCCAGGGTGTCTGTCACCCTGTTCGAGGGTGTCTGTCACCCTGTTCGAGGGTGTCTGTCACCCTGTTCGTATTATGACAAGACTGGTCAAATATCTATTCGCGATTCGCGCGACAGCCGTTCCGGCCCTCCGCCATCCATGAGTGGATCGGGGGCCGTCGGCGACCCGCCGAACACGCGCGCGGCTTCGCGGCAGCCTCCGAGGCACTTCGCGGCCTTGCCGCAGCCGTCGCACATCTTCGGTAGATAGTCGTGCCGCACGTAGTGCATCCACTCCGCGCATTCAGACAGCCGCTCCCACTCGTCCCATTTGAGCAGTTCGACAGGGCTGTGGTTGCAGACGCGGATGCGTCCGTTCGGCCCGACTGCGAAGAAATCCGTCGCCGCCGAGCATCCCGTGGTGACGTCGAGACGTTCGTATTTGTCCGCGTCGATCATGCACGACGGGAGCTCCGTGCCGAAATGGCCACGCCGCTTCGCCCGCGAAAGCACCTCCTCCGCGACATCGGCGGCGTGGCGGACGTCGTCCGCCGTCAGCATCAGCTCGGGATGTGAAAGGCCGCGTCCGCCGGGAAGGAAGCGGTTCAGGAGAAGCGAGTCGGCGCCCGCCACGAGCGCCGCCGCAATCGTCTCGTACAGTTCGGGCAAGTTGAGCTTCGTGACGGCGATGCCGACCGCCGTCGCACAGCCTAGTTCGTGGGCCCGTCCGAACATGTCGAGGATATGCTCGACGGGCGTGTCGCTATCGGTGTTCGCCGCGAACGACCGCAATCCCGGCATGCTCATGAGAACGTGAATGTCGCGGTCGGCGCAGAACCGCAGCACCTCCTCCGTCATGGCGCGGCCATTGGAGAGCAGCCCGACCTTAGCCCGCTTCGCCGCGAAGTCCATCAGCTCAAGGCATCCCTCCTTCAGGAGCGCCTCGCCCCCCGTGAACGAGAACTGCGAAACGCCGGCCGCCGAATACGCCTCAATGAGACTTTTCCATTCGCCCACATCCATCTCCGCCCCCGGCTTCAGCATTCCCGCGAACCACGGACACGAACAGAACCGACACGCATGGTTGCAGCGGTAGGTCAGCTCAAGGACGGCAACCGATGGAAGGAGGGTCGTCACAGATCGGTCTCGACTTTGATATCCTTATATTCGCCGGATTCCGAACGTGGTGCGTCTCCCGTGCCAAGCAACTGCCGCAGACGAGGCAGCGATTTCTTCAGCGAGCGTTCATCGCCGAAATCCCCCCGCCACGTCTTTTCACCCGTCAGAAACGCCTTCAGGATCCGCGCATCGTACAGGTTTACCACCGTTCGCTTGCCGTTGATGACCCATGCCAGCTCGTTGATGCGGTCTAGACCGCAGAAGACAGGATCAATCCTTACCCAATCAGCAGGGTCGCCCGGCCGCGCCGGCAGACGCCTCAGCCGCGCGCCGCCGTTCCCAGCGGCCTCATTCACGGCAGTCGGTTTCCAATCCGCAAAATCGTATTTGCTGACCTTGCGCAGAACCTTTGAGTCCGATTTCGGCGCCGACCGGATCTCCACGGCGTCCACCAATAGTTCGCCGGCATCGGAAATGACCTTTGCGCTGACCCAGCACTCCTGCGTGAACGGATTGCACTTCTGGCAAAGCGCCGATTCGTCAAGCACGATGTCGAGGCCGAACGCGCGGAGACTCGCCGCCTCGTCGCGGAAGCGCGCGAGTGTGTTCGCCATCCGATTTCTGTTCGCCGGATAGACGGTATGCGCGCCGCATTTCCCGCAGACGTACTCAAAGCGTTCCAGGGGCGGCATCGCCATGGCATAGCACGTCGCCTGCGGTCCGCGGCGAACCTCCGGTTCGGGCGATGCGGCGAGCCTTTCGAGCATCGCGTTCAGTTCCTCGCGGTCGAAGTCCTTCCCTTCCGCCGCAAGCACAAAGAGCGCCGCAAGGCCAATGCCGACATGCGACATCCGGCCATTCATCTTGGCCTTTGTTTTCTTCATTTTTCTTCTCCTTGATTTTCTCCATTTTGGCAAACATTTTGGGAATAGTCAAGAAGAAAGCGAGCAAACCGACCTGTCGCCTGAAGTCGCCCTGCACCTCTTTACGCCGGAGGGACTTGTCCCCGGACGCACCGCCAAACTGCATCACGGACGGTTCGCCTTGAACGAGATCCCCTACTCCTACGCGGGCGGCAAGGCGGGCGAGGAGATTGGCAAGGCGCTGTCGCTGGCGACTTACAACTACATGCTGGGACGTGGCCTGGACATGCCCGCCAAGGTCTGGTTCAAAACCTGAGTCTTACTCGCCGAAGCGGTAGGCGTAGATGTCGGCGTCCTTCAACTCGAAATGCAGAACCACTGGTTTTCCGGTAGTACATCCGGTACGATGCGCCGTCTCGCAATTCTAGGCCTTTTATTGAACCACTTCGGGTAAACTGCTAGAATACTATTTGTGCAACAAGTCGATGAGAGATGAGATAAGAATACGGCACGAAGACGATTCGCCACATCCTTTGCTCCCCCAGTACCATCGGGAACGGGAAATCGGGCATGGCGAATATGGTGTCGTATACCTCGCGAAGCGCCTTGGCGCTTACTATGCGCTCAAGGTGGTGCGACTCGCGGACAATGCCGACGCCGCCCGCGCCGAGGCCTACGCCCGAGAACTGCGCGGCGTCCGTCTCGTAATGGGCCTCCCGCCAATCGAAGGGCTTGTCCGCATACACGATCTGGCGGAAAGACCCGACGGTTCCGAATTCGCATACGCCATGGACCTCGCGGATCCGGAACAGGAGGAAACCGGCCCCTTCGGCGACAATTACCGCCCGCGCACACTGGCCTCAGTGATTGACGCCGAGATTGCCCTTCCGCTTAACGAATGCCTCGACATCGCCATCCGCATCGCCTCGGTTCTCGTGGCGCTCCAACGGCGTCACATCATCCACCGCGACATCAAGCCCGGCAACATCATCTTTGTGCGCGGCAAGGCCGTTCTGGCTGATGTCGGCCTCGCAATAGACGCCCGTGACGCAGCCTCGATCGTCGGCACTCCCGGCTATGCGCCGCCGGAGCGCCAGGGATCGCCCGCCGGAGATGTCTTCGGTCTCGGCAAAACGCTCTACCGCATCAGCACAGGGCGGCAGCCCAGCGAGGAGGGACTTCCACCCTGCACGGAAGCCGACGTTGATTCGCCCTACTTCTGGAAGTGGATGACCATCCTCTCAAAGGCCACGTCCCGCAATCCCGCCCAACGCTACAGAAGCGCCAAGGGGTTCCTGCGCGACCTTCGCCGTCTCCGCCTCCTTGCTTCGCCCGCCAAACGCGTTGTCCGCTATTTGGTCGCGGCATTTCTCATTGTCGGAGTCATTCTGCCAGCCCTCTGGGAGCTGCCGCTTGCCAGGGCTTGCGCGCAGCTGTCGCCCGAAGACCTGCAAAACACCATCTTGCCCTATCCGTATTCAGTTGTGAAACCTATTTTTATGCTTAGGTCGCGGCTACGGCAAGCAGCCGAAGACCGACAGCGGCAGATTGAGCGCCAGCAGGAGTATGACGCCCAAAGGCAGCAGGAAATAATAGACGAAAAGAATCGCCTTGAAAAAGAGAGGCAAAGCAAGGCCGAGAAGGAGCGCCGCCGTGGGGAGGAGGAACGGCGCAGAGCCGAAGAGGAACTCAGACGCAGGGCCGAGGAGGAGCTCAAAGCGGAGGAAATCAGAAAGGCGGAAGAGCAAAGAAAAGTGGAGGAGCAACGCCGTATCGCCGAGCTACAGGCTGAAGAGCGACGCAAAGAGGAGAAACGGCGTATCGCCGCCGAACAACAGGCCGAAGAAAAGCGCAAGGTCGAGGAGGAGCAGGAGCGAAAAAAGGAGGAGCTGCGTCAACGTCTTGAAAAGGAATGGCGCGAAACGATGGAAAACGAAAAGAGGACGCGGATGGAGCGCGTCCGCCTGAAAGCGGAGCGCGACCGACGGGAGCGTGAGTCGTTGGCCACTGAAATCACAGGCGCCATCGCATCATTTCTCAATCCCGCCTCACCACTCGACGCCGTGCGGGCCTCGCTTTCAGCTGCGCGTGTCTTTGGAGTGGCCGCTGAACATCTGGGCTACTTTCTGGATTGGGCCAACCTCAACCCCGACATTCATCCGGACGTCCGGCGATACTATTTGGACCGAAGGCCGATTCCGCCTCCCTACGACATGCTTCGCCCCTTCCTTGTCTCAACGAATGCGCCGCCCTATCCATACGATGTCCTTGATTCTTATGTGAAAGAGTTCATGCTGGAAGAATCGCTCGGGGAAGTCAGAACCATTGACTGGAGTGACTGGAGCGACGATGAATTCGAATCGAAAACCCTTCGCGCGCATTTTCTGCTTCCTATGCATGGCCATAAGCGAAACGCCTGGGAACTACCCCGGCGCGTCATTTTGACAGGAAACCCCTTCTTGTCTGACGAAGAGAGAATCAGGAAAGAACTTGATGAAAAGAAAACCAGCGAGGAGCGCAATCTCGACTGGCAGCTTCACATGCGCACTCCACTCGATGACATCAACGGCGAGGAGTCCGACGATTAACCCTTCAACCTTTCAACCCTTCAACCTTCCATGCCCTACACACCATTTCGCAACGAAGAGACTCGTTCAAGCGTCCTTTCAGCCCTCCGTGACCCTGCCGCCCAAACGGCATGGGGACGCTTTTTCGACACCTACGCCGGATTCATCTACGGCATCGCCCGTGGCGAGGGGCTGTCCGAGGCCGACGCAGACGAGACGGTCCAGAACGTAATGCTCGAACTTGCCCGTGGCGGCGCGGCCGCGCACTATGACAAGTCGCTCGGCCCCTTCCGCGGCTGGTTGGGGCGCCTTTCGCTTTGGCGCGCCCGCAATCTCCGTCTGCGCAACCTCCGCAGGGAGAACGCGCACGTGGCGGCCAGTGCCGCCGAAAAGACGGAAGTTGCCGCGACTCCAGTTCTGACCATCGACAAAGAGCTTGAACAGGCCATCGAAGACGAATGGATGCGAACCGTGACAGCCGCAGCCCTCGACCGCCTCCGCGCCGAGGTAAGTCCCGCCCACTTCAAGGCCTACTACGCCAGCGCCATTGAGAAGATGGATGCCGAAGCCGTCGGCCGCCTCTGCGGCGTGACGCCCAACAACCTCTACCAGATCCGCCGCCGCGTCGGCGCCCGCTTCCGCGTCATTCTTGAAGAGACCATGCGCGACCTCGATGCGCCTCGTCTGCCGCCAGAGGCAGATGGCAGATAATAGATAACAGATAACAGATAATAGTTATTTACGGTCTACGAAACAACGCCATTTACGTTTTTCGCCCTGGAGGGTGTCTGACACCGCGCATGCCAACGATGTAAGATTCATCCGTTCTCCGTGGTATTTATTTACTTGCTTCACGCGCGCGCAAAGGTGTAAACTATTCTCGTTCTTTGACATACCCCGTTTTACGGGGGCGTCCCCTGCGCAACGCGCAAGGGGACTACGTACGCGGCAGCGTATTATCGCTTCGAGGTAAACTTCGCCAAAGTCTTTGTTAAGAAGCGTGATACGGAGCCGCGCTGCGTGGCTAGCCACGTGGCGTGTCTTCATATTCGGGTTTCTTAACGGGCGTTTGGCGATGCCTACCTCGAAACATGGAATGCAAGGCACGCCACTCTCTTTTCGCGCCGGGGTGGAATGCCTGTCATAGGAGGCGCAGAGGGAGTCCATGATATGAGGTCTGAAAATGTGCCCGATCAGCGGAATCGACGTTGGCGGCACTTGAAATCCGTGCTTGGCATTCTGGCAAATGCCTGACACCCCTTTTGCCAATCCACCGGATATGAGCAGCACGACACCCGCCTCGCAGGCGGAGTGGGTACGCTTTTTCGACGAATATGTGGGCTTCATCTTCGGCATCGCCCGCAACGAAGGGCTCTCCAACGCCGATGCGGACGAAATAGTCCAGACTGTGATGTTGGAACTCGTCGGCGACAATGCCGCCTCGCGGTATGACAAGTCGCTCGGCCCATTTCAAAGCTGGCTCTCGCGCCTGACGATTTGGCGTGCGCGTAATCTTCGCCTTCGAAACACCCGCCGTGAGAACGCGCACAAGGCCGCCGGAGAAGCCGTGAAGATGGAAGTCGCCACAACGCCTCTCCAAAAGATTGACAAAGAACTTGAACAGGCTATTGAGGATGAATGGATGTGCGCCGTTACTAATGCGGCACTCGACCGTCTTCGCGCAGAAATCAACCCCTCTCATTTCCAAGCCTACTACGCCAGCGTCATCGAGAAGATGGACGCAGAAGCCGTCAGCCGCCTCTACGGCGTGACGCCCAACAATCTCTACCAGATCCGCCGCCGTGTCGGCGCGCGCTTCCGCGTCATTCTTGAAGAGACCATGAGGGAATCAACGATGTAAGATTCGCGATCTCCGCGTGGTATGTATGTTAAGAAGTGGCATGTCGCCGCTTCGTGTTTCGTGAACAGCAAGAGCCTGACACCAAATGACTGCCCATTCAGATTGTTTTTCCAAAGAACGGACGGATTCAAAAGCCAGTGCAACTGGCGATAATGCCGGGATTTCCTTTTCATGTCCGCATTGCAACCAGCATCTTGCCGCCGATACGGACATGGCTGGTTTGTCTTTGGAGTGTCCCGCATGCGGCAAGGCGCTGGTCGTGCCAACCCCACGAGAGGAAGCTCCCACTAAACAGATACGCGTACTGACTTCGACAGACAACCGCCACGCAGGTAAAGGCCGGGAATGGCGGAAGATTGCCTTGGCGATGGTGATTGTTGCTGCCATGGCAATGGTTGTTGGTTCAGCGATCCATTGCTCGGGCAGCGGAGATCCATCTGTAATCAGAATCACCGTCAGGAAAATGGCGCCAGATCTTGAGATGTACAACGAGATCGCCTACTGGTATGACAAAATGGACGGAGGTTTGCAAGCGTTTGAATCCGCCCAAAAAGCATTGTTGCAGGAATATGACCAGGTCAAGTTAAGTCCTGAGACATTGAACCTCAGGGATGACTTCCTGGCAACCTTTGAGCAAGTCGCCATTTTGTTGCAATCAAGAGAGACGATTTCGGCGCAAAGGGAACAGTACATCGAACAGGCAAAACGGCAGGGCGCAGTACAGGCGCTGTCACAGATAGCGTCCGGGGCGCAAAGCCAAGGCGAGGCCGGCGCATGGTTGGCGCTACTTGGAGCCGCCGCCGGGTTTGCGGATGTTGAAAAAGGAGCGGCGGCACAGGTAGACCAAGCCATAGCCGAGATAAACGAAAAACTTAAAACCTGCTTAAACGAGTTCACAAGAAAGCAAAGGGAATACCAGAAGGGCAAACCCTATTCCTCTTTTGACAAAACGCGCATTTTCGACGCTCAGTCGTTTCGCATGAAGTACCTGGCTGCCCAAAAACCATTCCCCCCACTTGACATGGAACTGCCAGACGAGGAAATCAGAAAAGTCGTTCTTTCATACGTGAAGCAAACAATGCTTGCCTTTGCCGAAATGTTCGAATACAAGATTCCCGAAATCTGCGCTGAACAGTTTGCGAATTACGAGCAGACGAAACGCATTCTGGACACTTTTACGGCAACAATTACCAAAGACAGCAAATACTACCATAACGTTCAATTCGTCCGCGATATCTGGAATAACATGGAAGTCGCAATGGCGGACATTGCCAAAGCGCAGTACCCGCAATCCAGAACCCCAAACTCCCCCATAATGGAGGTATTCCGTTCACACGAAAAGGAGATTGACAAGCGCCTTTTCAGAATCAAAAGCTCACGATTTTGATGACTTTTCTTGATTGGCCTACAATTTGAGAAGGTCTCTTTGGTAAGTGACAGCATTGCCCGCTACGGACGAAATAACCCTTTGTCAAAATAATACTCCAGCGCATATGTAAGCAATGTCATGCCACCAGGCCATTCGTCTCTGCCTACCCCATAAAGGCCCTTCATTGTCAAGTACATCATATAATCTGGTTGATAACCGGTTGCTTTCGGCTTGAGAAAATCTCTTTTAGAAGCTTTTATCCCCCATTTCATCCATGACACCCCCTCTGGCACATTTTGTCCAACACCCTCTCCCTTCACATACATATAGCCTAGGCAAAGGGCTGCCATTCCGACACTTTGATCATTAACTCCCTTTTTGCATAGTGAAAAGAACACTTCTGCTGCCCCCTTTTTATCTTCAATTGTGCCAACTCCATGGTAGCGCATTAGTCCCACAAGGAAACGGCAATAGTAATAGTCGGTAGCATTAGAAAGTTCTGAATATGCCAACTTGAAATCTTGTTGCTGAACATTTTCCTCGCCGAATAAATAGGAAAGCCCCAAGACTTGATGTGCAAGTTGTGTCTTGCGACTGCCTGCCTTATTTGCGTATGAAATGGCCTTTGCCCGATTCCGCTCTTGGTTTGCATCACCATTCCAGAAAATACTCGCTAATTCTCCATCCGCCTCGGCGCTGCCTTTTTCGGAGGCCTGTATGAGAAGCTCTACAGCTTTCGTGTAGTCCTGAAGCACGTCGCCGCCGTTGTAATACCGCATCGCCTCCTTGTAGAGTTCCGCCCCCGGATCAATTTTGGGTTTCTGGGGCTGCACTTGGCGCGTTGTTGTGGGAGAAACGGAAGGTACTGTGGATGGTGAATATGAGGGGGGTGTGTTTCCGCCTGCCGGGGCTGATGCCGTTTTATTTGCCGGCGTTATCTTGATGACGCCTTTCTGGTACAACCAAATGCCGGCCATGAAGGCTATTGCCGTCGTAAGGGCGCCAAGGGCGAAATCCCGCATTCGGAATCCTTGCTTAGCAGGGGGCACAGATTCCGTGTCGCGTGTACGTGTGTAGTTCCTAGGCATGGAGACTTTCTGCCGCCCCGGTACTGAAATCATGATGATTTTGCCGCAAGTCTGACATCTTGTGGAATGGCCAATCATTGACGGATCAACGCTGTATTGCTGTCCGCAATGCGGACACGCAAAATCAATTTCAGAGCTTGTCGAGTCCATAGTTTCTCCCTCTCGAAAAGTTCACATTGGAGCCGTGCCCTACGGCTCCTTGACATAAAGACTCTACATATTAATACCTCTGTGGCGGTGAGAATCTTACAAGCTTGTAAGAATTGCTTCGTCCGCGTGGTATATATGTGTAGGAACCGCATGTCGCGGCTCCGTGAGTACTCATCAACAAGGAGAAAACAATGACCAAGATCACACCGACCGCGCTAGGCCAGCGCGGAGCTGACACCGACGCCACCGGCGTCTACGACTGGGAGAAGCAACGCTACCTGTACAACGTCTGCAAGTGGGGCACCTACAACACCACCCGCTCTGGTACGAGTTCGTATGTTGCAAACATTCTCACAAGCGATGACAGCAACATGGACAACTACACTGATTAGTCCGATATGTTGACCTTTTGGGCCGCCGGAACTCGGCGGCCCAAAAGGTCAATTATCCTCTCCGTCAACCATATGCTACTTTTCCTCACCCGCAAAATCTCCGGTTCCACTGACATGCTCATGGGCGTCTTCGAAGAAATGGGCGTTCCGGCGTTTCGGTTCAACTTCGACCTCTTCGACCACTACAAGTTCTCGTGGACGCCCGGAGGCTTCCGCATTGAAGACCCGCTTGGCCGTGTCTGCGAATCGTCCGCCGTAACCGAAATGGTCTTCTACAAGGGGCTTTTCGCCATCGATGAGCCTTGCGAGATTGACAATGGGCATGAGGAGACGAAGTGGATCAAGTCCTGGCTCGACACCCTCTACCACAGTCTTTGGCGCTGGGCCGCCGACCGCCATCTCATTCGCCTCATCCATCCGTATGCCGTCGCCTGCACGAAGGTGAAGCAGATGGAGGCCGCGCGCGATTTCTTCTTTGTTCCCGACTGGATGCTTCACTTTGGCTTTGAACCGACGCCCCGCCGTGTCATTGCCAAGAACCTCATCGGCCGCACATTCGAGGCCGGATCCGCCATGATGGCGGGAATCGTCGACCGCTCCCTGCTTGACCCTGCCTACCCGTGGTTCACGCAGGAAATCGCCCCCGGCACTCATGACGCGACCGTGCTCTATGTCGATGGCCGCGTCCACTCCTACCGCTTCGCCACCCCTCGTGGAAAACTCACTGACTGGCGCGTCACGCAGGGTACGGACGCCAACCAGTGGGTTCCATGGGATGCGCCGGCCGGATTCGGCGACAAAGTCCGCCAACTCATGGACCGCCTCGGCCTCAAGTTCGGTCGCCTCGACTTCATCGTCGGCGAAGAGACGGAGCCGCAGTTCCTCGAAGTCAACCCGTGCGGGCAGTTCGGCTGGCTCGACGAGGACGGCCCACTCCCCCTCCACCACGAAGTCGCCTCCGCCATTCTCGACCCCGCGACCACCCTTGAGGGCCGATTCCT
>JAEEGI010004535.1_pt1 | contig 32438 bp, 22 predicted proteins | sample 8958751 | NCBI WGS metagenome assembly JAEEGI01 (sample SAMN16246545, study PRJNA631951) | gut metagenome | biome: gut microbiome; feature: rumen; material: KS-attached | host: Bos | place: Iran: Karaj | collected 2018-10
CAATCCGGTAGTCATATGGTGTCAAAAGGAACTTTTGACACCTACCTCATAATATGGATTTATTTGATCTTTTTGATATAGTAAGAACCTTGGTTTTCTATAAGACCACTAATTTGCATCATAGTAAGAGTCTGCAGTATGACACTGACAGGCTCTTTTATATTGCTTTTTTCAAGCTTTTCGGCTATCTCAGAAGCAGATATCGGATAGATGTCCATTGCATCAAGTACTGATTTTTCCAAAGGTGATAGGCTCTGATATCTTACATTGGATTCTGATGACCTGCTAGAACCTGTATGTTCGCAGATTCCGCTTTCCTGTATTGGACCAGTGAAGCAGGAGATGATATCTTCAGGAGTAAGCGCAATACCTGCTCCCTGCCTTATAAGATCGTTACAGCCGTCAGAGAGCCTGTCGGTTATGCGTCCGGGGACTGCAAATATCTCTTTGCCCTGCTCGAGAGCCATATCAACAGTTATCTGGGTTCCGGATTTCTTCCTTGCTTCTATTACCAGGACTATGTCTGAAAGACCTGAGATTATGCGATTTCTCTGAGGGAAAAGGCGCGCCTGAGGCATTGTGCCAGGCATGTATTCAGAGATGATTCCGCCATTTTGACAGAGCATATCATATATATCCTGATTGGTGTCAGGATAGCAGAACTCAGGACTGCATCCAAGAACGCCGTAGGAAGGGCAGCCTGCTTTTAAGGCTGCTTTTTGGCTTATACCATCTACTCCCATAGCCATTCCGCTTATTATCTGAATTCCTGCCTGAGCAAGTTCAAGACCGAACTGTCTGGCAACATATCGGCCATACTCACTGCACATCCTGGCGCCGACTATAGATACAGATGGGAGGTTATCATCAGGAAGTTTTCCTTTTACATAAATGCAGGATGGCGGATCCGGAATAGTTCTAAGTTTATTCGGGAAGCTTTCATCATCATAGGGTATTATACGAATCCCTAAATCTAGCATTTTGTTATATTCTTTTTCTTTGTCCCAGTGAGACTTGGCATATTTAAAGCTTTCGGCTGTCTTGGGCCCAAAGATTTTGTCAGCTTCCTTATCTGATATAGAGAGGATATCAGAGGCGCTTTTGTATTCTTGTAAGAGAGCATGGATTTTTCTTTTACCAAGGCCGTTGATGGCATTTAGCATATAGTGATCCATCAGCTCTTTATCAGTCATTTTAGTTATCATAATTTTAATTATCCCTTTGGTAGTTTTATCTGACATTTATGACATATCATGAGCCTGGTGCCAAAAGTTCATTTAGAACCCTGCATCATGTTTGAATCATATGAAATATTGGGCTGTGCTTTGAGATATCGTCAGCTCCAGTACTTCTGATCTGTCATCTTATAGCATGCAGCTTCTGCAATATGTACGTCCTTTATCTGGTCACTTCCTTCAAGATCTGCGATGGTTCTTGCAAGCTTTATGATCCTGTGATAGGAACGGGCTGAGAGACCGAGCTGCCTGTATAGCTTCTCAAGCATGCGCTGCTCTTTAAAACCGAGTTTGCAGTATCTGGCGATATCTATAGGTGACATATCGGAGTTGAATCTTACTATAGTACCTTTAAAACGCTCTTTTTGTATATCTCTTGCTCTGATGACTCTTTCTCTTATGGTGCTGCTTTTTTCGTTGGCGCTGCTTCCTGTAGACAGATCTGCAAAGTCAATCTTGGGAGCTTCGATACATATGTCTATTCTGTCGAGGATAGGTCCTGATATGTGAGATAAGTAGTGGGCGATATCTTTCTGGCTGCATTTGCATCTGCCCCGGTCAGGATAGTAGCCGCAAGGACAGGGATTCATGGCGCCTACCAGCATGAAGCTTGCAGGATATGTGAAGTTACCACCGGCTCTTGATATATGGACTTCCTGGTCTTCAAGAGGCTGTCTTAGAAGGTCGAGAGTCGTCCTTGAGAATTCTGCAATCTCATCAAGGAAAAGAACTCCTCTGTGCGCCAGAGATATTACGCCCGGCTGTGGGACTCTTCCACCTCCCGCAAGAGCAGAAGACGTGATCGAATGGTGCGGAGACTGAAAAGGGCGCTCTGTGATAAGGGCTTTGCCTGCAGGAAGAAGACCTGCAACTGAATAGATAGTAGATACTTCCAGACTTTCTTCTTTGGATAGCGGTGGCAAAATAGTTGGGAGCCTTTTTGCAATCATACTTTTGCCCGATCCCGGAGGCCCTACCATCAGAATATGGTGAAAACCTGCGGCTGCGACTTCCATAGCTCTTTTTAGTGCTGATTGCCCGTTGATATCAGCAAAGTCGACATCGGATCTATCAGACTCTTTTTGGAAGAGTTCATCAACATTTACAACAGTTGGCGGGATCAGGAGATCCTTCTCACTATCCTTGGAACTTAGATATGTGATGCATTCTGTAAGAGATGATACTCCGATGACCTTGATACCGCTTCCAAGGACAGCACCTTCTTTTTCATTGTCTTTTGGCAGAATGCAGGCCTTGCAGCCATTGTCTATAGCTGTTTTGACAATCGGTAATACGCCTTTGATTCCTTTTACTTCTCCGTCAAGACCCAGCTGACCTATGATAAGCGTATCTTTTAGCTTGCTTTCATCTATCTCACCAAGTGAACATAGGATTCCTATAGCTACCGGAAGATCTACGCTTACGCCTTCTTTTCTGACATCGGCAGGAGAGAAGTTGATAGTGATACGTGACGCAGGTATCTTGATCCCCGAATTTTTGAGCGCTACTTTAACTCGTTCCTGCGCTTCACGAACTTCAGTACTTGGAAGACCGACCATATTGAAAGCCGGAAGTCCGTTTGATACGTCGACTTCGACCTGCATAAGATAGCTGTGAATGCCATTAATGGCTCCAGCTTTAATGGTACTGAACATAACTTTAAAATGACTCCTTTCAAAACTTTCTTCCATAATCTAAAACAGGAATTAAATGGTAACTTTGAATAGGCAAGAGCCACATTACCATCTGTGAAATGACTTTCACAAAAAAGTGCTGATTAGCACGAAAAGAAATATAGCATATTGGGAAAAGCGATGCAAGCATTTTTTGAAAATGTGAAAACTGTGTACTTGCCAAACATACGCCGCGCCTTATGGCTGCAGGAAAGCGGACAGTTAATAAAGTCTTTTCGCATTATTGAACGTGTTATTAATTCAAGGCATGATATCTACAGCTTTATATTCAGGGGTCCAAACTCGCTGCGCTCAGACATGTGGACCCCAAGAAGAATATAAAGCTGCATCTATCACGCTCTTGAATTTAATAACACGTTCAAAATAATGCGAAAAGACTTTATTAACTGTCCGCTTTCCTGCAACCATAATGCGCGGCATATGTTTGGCAAGTGCAGAGTCTGCAGGTTAGTAACTATAGAAACGTTTTTTTGCGCAATTGGTGCGCATTTTTGACTTCGTTTTGTGAACTTTTATCTATCAGATCAGCTTACTTTTGGGCATTAATAAGCCTTGTGATATGCTGTTTCATTACGCTATAGTTATATTATAAGGATTGCGCTGAATTGTTGCGCTTATGTTTTTTGATTAACGACTGAAAAACGGCTAAGGCGGTGATGTATACTCGAAAGTTTTACGGGGGATTTGAGCCTGCCCAAGGGTCAAGTGCCCCATGTAAAACTTTCGAGTATACATCATCGCCGGATTATATCAAGGGGAGGTTTTCATGGGCAGAGATAAACTTACGATTGCTGATATCGCAGATGCGCTGGGAGTATCCAAGACTACCGTATCAAGAGCTATATCAGGTAAGGGACGTATCAGCAAAGAGACAATTGACAGAGTACATGAGTATGTGGAGAAGTACAATTACAAACCATACGGTACAGACAGCAAAACTTTTAAAAGCCAAAAGACACATAATATAGCAGTGACCTGGTCAGGTGATTATGAACTTATCGAGATGCCGTATTTTCAGAATGTTCTTAAAGGCATTATAGAAGTCATGTCTGATGAGGGATATGATGTAATGATATCTCTTATTGTTAATGATCATATAGAGAATCTTAGAAGAATAGTGGATGAAGGCAAAATAGACGGAGTCATCCTTACAAGGACTCTTGTTAATGACATGCCATCCCGCTTTTTAAAAAGTTCAGGTATACCTTTTGTATGCATAGGCTCCAGTGATGATGATGAAGTGACCCAGATAGACAATGATCATTTTGAAGCCTGCAGAGAACTTACAAGTGCACTTATACATCAAGGACATAAGAGAATTGCTCTCATCGGAGGATCCAGCAATCATATCATAACTAAGACAAGGTACGGAGGCTTTGTCAAAGCTTTTCACGATTCAAAAGTTACGCTTGATACCTCGATCATATTCCTTGATGTTAATACAGACAAAAGAATCTCTGACATATTATCATACCTACTTACAGTTGAGATAGACTGTCTTATCTGTATGGATGACACTTATGCTCTTAGGGTTATCGATATATGCAAAAATGAGCACATAAGAATTGCAGAAGACCTGCGCCTTGCATCATTCTATAACTCCACACTTCTAAGCGGCTCAGTGCCTGCGATAACATCTCTTGACTTTAACGACAGAAACCTTGGAGCAGTAGCAGCCAGAACCCTCCTGCAGAAAATTAATTCCGAGGAAGTCCACAATCGCATGCTCAAAACCTACGAAGTAATGCTCCGCGAAAGCACCAGAATGGTAGAGAAGTATTGAGCTTGGCGTCTGCTTGGAAGATGTAGTATCCTTGAAGACTTCAATGGGGCTGGCTGTATATAAATCATTGGCCTGCTTTAATTGTTTTACTGACTTCGCACTTGCCAAACATACGCCATCCGTATCGGCTCTGCCTCAAAGGAAGAAAAATGCTCTGCGAGCGTAAAATATATACCAACAATATATATTATTAGTATATATTTTACGCTCATATCCTTCATACCTTATAGAAATGTTGCCAGATTTAATATATAATTGATGTTGAAACTTTTCACATACAAAACATACACCGCCCCTTGCGGCTGAGACTTTGCAGTCAGTTTATAAAGTGTTATCGTGTCTTTTGAAGGAGTTATTAAATTCAGGAGCATGATAGATGGATATTTATATTCTTCTTGGGGTCCGCATGTTTGAACGAAGTGAGTTTCGGACCCCAGAATATAAATATCCAGATATCGTGCCCTGAATTATAACTCATTCAAGACACGATAACACTTTATAAACTGGCTGCAAAGCCTCAGACGCAAGGGGCGGTGTATGTTTTGTATGGGCACAATCCTACATTAATATTTCTTTTTCAGAACGCTATTTCTTTAAGCGAATTTTCAGTGAGGTCATGTATAGTGTATTTAAGCTTGTATACATGGGCTTATTATTATAAGGCATAAAGGGTTGCGGCGTTACTGGCTGCGATCGCAGAGGGGACGAGTTGAAAGCTATCGGTAAGCTGAATGATCTATTGTCTGCAAATGCACGTCAGAAAACAGCAAAGATCAATTCTAAAAATCATACAAAATCACCATCACAACCTAAATATCTACCTGTAAGACTTAAAGATATGGCTATTTCATTCTTGTTTATAGTACCAAGTCTTATTGGCGTAGTACTTTTCTTTGGAGCACCTTTTGCAGTCGTAGTTTTTTATTCTCTGGTTGATAATCCTACCAAGTGTAACTTTGTAGGAACCTTGAATTTTACCAGAGTTATGGACAACTCCGCTTTCCAGAAGGCTGCGCTTCATACGATAGAGTTTTCTGCTATAGCGGTTCCTTTGGCCGTTGTTTTATCGCTCCTTCTTGCAATTGTACTTGAGAACAAGATACCTGGCAGAAGTGCATTCAGGAGTATGTTCCTATCGCCTATGATGGTTCCTATAGCATCAATCGTACTTATATGGCAAGTTCTGTTCCATTACAATGGTCTTGTGAATCAGGTGATGGGTATATTTGGAGCAGACAAGATTGACTGGCTCAAATCAGACCAGGCGCATATTGTTATCATAGCTCTTTTCCTATGGAAGAATCTTGGATATAACATGATATTGTTTATGGCAGCTCTTTCAAGTGTTCCGGAAGATCAGCTTGAAGTTGCAAGACTTGAGAATGCCAATGCATGGCAGACCTTTTGGTATGTCAAGCTTAGATATCTGTCATCAACTATTGTATTTGTGGCGCTGATGTCGCTTATCAATTCTTTTAAGGTATTCAGAGAGATATACCTTATGACGGGAGATTATCCCTATGACTCGTTGTACATACTTCAGCATTATATGAATAATAAATTCCGAAATCTTGACTATCAGGATCTGTCTGCTGCAGCTATCCTGATGTCGGTGATAATGGTAATACTGGTAGCAGCTTTGTTTACTATAGAAGAGCGTTTTGGCAAGGATGTGGAGAACTCATGATAAGGCACAAGGATCTTACAAGTGAATATAGAGAATGCATCGTAGAGAGAGCTCCCCAGAACAAGTGGATGGACATTGAAGGTGCCAAGCCTCCAAAACCTGTCAAAGAGAAAAAGACCTACACTAAAGATCAGATCAAAAAAGAGCTTGCTCTATACAGGAAGTTCATAAGGGATCATCAGAGAAAAAAGAGGATCGATATCATAAGGATTGCTATAGGAACTATCATATGCGGCTTTTTTGCAGTATTATTCCTTCTTCCTATAGTACTGACAATAACCAATTCCTTCATGGCATCAAGTGAGATCAGTTCTAACTATGGTGCGATATTTGCAACAACGCAGACGGGCGGCAAGGTATTTGTGTCCAAGACGGTCAATCTTAAGTTTATTCCGGATATTATAACTTTGTCCCAGTATTATGTGGCCCTGTTCAAGAGCCCGGCCTATCTGTTTAAGTTCTGGAATTCGGTTATATATGTTGTACCTATTGTTGTGTTCCAGCTTGCAGTATCATCGCTGGCTTCATATGGATTTGCCAGATATACCGGCAAGGTCAAAGGCGTTATCTTCTTTTTCTACGTTATCATTATGATGATGCCGTATCAGGTAACGCTGGTTCCTAACTACCTTGTATCTGACTATCTGGGTATTCTGGATACAAGATGGTCGATATGGCTTCCGGGCATATTCTCGCCTTTTGCAGTATATATGCTGACCAAGTTCATGCGAAGGATACCTGTATCTGTCTTGGAAGCAGCCAGGATAGACGGCGCCAATGAATGGAGCATCTTTACAGATGTAGCTATGCCACTTTGCAAGGGAGGAATAGTATCTATAGCTATTCTAATATTTATTGACTATTGGAATATGGTTGAGCAGCCTATTATTTTGCTTTCAGATGATTATCTGCACCCGCTTTCAGTGTTCTTGTCCAAGATCAATTCGGGCGAGATATCACTTGCTTTTGCGATAGCGGTTATATATATGGTTTTGCCGATGCTGGTATTTTTGTACGGCGAAGAGTACCTGATAGAGGGTATCACTTATCAGGGCGGTGTAAAGGGCTGATAAAAGAACCTATTATAAAAGAACTTACTATAAAAGAATTTTATTTAGCTTTTGAGAATAAGGCATTATTTATAAACGGGAGGATGTATGAGCAAGGACAAGGAATTTGACAAAAATCGATCTGCCGTTATCGGCAATGAATCGGATAATGAAGAGACAACAGGAATAATATCAGACGGGTCAAAAACAGATAATGACGATAGTATTAGTGAACAAGAAAAATACGAAAGAGATATAGACAATGAGCAGGATACTACATCAGAAGATGAGTATTCTGATAACGGATCAGATGAAAGATCGGATGAAGAATCAGATGAAGAATTTGAAGACGGATCAGATAAAGAATCTGAAGAAGATTCTGATGTAGAATCCGAAGAGGATCGCCCTAAAAAGAAATCTCATAATAATAGTAAAAATAAGAAAACTAATACTAATAGTAAAAAGAAAACTAACAAAAGCACTTCAAAGAAATCCAAAACTGTAGATGATGACTATGATTACAGTGACGATTATGATGAAGAAGACGATGAAGATGCTGATGATCTTGAGAAAGCCTTTGAAGAAGAAACAAGGCGAATGAATGCTAAGAAGCTAAAAAGGGATGCAAGGATTCCAAAGGGTATGACACCTCAGGAATACAAGGCCCAGAAGAGGAAGGATGCTATTAAAAATATAGCAATTGCTTTCCTTGCAATCCTTCTTGTGCTTACTCTTTTTTCCAATACTATTATGAATGTCACGCTTCCTCAGGTGGCTACATCTTATGTTGCCAGCAGCGAGATAGCACCATCTATCAGAGGTACGGGAACTCTTACTGCAGGTAGTACTTATGACGTTGTGATCACACAGACTCGTAAGATCGCTACTGTAGAAGTTAAGGTAGGTCAGACCGTAGAGAAAGATCAGGTCCTTTTTACTCTGGAAGATGCAGAGTCAGAGGAGCTTGAAGCTGCAAAGACAGCAGCAGAGGATGCTAAGGATGCATATGATCTGGCACTCTTTTCAGCAGACATCCCCGCTGATGACATACTGGCTATTAAGAATGGATCTGCACTTTCTTTTGACTCATTTTTAAAAGAACTTGCTGAGGCCAATGAGAACTACTCAGCAGCACTTCAGACAGATACAGATGTTCAGGCTCAAATTGATGAGTATGAATATTATAAGAAAATAGCATCCCTGTATGTAACTGCAGATGAAGACAGGGACAAGGCTACATCAGGAACCACTACAATGTCTGATGCGGACATTGTATATCAGCAAAAGCTCCTTGAAGAGCAGATCACCAATCTTACTGCAGAGATTGAGAAGTATGATGAGATAATCAATAAGTTTGAAGCTTCATATGGTACAGACGCTCAAGTTTATGAAGACAGCTCTGAGGATTTTATCACTGAGTACAACTCATATCGCGAGGCGATAGATAATAAATACGTAGCTGAGAGTAAAAAAGGCGTAGCTGAAAGGGAAAAGGCTAAACTTGCTGATTTTGGCAATCTTGAGACAAGAAATGCTTCCTATTATGACGGACTTATAGAGTCAGCAAAGGAGAACAAGAACCAGACAGCTGCAGCTCTCACTAAAGCAGAAACAGCAAGAAAAGAAGTTCTTGCCAAGATAACAGCTGAGATAGCACTTGTTCAGAAGAGAACTGATTATGAACAGGCTAAGGCCAAGGTTGATAAGCTTGAAGAGACAGCTATAGGAGCTACAGTTAATGCCCCTGTTGCAGGTACTATCACTAATGTAGCTTATAAGGCAGGCGAGAATACTAAAGCCAACGAGACTATGGCTACCATACAGCTTGAAGGCCAGGTTCTGACTATGAGTTTTTCTGTTACAACTGACCAGGCCAAGAAAGTCAAAGTAGGGCAGGCTGCGTCAGCTCAGAATGCATGGGCGTATTCAGACCTTTCTGCAGTACTTACATCTATAACCAATGACTCAAGTGACCCTAATGGTCATAAAGTTCTTAATTTTGAAGTGTCCGGAACAGATCTTTCTGCAGGACAGAGTCTTAGCCTTGTACTTGGAGAGAACGCTGTAACCTATGACCTTGTAGTACCTAACAGTGCCATAAGAGAAGATAATAATGGTAAGTTCGTCCTGATACTTGATTCCAGAAGCACACCTTTTGGTAACCGTTATATTGCAAGAAGGGCTGATGTGACAGTTGTAGCATCAGATGATGCCAACTCTGCCATTACAGGTAATATCGATCCGTATTCATATGTTATTACAACATCAACAGCGCCTATTTCTTCAGGAGATCAGGTAAGACTTCAGGATACTAATTCATAAGACGGGTTTATTATGATCAAAAAACTATTACGAAAAGTCAAAAGAGCACTAAGCCCGTATGGAAAGCGTCTCATAGCTCTTGTCTTAATACTGGTTGCAGCCTTGCTCCTTGGAGCATATAAAGATTATGCTGTTTCATCTCTGCCTGACCAGAACGGATGGAGGAACTGGATTGATGACGGAAGCTATGGACAGATAAGTATTTACTTCAACCATTCGCTTAGTGTGACACCTGATTCTATCAGGGAATACAATTATAAGATCCTTAAAGCTTTGCAGGAAGCTGCCCTCAAAGAGGAAGGCGACGAGCTTGTATATTGTTACAGTGCGCCGGGGCGAGTGACCATATCACGTGAAAGTAAGAGCGTTGACGTAAAAGCAGTTGGAGTGGGCGGCAAGTTCTTCTATATACATCCTACAACTCTTATAAAGGGCTCTTACTTTGATCCCGAAGCCGATATGAAGGATCAGATAGTTATTGATGAAGATACTGCCTGGAACCTTTTTGGATCAAGTGATATCATCGGACAGGTTGTGGATATAGGCGGTATCCCACACTATATATGCGGCGTTGTCAGAAGACAAAGTGGAAAGATCGCCAAAGCGGCAGGACTTGATAAGCCTATAGTATATGTATCATTTCAGACACTTGTGATATATGGAACTGTGGATTCAAGTAGCTTTGATGGTGGTCAGATTCAGAGCATAGATCCAAACGAAGAAGGCATGTATACGTATTCAGGATCAGAAGAAGGCTCTGGCGGATCGACATCATCAGGTTCTAAATCTTCCGGTGATACAGGAGGTAGTACACCTGATACTTCTTCCGGAGCATCCGGCAGTGCTACAGCTTCAGGTGGATCTGGTCAGTCCGCAGGCACCGGATCAGGAAGTTCAAATGGTACAACTACTTCATCAGATAATAACGACGCAGGTGGTACATCTTCGGCAAGCTCATCTGGCGAAGCAGGCAGTGAAACAGGAACAGATACATCTCCTGCGTCTGCCACAGAAACAGGACCAGCTACAGCGCAAGGATCTTCTTATTCCGGAGGAAATTATTCAGGATCGTCAGGGTCAGTACCTGATGTTATACAGCCTCTTTCCTATGGTGAGAGAGCAGAAGCTGACAGTATCAGTATAATATCTACTAATCTAAGCGGTGTAGCAGGTATAGCATGCTATGAACTGATAATGCCTGACTCAGTTGATAACTATGCAACAAACCTTGTCAAAGATAAACTTGGATTTAAAGATAATGATGACATTATTGTAATGGATTCCAGAATGAGATTTTCATTGGGATCTTTGATCAGTATCTTTAAAGCCTTCCCGGCAAGATCGATGCAGCTGACAGAATTCTCATATCCATATTGGGAGAATATTGCAAGAGGCTGGGAAGATATTCTGGCTATGGTAGTAATGGCTGAGCTTATACTATATGTTATAGCTTTCCTACTATTAGTATGGATAGTGGTAAGCTGGTACAACAACAGAACCTGGAAGACCAGGGATATTGTTAAGAAAGTTAATGACACAATATATGATTTTCAGTCACACAAGAAAAGGAGAAAAGGCAATGGTAAAATCAAGAAAACTAGTTAGCCTGGCTTTATGCCTTACACTGACAGCAACTGTATTTACCGGATGCGGCAAAAAGGGAGCCCAGAAGGGATCAACTGACAACGTTGCAGATTATGACCATATCTACAGAGAAGATAAGTTTACACTTTCTGAAGAAGCAGATGTGAGTGAATTAAATAGAATCGGTGCCTATAAAGATCGAGTTTATGTATATGGTCAGTCATATGGCGGTGATGATGGGAATGGAGAATTTAAGTTTTTAAGCTTTAAGGAAGATGGAACTGACGTGAAGCAGTTCTCTGTTTCTGCCAAGGCTTCAAGCGAGAATGAAACCATCTATTTCAATCAGGCAATCTGTGATGGCGATGGCAATTTCTATATGGTCAAAAATGTGTACAACTACGGGGAAGATGAAGATAATTACGATGACTATTATCTGGAAAAATATTCTCCGGAAGGAGAACAGCTGTGGCAGAGCCAAATTACTGATACAGATATAACAGGAGATGGCATCTATATAATTGAAGGCAGGGGCGTTCTTACATATGGAGGAAGTAAGATTGGCCTGTATTCCGAGGAAGATGGCAAACTCATAAAGGATTACGATACAGGCGTTGAATACCTGCAGCAGCTTGTTCCAAAGGACAACAATGTACTTATATATACTTGGGATGATGACGGATACAAACTTCAGGAATTCAGCCTGGATGATGGTAAGGTCGGCAAAGATATTGAATTCCCCGGAAGTTTTAGTAATTATTCTTACTGTCTTCAGGGTACTCATTCGGACCTTCTTCTTCTTGCAAGAGGCGGAATTTATACCTACAACTATGGAGATAGCGATGTAACATATTGCTGCTCTTATATTGATTCAGATATAAACTCTGACATGGTAGAAGGTGCTGTTCAGCTTTCAGATACAGAGTTTCTCATTCTTCTTATGGATGAGGAAGATTATACATACAAGCTTACTAAAGTTGTGAAAGTGCCTGCCGAAGAAGCCAAGTCTCAGGAGATAATCACTCTTGCATGTTACTGGATGGATTCGACAGTAAGAAATGCTATTGTGGATTTTAACAAGTCCAATCCTAAATATCGTATATCTGTCACTGACTATTCTCTATATGACACGGATAATGACTATGGTGCAGGTGTTACCAAACTTAATACAGATATAGTTGCCGGTAATGTTCCGGATATCGTGCTTGCGTCCACGGAACTTCCTATGGAGGCTTATGCAGCCAAGGATATATTTATGGATCTGGATCCGCTGATTGAGGCAGACAGCGAATTCGCCCCGGATGATTATCTTCAGAATGTTTTTGATTCTTTTAGAAGAGATGGCAAACTCTATTCACTTGTGCCTGCGTTCTCAGTTTATACTATAGCAGTTGCGACATCTGCTGTAGGAGGCAAGACATCATGGACTATGAAAGAGATGAAGCAGATCGCTGATTCTAAAGGCATAGAATACAAGGATATGTTCGGCCTTGGTTATACCAGAAATAATATCATGAGTATGGCTGTATATCTTAATGCTTCGTCATATATCAATTGGGACAAGCACGAGTGTTACTTTGATTCGGATGAGTTCAAAGAATTCCTTGCATTTATGAAGGAGTTCCCTGAAGATTATGACTACTCCAACTATGAAGATACTTCGGACTATTGGAGAAAAGGAAAAGCCCTTGCAGAACTTGAGTATTTGGGAGATTTCGATTCCTATAAGGATGTTCTTAGAGGAACATTTGGTGAAGATGTTACTATGATCGGCTTCCCTACAAATGACTCAGTAGAGGGATCATCAGGAAGTGCCATCATCCCTACCAATGAGATATGTATAAGCGCTTCTACTGATAAGAAGGAAGGCTGCTGGGAATTCCTTAAGAGTTTCTTTAATGATGAGTATCAGCAGAAATATGTCGACTATGGATATTTCCCTGTAAAGAGAAGCACATTTGAAAAAATGGCAGACGATGCTATGAAACCTGAAACATGGATTAATGAAGAAGGAGTAGAAGAGACATATACTCCTACTATGTATGTGGGTGGAACAGAAGTAGAACTTACTCCTTTGACTCAGGCAGAAAGAGATTATATTGTAGGCTTCATAGAGGGAGTAACTGAACATGTTGTATATGATGAAGAGATATTCAATATCATCTCCGAAGAAGCTGCTGCATATTTTAATGGCCAAAAGTCAGTAGATGATGTTGCCGGAATCATTTAGAGCAGGATCAACATCTACGTTAATGAGAATAGCTGATAATTATTAGAACCCAAAACTTCCTGTACCTGATTTTGTCAAAAGAGGGTACAGGAAGTTTTATTTTTGATAATAATAATGAAAATAATATTAATTTATTGTATAATATTTTTGAGTTGTTTTTAAACAATTTATTGAGTCACAGACTCGTATTAAGGAAGGAGACATTATTATGAGAAAGATGCACAAGATTCTTTCTGTTGCAATGGCAACTGCAATGACTATGTCACTTGTAGCTTGCGGCGGTTCAGCTGACAATGATGCTGATGTAACAGATAAGGAAGAGACAACAGAAGAAACAGGTTCTGAGGAGACAGGTTCTGAGGAGACAGGTTCTGAAGAAACTGGTTCTGAAGAGACTGGTTCTTCTGAAGAAGTTACAGATATGAAAGTTGCTATGGTTACTGACTACGGTGATATCACTGATATGTCATTCAACCAGACAACATACGAAGCTTGCAAAGCTTACTGTGACGAGAACGGAGTAGAGTTCTCATACTTCAAACCTGCTGATAACTCAACAGATGACCGTGTTTCATCTATCGAGCAGGCTATCGACGAGGGATATAACGTTATCGTTATGCCTGGTTATGCATTCGCAGAAGCAGTTGTAGAGACAGCAGAAGACAACCCTGATGTTAAGTTCGTAGCACTTGACGTATCACAGTATGACTTCGATACAGCTAATGGCGGCGAAGAGTATTCTCAGCCTAACGTATTCTCAGCTATCTATCAGGAAGAGCTTCCTGGATACATGGCTGGTTATGCAGCAGTAAAGCTTGGTTATACTAACCTTGGATTCCTTGGTGGTATGGCTGTTCCAGCAGTTATCCGTTATGGTCTTGGTTTCGTACAGGGCGCTGACGCAGCTGCAGCTGAGCTTGGCGTTGAAGTAACAGTTAACTACGCTTACGGCGGACAGTTCTACGGCGATTCTGATATCACAGCAGTTATGGATACATGGTATCAGGGTGGAACAGAAGTTGTATTTGCATGCGGCGGCGGTATCTACACATCTGCAGCAGAAGCAGCTCAGAAGGTTGGCGGCAAGGTTATCGGTGTTGACGTTGACCAGCAGGGTACTATCGATGGTTCTTATGGCGAAGGCATGACAGTTACATCAGCTTGTAAGGGTCTTACAGCTACAGTTAACACACTTCTTTCAGCTATCCAGAATGGTGAGTGGGACAACTATGCAGGACAGATCCAGAACCTTGGACTTGTTTCAGCTGATGATCTTTCACTCAACTATGTAAGTCTTGCTGATTCTACACTCTACAACGATGACTTCACAGAAGATGATTATAAGGCACTCGTTGCAGCTATGTTCAATGGCGAAGTTACAGTTAATAACGATTCTTCCAATGCTGATCCTTCATCCCTTGGATGCAAGAATGTTAAGATTGGAACATATCAGGAAAGCATTAAGTAATTTGCTTTATTAAGGTAAAAACAAAATAGACTGCGGAAATACTTGAATTTTCCGCAGTCTTTTTATAAAATGGCTTTTGATATTTTTACTATAAAAAATTTAACTTCTCTATTGATTCTTTAATGAATTGGAATTATGATTCTAAGGATTAAAAAGTATCCTGATCAGAGCTCGATAATCGATGGAATTTACAATCAGTGATTCTGGTTGCTATTTTTCATGGTTTACCGAGCTGTGGTCATGATATAGACCAGGTCGCTAATGGGAAGCGATTATTTTATATAAGGAGAATTCAGCATGCAGGATAATTACACTATTGAGATGCTGAACATCACGAAAAGATTCCCCGGAATAGTTGCAAATGACAACATATCTTTGCAGCTTAAAAAGGGCGAGATCCATGCACTTCTTGGAGAAAACGGTGCTGGTAAGAGTACTCTTATGAGTGTTCTTTTCGGATTGTATCAGCCTGAAGAAGGTATCATCAAAAAGGATGGTAAGGAAGTTAAGATCAACAATCCTAATGATGCCAATGATCTCGGGATAGGAATGGTACATCAGCACTTCAAACTTGTTCAGTGTTTCACTGTACTGGATAATATTATTCTGGGCGTTGAAACTACCAAATACGGCTTTTTACAGAAAAAGGAAGCCAGAAAGCGTGTTATGGAGCTTTCTGAGAAGTACGGTCTTAAGGTAGATCCTGATGCGCTTATTCAGGATATTACTGTTGGTATGCAGCAAAGGACTGAGATCCTTAAGATGCTGTATAGAGATAATGATATTCTTATCTTCGACGAGCCAACAGCCGTTCTCACACCTTCTGAGATCGATGAACTTATGCAGATAATGAAGAATCTTGCCAAAGAAGGCAAATCAATTCTTTTCATATCTCATAAGCTCAATGAGATCATGTCTGTTGCTGACAGATGTTCAGTTCTTAGACGTGGTAAGTATATAGGAACAGTAGATATCAAGAATACTACAAAAGAAGAGCTCAGTAAGATGATGGTAGGTCGTGATGTACAGCTTGTAGTATCCAAAGAGGATGCTAAGCCTACAGATGTTGTTCTTGATGTTGAGAATCTTGTGGTTCCGTCAAACCATCATCACAAGAATGCTGTTAACAATGTATCATTCAAGGTCAGAAAAGGTGAGATCGTATGTATAGCAGGTATTGACGGCAATGGTCAGTCTGAGCTCGTATACGGTATCACAGGTATCACCAAGTCTACAGGTGGCACTATAACTCTTGATGGCAAGGATATATCCAAGATGAGTATCCGTGAGAGGAATACATCAGGACTTTCACATATCCCTGAAGATCGTCAGAGACATGGACTTGTCCTTGACTATTCACTTGCTTATAACATGGTGCTTCAGAGATACTTCGAGCCGGAGTTCAGAACAAAGCTTGGATTCCTTAAGAAAAAGAATATCAAGAACTATGCTTCAAGACTCATAGATCAGTTCGATGTTCGTTCAGGTCAGGGCACAGCTACTATTACCAGAAGTATGTCAGGTGGTAACCAGCAGAAGGCTATTATCGCCCGTGAGATGGACAGAGACCATGATCTTCTTATAGCAGTTCAGCCTACTCGTGGTCTTGATGTAGGTGCTATCGAATATATTCACAGTCAGCTCATTAAAGAACGTGACGCAGGTAAGGCTATTCTTCTTGTTTCTCTTGAACTTGAAGAAGTACTTAGTGTGTCAGACAGAATCCTTGTAATGTATGAGGGTGAGATCGTTGGTGAGCTTGATCCCAAGACTACTACAAGAGAAGAGATAGGTATGTATATGTCAGGAGCCAGGAGAGAGGAGGTCAAGGCATGAAGACTAAAAAGAATATCTTAAAATCAAATGCTTTTCAGACGATCCTTTCATCGCTTCTGTGCATTTTGTTTGGTGTTATCATATGTTATATAGTGCTTCTGTGTATTAATCCTGCAGGTGCTAATGAAGCTATGACAACTATCCTTCAGAATTTCCTGTCAGCTTCAAAGGCTAACCTTAGGCTTAAGAACTTCGGAAGTACACTTGTTAAGACAGCGCCTCTTGTTATGTGCGGTCTTTCTATTCAGTTCTGTTACAAGACCGGTCTTTTCAATATCGGAGCAGCAGGACAGTATGCTGTAGGCGCAGGTATCAGCCTTTATGCAGCTCTTGCATGGAACCTTCCATGGTTTGTATGCCTTCTTCTGGCTACAGCAGTAGGTGCATTGTGGGGAGCTATTGTAGGATTCCTTAAGGCTTACAGAAATGTTAACGAAGTTATCTCCGGTATCATGCTTAACTGGATAGGCCTTTACCTTGTTAACATGCTTACAGGCAATGTCAAAGAGTCAACAAGCCCATATACTATCCCGATCAAGTCTGTTAGTAAGCAGTCACTTCTTCCAAGCCTTGGTCTTGAGAACCTCTTTGGTGGTAATAAGTATGTAGGAATCGCTATTCCTCTTGCTATAATCATCGCTATCGTGATCTACATCATCCAGCAGAATACAACTCTTGGATATGTACTTATCGCTACAGGTTACAACAAGGAAGCTGCCAAATATGCAGGTATGAAGGGAAGCAAGAATATCATCATAACTCTTATCATTGGCGGAGCTCTTGCCGGTATGGGCGCAGGTATGTACTACCTGACAGGTATGGAGCAGTGGACTACTACAAGTTCAAGCGTTCCGGACATGGGCTTTAATGGTATCGCAGCCACATTCCTTGGCGGTCTTAACCCTATAGGAACTGTATTTGCAGCATATTTCATCGAGCATATCACACTTGGAGGATCTAAGATCAATCTTAACGTATATCCTTCTCAGATTGCTGATCTTATGTCAGCTATCATCATCTACCTTTGCGGATTTACTCTTTTCTTTAAGTATTGCATCAATACTTATCTTCGTAACAAGGAAGAGAGAGCTGCCAAGGCTACTGTAGAAGTTACAAAAGATGATAAAGCTAAGGAAGGAGGCGAAGGTAAATGATACCTCTGATTCAATACACACTTCTGTTCACATCAGTTCTTACACTTGTAGCACTTGGAGGCTGTTATGCAGAACACTCCGGTGTTATCAACCTTGGACTTGAAGGAATAATGGTTATGGGAGCCTTCGGCGGCGCCCTTGCTCTTAAGAGCTTCAATGCTTCATATGCAAGCGGCAGCGTTCCTGCTATAGTCGTAGTACTTGCAGCAGTTATCTGCTCAATGCTTTCAGGTATGATCTACTCCTGTCTTCTTGGTATAGCCTGCATCAACTTTAAAGCTGACCAGACACTTGTAGGTACCGCTCTTAACATGCTGGCTACAGCTGTAGCAACTATCATTGCCAAGACTATGAATACAATCGCTGATCCTGATAACGTATCAGCTACAATCTCTTATGTTAATGCCAAGAAAGCACTCCTTGTTTATTTTGGCAAGTTTGAGTTCAACTGGTTCATGGCTATTGCTGTTATCGCTCTTATTGTTGCTTATGTACTTTTATATAAGACAAGATTTGGTCTTCGTCTTATGGCCTGCGGTGAGCATCCTCAGGCTGCTGACAGTGTAGGTATCAGCGTTAACCGTATGAGATGGTCAGGTGTACTTATATCAGGTATGTTCGGCGGACTTGGTGGTATCGTATATATCACAGCCGGTGTTAGTGAATGGAAGTTTGAGTACGGCGTTGCCGGATTTGGCTTCTTATCACTTGCAGTCATGATCTTTGGCCAGTGGAAACCTCACATGATCGCACTTTCAGCTATACTGTTTGGTTTCTTCAGAGCACTTTCAAACGTTTATACAGGTTTTGCGTTCTTCAAACAGCTTAACCTGCCAAGTACTTTCTACAACATGTTGCCATACATCATCTCTCTTATAGTTCTTGCATTTACATCCATGAACTCGAGAGCACCTAAAGCTGAGGGTATTCCATACGATAAGAGTGCCCGCTAAAGACTGGACATTATATGACATTTGAGAATTATTTAAATAATAAAATAATGCTCGCAGACGGAGCGTTCGGAACATACTTTGCATCAAAGTACGGGACGGGCGCTCTTCCCGAATGCGCTAATATTACTGACCCAAGCAAAGTAATCGATATACATAGCGATTACATCAAAGCTGGGGCCAATCTTATAAGGACCAATACTTTTGCCTGTAATACTTTAAATCTCGGGCCTGATATGAAGAAGCTGGGCGATCATATATCAGCCGGATGCAGACTTGCATTTATGGCTTCTTCTCTGTACTCTGATACTTCTGATATACAAGATTCAAATACAGGAATTTCATATACCGACAAATCTGGATCAGATGAAAACTCTGATGCACGCATTAATGATACAAATGCTGCTAATCAGGGTAAAAGACAGATCTTTGTAGCAGGAGATGTTGGACCGATTCCATTTATTCCAGATCAGGACGATGAGAAGATTTCTGAAGAGTATTTTTTCATGGTCCAGACTATGTATAACAGCGGAATTAAGATATTCCTTTTCGAAACTTTTGCTGGAATTGATAATATTCTAAAATCTCTTAACTGGCTCAAAGAAAAAAAGGAAAACGAGCCTGATCTTTTTGTATGGGTTCAACTGTGTTCAAATCAGCATGGATATACTAACGAAGGAATCCACGTTAGAAATATAATAAAAGAATTATCTGCAAAAAAGCTCGTTGATGCGGCAGGACTCAACTGCGGTATTGGACCTGCTTCCATGAGGAATATCCTTGATGAGATAGACTTCACAGGTATAAAGTATGTATCAGCATTCCCTAATGCAAGCTTCCCGCAGGGTATGCTTTCAAGACCTATCTTCTCGGGCAATGAGAAGTATTTTGCTTCCAAGATGGAAGAGATACTGTCTCTTGGAGCTGATATTGTGGGCGGCTGCTGTGGTACAAGCCCTGAGTATACATCCAAAATCGCAGAGCTGGATCTTAGTACTAAAAAGAGTCACGCCTTCAAAGGTGAAGCTGATCTTAGCATCAAGGTAAGAGAGAAAGACTCGTCATTCTGGGAAGGCAAGACTTCTAAGAAGCTCATAGCAGTAGAGCTTGCACCGCCATTTGGGGCAGATGACAAAAAGCTCATGGACAGTGCCAATGCTCTTACTAAGTATAATGTTGATGCCATAACGCTGCCTGACTCTCCATCAGGAAGAACAAGAGCAGATTCTATACTTGCAGGACTTAAAGTAAACAGTGAGACAGGAATAGCAGCGATTCCTCATATCTGCTGTAGAGACAGGAATGTGATAAGTCTTCGAAGCGGCCTCTTGGGCGCCTATATGAATGGTATAAGAAATATACTGGCGATAACAGGAGATCCTGTTCCTACTCTTATGAGACAGGAAGCAAGAAGTGTATTTAACTTTGACTCTGTCGGTCTTATGAAAGTAATTGCAGAGCTTAATAGGGAAGAGTTCTACCGTGATCCTATAACTTATGGCGGCGCCCTTTCTTATAACAGACCTAACACACATGTTGAGCTGTCACGTATGATCAAGAAGATAGAAGCAGGTGCTTCCTTCTTCCTCACACAGCCTGTATTTTCTGATGAGGATATAGAGAAGCTTTCATTCTTTAAAGACAAGATGAAAGAGGTTAATTCTGACGTTAAGCTTTTCTGCGGCCTTATGCCTCTTGTAAGCTACAAGAATGCACTCTTTATCCAGAACGAAATGTCCGGTATCAATGTTCCTGATGAAGTGATTGCCAGATATAAGCCTGACATGAGCCGCGAAGAAGGCGAAATGGTAGGTGTATCTGTAGTTAGAGATGTTATCGCTAAGACAAAAGACTTCAGCGACGGATACTATTTCTCTATACCTTTTAATAGGGTTTACTTATTAGATAAAATTCTTGATTAAAATATAATAATGGCATGTGTCAATTCTTCGCAGTTATACTGCTCTTGATAAAAAGAGCAAATCCTATGAAAGAATGTGATGCATGCCATTTTGTTTTTTGCATGTGTATTAGGGATCATGCAGTCATTTGATTATGTGTAATCAAATTCCTGTATATATAAAAGCCTCTTGATTATAGCTTTAGTAATGATATACTCTTTGATTATGAAGTCTGATTCTGTGCAATCGCGCTCTTTCTATACTGCATAGGGCTCTGCCCTGTAATCTTTGAAAACCTTGTTGAAAAGTTGGATTCATCATTGAATCCGACTTTAACTGCTATCTGGCTTACGGGTAGGTCTGTTAGATCCAGAAGCTCTCTTGCCTGCGTAATGCGGTAGTTGGTCAGGAAGTTATAGGGAGTTGTACCCATATACTGTCTGAATAGCTGCAGGAAGTAGGACTTACTCATGTGAGCCTTTTTTAATAGATCCTGCATACTTATCTCTTCCTGATAGTGGAGTCTTATATATTCTGCGATAGCTTCCATTGTTTTCTTATGGTCATTGCCATGTTCAGCATTCTCTGAAAGAAGACTCCTGACCATTCTGTTAAGTATTCTATGAACATACATACCGCTTGAAAGAGCAGATTCTGTAGTTTCTTCAGGGAGCTTTCCCAGCATACTTTCAAATATATCTCTTGTAGACCTTGGAATGTGAACGCTGCGAAGCTTTCCGTCTGGAATGAGATACGGCTCCATAGCCTTAACACCTGCGCCGTCGGCATGGATCCAGTAGTGGTGCCACTTGCCGGCTTCTTTATAGGTGCCGTAGCTTTGAGGCGTTCTGCAGTTTAGAAGAAGGGCTTCACCTTTTTTAAGAAGGATAGTATCCCCTCCCTGGCTTATCTGACCGCAACCTTCGATGGTATAGAAGATGAGATAACTTTCTTTGTTACCTCTTGAAGTAGAGAATTTCTCCCTGCCATAGAATAGACCTGCTTCGGTTACGACATAAGGCTGTGACAGAGCTGCCTGGCTGGGCGTTGTTCTTTGCCATATGCTTCCGTCTTCGACATCCATTGTATAAGTTAACATGAGAGTTCTCCTGTATGGTATGACTTACTAATTCAAGCTTCCCACTTGGGCGGTGCAGTATCACCAAAGGCTTTGCTGGGGCAGGCAGTATATAGATCATTGCCATGCTGTTAATCGTTTTATAATTCATGGCATGATATCTGGAGATTCCCATTCTGGGGTCCAAACTCGCTTCGCTCAGACAGGTGGACCCCAGGCAGAATGGAAATCTCCATCTATCAAGCTCATGAATTTAATAAAACGATTAAAAAGCATGGCAATAATCTATATACTGCCTGCCCCAGCAAAGCCTTTGGTGATACTGCACCGTCCAAGTGGGAAGTTTGAGCTGATAACAATCTGCGACTTGGATTTTAGCATCAAGCCCATTTTATCATATTTTGAATCCGTCTGTTTTGCGTTATACTTAGAAGTGGAAAAGGAGTAAGACAGATGGCTAAAGCTAAATATGAAAATATCTTTAAAGATCTAAAAGAGAAAATAGAATCGGAAGAATACGAATATCAGTCGATATTACCTTCTGAAAATATACTTGTAGGAACATATGAATGTTCTAGAAATACTGTACGAAGGGCTTTGGCGGGACTGTCTGAAATAGGATATGTTCAGGCGATCAACGGAGTAGGAGTAAGAGTTATATATCAGCCACTTGATAAGGCCAGTTTTGTAATAGGCGGCATTGAGACGTTCAAAGAGACTTCACGAAGAAATAAACTAAACAGCGTTACCAAAGTAGTGATGTTCACAGAGATAGTTGCCGATAAGAGAATTGCAAGAAAGACAGGTTTTGCAGAAGGAAGCAGTCTATATTATATCCAAAGGTTAAGGCTCCTTGATGGTAAGCCTTGTATTCTCGATATCAATATGTTCGACAAGTCCCTTGTCCCTGGAATTACTAAGGAGATAGCAGGCAGGTCCATATACGACTATATCGAGAACGATCTTAAGATGGAGATAGGTGTGAGCAAACGTAAGATGACTGTTGAGAAAGCCACGCAGATGGATGAGATGCATCTAAGTCTTGGTGATTATAATTGTCTTGCCGTCATAACCAGCCAGACCTTTAATGGCATGGGGATAATGTTTGAATATACACAGTCCCGTCACCTTCCGGAATATTTCTGCTTTATGGATACGGCTGTACGTCAAAAGAATTAAATAAAAAAATTAGAAAAGTATCTGGTGTAATGCTGGATACTTTTTTGTTTATTAATAATCATAAAAAAGTGTTGACCTGTTTAAACAGGTGTGGTATATATTAATTATAACCTGTTTAAACAGGTACGCATAAAATGATCACAGCCTTTTAAAACAGGCAATAACAAGGTATTTATGAGAGTATAGCAAAGAAGGAGAATGTCATGGGAAAGTTTACGGAGCAAAGTGAGCAATTGCTCAAACTCGTGGGCGGTAAAGAAAATATTGCCGCAGTATCACATTGTGTCACAAGGATGAGATTTGTATTAAATGATCCATCCAAAGCTGATGTACCGGCTATCGAGAAGATCAAGGGTGTAAAGGGAACCTTTACACAGGCCGGACAGTTTCAGGTAATCATAGGACAGGAAGTACAGGACTTCTATAACGACTTCACAGCAGTATCCGGTCTTGAAGGAGTTTCTAAAGACCAGGTCAAGAAAGCTGCCAAGCAGAATCAGAACCAGTTGCAGAAGATCATGTCAGCTATAGCTGAGATCTTCGCACCGATTATTCCGGCTCTTGTAGTTGGTGGTCTTATCCTTGGCTTTAGAAATGTAATCGGTGAGATTGATTTTGGAAATGGTACGATTGTATCAAATTCACCATTCTGGGCTGGTGTACATAGCTTCCTCTGGCTTATTGGTGAAGCTATCTTCCATATGCTTCCTGTTGGAATCTGCTGGTCCATCACCAAGAAGATGGGAACTACACAGATCCTTGGTATAGTTCTTGGCTGTACACTTGTTTCAGGACAGCTCCTTAATGCATACGGAGTTGCAGGCGCAGCGGCAGATGCTATCCCGAAGTGGGATTTTGGTTTTGTTAAGGTCAATATGATCGGATATCAGGCACAGGTTATCCCGGCAATTCTTGCAGGATTCTGCCTTGTATTCTTAGAGAGATTCTTTAATAAGATCTGTCCTAAGGTTATCTCGATGATAGTTGTGCCATTTTGCTCACTTGTACTTGCTGTTATGGCATCTCACTTCATCCTCGGACCTATCGGCTGGAAGATCGGTTCATGGATCTCAGCAGGTGTTCATGCAGGACTTACAAGCAGCGTGAACTGGCTCTTTGCAGGTGTCTTTGGTATGTTCTATGCACCGCTTGTTATCACAGGTCTACACCATATGACCAATGCGATAGATACACAGCTTGTTGCAGACTTTGGCGGAACAATACTCTGGCCTATGATAGCTCTTTCTAATATCGCACAGGGCTCAGCTGTTCTTGGAATGATCTTCCTTCAGAAGAAAAATACCAAGACTCAGGAAGTATCAATCCCTGCATGTATCTCATGTTATCTTGGTGTAACAGAGCCTGCTATGTTCGGTGTTAACTTAAAGTACGGCTTCCCATTTTTTACAGGTATGATCGGATCCTGCATTGCAGCTATGATCTCTGTTGGTAGTGGTGTTATGGCCAATTCAATCGGTGTTGGCGGTATACCGGGTATCCTGTCTATCCAGACAAGATTTATGGGGATATTTGCAATCGCTATGCTTGTAGCAATGGCAGTTCCATTCGGACTTACAGTTGCTGTAGGCAAGAAGAGACTTTCTACAGAAGATATATATGGTGAGTCAGAAGATACAGAAATAGAAAACGCAGCATCACAGATAGAAGCTTGCGACAGCTCGTCAGATGCTGATACCAAAGAAACAGATAATAATGCTGAAATCCACAGCGTAGTAAACGGTGTTGACCTTACCAGGGTTGTAAAGGGAACTCCTATTGCACTTGAAAATGTTGAAGATGAAGTTTTCTCCAAGAAGATGATGGGTGATGGTATAGGAATCATACCATCAGATGAAACTATCTATGCTCCAGCAGATGGAGTTGTTAAGGTTACTATGGATGAAAGCAGACATGCTATTGGCATCAAGCTTGATAACGGCGCAGATGCACTTATCCACGTAGGTATCGATACAGTTCAGATGAAGGGCGAAGGCTTTGAATATCTTGTAGAAAGAGAGCAGCATGTTAAGGCCGGAGATCCGCTTCTTAAATTCAGCATAGGTGCAATAAAAGCAGCCGGCAAAAAAGATACAGTTATATGTGTTGTTATCGGAGGGAATTAATGTTTGATTTCAAAAACAAAGTAGTATATCAAATATATCCAAAATCTTTTAATGATACAAATGGTGATGGCTGGGGGGATTTAAACGGCATCACTGAGAAACTGGATTATTTAAAAGCGCTTGGTGTGGATTATATTTGGATTACTCCGTTTTTTGTATCACCGCAGAGGGATAATGGCTATGATATAGCGGATTATACATCGGTGGATCCAAGATTCGGTACTATGGATGATTTTGAAAATCTGACACATGAAGCATCAAAACGCGGTATAGGCATAATGCTGGATATGGTTTTTAATCACACATCTACAGAGCATGAGTGGTTCAAACGTGCCATAAAAGGCGATGAAGCGTATCAGGATTATTATAAGTTTGTGGATGGAGAGCCTGACTCTCCTCCTACAAACTGGGTATCCAAATTTGGAGGAAATGCCTGGGAATATGTGCCTTCTATAGGGAAGTGGTACCTTCACCTTTTTGATGTCACGCAGGCAGACCTTAACTGGGAAAATCCAAGGGTACGCAGAGAACTTAAGGACATCATCCTCTTTTGGAAAAATAAGGGTGTAAGCGGTTTTAGATTTGATGTTATCAATCTTATATCTAAGCCGCAGACATTAGAGGATGATAACGAGGGCGATGGCAGACGTTTCTATACTGATGGCCCTAAGGTACATCAATATCTTAAGGAACTTGTAGCAGATACCGGCATAGAAGATATGATCACAGTAGGTGAGATGTCTTCTACATCAATAGATAACTGCATAAAGTATTCTAATCCTTCCGAGAAGGAACTTGCCATGACCTTTAGCTTCCATCATCTTAAAGTCGATTATAAAAAGGGTGACAAGTGGTCTGTTATGCCATACGACAAGATGATGTTCAAATCTTTGTTCAAAGACTGGCAGGAGAATATGACAAAGGGAAATGGCTGGAATGCTCTTTTCCTGACTAATCATGATCAGCCGCGCATCATATCAAGATTTGGAGATGAAGGAAAATATTTTAAAGAATCAGGAAAGCTTTTTGCAGGTTTAATACATCTGATGCGAGGAACGCCTTACGTCTATCAGGGCGAAGAGATCGGTATGCTCAATACCCACTTTGATTCTATAGAGCATTATAAGGATGTGGAGAGCTTAAATTATTACAACATTCTCTTAGAACAGGGCAAGAGCCCTAAAGAAGCGCTTGATATCATAAATGAGCGCTCAAGAGATAACTGCCGTACACCTATGCAGTGGGATGATACAGACAATGACGGCTTCACATCAGGAAAACCTTGGATCGAAGTCCCTGAGTTTGGAAAGAGTATCACAGTAAAGTCTCAGATTGATGATCCTGACTCCATATGGAGTTTTTACAAAAAGCTAATAGACCTTAGGAAGAAGTACAGGATCATAGCGGATGGGGATGTGAGCTTTGATATGACAGTTCCTGAGAGCGTATTTGCTTATAAGAGAAGTCTTGAAGAGAAGGCAATTTATGTATATGGAAACCTCGACAACAACGAGGTAGAAGTATCCATAGGGGAAAAACTTTCTAAGGGAAGTATACTAATACAAAACTATAATAGAGATATAGATCTTAAAGCGCATTCCATGACACTGAAGCCTTACGAGTTTGTAGCAGTTATAGTCTAGTATGATCTGGAAGTGCCTGGGGGTGGCGTATGTTTGGCAAGTGCGAAGTTAATAAATGCTACTGAGAGCATAGATATCCGGAATCATATAACCAGCTGCTAAGCATATAAAGGCGGTGTTGACAGCTGGTTATAATGATTCAAAAGATAGCTGATTATTGTGAATCAAAAATAGCTGCGTATTTTGGATTACTTTGCAGTTTGGAAATGACTTCTTCTGAGAAAAGCCCGATATACTGTTTGAATGTGAGTTTATTGATATGAGCAAAAGAAGAAGGTAGATCTACTGCTTCACGTATGCTTGCTCCGGTCGGTCTTTGTATAGGCTCTTTGACGGCTTCTGAAAAGCAAACACCATGCTCATAGGATTTATCCAAACATTCTATGGCCTTCTTATAATCTTTATTTCTGTTATAAATGCGCGCTGCATGCATGTAAAGCATACACATATCGCTATTAAACCATCCATAATTACCATCTTCAAAAGTAGACTTATAAAGCATAACAAGCGAAAGGTAGATGTCCGGATTATTAGCAGCTGCAAAATGCTCAAAATTCATGGCTAGCAATTCTGTTAGTTGATGAAGCATTGTCAGAAAAGCTTCACTTACATATTGATCATGTTTGCTGTCATGTACCATTGCTGTACGAACCACTTCCCGGCTACTTGATATAGAAGAACTTTGAAGGGCGATTTCTTCTATCTTCTGATAATCTCTGAGACTGTCTAGCACACGAATTAGTGATGAATGAATAAGCTCTTTCATATGAACATCGTCGCTGTTTTTGTAAGCTTGCTCGTAAAGCTTAGCAGCTTCTTTTAACGCATCAGTTTCATTCTTTTTTCTTTTTTCAGTCGAGGCTATTATCGACAGGATCATAGCCAGTCTTTCCTGCAGATGCCATTCGTTTGGGAATTCAGACAATGCTTCTCGAAGAAACTGTTCATGTCTTTTTAACTGTTTTTTATCAGGCACAGCTTCTGGCTTTAATAATTTGTTTGCTTTCTCGATGTATCTTGAAAGAGTACTTTCACGATCATTGTTGTAACCGAACAGTTCATCGATTGAAACATGGAAGTAGTTGGCTATAGCAGGGATCATCTCCATATCCGGATATGCCTTATTGGCCTCCCATCGAGATACAGCCTGACTTGTTATCCCTAATGCAGTTGCAAGATCATCCTGTGTTCTTCCATCTCTTTTACGCAGTTCCTTGATTGCGCCTCCTAACATGATCCTCATATTTGATCTCTCCTTAGTTGAATTCACCGGTGTGATTTTATTATATCTAAAGAACTGTAGCGAACCAATAATCAATTAGTTGTTTATAACTAAACCATTAATTTATACGGCTGCTTATTAGACTATAAATACGGCCAAGCACATAGATATCAGAAAATATATAATCAGCTGATAAGGATCTAAAAGTATCAATAGCAGCTGATTATAAGGTGTTTTTATGGGGATAATCAGCTTCCTGATAACAGAGAATTCGTTTACATAATGTACGCAGGCTATGATAACAGCCTTGAACTGTTTGTATTTGAGATCACAGATGGAAATATCAAGGCGGTTGGCACTAAGTGGTTCTCATATGCTGATATCGGAGCTATGATTGATCCTGAATATGAAGGAGAAGCTGTCCTTTCAGATCCAAATGCCATGGTATTTGGTGACGGCCATGATCTTCTTGGTACTTTGTCATATTATGGAGCATTTAAGGTTGGCGACGACGGACTTCCGGAATTCGCCGGAGATTTCTATACTATCAGCTGGGTATGTGGAAGTGGAGACATTACTGCCAAAGTTGACATAGAAGCGAAGGAAGTAGATGAAGACGGAACCGTAAAGGGCGATACCACAGTTCCTGCAGGCAGTGTAGTAACACCTGTACGTACTGATGGTGAGACTTTCCTTGATTGCAGACTTGAAGATGGAAGCCTTGTACGCTATACATATAGCAATACCAGCTATCCTATATCTATCAACGGCTCTGAGCTTAATGACCTGTTTGAAAATCTCTGCTTTGCAGGATGATTTAAATAAATTCAAACTTTGCACATTAAAATAATTAGGTTGTCGAGAATTCCTGAGGATGGCAGTTGATAAATGATTTTGTTGTCATGAAAATTATATAAAATTCAAGGCATGATATCTGGATATTTATATTCAAGGGTCCGAAACTCGCTGCGCGGGGGCATGCGGACCCTAAACAGAATATAAATATCCATCTATCAAGCTCTTGAATTTAATATAATTTTCAAAGACAAAAAAATCATTTATCAACTATCATCCTCAGGAATATTCAAAGTTTTAGTTGGTTTTATATGTGCAAAGTTTGAGGTAATAAATAATTAACTGCCATCAGTTTCCTGGTGGCAGTTTTTTTGCGTTAATTATTACAAATAGTATGCATCAAAAATGTATCATTTTCATGAAATAAAAAACATTTATGAATATGATTGATTTGATATAACAAGTATTGTAGATTGAATAATATCTGTTTGATTAGAGCTTGGCACTGCAATTTTGCTAGAGGGGAAGACATCTTATGAAAAAAAGAAATTGTATTTTGGGGCAGCTTGAAAATATAGAATTTGTGGTTATAAATTGCGGCGTAAAACCCACACGCTTGCGTGTGGGATGAAAGTCGCTTTTTTTAACTCGACAATTACATAGAATGGATATATAATCTATGCATAAAAGAAAGGAATTACTATGTTTACACTGATATGTGACTATTGTGGTTTTGAGCAGACTATAAAAAAGAAAATAGATAAATATACATATTTTGAATTAACACACTGTAAAAGTTTATGGTGTCCGTGCAACAAATGTAAAGAACAAAATCCTCGTCCACAACAGATAGAAAAAGGATTTGTCAAACATGGATGGGTGTTAGGCGAATGGGATTGCTTGCTTACCGAAGAAGATGCTGCATATGTTCAACCACATCAAAATTATGGTAGCTGGAGCAAAATAGTTAACCCTACAATTGAAGAATGTAAGTCTCTGCTAAGAGCTAAACAACTTAGAGATATAGGATTACAAATATTGAAGGAGGAAAATAATGGCACGACCAAAAAGTAATAACGTACAGATTAATATTTCCATTCCTTCTGAATGGAAAGAACAACTTGAAAACCTTGCCCGCATTTATTCTGTAGAAGAAGGAACTACTATCACCTTTCTTGATTTGATGCGTAGAGGAATTCAGGAAAAATATCAGTTAGGAGAAAATACAGATGAGCGAGGAGCAATATCATAGTGCTTCGCATTGTAAATATCTGACACAATACCATATTATTTGGTGTCCGAAATTCAGATTTTCTGTATTACAGAATGGAGCTGATGACACATTAAAAGGTATCTTTATCAATATTTGTAAACAGTATGGGTACGAGATTAAAGCATTGGAAGTAATGCCCGACCATATACATATATTTGTAGATTGTCCTCAAACTGTTGCCCCATGCGATATTGTAAGAACTCTTAAAAGTATCAGTGCTATTGAGATGTTTAGGGCATATCCGCAGTTAAAACAGTTTTACGCCCGTTGCGGAGTATTGTGGTCGAGAGGATATTTCGTATCAACAGTTGGACATATAAGCGAAGCTACAGTAAAGAAGTATATTGATGAACAAAAAAAATATGACTGACGAAGAATATAAGAAAATTTTGAAGCAATTTCATAAACTTTCCGATAGGCATATCTTGGTTGCGGAAACCAATATGCCTTATTCTGATGTCATGAAAGTCGTGACTCTTTCTGAAAAAATCCGCAAGGCAGGTAATGAACTTGTTGGTCTTATGAGAAAGAATTACGACCAGCTTTTGCGTACAAAACGGTATCGCAAATTACTCAGTCTTTATGGCAGTACTGTAGATAAAGACAAGCGTAAGACTTTGGCAAAGCAGCTTAATGAAATGCAGTCTGAATATAATGTTACATGGGATTTTAGTAGGACTTCTATGATTCCGATAGGAAAGAAATACGGTATAGATGCCGTTTTCGCTCTTACTAAAGCAGAAGATGTCTGGCGTGGAATAGAAAAATGCCTTTATGGCAATGGGAAAACTATCAATTTCTCGAAATACGGAGAGCTTCCATGTATCAGGGCGAAACAGATAAATCGTGGCATTCCTATATCTGTTAAGGATAACAAGCTGCAATTCAAAATCAGTAATAATATCTTTGGTATACGGGTAAATGACAGGTTCCAACAAGATGAAGTGGATGCAGTTCTATCTTATCTTGCTAACCCTAAAATTATAGATGATAAAGCGGTCGATACACTTGTAGAAGGCGCATATTGCATAAATACATACAGACCTTGCTATGCCACTCTTGTTCCTAAACTGATAAGAGGCAAATATAGGTTGTATCTTCATCTGACTATTGAAGGCAAGGCGAAGCCAAAATACGATAAATACGGCGATTCAAGACATATATACGGCAAAGGAATGATAGGAGCTGATATTGGCACTCAAACGGTTGCTTATACATCCAATACTGAAGTCGGATTGAGGAATCTTTCAGAGCGCGGTAATAGTATCCAGACATCTGAGAGAAAAGAACGTCTGCTCTACAGGGCTATGGACAGGTCAAGAAGAGCCACCAATCCACAGAACTATAATGATGATGGCACTATTAAGAAAGGCCGTAAGACTTGGAAATACTCAAATCATTATAAGAGACTAAAAATTAAACATACAGAATTATGTCGTATCAATGCTGTAAACAGGCAGCTTGCTATAAATGAGGATGCAAATCACTTACGGAGTCTTGGAGATGTTTTTGTAACTGAGCCTAAAAATGCAAGTAAGTTGATGAAACGGACTAAAGAAACTACGGTCAACAGTAAAGGCAAGTTCAATAAGAAAAAGCGTTTTGGTAAATCCATAAAGAATAGATGCCCTTCGGGATTTCAGACTACAGTAGAAAAGAAGTTCAAGGTCACGGGTGGCACGTATATAGAAGTTCCGAATAATTACAGGGCAAGCCAGTATGACCATACATCCGATGATTATATCAAAAAGAAATTGTCTGACAGGATGTATAAACTCACAGACGGAACTTTAGTGCAGAGAGACTGGTATTCATCATATCTACTCTACAGCTACGATTGCAGGACAAAAAGTATAGACAAGAACAAATGTATAACTGAATTCGATAAACATTACAACAAAGAAAAAGCCCTAATCACATGGATTAAGGCTAATAAGATAAAAATATTAAACAGCGGAATCAAAGTAGCTTAACAACCTAATATTGGGCGATTGACTGTACGCCCTTGTCGCAAGACAGAAATTTACCGCTTTCTGATGATAATGTAATTATCAGAGTAATGTAGTCGTTGGACTGCTTGGTAATAAAAGTCCTGATTCAAACAGATTTACACTTGTAACTCCAAAGCCTGAAAATGGTGTACGATTACAAGCTACGCTTGGTAATCAGAACCCCATGGACTTGCCCGTGGGAGCAGTCAGATTTACAAGGTATCAGGATAAGTGGGTTATG
>JAEEGI010004542.1_pt1 | contig 32396 bp, 30 predicted proteins | sample 8958751 | NCBI WGS metagenome assembly JAEEGI01 (sample SAMN16246545, study PRJNA631951) | gut metagenome | biome: gut microbiome; feature: rumen; material: KS-attached | host: Bos | place: Iran: Karaj | collected 2018-10
CGCGGCCCCACCAGTTCCACGTCTGCGTGTGTTCATGAAAGGGACGGAACAGGATAGGGATGGGCTCTCCATTGTCGTCAGTAAGTGTGCGGGCATATTGTGCCAGACGGTCCAGCCATAGGAGGAATTTCTCGTGTGTAGGGCTGCCGTCTTTGAGAATTTCCCTCAACACCTCCTTGCTCGAGTTGTCCCATGAGTCGCCGCCTGTCAGCGGATTGCCCAGATGAGCGCAACAAGTGATGACTTCCCCTCTGCGCCGAGCCTCCTGAATCAGGCGTCGGGTTGTGGCAGCCCATTCGCTATTGCGGTCATAGCGCTCGTCCATCATCGAGCCGAAGTCCATACTGCATACGGCAGGATAGTCTCCGCAGACGGCCTTCGTGTCGGAGCCACCGGGAGTTCCCCGCCAATATCGGCCGTATGCCAGGTCGTCGTGATGCCCGAACATGAAGCCTCGCTTCTGCAAAGCCCACAGCTGAGAGTAGAGGGCACGCGTCTGTTTCGTGGCTTGCGGGTCTGCCAAATGCAGGGTGACACGTGCGAAAACGCAACAGGAAACACAAAGTAGGATGAAAGACAATAAGCCTCTCATTAAGGAGAAGTGTGATGACATGTTTTACTTGTTATAATGAAGCAAAAGCTATCTGCGGCGCTTGCTGGGCGTGAAGAAGGAATGAATGCCAGAAACGACACCCGAGCAGAGGCGGTATCCTCTGTAGAGAACAAGGCCGTTGATGAGAAGACGGGTGATTTTCTGCACCCTGTCGGTCGTCTTAGGTATATTGCCTCCAGTCAGATAACTGACATTGTCCGTCATCTGCGTACGAGAAGCCTGCAGCTTCTTCTTGATGGAGCGCTTTCTTTGCTGGATAGCAGCAAGAACATCGGGAGAGTTGGCTATATTGCTCATAGTTCGTCCTCCTCTTCGTCGTCAGGAACAAACAGTTTGGCCACAAACCTCGATATGGGCTGCACTATCCAGCGCTTGCGGAACAAAAGGGTGACGATGATGACCAGCAGCAGGACTCCGCCCATAATCGTGAAGCTCTGTGCTATGCCAACTAACTTCGCCAACCAGAACGCAAAAGCTATCACGAAGAAAATGAGCGCTACCAAAGCGAGTACCAGGCACAAAGCAGTTGTGGCTACTGCAGAGAGGAGCACGCTCAACTTCTCTGCAGAGTCCAACTTCAGATACTCTTTCTGCAGCTCCAGATAGTTCTTCGCCTCTGTCCAGAGCGACTGAATGTTTTCAGAATAGTTCATTGACCATTGTCTCCCTCCCGTTTTGGGGAGAGGTTAGGGGAGATGGACTTTATTCTTCTTCCTTAGCAGCTTGCAGCTCTTCGGCAATCTCGTCAACGAGGTCGGACATCTCCTGACGGTTGAGCTTAATGCCACGCTTGCGAAGTGCCTCAGCAATTTTCTCACGCAGGTCGCTTCCCTTTTCAGGGGCAAAAAGCAAACCACAAGCAGCACCTACGACTGCTCCGCCTATGAAGGTTACCAGAAAATCCAATGCTTTCATAACTCAGATATTATTGAAGTTTATTTTGTTTCTTATTCCTAATCTCGATACTTTTTCGCTTCTTCGCCTACAAATATAGGGCTTTTTGGCTTTCCTTCGATACAAAAATGCAAAAAAATGTTGAAAAGAAGGCTTTTTCTGTCTGATTTGTTGCGTTTTAATGGAAAAAGCACTACTTTTGCAAGGAAAAATAAACGAAAAAATAACCAAAACCCATAAAAACAACTTATGAAAAAGATTCTTTATGTGTGCGCTGCTGTCTGCGCTGTGTTTATGATGTCCTCTTGCAAGAGTAAGGAAAGTGCTTACAAGAAAGCTTACGAGAAAGCAAAGGCTCAGCAGACTGAGCAAACAGTGACTACCACTACAACTCCTGTTCAGCAGGTAACCACTCAGACTGTGACTCCTGTCACCACGACTCCCGTGGCTGATTACAGCAATGTCCAAGTTCGCAACGAGAATGTTACTTTCGTTGAGGGCAGTCCTCTGAAACAATATGGTGTGGTTGTTGCTTCTGTCACCATCAAGAGCAACGGCGTGGCTCTTATGCAGAAGCTCGCCAGTCAGGGCTACAACAGTTGCGTGGCACAGGCTCAGGTGAACGGTCAGACATTCTATCGCGTAGTTGCTTGCAGCTACGACACCAAGCCCGAAGCAGCTCAGAAGCGTGCACAGCTCGAGGGACAATATCCCGGCGCTTGGCTGCTTTATAAGAAATGATATTCTGAGACTCCCCAAGACCTTAGAGACCTTAAAGACATTAAGGACCTTAAGGACGTTATAATTATATATAATGTGGGAAGAGTTCTTGCAATAGACTACGGGGTCCGTCGTACAGGTTTGGCTGTGACGGACCCTTTGCAGATTATTCCGGGAGGCCTGACTACCGTCGAAACGCCTAAACTGATGGCCTTCCTGAAGGACTATCTCTCGAAGGAACAAGTGGAGCGTTTTGTGGTTGGCCTGCCAAAGCAGACAAACGGCCGAGACAGCGAGAACCTGCCAAGAGTGAAGGCTTTCGTTGGGCAACTGCAAAAGGCTTTCCCGTCGGTGCCTGTCGATATGTGGGACGAACGCTATACCAGCGTCCTCGCCCAGCAAACAATCCTGCAAAGCGGCATCGGCAAGATGGCTCGCAGAAACAAAGCACTCGTGGATGAAGTGAGCGCCACAATCATCCTGCAAGGATGGATGGAGAGGAGAAATAATTAAGAATTGAAAGAGAAGAATTAAGAATTTCCAAGTCGTATGCAGGGAAAATAATTCATAACTCTTAATTCTTAACTCTTAATTGATAGAAGATGATATTACCAATATACACATTCGGTCAGCCCGTGCTTCGTCAGGAGGCTGAGGAGATAGACAAAGACTATCCGGAGTTGGAGCAACTCATCAAGAACATGTATGAGACGCTGGAACGCAGCGAAGGCATCGGTCTTGCAGCACCACAAGTGGGATTGCCCATCAGGCTTGTCGTCATCAATCTTGATGTCATCAGCGAAGACCTTCCTGAATACAAAGGATATGTCAAGACTTTCATCAATCCTTATATCGAGGAGTATGATGAGACAGAACAGGATGTGATGGAGGAAGGCTGCCTCAGTCTGCCTGGCATTCACGAGAAGGTGAAACGTCCCACTCGCATTCGCGTCACCTATCAGGACGAGCAGTTCCAGGAGCATGATGAATGGGTGACTGGCTACTTGGCTCGCGTCATGCAGCATGAGTTCGACCACCTCGACGGCGTTGTCTTCACAGACCATCTGCAAGGCCTGCGCCGCCAGCTTACCAAGTCCAAGCTCCAAGACATCAGGAAAGGCAACTTCTCCTGCAACTATAAGGTAAAAGTGAAACATTGAAGATTGAAGATTGAAGGTTGAAAATTGATAATAAAAGCCATGAAAAAGCGGATATTCTTGCTTGTGGCTATGCTTGTCGGCATAGTTAATTTTCAATCTTCAATTTTCAATCTTCAATTAGGCACAGTTTCGGCTCAGATCAACACCGACCGCGTCCTTTTGATGGGGCGCAATGCTTTGTATTACGAGGACTATGTGCTAGCCATTCAGCGCTTCAATATGGTCATCAATGTGAAGCCTTGGTTGGGCGAGCCTTACTTCTACAGGGCTTTGGCAAAGTATTACCTCGAGGATTATCAGGGAGCAGAGATTGATTGCAATAATGCCGTAGAGCGCAATCCATACGCACTCAATCATTATGTGCTTCGAGCTCTTTGCCGCATCAACCAGAACCGTTATGCCTTGGCCGAGGAAGATTATAACAAGGCAATTGCCATCAATCCGCTTGACCATAATTCGTGGCACAACATTGTGCTTTGTCAGATTGAGTTGAAGGAGTACGAGAGGGCGGACTCTTCGCTTGATGTGATGCTTCGTAATTGGCCGAAAGAGACAGAGCAATATACGATGAAAGCGCAGGTCTCTTTGCTTCGGACAGATACCATTAAGGCAGAGAAATGGACAGACCAGGCTCTTGAGTTGGATGAATACGACGGCAAGGCTTGGAGTCTGAAGGCAATGTTTCAGGGCAATCGAAAGGAATATAAGGAGGCAGAGGCTTCCCTCGATAAAGCCATCTTGCAGATGCCGCGAGTGGCTGGACTTTATGTCAATCGTGCTTTGGCCCGTTACAATCAGGACAACCTTAGAGGAGCAATGTCTGACTATGATGCTTGTCTTGACCTCGAGCCCCGTAACTACTTGGCTCACTACAATCGTGGCTTGCTGCGAGCCAATGTGGGCGAAGACAATCTTGCCATCGAGGACTTCAACTTCGTGCTCAACCTCGAACCGGATAATACAATTGCCCTCTACAATCGCGCCCTTCTGCTCGATAATATCGGCGATTATAATGGAGCTATTCGTGACATAAGTGCAGTCATCAAAGACTATCCCGAGTTCTGGGACGGCTATCGCCATCGGGCAGCCATCAAGCGAAAGATAGGCGACATAAATGGTGCCGAGAGGGATGAGTTCAAGGTCTTGCAAGCCCGATTGGATGCGGTGGCCGGCAAGAAGCATCCTGTCCGTACCCGAAAGAAGAGCGAACGCAATATTGAGGACTATGCGGCACTTGTCGAGGAAGATACGCACGAAGAGGAGAACGAGTATGTGAGCGAGTATCGCGGAAAGGTGCAGAACCGCCAGACTGAACTTCAGCCGGAGCCCATCTATTCGCTTACTTATTATAAGCGCGAATCAGAGACCAATACTTATGTCGCTTATTGTCCAGAGCTGGAGAAACTCAATACCCAAAAGGTGCTGCCTCTGCAATTGTATTTGACAGACAACGAGGCTCCGATGACAGAGAAGCAGACGGAAACGCATCAAGCCTCGATAAATGCTCTTTCCGAGAGACTTGAGCAAAAGCCTCATGACCGCGATTTATTGCTACAGCGAGCTCTTGCCTACTATCATATCCGCGACTTCGAGAATGGCGTTGCTGACATGAATACCCTTATTCAGGAGAAAGGAGCCGATGCATTGGCTTTGACCCTTCGTGCCCAATGTCGCTTTGCACAGTTGGAAGTCTCACGAACTACGGCTTCGGCTTCCGACCTTCGACTTGGCTATCTGATGGCCGTCCAGGATTACGACAAAGCCTCCAGCCTCATGCCTGATGTGCCTTTCCTACACTACAATGTGGGTTGCCTGCAAGTGCAATTGGCAGATTATGTGGCAGCTCAGAAGTCCTTTACCCGTGCTCTCGAACTCGACTCTCATTTCCCGAGTGCTTATTATGGGAGAGGTGTGGCATACATCCTTGGAGGACAAACAGAGCAAGGATTGAGCGACCTTTCCCAGGCAGGAGAGTACGGACTATATACCGCCTACAACCTCATAAAGAAGTACTCAAAGAAGTAAAGACTTCAAGTCTTGCAGATAATGAAAACCCTATGTGGAAACGGCGGTCTGATATGAACAAGTGAAAGTCCTCGCGTGGATTTGCAAAAGTCCTCGTGTGGATTTGACAAAGTTCTCGTGTGGATTTGCAAAACATCACGAGAGCATACTGGAAGCATCTGAGAAACCCATCGTTAACGTCATTTTATAACTTGCGAAACTTGAGTAGAACATGAAGAATAAGAAGAACGGCAAACTGCCGAAAACTCTTTTGGGCAACATCCTGTTGATAGCCTTTCTCGTCACGGGATTATTAGTGCCTTCGGTGAGTACGGCTTGCACTTCCTTTATCGTTTCGGGCAGAGCCACCAAGGACGGACGTCCGCTCATCTTCAAGAACCGCGATACGGGCGACCAGAACAATGTGATTGTTGTTGGGCAAGGCGAGCTCTACCGATACATGGGCATTGCTGCATCCTGGGACAAGAAGCCTGTGGAAATCTGGGGCGGACACAACGAGGCAGGCTTTGCCATCATCAACACGGCGGCTTACAACATGAACGGCTGCGAGGGCAAAGATACGGACAACGACGGACGATTGATGCGTCGTGCTTTGGAGGTCTGCCGCACTTTGGCCGATTTCGAGCTTCTTCTCGACACCTTGCCTCAACCTCTTGGCCTGAACTCCAACTTCGGTGTACTGGATGGTGAAGGCGGTTGTGCCTATTATGAGACTGGCCATTATAAGTATGTGAAGTTCGACGCAAACGATCCTCAAGAGGCTCCCGACGGCTATCTCGTTCGCACGAATCACGGCTTGACGGGTTGCCGCGATATCGACCGCGGAGTGGAGCGCTTCATGGCCATTTCCGATTTCATGGCAGAGGCTTGTCGCAAGGAAAATCTCGACTGCGAATACCTGATTGCCAATGTGCCTCGCTACCTTACGCACGGGCTGACGAAGCAGAACCTCTACGAGCAGTTGCCCAAGGACGAGAACGACACTCGCTACATTCACTTCTCGGAGTTCATTCCGCGCTATATCACTTCGTCTGCCCTCTTGGTTCAAGGCGTGAAGCCAGGCGAAACGACCTCGCACACCATCAGTTGGACGAACATCGGCTGGCCTTGTGCCTCCGTGGCTATTCCCTTGATTCTGGAAGACGATGTGCCTCTTCCCTCTATCGTTCGGCGAGGAGAGAACGACAAGTCTTGGCTCTGCACAAAGTCCATCGAACAAAAGAAGCAGGTGTTCAACCTCAAGCGAGGCAACGTTCGCGACTACATCGACCTCAGCAAACTTGTGAATGCGGCTGGCACAGGCATCGTTCAGCGCATTATGCCTTTGGAGCGTGAGGTGTTCAATCATGCTCGCGAAGCACTGAAGAAAGTGAGAAAAGGAAAGGGCGCACAAACATTGCGGGAATACTACGAATGGGTGGACGAATATGTCAAGGAACACTACCCCTCCCGACCTCCCCGAGGGGAGTAGCTTTGTATTCCGCGGGGAGGATAGCGGTTGCAAAGTGTTTTTAATGGTGTTGTTTCTCTCGTGCTTTGTCGCTTACTTTAACACGTCAAATTGCGCACTTTGGCGTGTCAAGTTTGCAGACTTAGCATGTCATCTGGATTCACTTCGTCTTTCTCTGTCACGAGTCGGACATTCAAGCGAGCTTGATGACTCTCGCTGCTTCGGCGATTGACACTACAAAGGTACGAAAAAATCTTGGATTGCGCAAGCAAATTGGCAATTATTCACACACAAAACGAAAGTTTTTTCTCCCCCTACATGTCGCCGCGCTATATTGGAATATTGGATATTGGTTTTGTTTTTTTTTGCGGCGGACATGAAGGAGATGGAAATAATAGTATAATTATAATATAAGTAATTATATATTAATATATTATATAAAATATTATACATATTTTAACACACTTCTCCCACCACCTTGAGAAAAAGTGCATCCAATATCCAATATTCCAATATAACTTTTTCACATGTTTGGTGGGTACAAGAAATTTGCTGCAAATTCACTTTTGTGTGTTGCGGCGAGAGAACGCAGAGGTGCCCGCGTGAACAGATGCCCTCTATTTCGCCCGCAAATGCCCCTGGAATCGATTTCCTCCCCTTCGGCGGACGTTTGATGGTCCCAGGGCGAGAAACGCGCTTAGAGAGGCCTTAAAACGCGAAATTAAAATTCATAGAATTTTAACCCCGATGTTTTATGTCACACGGAAACCACGGAAATCACAGAAAAGATTCTTTCGCATAGAAAACGACGGCCCCTTTTTTGAACAAACACTTTGAACATTGTTTTAAAAGGGACAGAAATAATTAAGAGTTTCCTGCCGCGATAAATTATGAATTAACAACTGTGAATTATCGTCGAAACAAATAAAAAGTAAGGCAAAAGGCGATGGCAAGCAAATATTTTTTCACTTTTCATTCTTCATTATTCATTTTTTTTGTACCTTTGCAGCCCGAAAATAGTAATAAAAGCGCAAAATGGTAAAGATAACCTTCCCAGATGGCTCTGTTCGTGAGTATGAGAACGGCGTCACTGGTTTTGAGATAGCACAGAGTATTTCACCCCGTTTGGCTCAGGACGTTGTGGCCTGTGGCGTGAATGGCGAGACAACAGAACTGAACCGTCCCATCAATCAGGATGCCAGCATCAAGCTCTATAAGTTCGAGGACGAAGAGGGCAAACATGCTTTCTGGCACACCAGTGCCCACCTCCTTGCTGAGGCTTTGCAGGAACTCTATCCCGGCATTCAGTTCGGCTTCGGTCCCGCCATCGAGAACGGCTTCTTCTATGATGTGCTGCTTCCCGATGGAAAGCAAATCGGCGAAGGTGACTTCAAGACGATTGAAGACAAGATGCTCGAGCTTGCCCGTAAGGATGAGGCTGTGGTTCGCAAGGAAGTGGGCAAGGCAGACTGCTTGGCTCAGTTCAAGGCAGCAGGTCAGACCTACAAGTGCGAACATATCGACCAGGACCTCGAGGACGGCAGCATCACAACCTATACCCAAGGCAACTTCACCGACCTCTGTAAAGGTCCCCATATCGTCAGCACGGGCATCATCAAGGCCGTCAAGCTGATGAGCATCGCAGGTGCTTTCTGGCGTGGTGACGCTACGAAGGACCAGATGCAGCGCCTCTACGGCATATCCTATCCCAAGAAGAAGATGCTCGACGAGTACCTCGTTATGCTCGAAGAAGCCAAGAAGCGCGACCACCGCAAGATTGGCAAGGAGATGGAACTCTTCATGTTCAGCGAGCGTGTGGGCAAAGGTCTCCCCATCTGGCTTCCCAAAGGCACAGACCTCCGTCTCCGCCTTCAGGAAATGCTCCGCAAGATTCAGAAGCAGTACGGCTATCAGGAGGTGATTACGCCCAACATCGGCGGCAAGAACCTCTATCAGACATCAGGTCACTGGGACCACTACGGTAAGGACAGCTTCCAGCCCATTCAGACTCCTGAAGAGGGTGAGGAATACTTGCTGAAGCCCATGAACTGCCCGCACCACTGCGAGATATTCGCCAACCGTCCCCGTTCCTATAAGGAACTGCCTTTCCGCTGTGCAGAGTTCGGTACTGTCTATCGTTACGAGCAGAGTGGTGAGCTGCACGGCCTGACGCGCGTTCGTTGCTTCACACAAGACGACGCACACATCTTCTGCCGTCCCGACCAAGTGAAGAGGGAGTTCATCAATGTGATGGACATCATCCAGCGCGTCTTCGCAACCTTTAATTTCAGCGAAGAGAACGTCGAGGTTCAGATATCTCTGCGTGACCCTAACGACAAGGAGAAGTACATCGGCTCTGATGAAGACTGGGCAAGCGCAGAGCAGGCCATTATCGATGCTTGTGCCGAGAAGGGCATGAAGGCGCGTCAGGAACTTGGCGAGGCAGCCTTCTATGGTCCGAAGCTCGACTTCATGGTGAAGGACGCAATCGGTCGCCGTTGGCAGCTTGGCACCATTCAGGTGGACTATCAGTTGCCTCAGCGCTTCCAGTTGGAATATGTCGGCGAGGACGGACAGAAGCATCGTCCCGTCATGATTCATCGCGCTCCCTTCGGTTCGATGGAACGCTTTGTGGCAGTCCTCATCGAGCACACAGCAGGTCACTTCCCCCTCTGGCTCACGCCCGACCAGGTTGCTATTCTTCCCGTCAGCGAGAAGTATCAAGACTATGCCGAGAAGCTCAAGGCTTACTTCGACACAGAAGGAGTCCGCACCACAATCGATGACCGCAGCGAGAAGATTGGCCGCAAGATTCGCGATACCGAGCTCAAGCACATCCCTTACATGCTCATCGTGGGCGAAAAAGAGCAGGAAGAAGGCACTGTAAGCTTCCGTCAACGTGGTGGAGGAGAGCAGGGAACGATGAAATATGAAGATTTTGCAAAGAAAATCGTCGAAGAAGTTAGGAAAATGACAGAAAAGTGCTAACTTTGCAGCCGCAAAAGTCGACGAAGTCAACTTGTTTCCAAGAAAAGTCGACGAAGTCAACTTGTTTGCAAGAAACAAACATAATTAATGAAGAAACCTAACCTGAAACAACAGTATCGCGTCAACGAGCAGATTCGTGGCGTTCGCGAAGTCCGTATCGTAGGCGACGATATCGCTAGTTCTGTCGTCTCAATTTCCACAGCGCTTCAGATTGCTGAGCAGAAAGGCGTTGACCTCGTAGAGATTTCTCCAAACGCAGAGCCTCCTGTGTGCCGACTCATCGACTACAGCAAGTTCATCTACCAGCAGAAGAAGCATCAGAAGGAAATCAAGGCAAAGCAAGTGAAGGTGGATGTCAAGGAGATTCGCTTCGGACCTCAGACCGACGACCACGACTACAACTTCAAGCTCAAGCATGCCCAGGGCTTCCTCAGCGACGGCGATAAGGTGAAGGCTTATGTCTTCTTCAAGGGTCGCAGCATTCTCTTCAAGGAACAGGGCGAAGTGCTCCTGTTGCGTTTCGCAGCCGACCTCGAAGAATACGGCAAGGTAGAGTCGATGCCTCAGCTCGAGGGCAAGCGAATGATTATGTTCCTCGCCCCCAAGAAGCAGACAGGCGGAGCCAAGAAGCCTCAGGAAGCGGAAGAGGCAGTCGAAGCTCCCGTTCGCGAGAAGAAAGCTCCCCAGCAGAAGGCCCGCAAGGAATACACAGGGCCGAAGGTTGAGGGAGAAGACTTCGATGATTAGAACATTTTCGTAAAAACGGTATAACGATATAACGTAATAACGATATAACGAAAAGTCGAATATTTAAAAGGGAAAAGAAAGATAGTGCGTAACGCCCTGGTATATGCGTTGCCACATCATATATAATAAAAAATTATAAATTAAAAATTTAAGAAAATGCCAAAAGTAAAGACTAACTCCGGTGCGAAGAAGAGATTCACTTTCACCGGAACAGGCAAGGTAAAGCGTCATCACGCCTACCACAGCCACATCCTGACAAAGAAGACAAAGAAGCAAAAGCGCAACCTCGACCACAGCGCTATCGTTGTGACTGAGAACATGAAGCAGGTCCGCGACCTCTTCTGCCTCCGCTAAACCTCTGTTAAACTCAGGAAAGAGAAATTTACTTTAGTTATTAACCGAATGCTTAGCCCCAAAGAATAAGGATTAACAATAGTCAAATTGTGAAATTGTGAAATTGTCGAATTCCTTGTCGCTAACATTCAAAAAGAAACAAAATTATGCCAAGATCAGTAAATCATGTAGCTTCAAGAGCTAAGAGAAAGAAAATTCTGGGTTTGACCAGAGGTTACTTCGGTGCCCGCAAGAACGTTTGGACCGTTGCCAAGAACACTTGGGAGAAGGGTCTCACATACGCTTACCGCGACCGTCGCACCAAGAAGCGCAACTTCCGCGCACTGTGGATTCAGCGTATCAACGCTGCTGCCCGCATGGAAGGTCTTAGCTACAGCCAGCTGATGGGTCTGCTGCACAAGGCAGGTATCGAGATCAACCGCAAGGTGCTCGCTGACCTCGCTGTCAACTATCCCGAAGCATTCAAGGCTGTCGTAGCAAAGGTTAAGTAAGAGAAGTAACTCAATTCGAGATTTACAATCAAAACAAAGGGGAGGAACGACAAAAATGTTGTTTCTCTCCTTTCTTTTTGTATGAAGATTGCAAGAACACGTGAAGATTGCCAACGAGACACGTGAAGATTGCCGACGATGCGGGGAGTGTTGAAAGGTGTGTCGCTAGAAGCCTCCTAATGCCGTGTAGAGGTTGATGAGAGCCTGAATGCCTTCGTAGTGGTTCTCGACCTCCTTAATCTGGGCTGTGAGCAGGTCTTCTTGCGACCTAAGCACCTCGACGTAGGTGTTCGTGCCGTTGTTCATCAGCTCTCGCGTGCCTTTGTAGGCTTCGTGCAGGGAGTTGACGATGGAAGTCAAGTAAGCAGCTTTCTGTTCTGTCTTCTTGCAGATGTGCATCTGGCGGTAAACCTCGTTTCCGGCATTAAGCAGGGTCTGCACGAACTGCAGGCGGGCTTTCTCCTGGTCAAGTCGGGCGTTCTTGTGACGCGCTTTCAGACGGCCTTGCATGAAGAGCGGCTGTACGAGCGAGGCAACGGCTTGAGCCAGGAACTGCGAGGGATTGACAGCCCCTTCGCCATTGCTCCACCCAAGCGTGGCACTTATCGTGAGGTCCGGATAGAAAGCCTGACGCGCTTGTTGAACGTTGTAATATGCGACCTCAATGTTGCGAGCGGCTTGACGAACATCGGGCCTTGCTTCGAGCAGACGCAGCGGCAAACCAACGTGGAGCTCGGAAGGCATCACAAACTTCTCATACTGCGAACGGTCAATGTGGTGCGGCTGTTCCGAGAGCATCAAACACAATGCGGCTTCTGTGGTGAGTATGGTTTCCTGTACGTCCACAATGCCTGACTGCACGCCAGCCAGATAAGCCTCCATCTGATAGACGGCAGGACTCATGTAAAGACCAGCTTCGAAGAGCACGCGCATTGCCTCGAGCGATTCCTCCCAGACGACCTGCGTCTCCTTGAGAATCTGCAACTCGCGGTCGAGCATGACTAAATTATAATATGTGGCTGCAACGTTGGCTGCCAGATTTGTTTGTACTGCTTGCTTGTAATCTTTCTGCATCTGCAGACGGGCTTTTGCCTGACGTTTTCGGCTTGTTACCTGTCCGAAGATGTTGAGCTGCCACGAGGCTTTGAGCGGAACGATGTAGGAACGAGTCGCCATCCCGTTGAAGTGGGTGAGGGTTCCTGAAGGCTCGAAGGTGAAGGTTGGCAAAGCACCTAACCTGGCAGAAGCAAGGTCGTTTTGCGCTTGTTCAATGGTCAGTTGAGCCAACTTCATGTCGGTATTGTTCTGCAAAGCCCTCTCTATGAGCTGTTGCAGGAGAGGGTCTGTAAAGAGCTGACGCCATCCTAGGGCACCCAGGCTGATGGTGTCGCCAGGCTGTACGGCATCGCCCATGATGTCTGCCGGCACCGTGTTGTTTGCTTCGTATTTCTGGTAGAGTGAACAGCTGGAGAGCAGCATCACACCAGCCATCAAACATATCTTCGCTTTATTCGTCATCTTTCTCGGGAGTTAGTTTCTCGTGCAGTTTCTGGAACACCATATAGAATGCAGGCGTGACAAACAGCAGGGCAATGGTGCCAATTGTCATGCCACCGATAACGGCAAGTGCCAAAGAGCGATTGCCTACGGCTCCTGCTCCGCTGCCGACTGCCAAGGGCAACATGCCAAGAATCATGGTGAGCACCGTCATCAGGATAGGACGCAAGCGGTCCTGACAGGCTCCGATGGCGGCATCAAGGATGCTCATGCCTTCCTTTCGTTTCTGCACGGCGAACTCAGTGATGAGGATAGCAGTCTTTGCCACCAGGCCAATCATCATGATGATACCCGTCTGCACATAGACGTTGGCTCCCACACCCATCGACTCCATCGGAATGATGAAGAGGTAAGCACCGAACAAGGCAAAGGGAATGGAAAGCATGACTGCCCACGGAATGAACAGGGAGTCGTAGAGGCAGGCCATGATGAGGTAGATGAGCAGCATGCAGATGCCGTAGATGAGCAAGGTCTCGTTAGAGCCCGCATTTTCCGCTTCCTCGCGAGCCATGCCTGAATACTCGTAGCCAAAGGTCTCGGGGAACACCTCTTGCTTCACCTCATCGACAGCCTTGCGCACATCGTCGCTGGTGTATCCGGGTGCGGGGAGCGTGCTGACGGGGTAGGAGGGGAAGAGGTTGAAGTGGAGGTCCATTGCGGAACCGGTATCAAGCCTCATGGAAACAAACTGCGTGACAGGCACCATGTGGTCGCCGACAGGCACGAAGATGTTGTTGAGCATTGCCTCAGACATACGATATTCCTTGCCTGCTTGAACCATCACGCGATATACGTTATTATATTGTACATAAGAGCCGATGTAGTCTCCTGCCAAGAACGTGCCGATGGTCTGCAGAACTGTCTTTGGAGAGATGCCCATGCGCTTGCAGGCAATCTCGTCAACATCGAGCCTGTACTTGGGGAAGTCGGTAGAGTAGGTCGAGGAGGCAAACTCCGTCTCAGGCCTTTGAGCAAGCTTCTCCACGAACTTCTCACCCATGGCTACAAACTCATGCTTGTCGGCACTTCGCGAAAGGTCTTGCAGGCTGAAGCTGATGTCGGAGCCGTTGCCATAGCCTGGAATCTGAGGCATCTGGAAAGCCGTGATGTCGGCTTGCGGCAGGTTGATTGTGGCCCATTCCGAGATTTGCTCCTGAACATCGGCGATGCTGAAGAAGGCTCGCTCGCTCCAGTTCTTGAGGCGAACCATGAGCGTGGCATAGTTTGTGCTGGTGACGTCCTCCATCATGGAGTAACCCGTCAGCGCTCCTACGGTTTCCACTTCGTCGAGCGACTTGATATAGTCCTCGAGTTGCAGCACTGTTGCTTCCGTTTCGTTCAGGTAAGTGCCGGGAGCCAGCATGATATTGACAAGCAGGAAACCTTGGTCCTCCTGAGGCACCAGTTCGCTCTTCGAACGCATCACCAGCAGGCCTGCCAGCAGACAGAAGACGCCCAGCAGAATCCAGGCGTAGGAGGCTTTCTTGATGAAGCGCTTAATTGCTTTCATGTATCTGTCTAGCAGAGCATTGTAGGAAGTGGAGTAGGCCACATACATGTAGTGCCCGATGCCTTTCTTGTGCTCCGAGCCATTGTTGGGCTTCATCAAGAGCACGCAAAGAGCGGGACAGAGCGTCAGAGCCAGAACTGTAGAGATGCCGACAGAAGAGGCCATCGTGATGCCGAACTGCTTGAAGAATGTGCCTGTGGTGCCCGACATGAAGGTGACGGGAATGAACACTGCCATGAAGACGAGTGTGGTAGAGATACAGGCCGCAGTCACTTCGCTAAGGGCATCGCTGACTGCCCGGCGCATGTTTGTGGCTCCTCCCTCAAGTTTCGTCATCACCGTCTCCACCACGACGATGGCATTATCCACCACAGTACCGATGGCCAGCACAAGTGCAAAGAGCGTCAGCAGGTTTAGCGAGAAACCTGCTATCTTGACGATGGCAAAGGTGCCTATCAGCGAGACGACGATTGTGATGGACGGGATGAGGGTGGCTCGGAAGTCTTGCAGGAAGAAATAGACCACAAGCACCACGAGTATGATGGCAACAATGAGTGTCTCCACCACATTATACATCGAAGCGTAGAGGAAGTCGTCGCTCGTCTCAAGGAGTTTGAACTCCAAGCCAGCCGGCAGACGCTTCTCCACTTCGGAAAGCACTCTGTTGATTTCGGCGTTTACCTTTGTGGCATTGGCTCCAGGCGCTTGCTTCACATAGAACATCACGCCGGGTTTGCCGCTGATGTTTGTGCGGAAGTCATAGGCTCTGGCACCCAGTTCCACCTCTGCCAAGTCGCGCAGACGAAGTATTTCGCCTTTCTCGGAAGCACGTATGATGATGTTCTCGAACTGCTTCATGTCGTCGAGCAGACCGTTGAACTCGATGTCTATCTTGTCGGTAGCACTCTCCAGACGGCCGACGGGGACAACGAGGTTCTGCTCGTTGATGGCAGCGACTATCTCGTCGGGCGTTACGCCGTAGAGTCCCATCAGGTCGGGCTTCAGCCAGATGCGCACGCCATACTGCTCGCCCATCACCATCGTTCTGCCCACGCCGGCAATACGGCTGATGGCGGGCATGACGTTGATGTCGAGGTAGTTGGAGATGAAAGACTGGTCGAACTGTCCGTCGTGCTTTCCAGACTCATAATCATCAGCGTGGCGTTGACGTTCTTCTGCACGGTGACGCCGTTTCTGATGACATCTTCGGGAAGTACGCCAGAAGCCTGACTTACGCGGTTCTGCACGTTCACCGTTGCCTGGTCAGCATCCGTGCCTTGCTTGAAGTAGATATCAATCTCGCCTTCACCGTTGGAGGTGGCCGTAGCGTCCATGTAGATCATGTTCTCCACACCGTTCACGACCTCTTCCAGAGGCATGATGACGGACTCCATCACGGCATGGGCATCTGCGCCGCTGTATGTGGCGCTGATGGTAACCATAGGCGGAGCGATGTCGGGATATTGTTCGACAGGCAGTGTCTGCAGGCTTACCACACCGATGACTACTGTCAGTACGGCGATGGCAAAAGCCGCAACCCAATGCTTTACAAAGAAATGTGTCTTCATTTTACCTCACTTTCATTCCGTTCGAGAGGTTCTGCACGCCGTTGATGACGATTTCGTCGCCGCTGTGCAGGCCGCTCTTCACATAGTAGTTCTGTCCGCTGTTCGAGGGAATTGCCTCGCAGATGACGCCTTCTACGGTTCCGTCCTTGCTTACGCGATAGAACATCAGGTGGTCCTGCAGGTGTACGGCTGCCGTCTTCGGCACACGGAACACTTCGTTCATCTGGATGGGGAAGACAAGAGTGGCCGACAGTCCGGAGCGCAGTTCGTAGTCGGGGTTGGGGAAGGTGGCTTTACAGATGACGGTACCCGTCTTGCGGTCCACGATGCCGCCCATTTCCGTTACCACGCCTTCGTGAGCATACTCCTGGCCGTTCTTCAGCTGCAGTTTCAGGCGGGGCAGTTTTGCGCTGACGCTTTTCCCGTCGATGTCCTTCAGACCTTCCGACGAGGGTTTCAGGTTATATTGGTCCAGCAGCTCCAGCAACTGGCTCTCCGTATAAGAGAACCAGGCCTGAATCTCGCTGTCGTCGCTTACCGTACAGAGCAAGTCTGAGAGGGCTGCCACTTCTCCGATTTTGAAGCCGTTCTCCTTGATGATGCCAGTGATGGGCGACTTCACGGTGCAGTAGCTCAATGTGGTCTGAGCCATTGCCAGCTGAGCCTGAGCCTGCTGAACCGAGGCCTGAGCCACATGGTAGGCATTCATACTGCTCGAGAGGACATAGTCGCTTATGATTTTCTTCTCTGCCAACTTCTGGTTCGACTCGTATTGCAGTTTGTTCGTCTCCATCTGCGCCTTCGCAGCCGCCAGGTTTGCCTGAGCGTTCTGCACGTTCAGTTTATGCTCTGTCTGGTCGATGACAAACAGTGCCTGACCTTTTTTCACCTTGAAGCCGTCCTTGAAGTTCACTTGTCGGATGATGCCGGAAACCTGCGGGTAGACTTCCACCTCGCTCAGTCCGTGGAGCGAAGCGGGAATGTAGATGTTGTAGACCCTCGTTTCGGGCTCCACTTTTCGGATTTCGTACTTGATTTGGTCCTTTTTGGCCTTTTTCGAGCCTCCGCCGCAAGCCGTCATCGTAACCAGCAGCAGGAAAATCGGCAAAACTCGTATCCAGTTGTTCATTCTCTCGTTCATGTTTATAGAAATTAGTGTACATAGGTACAAATAAGCGAGAAAAGTACAAAAAAAAAGCCCGTTTTTCTTTTCGTTTCTGAGCAAATGTACCTTCGACATAGTCAAAGGTACGAATAATCGAGTTAAGAAAATACAATCTTAGCATTTTATGAGGTTCAAGCTTCCGCAGCTCGCCGAATGCTTTGGCAGAGGGTGTTTTGCCACAAAGAAAGGTGAAAGTCGCATGCAATAATGTCCTATTCTGAATCGAAGTCTGGGCCTTTCACAAAGACAGTCAGGCTCCCATAGGCTTTGCTTACGGCCTGTTTGTCAAAATATTTTCCGGCGACACGCGTTTTAAGGGCTTGTTTTTCCTTCGGTGGCACTTTTCTACCCCAGACATAAAATAAGGGCTTAAAACGCGTTTTCCTCTGAAATCGGGGGGTTGCGAAGAGGCGTTTTGAAGGAAGAAGCAAAGAAAGTACAAGCAACAAAGGCAGAAAGGATAAATGCCGCGTGGATTTTCGACAATTTCCGCGTGGAGCGATGGGGAACGCAACAGGGGGAAATTGCAAACTTCGCGTGCGGCGTTGGCCAACATCGCGTGCGGCGTTTTGTCCCGTCGCGTACGGCATCACGGAATTCCTCCTTTTTCGACACATTTTTTGTAAAGGATTTTCCGATGCTTTTGCGGAGAGAAATCAGCAAGTTCGCAAACAGAAAACGGGATTCCTTCCCTCCAAACATTGTTGCGAGGGGCAATAAACGACATTTCGGGGCGCACGTTCATATGCTGAAGACCTGCGTCAGAACTTACTTTCTCTCTACATTAAAAATAAATAAGGAATTATTTTGTAATATGCTCGCTTGTTTGTAACTTTGCACCGCAAACATGGAAAATTGTATGAAGAAACTATATATTCTCTTGCTTGCTGCGATAACTTGCGGCTTTGCTCAAGCTCAGGACAATGCTTTCTACTTCGCCGATGTGTATATCATGGCAGGACAGACGGTGAATGTTGACTTCTGCGTGAAGAACACCGCAGCCGACCTGACATGCATCGAAGCCGAGATCCAGTTGCCGGAAGGGCTCGTTGCAGACACAGACGAGGCAGGCAACCCCATCGTCTCCCTTTATCGCAATCGACTGGCCGAGCATGAAGTCATCGCGAATGTGCTCGACAACGGCAACCTGAAGCTCCTCGTCAGTTCCTTGGAAGGCAAGCAGATGCGTGGCGAGTCGGGACCGATTCTGAGTTTCCAAGTGCATGCAGAAGAAGATGCTCCTGTCGGAGAATGCATGTTGCAGACCGTCGGCGAGTCGCTTCTCGTGGATACCGCAGCAGATGCCTATTACAGCGCAGGCGTCGAAGGGCATGTGTTCATAGAATACGACCCGACCGGCCTTAAAGACCTCAGGGAATCCAAGAACCTCGACGGCACTATCTACAATCTTGCAGGCCAGCGCCTCGCTAAGCCGCAGAAGGGCATCAACATTGTTGGCGGCAAGAAGAAATTGACCAAGTAGAGAATGGTGAATAAACAACAGGGGCTTCCGAATCACTCAGAAGCCCCTGTTGTTTCTCCCTATAGCGGAGAGGGAAAGTCAGAAAAGGTCTTATTCCTTCACACGGCCCAGATAACTGCCGTCGCGGCTGTCAACCTCAACAATCTCGCCTTCCTCGATGAAGAGAGGCACACGAATCTCGGCACCGGTCTCCACGCGGGCGGGCTTCAGGGTGTTGGTGGCAGTATCGCCCTTCAGTCCGGGCTCTGTCCATACAACCTGCAGATGAACCTTGACGGGAACGTCGGCATAGAGCACAGTCTCGGTGCTGGCATCAACTACAACCTCCACGTTCTCGCTCTCCTTGAGGAACTTCACGCCGTTCACCTGGTCGGGAGCAATGGTAATCTGTTCGTAAGTCTCGTTGTTCATGAACACGAGGTCCTCCCCATCCTTGTAGAGATACTGGCAGGGACGACGCTCGACGCGTACGTCCTCGAGGCGCTCGCCGATGTTGAAACGCTTCTCGATAACGCCGCCGTTCACGACGTCCTTCAAGGTCACGTTCATGATAGTGTTGCCCTTACCGGGTTTGCGGTGAAGGAAGTCGATGCAGAAATAGAGCTTACCGTCCATACGGATGCAGGTGCCCTTCTTGATGTCTTGTGAGTTAATCATAAAATTAGCTTCTTTTTTGTTATACTTGGTTGATTTTGTGGTGCAAAGGTAAGAAGAAAAGTTGAAAAGTTGAAAAGTTGAAAAGAAAAAGTTGCACAATCCTTGCGTAAATGAAAAAAAAGGCTTAATTTTGCACCCCGAATCGTGATGCGCAATTAAATAATTAAGCATAAATAGATATGAAAAGAACATTTCAACCCCACAACCGTCGCCGCAACAATAAGCACGGTTTCCGTCAGAGAATGACTACCGCTACAGGTCGCCGTGTTTTGGCTTCTCGTCGCGCTAAAGGTCGCAAGAAGCTCACCGTTTCAGACGAAAGGCACGGTAAGTAAACACATTTTTCAGCAAATAGGAAAAGAAGTAAGGGCAACTTTACTTCTTTTTCTTTTTTTATTAGTATCTTTGTCGCGTAAATAAACAAAAAGACTAACGATTATGTCTTGGGGAGATTTCAAGAAGAAGCTTTTCAGTCCTTATGTCTATTGGAACCTGATAGCGATGGTGCTCGTCGGCATTGCCCTCTGTGTGGGCCTATGGGTGTGGATGATTACTTACACAAAGCACGGAGAGAGTGTGGAAGTGCCTGAAGTGAAGGGCATGATGATAAACGACGCGGAGTTTGCCCTCGAGGAACTCGATCTGATAACGGTTGTTGTGGATTCCGCATATATTCGCAAGCAACCAGCCGGCATCGTCCTTGAACAGAAACCCGCTCCAGGCAGCCGCGTGAAGTCGGGTCGCGAAATCTATCTCACCATCAATCAGAAGCAAACACCCATGAATACGATTCCCGACATCGCAGGAAACTGCTCTCGTCGAGAGGCGGAAGCACGTCTGCGAGCCCTCGGCTTTAAGATCGGTCCGATGGAGTTCGTGCCGGGCGACCCTGATTGGGTGATTGCCCTCAAAGTGAATGGCAGAGAGGTCTATACAGGCGAGCGAGTGCCTAATGATGCACCAGTGACGCTTGTCATCGGCAATACTGACTACGGAAGCGGCGAAGACGAGTTCGGAGACTCTTTGGATTCGGAAATACTAGAGCCGCTCGACGGTTACGAAGAGGAAATATTCTAGTTTCAACTTAAAGGATGGCGGAACTGGAGGAAGACATACTCTTTGATGACGAGCTTCTTGAGGAAGGACTCACAGAGGAGCAGCCTGAGGAGCACGAACATTGGCGTATCGAGGTAGATAAAGGTCAGGGTTCTGTCCGTGTGGACAAGTTCCTGATGGACCACATGCCTGGCACGAGCCGCAACCGCATCCAGAAAGCTGCCGAAGCAGGAAGCATCCGAGCCAACGACAAGCCTGTCAAGAGCAGCTACAAGGTCAAGGCCGGCGATGTCATTACGCTCGTCCTCGACCATCCGAAGCGCGATTGGGAAATCGTTCCCGAAGACTTGCCGCTCGATGTGGTTTATGAAGATAATGTTCTGCTCGTCATCAACAAACCGGCAGGACTCGTGGTGCATCCTGGTTGCGGGAACTATAGCGGCACACTCGTCAATGCGCTCGCCTGGCATCTTCGCGACGATAAAGGCTTCGACCCCAACGACCCGACTGTCGGCCTTGTGCATCGCATCGACAAGGACACAAGCGGCCTTTTGGTCATCGCAAAGACAGCCGACGCAAAGACACATTTGGCGAAGCAGTTCTTCTATCATACTTGCCGACGCGAATACAATGCGCTCGTCTGGGGACCTTTCGGGGAAGACGAGGGAACCATTACGGGCAACATCGGTCGGCATCCTAAGGACCGCTTGCAGATGTCGGTCTATCCGATGGATGGAGAGATAGGGAAGCCTGCCATTACGCACTATAAAGTGCTCGAACGCTTCGGCCCTGTGACACTTGTGGAGTGTCATCTCGAAACAGGCAGGACGCATCAAATCAGGGCGCACATGCGGCACATCGGCCATCCGCTCTTTGCCGACGAACGATACGGAGGGTGCCAAATCCTGAGAGGAGAGCAGACGGCGTCGTACAAGGCTTTCATCCACAACTGCTTGGAGCTTTGCCCTCGGCAGGCACTTCATGCAAAGACGCTCGGCTTCGTTCATCCTGTGACAGAAGAGGAGATGTTCTTCTCGTCGGAACTGCCCGAGGACTTCGAAGCATTACTGAATAAATGGAGAGTTTATAGCAAGAATAAAAACTAAATAGAATATGAAGAAGACAGTTGCAATAGTTTGCGGCGGCGATAGTTCGGAACATGATGTGAGCATGAGAAGTGCTGAAGGCATCGCCTCGTTTATCGACCCCGCGCGTTATAATATATATAAGGTAGAGATTCATTCCGGAAAGTGGGAGGCTCTGCTTCCTGACGGCAGTCGTTCGAAGATCAACCGCGACGACTTCAGCTTCGAGGCAGATGGCAAGACGGTTCATCCCGACTTTGCCTACATCACGATTCACGGAGCTCCGGGCGAGAACGGCGAACTGCAAGGCTACCTCGACCTCATAGGGATGCCTTACTCCACTTGTGGCGTGCTCGTCGAGGCAATGACCTACGATAAGTTCGTGCTCAACAACTACATGAGGTCTTTCGGTGTTTCGGTTGCAGACAGCCTTTTGGTCAAGATAGGTCACGATAAAGAGGTCACGGACGAAGAGATAGTGTCCCGCATCGGCCTGCCTTGCTTCGTGAAACCTTCTCGCGGCGGTTCCTCTTTCGGCACGACTAAGGTGAAGACAATCGAGGCGCTTCGTCCTGCCATCGAACTCGCCATGAAGGAAGGCGAGGATGTGATGGTGGAGGCTTTCATGGGCGGAACAGAGCTCACTTGCGGTTGCTACAAGACAAAGACAAAGAGCGTTGTGTTCCCCATCACAGAGGTTGTATCCAAGAACGAGTTCTTCGACTATGCTGCCAAGTACAATAACGAAAGCGACGAGATAACGCCAGCCCGCATCAGCGAACGCCTTGCCGAGCGCGTCTCGAAGCTGACCTCGATGATATACGACCTGCTTGGCTGTCGCGGCATTATCCGCATCGACTACATCATCACGGAAGGCGACAAGATAAACCTCCTCGAAATCAACACAACCCCAGGAATGACGGCGACAAGCTTCATCCCTCAACAGGTAAGAGCCGCAGGGCTGGACATAAAGGATGTGATGACAGACATCATAGAAGAGGGAATTAAGAATTAAGAATTAAGAATTTGCTACCGCCACCAATGTTCAATATTTAATGGTCAATGGTCAATGGTCAATGAATTCGATGAGATCCGCCCCTTTGCGGAAGGCGAGATAAAGCAGGCCGTCGAGAGTCTTCTTGCCGACAGGCAGTTCTCCCGGATGCTGAAAGGCTTTGTTCCCTGGATGCCGAGCTGGATGAGGAACGGGCTTTTCCGCTTGGCTTTTGTCGGCGTCAATACACCTCTTCAGTTCCAATTGCGGTTCATCAAGCCTGTGCTGAAGCATATCCTTCGCAAATGCAGCAGTGGCTGCAGCTTCTCCTACAGCGGCATCGCGCCTGGCCCCGAGCGTTACACCTTCATCAGCAACCATCGCGACATCGTGCTCGACAGCGCCATCCTCGATCTCATGCTGCACGAACACAAGTTTCCGACGACTTGTGAGATAGCCATCGGCGACAACCTCCTCATCTATCCGTGGATTAAGACGCTCGTCAAGCTCAATAAAGCCTTTACGGTCAAAAGGGGGCTCAGTCCGAGGGAACTCTTGGAGAGTAGTCAGCGAATGAGCCGCTACATGCATTACGCCATTACGGAGAAGCACGAAAACATCTGGATTGCACAACGCGAAGGACGGGCCAAGGACAGTAGCGACCAGACGCAGGAGTCGTTGCTCAAGATGTTTGCGATGGCCGGAGAAGGCAGCATCATCGACCGGCTCAAGGAGCTCAACATCGTGCCGCTCAGCATCAGCTATGAGTACGATCCTTGCGATTACCTCAAGGCTCAAGAGTTCCAGCAGAAGCGCGACAATCCGTCGTTCAAGAAGAGCAAACAGGACGACCTCGACAACATGAAGACTGGCATCTTCGGACAGAAAGGCCGCATCCACTACGAAGCAATGCCTCCCATCAACAACTGGCTTGATGAGTTCGCGGAAGTGCCCAAGACGGAGGTCTTCGCAGAGATTGCCCGCCGCATCGACAAGCAGATTCATGCCGGCTATCAGCTCTTCCCGGGCAATTATGTGGCAGTCGATTTGCTGAACGGCACTTCGGATTATGCCGACAAATACACCGAAGAGGAGAAGAAGACCTTTGAAACCTACCTGCAGAGCCGCATCGACTTGGTGAAGATAGAGAACAAGGATGAGGCTTTCCTCAGGGAACGCATCCTCACGATGTACGCCAACCCAGTCATTAACAAAATGAAGAGTGTTCCGCGCACTAAAAGCGCGCCTTTGTACTAAAGTATCAAAGAAGAATGAAGAGTGAAGAATTTGCTACCGCCACGAATAGGGGGCTGCTCATGTTGCTTTTAGCTCTCCTTTTCTCCTGTAAGGGGGACGACAGTTCCGACTTCTATCCGAATGTCATAACTGAGTTCGCGATGGTTCGGACCGATGCTTCAGGCACGATGTTTGAGCTTACGACCGACGCTGGTCGCACTTATACTCTCTCCAATCCGCAGGAAGGCTACGACAAGAATGCCAGGTATCGCGCCGTTTGTGGCTTTGTCCCTGACGGACAAACCGCGATGCTCCATAGTGCGATAGGAGCCTACATGCTTCGCGACTCCACTAAGCTTGCCCATGAGCCTGACCCAATCAAGGTCACAAGCGTTTGGCAATCAGTGCGGTACATTAACATGCAACTCGCTCCTCTCACGCAAGGCGGCATACAATATTGGGGCTATCGGGTGGATGAGGTGAAGGGAAGAACCACTCATCTCAGCCTTCATCATCGACAGAACGGCGACCCGCTTTCCTACACGGAGACCGTCTATGCAAGCCTTTCAGTGGATGACCTCGCGACGATTCCTGCCGGCGACTCCATCGCCCTGCACATAAAAACCTTCAATGGCGACCGCGTTTGGGCCTTCAAAAAGCCTTAAAAGCCTCGTCTCCTAAGTGTTTGAATGTCAATGACTGGTGATGACGCAAAACATCACGTGTGATGTTGCCAAAATTCATGTGTGAAATTCGCTAAATCCACGTGTGGATTTTGCAAAGTTCACGTGTGTAAATCACGATTTACTCGTGTGTAGTTTGCAAAGTACGCGTGTGTAGTTTGAATGAAAGGCTAAAGGAAAGGCGTCTAACGACACAAAACAAGATTTGATAAAACTAAACAGATATGAAAGGAATAGCTATTTTGTTCGCTGTGTTGCTGCTTTCTGCCGTCATGATAGGCTTAAAGCTCAAGTTTTATTCCTGTATTTTCGGTGAAGGCGGCCTGCTGGGGCCCGAGGACCATTCCCTCAGTCATGAGATAAAGAACCTCGCCAAACTTCGTGACCAGGGACTCATCGATGCCGAGAAGTACGAGGAGATGAAGGCAGAACTGCTCCTCAGATACAACCCGTTAAGCCACAGCGCAGACAAGGAAATCCAGAAGCTCGAGAAGCTTCAGCAGCAAAACATCATCACCCCAGAAGAGCTCGAGGAGATAAAGAAAAAGGTGTGTCTTTGTAAAGAATAAGAGGAAGGAAATGATTGTCAGCAGCAATTGACGAAAAGTCTGTCAAGGTCTTGATTGACTGAACGAAGAAGGAAATGGTAAACAAGAAGTCGATACGTTTTTTCAACGACCGCGAGGTGCGGGCTGTTTGGGACGAGGATCACAACAAATGGTGGTTCTCGGCCACAGACATCGTGCGCGCCATCAATAATGAAGAAGACTATATCAAGGCAGGTAACTACTGGCGATGGCTTAAAAAGAAGCTCAACACAGAAGGCGTTCAACTCGTGAGTGTCACTCACGACTTCAAGTTTCAGGCTCCTGACGGCAAACAGCGTGCTGCCGATGCACTCGATGCCGAGTGTGTGCAGACGCTGGCCAAGCACTATCCCAATAACCGCGCCCACGCTTTCCTAAATTGGTTCACCTACAGCGACAGCAGCATCGACGGACAAAGCAAAAAGAAAGCCTATTCATTGTTTGAGAGTGGCATCCTCGATAGTATGAAACCAGGCACCGTGGAATGCCTGCAACAGATTCACGCCTATCTGTTCGGCGGGCTGTACGACTTTGCCGGACAAATACGAACCAAGACGATTTGGAAAGACGGGACCTTGTTCTGCCGTGCAGAATATCTTGTTCAAAACTTGCGGCTCATCGAGGCGATGCCGGAAAGCACCTTCGACGAGATAGTGGACAAATATGTAGAGATGAACGTGGCGCATCCCTTCATGGAGGGCAACGGTCGAAGCACGCGCATTTGGCTCGACTTGCTATTCAAGGCACGCTTGAAGGTGTGTGTGGATTGGAGCCGGATAGACAAGAAGGATTATCTGGAGGCAATGCGGAGGAGTACAACAGACGCCACTTCCATCAAGACTTTGCTGGGCGGCGCGTTGACAGATAAGATTGATGACCGCGATCTTTTTATGAAAGGCATCGACTATTCATACTACTATGAACAAACCGATTAATAATAATTATGTGTAAGCTTTTCCTAATAAGAATAGCATTGAGTGGTTTGAAAGAATCAAGAAAGTGATATGGCAAAGAAAAGCGAAATAATAGTCAGAGATGTTGCCATCAAGACAATAACTGTCAATGGTGTGGACTACATTTGCATAACAGACGTTGCGAAGCAGAAGAACTCGGTTGACCCTAATGGAGTTATCGCGAACTGGATGCGAAACCGCAACACAGTAGAGTTCCTTGGTATATGGGAAACGATTCACAACCCCAGTTTTAATCCCCTCGAATTCGAGGGGTTTAGGAAAGAGGCAGGACTGAATGCCTTCACGCTTTCGCCTACACGCTGGATAACAGCCACCAATGCAATAGGAATCATATCACATGCAGGCCGAAACGGTGGTACTTATGCACAGACAGACATCGCATTTGAATTTGCTTCGTGGATTTCCGTAGAATTCCGTCTTTACCTTGTCAAGGAGTTCCAACGCCTCAAGGCAGAAGAGCAGAAGCTCCTTGGCTGGACGGCCAAGCGTGAACTCTCGAAGATAAACTACCGCATTCATACCGATGCCATTAAGAGTCATCTTATTCCCGCAGAAGTGACGAAGGAGCAAGCCAACATCATCTATGCAGAAGAGGCTGATGTCTTAAATGTGGCCATGTTCGGCATGACTGCCAAGCAATGGCGTGATGCCAACCCGGAATTGAAAGGTAACATCCGCGACTATGCCACCATCAACGAACTCATCTGCCTCTCGAATATGGAGAACATCAACGCCGTACTCATCAACGATGGCATTCCCCAAGGCGAACGTCTCGTAAAGCTCAATCAGATTGCCATTCAGCAGATGCAGGTCCTCGAGGCAAGCAGTGGCAGAGAGTTGTTGAAGTGAAGACCTTCTAAAGAAAGATAATGTTCAATAATCAATGTTCAATGTTCAATGATATAAAGGGCAGCATTGCCGTGCTCATCTCGGGCGGTGTGGACAGCGCTGTCGTGGTGCATCTGCTTTGCGAGGCTGGGTTGAAGCCCGACCTGCACTATATTAAGATAGGTATGGACGGGGAGGATTCGTCGTGTACGGCAGAGGAGGACATCGAGCTGTCGCAGGCTACGGCTCGCAAGTACGGGCTGAAGCTCGAGGTGACTGACTTGCAGAAGGAGTACTGGGAACAGGTTGTGGGCTATGCCGTCGAGCGAATCAAGAAGGGACTGACGCCCAACCCAGACGTGATGTGCAATCGGCTCATCAAGTTCGGCGCGTTCGAAGAGAAGGTGGGCTGCCACTACGACTACATCGCGACGGGGCATTATGCCACGAACGTCGTGCGAAACGGCAAGATGTGGCTCGGCACAGCAAAAGACCCGGTGAAGGACCAGACGGACTTCCTCGCACAGCTCAGCTACGAACAACTCAGCCATACGCTCTTCCCGATAGGTCATCTCATGAAGGACGAAGTGCGACAGATAGCCCTCGACGCCAAGCTTCCGAGTGCCAGACGCAAGGACAGTCAGGGCATCTGCTTCCTCGGCAAGATAAACTACAACGACTTCATCCGCCGCTTCATGGGCGAGCAGGAGGGAAAGATTATCGACATCGAGACGGGCAAGGTCGTCGGCAAGCACAAAGGCTTTTGGTTCCACACCATCGGACAAAGGAAGGGCTTGGGCTTGAGCGGCGGTCCGTGGTTCGTCGTGAAGAAGAATGTCAAGAAGAACATCATCTTCGTGGCGAACGGATGGGACACGCAATTGCAGTACGGACACGACTTCCGCCTGGCAGACTTCCACTTCATCACAGAAAACCCATTCCAGACCCACCCCCAGCCCCTCCCTTGTAGGGAGGGGAGTGATTACAACATCTCCTCAACATCTCTTGCTAAATGCTCCTCTCCCTACAAGGGAGAGGCCGGGAGAGGGCCTGGAGAGGTTGGGAGATGGCCTGTTCCTATTCAGTTCAAGGTCCGTCATGTGGATCACTTTATGCCAGGCCTTATCAGCCTCGATGACGAGGGTTACCACATCCACAGCGATGCTCCCATACAAGGCATTGCGCCCGGGCAGTTCGGTTGCATCTACGATGCCGACGCGACTGTTTGTTACGGAAGTGGGGAGATAGGCATTTACAAAGCAAAATAAGAATTAAGAAAGAAGAATTAAGAATGATGATGAAATACAACTTCGACGAGATAATTCCCCGCGAGGGAACTGATGCTATTAAGATAGATCGCGTGAAGAACGAGTGCGGCACCGACGACCTCATACCGATGTGGGTTGCCGATATGGACTTCAGAACGCCGCCTTTTGTCTTCAACGCTATAAGAAAACGCCTGGAGCAGGGCATCTTAGGCTATACTTGCCAGAACCCGCCTTACTACGAAAGCATCATCCGATGGAACAAGGAACAGCACGGGATGGATGTCACGCGCGAGATGATTTGCTATGTTCCCGGCGTGGTGAGCGGCATCTTCCTCGCAACGCAAGCATTCACGGAGAAGGGCGACCGCATCCTCATCCAGGAGCCTGTCTATCATCCCTTCTGCTTTGTGCCCGAGGCCTGCAAACGCGTGGTAGTTCAAAGTTCGCTTCGTCGCACGGAAACCTCTTTTGCGATGGACTTCGAGGCGCTTCGTCGCGACATCAAGGGCTGCAAGATGATGATACTTTGCAACCCTCACAATCCTGCCGGCATCTGCTGGAAGAGGGAAGACCTGCAGCAAGTCGCCCACATCTGTGCGGAGGAAGGTGTCGTCGTGGTGAGCGACGAGATACATTGCGATATGGTCTTTCGTGGACACAAGCATGTTCCCTTTGCCAGCGTAAGCGACGAGGCGCGCCGCATCAGCGTTACCCTTCAGGCGCCCACAAAGACCTTCAACATGCCGGGCATCGTGGCGAGTCAAGCGATTGTCTATGACGAGAAACTTCGCGAGCGATACTTCAACTACATTTGGGGCACGGACCAGGACCTCGGCAATGTCTTTGCCTGCGACTGCGTGATGGCCTGTTACAGCGATGAGGGCAGGGAGTGGAAGCAGCAGATGCTCGACTATGTGCAGGGCAACATTGACCTCGTGGTTAAACGCTTCGCAGAGGAATGTCCCAAGATCCGTCCCATCATACCCGAAGCCAGCTTCCTCATCTTCCTGGATTGCACGGCTCTCGGCTTCAAGACACAAGGCGAGTTGGAGCACTTCTTTGCCTTCGACGCCAAGGTCGGCATGAACTCCGGCGCGATGTTCGGCAAGGGCGGCGTCGGCTTCATGCGTCTGAATGTCGGCAGCCCTCGTTCAATCGTGAACGAAGCCATTGGCAGAATCATCGCAGCCTGTCGTTCGCTCACGAATTGAGCACGCTATATAAGGAAAAAATCTTTACATAAAATCCACGCACAGCACGCCGTATTGAGTGACTTGGCACGGGGTGTTTCCCAACTTAGCACGCGATGTTTGCAAACGTCGCGTGCTAAGTTTGCAATTTCCCCATGTTGCGTTGCCTATCTCCGCACGTTAAATTTGGCCTCATTCTATCCCTAAATTTGCAGAAAGGCGTGCGGTGCTGATACAATATTAACACAATGTGAAAAATCGCGGCCTTGTAAGTCGCTGATTCTGATATGAAATTCGATTTAAGCCCTTATTTTGCGTTTGGGGTAGGAAAGTGCCACGCGAACAAAAATAAGCCGTTAGAAGCGGTCGCCCCGAACAAAATCTTTACATTTTACGAACTCGATCTTTGTGGTTTTAAAATGATGTCAGCTTAATAATCCCCTCTTTCAAGAGAGGAGCGGAATCGCTCTTTGAGTGGAGGAAGCAAGCGGCGGCAGGGCTCTGAAGGCGTACTTGCAGGCATTGGGAGTGTTCATTTCCAAGGTTACACCAAAGGCAACACCAAAGGCTCGTATATATGACCCAGAGACAGGTCTGTATATGAACGACAAGGCTGTGAGGGACATCGAGCAAGCTCTTGATGATGTAAAACACGGAAGGCTGAAGACCTACGACTCCGTTGATGACTTTTTCAAGGAAATGGGACTATAGGCTATGGCATACACCATATTTTTCTCGTCACTCATCACCTCCTTGTCATAATAGACTGATTATTAACAAGTAAAAAAGTGACGAGTGGTTTTCAACTCATCACCCACTCATCACCATCGCATTTCACTGGCTTTCAGTGTATTATATAGGGTTGGTGATGAGTGATGAGCGTTTTTGATTTCAGCTTGAATTATTTATCTTCTATATTATTATTGTTGTTTAAGGTAAAATAATTCGCTTTTTTCTTTGCGAGAAAAGGAAAAACTCGTAACTTTGTGGCAGTATTCCGTAAGGAATGCAATTTTATTTGCTCAATCTCTCACACGAACTGCGACCTCGAACGAGATATAATGAGCAATACCAAATATCCATTGAAGCTGTGCACTATAGCGCAGACTTCAAACCATAGTACATTTGGGGCTGTCGCAGGCCTGTGTGAGAGTATGGACGGGGCCTGCGCTTTCTTTATGCCCATATCGATAGTGTCCCCCCCCGACAGAAACTGAGGTGAGAGTTATTATAACCATAATAAAGAACAATTTAATAACATGGAAATTATGACACGAACGAAACAAACATTCAATCTCATCCTCACCCTCGCTTTCTGGCTCACGATGGCGCAAGGGGCGTGGGCCGTGAAGGTAACGAAGACCGAGACGTTCTATTTGGACGGCGGCTACTCGGGCAAGACGCAGTTGCAAGACAACTGGACGCTACTCAACGAAAACGGATTGACGCTCTATTATTCAAATACGAATCAGAGCGACATTATTTCTCAATCCTATTCCTATCAAAAGACCAGATTCCTAGGTAATATTGACAAGAATGGCGCAGAGCTGATCTTCAACAACCTTGAGGGTACCGTGACCAAGGTGGAACTATATAATTTTCTGTTCTATGCAGAGGGCATACAGATGTATGTAGGCAAAAACAAAAACAATAACAATAACGCCACGCTTATGCACCTGCACGGGAACAATAGCGACTACGACTACCCGTCGGACAACAACCAGACCTATAACAACAAGACGGCCACCTTCGAGAGCAACGGTCTGGATGTATCGTCGAGCAGCAAATTGAAAATCATGTTCTCTGGCAGTGCCGTAACCGGCAAGCTCGAATTCAAAGGCACCATCACTGTGACCTACGAAGCCGATGTTCCCGCCGACCCTCAACACATATTTACGTTTAATGCCAGTGGCAACACGTTGACCGCTACATGCATCAACAACGGCGCAGGACATGAGTGCACACTCACCAACCGGCAGGCTACGCTGACACTCACCGCCGACGATGTCCCCTACACAGGTTCGTACCATAATGCTTCATATAATCTCGGAGAATTCATGACTATGACGGGACTCTCCGTGACCAGCGGCGGCATCAAATACGTGAATAAAGTTACTGGCGAAGAGCGCAATACGGGACCTTACGAAATAGGTTCCTACACTGCCCGCGTCACCGTCACCATTAGCAGCACGGACTACACGCTGACTAAGGACTTCAGCATCTTGGCTGGATACAAAGTCAACAACAATTACCAGCAATTCAGCCTCAGCAAGACCTCGGCTTTGGAGGGTGACGAGATAACAATCACCTTCACGCCGCAGATGGGCGAGAGCCTGACGACGCTGACCGTAACAGGCGACAACACAAGCCTGAGCCTCAGTAGCGGCATTACCGATAACCACGACAACACCTACACATTCGCCATGCCCAATGAGGACGTAATCCTCGGTGCCACGTTCAACTTCCCGACGAATGCCAACTTCACGCAGGACGGCGACACCTACACCATTAAGAATGCCGACGGCTGGAATTACTTCTGCCAGCGCATGAGGTATGACGCAACTCTCGATGGCTTCAGTGGCAAGACCGTAGAACTCGCCGCTAACATTATTGTCTCGACGATGGCGGGCACGGTGCACCCGTTCAAGGGAACCTTCGACGGCAAGGGCAAGACGCTGACTTTCAACCACACCGCCGATGCCATGTATAGCGCCCCCTTCCAGAGCACCAATGGCGCCACCATATGCAACCTCCACGTGACGGGACTAATTAGGGGCAGCGTCTATTCCTACTTAGGCGGTCTGGTGGGCAGTGCCGAGGGCAATCTCACCATCCGCGACTGCCGTGTAAGCACCCAAATCAGCAGCACCAACAGCTCGAACGTCGGAATCGGCGGCATCGTGGGCTACGTACATTACACGACCTACGACGAGTATTGCAAAATCGTGGGCTGCATATTCGACGGACTCATCTACAACTCGGAGTGTTCTGGCTCGACCTACGGCTGTGGCGGCTTCGTCGGCTGCCTGTCGCTGTATGCGAGGGTTGAACTCACCGACTGCCTCTTCCTGCACGGCCAGTAAGATAACAACAACGGCAAGTGCGAACTATGG
>JAEEGI010004544.1_pt1 | contig 32393 bp, 31 predicted proteins | sample 8958751 | NCBI WGS metagenome assembly JAEEGI01 (sample SAMN16246545, study PRJNA631951) | gut metagenome | biome: gut microbiome; feature: rumen; material: KS-attached | host: Bos | place: Iran: Karaj | collected 2018-10
CTTTCACCATGGTCAGGATAGCTGTAGCCAGCCCTTCAGCCGCTTTCAGCACCACATTGCCCACAAAGCCGTCACAAACCACAACATCTACATTGCCTTTATTGATGTCACGGCCTTCCACATTGCCAATAAAATTGATCAGTTTCTCTTCCTTAAGCAACGGGTACGTGGCCAACGTTTGTTCATTACCCTTGATTTCCTCTTCCCCGATATTCAAAAGACCTACCCGGGGATTTTTGATATTCAGCATCAGTTCCGCATAAATGGAACCCATGATAGCATTCTGGAGCATATGTTCCGGCTTGGCGTCTACCTTGGCGCCGCTGTCCAGCAAAACGGTAGTACCGGTCAGGCTGGGAATCGGCGTAGCGATCGAGGGGCGGCCCACACCGCGGATGCGCCCCAGATGGAACAGTGCTGCTGCTACTGCCGCACCCGTACTGCCGGAAGACACCAGGGCGTCACATTCCTTGTTACGCAACAGGTCCGTCGCCACAACAATAGAAGCATCCTTCTTCGTCTTCACCGCAATGCCGGGGTGCTCATGCATGCCGATTACTTCCGAAGCATGCCGGACAGTAAGACGCGGTTCGTTCTCCGCTCCATATGATTTTAACAGTTCCTTAATGGTAGGTTCGTCCCCCACCAGCACAACATCACATTTATATTCTTTTACCGCCATAACAGCCCCCAGAACCAGTTCCTTCGGACCGTAATCGGTACCCATAACATCCAGCGCAATTTTCATGCGGTTTTCAGCGTCCTTTCCTGACAGCAGACTAACCCGGGAAAACCGCCAGTGAATTTGTCTGCACGGTTACTGGCGGCAATGCATTCCGCCAATTCGGTAATTCTAATTTAATTCTGCAACATTCCGAACCGCAGCAATAATAAACTTCGCCCGGAACACTTCTGTAGTTTCCTTTTTAATGATGACCCGTATATAATACCTGTCATCTTTGATGTTCGTCACATCCGCTTTGGCCACCAGCCTGTCACCGGGATACACCGGCACCTTGTATTTTACATTGCTGACTGCCGTCAGGGCAAATTCTGTATCTACCAGCGCAAGAGCCAGTGTATCAGCCATGGCAAACATAAAATAGCCCCGTCCCACGCCAGTCTTCCCCAACACCATATCGTGGGTTATGGTCAGCGTAGAAATAGCGGACCGATTCAGTTCCAGATCGATCAGTTCGCCTACAATATCTTTCTGGTCAATCGCTTTCAGGCGCGTGCTGGCCGTACTTGCCATCATCCGGATTCGTTCCCGCAGCTCCGGTATATTTAATGCCAAACGGTCCAGGCGTACTGTAGGTACGCTGACCTTCAGCGTTTTTGCCAGTTGTTCGTCGGTTAAAAATGGATCCTTCTGAATCAGTTTCTGCAATTTTCCGTGACGAATCAGCTTTTTCGAAGAATTCATTTTATCACCTCACTTTTAACACCTGGTTATAATACCTGCTTGTACGTATTATACTCTTTCTTCTTTATCTGTGCAAGTCCTTTGTAACAAAAAAATATAAAAAAGCACAATATTTGGCGGCTTTTCCCAGGCACATTACACAAATCACAAAATCCAAACAGAATTATGACTGTAGTGTAAGCAGCGTAAAACGGAAAAAACCCTGAAGACCTTTGTCCTCAGGGTTAATTCTCATTGCGAAATTATTCCTCGGTTTTGATAACTTCTTTCCCGTTATAGTAACCACATTCCGGGCACACACGGTGCGGCATCTTCATTTCGTGGCACTGCGGGCACTCAACCAGGCTCGGAGCAGTCAGCTTCCAGTTCGCACGGCGGGAATCGCGGCGTGCTTTGGTCATTTTTCTCTTCGGTACTGCCATTTCCCATACACCTCCTAAACAAAAATGGTATTTAAAATTTTATTTGATGAACTGCTTTAATGCCGCAAGTCTTGGATCGACCGTGACGGTATCGCAACTGCAGGGATGGACATTCCGGTCTGCGCCACAAACTGGGCAGATTCCCAGGCAATCCTCTTTGCACAAGACCCTCAAAGGTTCTGCTAACAAAAGACCTTCACGCAGCGGCTCCGTAATATCAACTACATCCGATTCGTAGACATAAGCATCTGTTTCAACGCCCGGACTTCCCGACGGATAGTATTTCTCCAGCACTTCCGCAACGGAATCCGCCGAAAATTCTTTCAGGCAACGGGAACACAAACGGTTCACTCTTGCACTGACCAGCGCTTTCAGCAGAAGCACGTCCCCCACGTTGGTAATATCCCCCTCAATACGAACTTTGCCGATGATGGGCAGTTCCGTTTCGGTAATATCCAATTCCGCAGGTTCCGCTTCAAAACGCAGGAGCTTTGTTCCAGTTAAGTGCTTTCTTATCTCAGCGACATTTACTTTAATCATATTTCACCAATCGTTACAATTATAGCCATACATATAACCTTTGTCAAGAAAAAATCAGCAGGGAAAATCCCCGCATCTCTATAAATTTTGTGATAAAATAATTGTATAACAGGAAACTCATTATTGCAAGAGGAAGCTTTATATGTCTTTACACACAATCGGAATCACAGCAGAATACAATCCGTTCCATAACGGGCACCGCTGGCAGCTGCAAACACTGCGCGAAAAGTCAGGTAACGTGCCGGTCATTGCCTGTATGAGCGGCTGGTTTGTACAACGCGGCGAGATAGCAGCAGTCGACCCCTGGATACGGGCTTCCATGGCAGTCCATGCCGGTGTGGATCTGGTAGTACTGCTGCCCGCCTGGTACACCCTACGCAGCGCAGACTACTTTGCCGCCGGAGCGGTAAAAACACTGGCGGCCACCGGTATCGTGGATACGCTGGTGTGCGGCGCCGAGCACACCGGTACAGCCAGCAGTTCCCTTTCTTCCACAGCCGCCTGGTCGCTGCTGCCGGAAACAGAACAGCAAATCAAAACATTACTGCAACAGGGGTTATCCTACGGTGCAGCCTGGGAAACCGCAGCTTCCCGGAGCCAGAAAGACGCCGGCTGGTTCAAGGGAGCCAACAATCTGCTGGCTCTGGCCTATCAAAAAGCGCTGCTGCACAACCATCTGGCCATAGAGTTAATTACGCTGCCACGACAAGGCAGCGGTTACAACGATACAGAACTCAGGCCTCCCTACGCCTCTGCTTCGGCCATACGGACCGCCTTACGCAACGGTGTTTCCGCCGCAGAACTGGCCCCTTTCCTGCCGGATACTTCCCTCGCTTTGTTACAGTGCCGGGAAATCAACTACCCCGCCCGCTTCGCCCGACAGGAAGATATTCTGTCTCAGCTGTTGTCTGATCGGCTCGCCCGACAGGACGGCAACTACCTGTATGAACACAGCAGTGCCAGTCAAGATTTATGCTGCCGTTTCTACAACGCAAGACAGCGATTACAACGAGGCTTCACGGCATTCTGCCAGACAGTTGCCAATAAGCGGGACCCTCTTCCCTCAGTACGGCGTCTTGCCCTGCAATTATTGCTGCAACGCTCCCGCGCCTTTTGGACTATCACACCGGACCCCGCTTATATTCGGGTACTGGCTTTCAACGAGCGGGGACGCGGTCTGCTGAAGCAAATGAAAAAAACCGCTTCGTTACCCGTCATTATCAAGCCGGGCAGAGAAGAACAATATAAGGATACGTCCCTGTACCCGCTGCTGCAGTTGGACTCTGCCGCCGCCGACCTGTTCCAGCTCCTCATCGGTAACACGGGAACGTTCGGAAGCTGCTTTACTACATCGCCCGTGTATGTAAAGCAAACGTAATGTTTTACGCGACACACCGGAATACTCTCTCTGCGCTGACATAAAAACTCCTTATGCACTGTCACATTCCGTGCATAAGGAGTTATTTTTACGTCTTAAAAAAGCGGATGCCAGACAAGATCACAACACCATAATCCGGCAAGCATTTATATGTCAATCATGCCACACTGCAACCTGTGATTATTCATCAGCCGGTTTTTCTTCGGCAGCAACCGGTTCCGCCGGTTCTTCTTCCTGAGGAGCCACATGCTTCACCCGGGAAGCAATCACATCTGCCAGGCTCTTGCGCTCATCATTTACGCTGGAGCGGTTTTCTTCAATAGCGCGTAAGGCCGACTGCAGGCTGTTGCCCAGATAACCCAGCATATCGTCCGCATACTGCAGGGAATCGGTCTTAACCTGGTCCGCATACTGGTCTGCACCCTGCTTTATTTCGTCTTCATAGCGCTGGGCAGAAGTCTTGATATCCTTGGCCAGCATCTCCGCCTGGCGCACGATTTCCTCCTGACGTACCAGACGTTCTGCTTCCTCTTTGGCAGCCGTAATAATATGCTCTGCCTCCGCATTGGCCTTTTCCACCGTAGCAGCAGCCTCTTCCCGGGCAGAGTTCAGAATATTCTTGGAGTCCTCCAGCACCTTGCCTGCATTCTTTACTTCCTTGGGAATCGCTTCTTTCAAATCATCCAGAATCGCAGACAAATCGCTTTCTTCCACGATAATCTTATCCGTCAGCGGAATCCGGTTCGCTTCGGAAATCAGGTTATATAAATCATCAAAAATCTGATCTAACGTTACATTTGTGCTTAGTCTCTCCAACATATTCATATCCTCTTTCTTTCTTCATTTTAACATCCAGACCGTCAACGTTTTCAGGATGTGTTCCACCTGAATCCGCAAACCTGTGCTATCCGGACATAACTGTAATTATTTGGTTTTGCGCTTCTGATATTTATTAATCAGCTCTGCCACGCCTGCCGGTACAAGCTGATTAATATCGCCGTCAAATGCCAGCAGTTCCCGCACACCGGACGAACTGATGTAGGAATAATTGGCATTCGTCATGATAAAAACCGTTTCCAGGGATTCATTGATTTTTTTCAATAACAATGCCCGCTGGAATTCATATTCAAAATCAGTGAAAGCCCGCAGCCCTCTGACAATAAAGGAAGCTTGTTCCTTTTCGCAGAACTCATTTAACAGACCGCTGCAGCTGGTCACCCGCACATTTGGCAGGTGGGATGTAGCCGCTTTCAGCATCTCCACTCTTTCTTTCGGAGAAAACAGGGATGTTACTTTGCCCGGATTATAAAACACACAGACGATGATTTCGTCAAACATCCGGCTGGCACGCTCAATAATATCAATGTGCCCTTTAGTCACTGGGTCAAAACTGCCTGAACACACAGCTTTGCGCATTATGGCTCCCCCTTATGCGGTAAATTTGAAACACGTCCAATTATATATGTTTCGACGCTGTTTTATAAAACCCTTTCATACTTATGCTGAACTGCCAATCATCTCCATAACTCCAATGACTGCAATTCAAGCACTCTTTCGTAAAAAACTCAGTACGGTTTCCCCGTACTGCTGGCTCCGGAAGATTTCATATCCCTCCGGCACCGCGCCGACAATATCATCATGCATAGAATGTTCTGCGATCAGCCAGCCGTTGTCTGCCAAAAGCGGGCATTTAACCAGTTTTGCCAGGATTTTCTGAATCCACCCTTTATTATATGGAGGATCTACAAAAATCAGTTCAAAACGTTGCCCCTGCTTATATAACAGTTCCACGGCCGATTCCGCATCACACTTCAGCACCTTACAGTCCGCCTCTGCCCGGCATTTTACTATATTGCTGTCCGTAAGCTTCAGGGATGTCCGGCTGTTATCCACAAACTGAACAAACCTGGCGCCGCGGCTCCAGGACTCCAGTCCCAAATTGCCGCTGCCGGCGAACAGGTCAAGCACAGCGGATCCCACGATTTTGGCGCCAATAATATTGAACAGGGATTCTTTCACCCGGTCCGCCGTAGGACGCACATCATAGTTCTTCGGCACGTTCAGGTGCAACCCCCGCGCCTTACCGGTAATAATTCGCATCGCGTTCCAGGCCGCGCCTTTCTGTCTGTTACTTCTGACAATACAAATTTACCGCACCTGTTCTCCCGACTTTCCGGGATTTGATACGGGACATTAATTTTCTTATCTATCATACAACAAAACTGCCGTTTTGTCACTTTCCGATTGCTAAATATTGTAACAAATCTGTGAAAAACACAAAATATAGTATGTTTTTGTCTTAAGCCCTTTATTTTTATACAGCTTCCCCCGGTTCTAAAACCAAAATAGGAAAAACAGAAAAGCCGTTTACCAGCTTCGGGAGGAACCGCCGCCACCGCCGGATCCGCCGCCGAATCCGCCGCCGGAACTTCCCCCGCCGCCACCGCCTCCGCCGCCGCTGAAGATAGCAGAAAGCAGAATATCAAAAAACAGGGTAGCAAAAAATCCCCCCAAGAAAACCCCATCAATAATAACAAATGCCAGCAGGATTACCGTCCACCCAAAGATGTCCACCAGTTCCCCGGCGATATACAGGATATTCTCAATCACACCTTCCGGTTCTTTCTTTTCGGAAGACCCGGTACTCTCACTCTGCACCGCACCTGCATTGATCCCCTTATCGGTACGGTCCCGGGAACCATCTGCTGCCATGCTGCTCTGTGTAGTATCCGTGGAACCCCGGGCAGCAGTTTCGCCGGAACCCGTTTCTTTTTGCGTGTTATCCGGCCGGGACTGGACAGCAGTTCCGTTCTGCTCCGCCAGTGCCTTTTCAAACAACTCTTCCGTTGTCTGACCGTCCGCGCCGGGTCTCACAGCATCCGGCGAATGGTTTGCGTAACCGGAAACCGCCAGCTGCACATTATACTCTTTGGCAATCCTCCGGGCCAGCGCTTCATAACCGCGGGCAATGCCCTCTTCATAGTTTCCTTTGCGGAAATACGGAATCATATACTGATCCTGGATCTGTCCGGTTACACCGTCTGTCAGGGCGCCTTCCAATCCATAACCCACTTCAATCCGGGACTTTCGGTCACCGGTAGAAATCAGCATCAGCACACCGTTATTTTTTTCCTTGTTTCCAATGCCCCATTGCCGAAGAATCTGCAGGGAATAATCCTCCAGAGGAGCCCCTTTCAGACTTGGTACCGTAACCACCACCAGCTGGGCCGTAGTCTTCTGGTCAAGCTGTCGCCCCAGACTTTGCAGATAACCGAAAACGGATGCAGAAAACACTCCGGCATTATCCTGTACGTAAATACCGGAGGAAGCCGTTGGTTTCGGCGGAATCTGCAACGAAGTATTGTCCACCGTTTCCACGGGAGCAAATAGCCATATTAAAAAACTGAGAATAAGAAAGAATACCAATTCTTTCAGGAATGTGAACATAGTCAGAACTGCACTTTCGGAACTGCCTTGGCAGTCTCTTCCACTTTAAAGTAATCCCGCTCAGTAAATCCCAGCGCCCCGGCAAATAATGAGTAGGGCAGCGATTTTATCTTTGTATTGTAATTCTGCACTGCGTCGTTGTAATCCTTGCGGGCAACTGCGATACGGTTTTCCGTTCCGGACAGTTCATCCTGCAGCTGACGGAAGTTCTGATCCGCTTTCAGCTGGGGATAATTTTCCGCTACCGCCAGCAGGCGGGATAATGCTCCGCTCAGCTCCGTATTGGCCGATAACTTATCACCCACGGACTTTGCGCCCGCCATCTTCGCCCTTGCATCGGACACCGACTGGAACACTTCTTTTTCATGACTTGCGTAACCCTTTACTGTATTCACCAGATTGGGAATCAAATCGCTGCGACGCTGCAGCTGGTTATCCACCTGGGACCACTTGCTGTCCACATTTTCGCGTGAGGATACCATGCCGTTATAAAAGCCGAACACGGAACCCACCGCCAGTACAATAACCATCAGAATACTTACCAAAACACTCATGGAACTACCTCCTGTAACACCAAAATATAATCTTTATTTGTCAGACATACGATTGATTGTAATATCTTTATGATTATTATATCATATTTTTTTCCTCTTTACCTCTGTTTACCGAAATAATGTCCTTTAGATTATTCCGGGAGGAATCAGTGTCTCTTTGAAAAATTCCATTTGAATTACCAAATTAAATGTTGTACAATAACAGAGTTCGTGAACATATATAACTAAAGAAGGTCTCCCTGATGTATTTAAAAAATCCCAAAGTAAAAACAGTTTTAATCGGTTTTGTTTGTTTCTTTGCAATCTGCGCAGGCTTGTTTGCTTATGCCCACCACATCGGTTCGCCGATTCTGGAATCCGGGCGGCTCGAATGGATTTCCAGAGTCGTTTACGGTCCGAACGTACGACGGGAAATAGCCCGCCTGAAACATGCAAAAGAGCTTTCTCCGGAAGTTTTTCCGATTACCGCTCTTTGCTATCACGAAGTAAGACCTGACCGGGCAGATGACTTCCTGAATGTGAGTCCGGAAATATTGCGTCGGCATATCCGGGAGTTCAGGGAAGCCGGCTTTACATTTATTGACGTGGACAATCTGAGACAGTATGAAGCCGGTACGGCACAGCCGCCGGAAAAGGCGGTTCTCCTTTCATTTGATGACGGCTACGCGGATAATTATAAGTATGCCTATCCGGTATTGCGGGAGGAAAGGGTAACCGGTACCTTTTTTGTGGTCAGCAGTATGGTCGGAAAAGACAACCGGATGACCGCAAACCAGTTGAAGGAGATGCAGGCAAACGGCATGAAAATTGGTTCCCATACCGTAAATCACGAAGTACTGACAAAAAAGAGTGCAGAACAGATTGATTATGAACTGCGAGTGTCCAGAGAGCAACTGGAAACGATGTTGGGCAAGCCGGTCTATGCGCTGGCCTATCCAACCGGCTGTGTTAACAGCACCGTACAATCCATAGCTGAAAAGTATTACGACATGGCATTTATCGCTTCGGTTATACCTGATACAAAACAGACCAGGTACACACTGCAGCGTTATGGGGTGTTCAACTGGAACGAACACATCGAATCAATTTTCAGGAACAGGTAATGACGTTGTGCATTAAGTTGCCAAACAATAAATCCGTACGGGGAATACATCGCCAGCAATCAGCCGTTCACTTCTTTATACAAAGAAACACAGATTTTTTAAAAAAAGCTGGTAATTCTTTGAAAACAGGTGTATAATAGCATACGTAAATTGAATTTGCTCGGATAGCTCAGTTGGTTAGAGTGCTGCCCTCACATGGCAGAGGTCCAGGGTTCGAGCCCCTGTCCGAGTACCAGAAAAAAGAATCCCGGAAGCGCATCGATTGCGCTTCCGGGTTTTTGTTTTATTTACGCACAAAAAGTTATAAAGCAATGCCAATGAGCAGCAGCCAAGGCATTTATGCTTTCTCTCAAAGGCGACTTCAGCTTTTCATTTTGTCCCAAATCACGCCTACTGCAGCGCCTATCACCGCCACAGTGAACCAGCCGAATCCTTCCGTATACAGCGGCACCGATGCCAGGATGCTTTCCATGGGAACCGGGATAGCTGCTGCCTTCAGCCCTTCCACAACAGCAAACAACGTAACGATCCACATCGTACAACGGAACACACGCTTGTTGCCACCGAAGCCAAATACATTCAACAAGGCCAGAGCAATCATAACCGGATATAAGAAACACAGAACGGGAATCGCCATCTTGATGATCATATCCAGCCCGAAGTTGGAGAGCAGGAAGCTGAGAAGCGCCACCAGAAATCCCATTGTTTTTTTGGACAGCTTTTGGTTGAACAGGATATGGAAATAATCGGCAATAGCAGCAATGAGACCGATGCTGGTAGTAAGACAGGCCAGAATGATGATGGCGGAAAGGATAGCGGTACCGCCTGCGCCCAGATATTCATGGGCCGTTGCCACAAGGATGCCGGCGCCGTTTGAAAACTCACCGGACAGGTAACGGTGCGCTTCCGCTCCCGCATACCCCAGGAAGTAATAGATGACAGCCAGCAGGCCCGCGGCAATGAGACCCGCGCACAGACAGGTCCGAATCAGATTTTTTTTGCCTTCAATCCCCAGTGTCTTAATGGAAGTCAGTGTTGCCGCGCCAAACAGAAAAGATGCCAGTAAGTCCATGGTATTGTACCCTTCCTGGAATCCTTTCAGGAAAGGGGTGTTCAGATAGGCATCCTGGGGCGCGCCCGGCACGAAAGACGGCGCCAGCAGCACTTTCACGAACAGTACCGCAAGGCATACCAGCAATGCGGGTGTCAGGATTTTTCCCAGCCAGTTCAGCACTTTGGACGGATTATTCGCCACATAGAAGCTGAATGCAAAATACAGGGCGGAATACAGAGCCAGCTGCCAGGCTTCCGTAGTTCCCAGCAGCGGTTTGATACCGATTTCATAACTGAACGCAGCCGTACGGGGAATGGCGAACAGCGGCCCGATGGCCATGCTGGACAAAAACATGATAATCTTTGCGTACGCAATATTAACAGGCGCCGCTACTTCCGTCAGGTCGGTACCGCCGGTCATAGCGATGGCCAGCACCCCCAGAATGGGAAGACTCACACCGGTAATGCAAAAGCCTAACGTAGCAATGTTCAGGTTGCTGCCGGCCAAATACCCGAACAGCGGCGGAAACAGAAGATTGCCGGCGCCAAAAAACGAAGAAAACAAAACCAGGCTTACCGGAATCAGTTTACTGAGGGAAAGGGAATTGTTCATAAAAAAATCACCTGCTATGAAAACGAAAACGCACTTGTCGTGCGTTTTCATAATTGATAATACAAACTCAAACGGCTTTATTTAACAACAATGCGATAATACTTCTTCTTGCCTTTACGTATCAGCACGCCGCCATCTTCCGCAAACAAGTCCGGTGTCAACGCGAATTCCGCATCTTCCACCGCCGCATTGTTCAGGTACAGACCCCGCTGGGCAATCATCTGCCGTGCTTCCCGCTTGCTGCTGAATACTTTCTGCGCAGTCAGGACGTCAACCAATTTGGCAGTCTTCTCTGCTTCGGAAATCTCCAGCGTGGGCACATTCTCCATATCCGCGCCGCCGCCAAACAGGGCTTCCGTAGCTTTCACCGCTTTGTCCGCTTCAGCCTGGCCGTGAATCAGCTTGGTCACTTCATAGGCCAGCACCTTTTTCGCTTCGTTGATTTTTTCGTCTTTGTACGCTCCCAGACGGCGGACTTCCTCCATAGGCAGGAAGGTCAGCAGCGCCAGGCATTTTTCCACGTCAGAGTCGTCCACATTGCGCCAGTACTGATAGAAATCATAAGGCGAACATTTTTCCGCATCCAGCCACAGGGCGCCCTTTTCCGTTTTGCCCATTTTGCGGCCGTCACTGGTGGTAAGCAGCTTACAGGTAATGCAGAAAGCCGGTTTCTGGTCTTTGCGGCGAATCAGTTCCACACCGGCCAGCATGTTGGACCACTGGTCGTCGCCGCCCATTTCCAGCACACAGTTATAGTTCTTATGAAGCGTATAAAAATCATACGCCTGCATGATCATATAATTAAACTCAAAGAAAGTCAGGCCCTTGTCCCAACGTTTCTTATAGCACTCGGCCGCCAGCATGTGGTTCACGGAAAAATGCGTGCCCACTTCCCGCAGCAGGTTCACGTAATTTAAACTCAGCAGCCAGTCTCCATTGTTCACCATCAGCGCCTTGCCGTCGGAAAAATCAATGAACTTGCTCATCTGCTTTTTGAAGCACTCAATGTTGTGGTTGATAAATTCCGGCGTCAGCATCTTGCGCATATCGTCCTTGCCGCTGGGGTCGCCGATCATACCGGTGCCGCCGCCCAGCAGTGCGATGGGACGGTGCCCCGCCCGCTGCATATGGGCCATAGCCATCAGAGCAATAAAGTGACCGACATGCAGACTGTCCGCCGTCGGGTCAAAGCCAATATAAAACGTGACCTTTTCCTTTTCCAGTAATTCGCGGATTTCCTCTTCGTGGGAAACCTGTGCAATAAAGCCCCGTTCCTGTAATACATCAAAAACAGACATCGATCTTACATCCTCCTGAAACTTTAACCAGAAATTTGAACACAGCCCACAGCGGGGGAAGTGTCCATGTGCAGATACATATTCCAATTGTATCCGCTTTTATAAGTATGTATTATTGTAACTCATTTTTCTTATAACTGCAAGGAATGTTTTCTTGACGTAGCCGCCGTAATTACATATAATAGTCATATGCAAAAAGTGAATTGCATACAGCACTGTTAAAACGCAAGATGAAGATATAGGAGGATATTGAAATGAGACCAGATTTAGTTGTTCCGGGCGAAAATGAAGAGAATTTTGTCGTTGCCCGCGACGCGCGTGTTGTGACCGTACCCTTTTCCCCGATTGAAAAACGGTTTGCCAAAGAAAAACCCCAGCTGATGCCCGGGCTGCAAAAACTTCGTGAAGAACTGGGCGACGCGGAATTTGACCGCCTGATCACCCGTATCCACAATATCAACGTGTCCGGGGAACGCTGCCTGATCGTAGCGGAAAGCGAACTGCATCGCACCTTTATTTTACGAGATGCCCTGCCTGCCATTTCCAGAGCGTTTAACGTAAGTAATATCCGCGTAGTCACCCAGGGATAAAAACTATTTTTATTTTCCAGTTGACAAATTGGGATGAATCATCTATAATGAATTCGTTGTCGGGGCGTGGCGCAGTTTGGTAGCGCGCTTGTTTCGGGTACAAGAGGCCGTGAGTTCGAATCTCGCCGCCCCGACCAAATTAAAAAATAACCGGAAGTCAGGTAACAGCTGGCTTCCGGATTTTTATTTTTACAAACCGTTTTTTGAAACTAAAACTTTGCTTTTATTCTGTATCGCACTGTATGCGTAAGGAAACACGGATTTATTTTTTATAAGCCCTTTATTCCCGCAGTATCCGCATCGTCTCCTCGTAATCCGCCCGGGCTTCCGGGAAAAATACCGTGGCGCAATAACAGTGCGGCATGTCTTTCGCCATTTTCAGATGGTGCTTTACACCGGCTTTGGTCAGCATTTCATCATAAGCCTCCGCTTTGGCGGAAAGAACCTCTGATGTACCGTAATAGATCCACGTTTCCGGGAAATCCGAAAAATCCGCCCCGTCACAGCTCTGCATCCACCGGGGAACCGTTTTATTCCCATGGGATAGCAGCGGTTGTATCGTTTTCATATACTGTGCCGAAAGCATGATGTCTTTTCCGTTCAGGGACTGCATCTTCTCCCACTCTTCGTCCGTTGCGGGTACGCCGCCGGGAGAGATCAGCACCAGTTTTTCCGGCATGGGCAGCGGGTTACGATTATCATTCAGGTAGGCCCCCAGCAACAACAGCAGCGCTCCGCCGGAAGAATAGCCGTACCAACGCACGTCTTCGTATTCCCGGCACATTTTGGCATACACTTCATACAACATGCGGACGCTGTCCCGAATCGTGTATTCATCGCACAGCGGGTAATAGGGAAACCACACATCCGCCCCCGTATTAGCCGCCATCTTTTGGGCAAAGCCCACAAACATCCTGGGAGGCGCCAGCAGCAAACCGCCGCCATACACACACAGGACAGCCCGTTTCGGTTTTTCCCTGTGACAAATTGCCAGGCAGTGGAAGTCTTCGGAACGGTTCTCCTCCGTAATACCGTCCAGATCCTCCACCCGTACCTTTACGTCCCGGTAGGCAAACTTTCCGTCACCCGGAATGAAGAAACGATTCAGCTTGTTACGGCTGCGTATCTGCTTCAGCATCTTATCCCTGGGCAGACCGGTGATCCGTTTACTCCCGGACAGACGTACCAGAAGCTTCGTTATGATAAACTGGATGCTCATGAAATCGTTACTTCCGTGGTTCCCTTGATTAATTTTTCCTGCTTCCCGTTCAGGCACAGCACCTGCATCCGGACCTGCAGCTTATTCTCCGCGCCCTCCACAGGTTCAGCCTTTATAACTTTAGCTTCCGTTGTAATAGTATCGCCCGGATACACCGGCGCCATAAAGCTCGTTTCGATTACGCCGCTGGTCAGCCAGTCCCTGCCAAAGGTATGGATCATCAGTTCCTGAATGAAAGCCACGCTTAACATGCCATGAGCAATCGTCCCGCCGTAACGCGTGGTTTTGGCAAATTCCGGATCAATGTGCAGCGGATTGTGGTCTTCCGCCGCGTCTGCATAGTGGTTAATCATTTCCTGGGTCACATTCTTAGCCGGCAATGTATACACATCACCTTTACTGATTTCTTTCATTTTTTCCTCTTCCCGCTTCCAGTTGTGAAGCCTATCATCAAAACAACCGTACACATTACGAAACTTCTCTGTAGCACAGAATGACGATTCGCAATGCTTCTCTCGTATTCTTCCCGATACTTCTGTTTACGCCGGCAAAATAATGGTGATTTCGCTTTCCGCAGCCAGCTCCCCGGCTTCATTAAAAGCTTCTACCTTTTGCACCACAAATTTCAGGCCGCGTTTTTCCATTTTCTCTTTCACCTGACCCCGCAGTGTCAGCGTTTCATCCCAGTGAATGGGATAATGGTAACGGAATACCTGCTTCATATGGACGGTTCCGTTTTCCAGCTGTTCACCGGTCAGTGCTTCCCACCGGGTATAGACGGCAGCATAGGCCGGGGGAACCAGACGTTCCGCCCCATACAGCGGTTCATAGTCCTCCACCGCTGCCAGATAGGCCTTCACCGCTGCCTCCGTTACTTTGAATTTCTTTTCGGGGTAAGGCGCCCCCACTTGTACTTCCGCAAACTTCATGATTCTCACCACGTCCAACCCGTAACCGGACTGGATTTTCCTTTCATCCGGAACAATCCGGAAAAATTTATACTGAATTCGTGCCCTGCTTCGTCTGTTCCTTTTCCCGTTCCTCGATCCGTTTTCCCACTTCTTCCGCAAAATCCGCGGCAAGCTCCAGTCCGACCTGCAATCCTTTTCGGATCTGTCGGCCGGTTTCCGCCACCGCACTCAGCAAATCCTCAATCTGATGAGATTCGGAAATCCCTGTTTTGCACCAGATGGCAAAATGTTCGCAGTTGTTCGTCCACAGACTGTACTGCGTTTCACCGATGCGTTCCCGGGCGCGGATCACCGTTTCCTCCGGCGTATACAGGTGATAGTTGCTGATTTTCAGCACGTCCCACAGGGTCTGCGCCTTTTCCGGATGGGCAAACTTTTTCCGGAATTCCGCAAAGGGTATTTCCTCCGTAGGACGCCCGTACACTTTCGGGAATTCACAGATGCTGTAAACAAGGCTCCCGTTCAGGAACTCCTCCATATCCGCCTGATGGATGCATATCTTATAATGATCCGATGGGTCAATATCGTAATGAATCACCTTGTTGGCGCCTGCATAAATACCATAATGCTCATAACCGATACGGTGCACGCAGATTACGTCCCCATACTCCGGATCCTCAAGCAGGCCCGGATCCGTCTCCAGGTCCAGCGCCTGTCGCACATTACTGGAAAACTTGTTGGCCGCCACAAAGACGGGATTGATCCGGCTGCCGATCTCGTCGCGAATCTCATTCAGCTTCGTCTCAATTCTGTCTCCAATGGCATCAGGCAGTATTTCATCCTGTTCCTGCCTGACGGCATCCTCTTCTGTTTCGTTTTTGTCTAATCCGGTTTTCTCTAATTCTGTCATCACGCAAACGTTGCCTTCCCTGTTTATATTTCTTATTGCACTTTATTTATAACTATATTTATAGTTTATTGCCAATCATTTCCATCGTTTTGCGGTTTGCCGCCAATCAGCTCCGTATGTTTTCACTGATTTCTTCCATAAAATTATGAATCTGTTTGGCTGCTTACCGCTTCTTTCCGAAATAAATCCATAACCCGCCTAAAATACAGAACATCCCCAGTGCCTGCTGCAGCACAATGCGTTCCCCAAAGATCAGGAATGCAAGGAGGATCGTTCCCACCGGTTCACCTAAAATGCCCATGGTGACAGCTGTAGCCGGAAGATATTTCAGCAACAGGTTAAACACGCACTGCCCGCCTACCGTAGCAAACAGGGCAAGACCTGCAAAGCATCCCCATGTCTGCAGGGAATATCCGGTAAAGGGCTGACCTGTAACCAGTGCATATACAGCAAGGCAAACCGTACTTGCCGAATAACACACAGCCGTGTATGGCAGCACGTCCAGTTCTTTCCGGAGAATCTGCCCCACAAGAAAATGCAGGCTGATGACCCCCGCCGACGCAAAGGACAGGACATCGCCCCAGAAAGCCGCGCCGCTGACCTGAAAATCGCCCCAGCCTATAATCACGGAGCCGGCAATCGCCAGAAACACGCCGGCCATCCCCTGCTTCGTAACGGCTTCATGCAGCAGCAGTCCGCCCCACAAAATGGAAAACAGCGGCTGCAGGGAAACAAGCACCGTAGAACTGGCTACCGAAGTGTATCGCAGCGATTCAAACCACATCACCCAGTGAATAGCCAGCAGGGCGCCGGAAACAACAGCCAGCCTCCATTGGCGGGCGCTGAGCTGCCATAACTGCTTCCGTTCTTTCTTTCGGCATAACAAAGCCGGAATCAGAAAACACAACGTAAACAGCAGGCGGTAAAAGGCAATGATGCCGGAGGGCGCTTCCGCCAGTTTAACAAAAATCGCTGATGTGGACAGGAACAGCACGCCCAGTCCTAACGAACCATACAAAAAAAACGTTGATTGCATCCGTTCACTTACTTTCCAAGTTTCGCTTCATCGGTTCACGGAACCGGGTCGCATTGCAAAACTGCAACGCATCTCACAAATGATCGATGGAGCCCCGGATGTGGGTGTAGATTACTTTTGCTCCCGTCAAAGGTACCACGATGGGTTCCAGTTCCCGCAGGTCCTCTACCCGCCATCCTTCTTTCCGCTCCTCCAGCAGTTTCAGCGCATCGTCCAGCGTCTCCGCTTCCACAATGGCCAGCGCATCCAGATAGAACTCGTTTACCACGCAGGGCTCGTTGATCATGCTGTGGCTGTGATAGGTTTTATTATGGCGCCAGATATAAAGATTCATCCCGATCCCTCCCTAATCCTGCCGGCATTCTGTAAATTTCATAATAATTCATTCTTATTATACTATATTAACCGAAAAAATAACATGACAAATCTTTAGGAAACGCTGATTCATTCGTCTGCACGCTGACCGAGGGCATCGCGCAACCTCATGTAATCAGCGTCTCCTTTATAAAAAAGAAAAATCCCGATTCACTGCCGAACCGGGATTTCGTTTCACAACCAAACACCGTTTTTATCTTTTGCTCTTACCTTTTTGTTTCGCATTGCGACTCTGTTCTCTTTTTGTTTTCACGCTGTCATTCTTTTACTTTTTAGTATCGCGCTGCGATTCCGAAACGGTGCTTCCGCAAATTTTAGGAAAACGCCACAAGATTATTTTGCAAACTTCGCCAGTTCTTCCGGAACCTTCAGACCCAGCTTTTCAGCCTGGGCTTTGTTAATGCTGGGAGTGAATTCTTTCTGGAACGAAATGGGCATATCCTGAGGTTTTGCTTTGCCGCTGAGAATATCTCCGGCCATTTCACCGCTGATCACACCCAGCTGGAAGAATTCAATGTTCACACTGGCGGTAGCGCCGCTCTTTAACAGGATGGCATCTGCCGCAATCACAGGAACCTTTGCTTCATTCGTAATCGCTACCAGCGCAGGCGTAGCGGAAGCAATCACGTTATCGGTAGGAACATAGATGAACTCAACGCCCTTACTTACCAGGCTGCGGGCAATTTCCTGAATATCGTTAACGGTGTTCACGCTGCCTTCTTCATAGGCAACGCCCGCTTTTTTCAGATGTTCTTCCGCCATTTTGATTTGAATCAGAGAATTCATTTCGCTGGAGGTAAACATCAGGCCTACTTTCTTGGCGCCCGGTTTCAGTTTCAGACCCAAGTCCAGCTGTGCCGCGACCGGAGCCATATCGCTTGTACCGGTTACATTGGTTTCCGGTTTTTTATCCGACTTCACCAGTTTTGCACTTTCATAGCTGGTAATCGCGCTGCCCACGATGGGAATCGTTTTTGTGGCGTTGGCCATGGTCTGGGCAGACGGCGTCGCGATGGCACAAATTAAATCCACATTATTATTTACAAAACGCTGGGCGATCGTCTGCAGGTTGGACTGGTCCGCCTGGGCATTCTGCACATCGTATTTTACATTTTTGCCTTCTTCAAACCCTTTCTTCTTCATGCCTTCAATGAAGCCCTTGCGGGAATCATCCAATGCCTGGTGTTCTACCAGCTGTACGATGCCGACATTATATACTTTGGCCGCGTCCTTCTTCGGAGCATCCGCCTTCTTGTCACCGCCGCCGCAGCCTGCCGCCGCAAACGCCATCATGGAGAGAAGCATACCGACCGCTAAAAACCTTTTGCTTTTAAAAAACATACACTTACCTTCTTTCGTTAATATATTTACATGAATTAATGATACAAAATCAAATTGCTAAAGTCAACCCGAAATTGCAGAGAATAGATAAACAATACCGGAATTTACAAAAGGGCATGGCGAAATAACCGCAGCCTGCTTTTGCAAGCCGCAATGACCCGGCATGCTATTAAGGATACGCTGATTACATATAAAAGCCTTTACATCCTGGCCCGAAGATAATCCATCGCGTCCGGAAGATTCTCCACAATTACTTCAGCCAGTCTGCGCATTTCGTCATCGGGCTGCTGCATATCCGGCACCATGATGGGATGCATCCCGGCCCGGTGCGCCGCTCGGATTCCGTTAAAAGAATCCTCCAGCACATAACAGTTTGCAGGAACGGCTCCCAGCGCTGCCGCCGCTGCCAGAAAAATATCCGGTTCCGGCTTGCTGCGGGGCGCCATGTCCCCGCCCAGGACCGCGTCAAAACAGGACAGCAGGTGCGCTTCATCCAGCTCCAGCCTCACAATAACCGAACGGGTGGAAGAAGCCAGCGCCAACGGCACGCCCCGTTGTTTCAGTTCTTGTAAAATTTCCGCAACACCGGGTTTTAAAGGAAGCCTGCCCTCTCCATACCGTTCACGGAACAAAGCTGTTACTTCCTTTTTATACGTTTCATACGGAAAATCCTCCCCGTATTTTTCCCGGAACCGTTTCCCCGTTTCCTGCCGGTTATTGCCCTGGACCCGCATGCATATTTCCACAATATCCGGAATATTGTGCTTTTCGGCAATGACCTGCCAGCATTCGATCACCAGCCGCTCCGAATCAAAAATCACGCCGTCCATATCGAAGATGACGGCCTGTACCTTTTCATTCATTGTCAGTTATCCTCCTGCTATCTATTATAAACCATGTTGTCATGTTATAATAGGAGTATCATAAAAATTCAGAAGTTATTTTTTATTTTCCGGGGAGGTCTGCACCATGAATCGTATCCGTCGTTTACTTCTCACATCCGGCACACTGCTCATGCTCACCGCCGGCATTTGCTTTGTAACCGCTCCGGCCGACGCTGCCGTAACCCCTGTCGCCCCGTTGCAGGAGGAAATGCAATTCCTCACCCCTTTGCAACAGACCGAAGACGAACGCCTGATGGCGGTTTTGTGGGTACAGCGTTCCGCCGAATACCGCGGCCTGAGCTACCAGGCCTACAATCTGGCAACCATGGAAGTGGATAAAGCCCTCGCACAACGCAGGGAAGAAGAAAAGACCTTGCGGAAAGCAACCGCAAACAGAAACAGGGAAAGACAACGGAACGGCGCGACGTCCCGCGATGACGGACGCATTCCGCCGGAAAACGAAACGGGAAAACTGTCGGAGCAAAAAGGCAGTCTCCGCCCGCTGGCCGTCGTTCTCGACATTGACGAAACCATTGTCAGCAATGCGCCGCTTGGGGTGTATTATCTTGAACATCCTGAAGCAAGAGCCAATTACAATGCCTGGGAGCAGTGGATCGTGCAACACAACGACTTGCTGCCCGGCGCAAGGGACTTTCTCAAATACGCCGACAAACACGGCATTCAGGTTTTCTACGTAACCGGCCGCGGCCCTCAGGACAAAGAAGCTACCAGTCGTTTTTTACAGAAAGCCGGTCTCCCCTTTCCCGACGCAACCCATCTGCTGATGAACGACCGCAGCGGAAGCAAGATGAACCACTTCGTCCGACTGGCGCAGCGCTATGATATCATCTGCTATCTGGGCGACAACGCCGGCGATTTCCCCATCGGCGCGGTGCGGGAAGACAATCCTGTAATTTATAAAGAGGAAAACACTGATAAAAATTCCGGCAGCGCAACAACGATACATAACAACGGAACAAAACACCTTGCTGTTGCTAAAACGGAGACAGAAATACAAAACGGTAAGCCCAAAACCGAAATGCCGCTGGATATTGCGTCTATGCTGAAGCATGATAAAAATGCAAAGCGCAACCGAATCGTTGACGAACATAAACGTTCCTTCGGCACTAAATTTATCCTGCTGCCCAACCCCATGTACGGCGACTGGGAAAGCAACCTGGCGAAAAAATACCGCAAGCTGCCGGCAGAACAGCGTATTGCCTTACGGAAAGCAGCGCTGAAGCGTTTTGAAATCAAAGAAAAAAGAAAGTAAAAATTCACATTTCGTTTGATTGCTTTTACGGACAACTTGTGCTACAATTCATATACACAAAATCTGCGGAAACGGTGCTGCTTTAGCAGCCCGTTCTGACAGCGCGACGCACCGGATTGCAATCCGGCGTTCAGCTGTTACTCTTTCCTGCCGTGAGCAGGAGCCTTTAACCGGGGGTGTAAAGGCTTCGACGGGTATAGGTGGTGTACGATAAGCGAGCCGTGGTTCCATCAGCACGTTAAACGGTGGACGTTTAAACTTAAACGCAGATCACGAATTAGCACTGGCAGCCTGATTTAGGCGCCCGTTCTGCCAATCCGGCTCCCGCAGGAGCGGTAAGAACGTCACTTAGCGGGATCGTCCGTGAGCAAGGTTCGTAGCTCCGGGTTAAATCTTACGAACTAGCGATGGCGCAGCCGGTCGGCAGGCGGTGTCGGAGCGAAACAAAGTATGCTGTCTGCGCTCGGAGAAAGTTGTATGACAATATGTTCGGACGAGGGTTCGACTCCCTCCACCTCCACCAGCGAACCCCCACTTTTTATGGGCTTAAAAAGTGGTGATAATGATTATTGGATGTCAGATATAATCTGGCATCCAATATTTTTTATAAACTTCCCTCAAATAGTTTTTTTGGTTTAAAATTTCGATACATGTGACTCTTTAAAGGCTGTTTTTTAGTATATTTTACTGGTTAACGAGAGGATAAAAGTATATAATCAGTTGAAGCTGTCGCTACGACAGCAACTAATTAACGCATTATAAAAGGCGCTTTGTTGTTTGCTGTCATTCAAATCATTTATAATGAATTACCCAATAAATACACATCTTAAGTACCTATGAATTTTTTTGGTCACTGGCCCGATGCCCTGAATAACCGGGATTATTCCAATTATCCAACTTTCTAACGATATGCGGTTTCTATATTGTTTTAGGTGATAGGCCAATTGAAATGGCCAGCCATTGGAAAACCGGAAAGTTAGAAACGTCTCACCATTTGAGCGGTTTGTTATACTTCGATAACAATAATATGCTGGTATCCCTTGATAATAATACGTTTGGCGAAAGGTTCTTGCATCTGGAAAGGAGGATGAAGTTCAACACCGGGTAGTGTGTTGAACTTCATGCGACGCAAGCAGATGCAAAAGCGACGCCAAACGTATATATGACGAATAATCTGTTGTAATTCCACATAACTTCATCCGCATCACAGTGTTTGTAGCCGACTCTGGATTCAGCTGAAACCCGCCATAACCATCTTTACTTACCACCTTTAAGGATGATTTCGATAACCTTCAATATAATCTCCACAACCTTTTTATCCATGGAACCACCACCCTTTAAGCCGCAGGGCTTTCAGCTTTCTGACAGCTCATGCAAAGAGGTTTACGGTAACGAGCCACGCTGTATTTATAAACCTTTTCACTAATCTCCTTACCACAACCCACACAAACAGCCACCGGTTGTTCTGGCTGTTCCATGGCGATCTTTCTGGCTGGTGCAGGCTTCTGTACAGTATTCGGCTGGAGTGACGTATAGTTTCTTTCATCAACGCCAGTATCCGCTTCCGGATCATCACCGGTGCTGATCGCCATGGACAGCAAGTATGCATACTTAATTGCAGCGGTTTCCGCTTTCATGACTGCTTTATCACCAGCATCCTGACCTGTACCGATGCCATACAGATCAATGCTTTCGCCTGATTCACTGTCAATCAGCAGGATGTTACAGCCAACTGTTACCTGATGCTCGATATTACCCTTGGCATTGGTCACATCGAAACTGCTGATTATAGCAGGAGTAACAACACTCGCGACCTTATGTTTCACCAGTGCAGCGTTGATAACTTCCAACACCCCTGATGCAGAGGCGTAGCTGTATTTATGGAAGTCGTTAAAACCGTCCTTTGCCACATGGGCACATTCGCTCATGATCAGTACCAGCTTCTGGGCAATACCACTGTAATCCGATAACCCGGTTTTGTTGTTTTCTTCATTATAATTAGTTTTCATTTCGTCACTGTTCCTTTCATAAACACTAAATCACCGCACTGGTACTGAACCAGTACGGTGTTCATCATGCTGCTCTGTCAGCAGCACGTTTCATCAATCGTCCATATGGACAAAATTCAGCTACATCACAGTACGACTGGCATTTCCTGTCATGCCAGCGTTCTCTGGTTGAACATCTGGCTGGCAGATGGTTCTCTTTCAGGGCCTTTTCCAGACGCTTGGCTTTTGTTTTCATATACAACTGGATCCACCTGTCGCTGATTTTGTTTATCTTTATCAGATAGAGCGGCCTTTTGATGTTCCGTTCTGAAGCTATGCGTAATGAGTAATCACGGCAAAGAGCCTGGATAACCATGTCTTTCACCTTGAAACCAGCCTGCTCCAGCAGGATACGATAGTAATTCAACTGGATAGCCCAGTCTAATAAATGTCTGACACCATCTGTTCGCCACTCTTTACGTGTTTTGGGCTGGCCTTTCTTTAAGCCAGTTTTAAACACTTCGCCAGTTGGTACATCGACTTTGTAAAACCCCAATGCTTTCATCAGTTTAAAGCTTGATGTTACTTTATAGTCACCCAGTGTACTGTCAGACAAATCAACGATTTGACCATATAAATCAAACTTACCGCTGGTGATATCGTCAGCCAGCCGTTCTTCCGCTATGATATTACCCTCGTTATGGCCTTCCTGAATGGTATGCACTGCAGTACCATGCACCGCATACAACTGCTGCATCGGATCAACCGCATAGTGCTGGGTCTTCTTTAGATAGGTTTCACGGGTTCCGGCAATCAGTTCTGTAACCGATGGTTTGTCAAGCTTGCGGTTCAATGATTCAGCCACAGAGCGCAGTGTTGGAAGGAACATACACCGCTGGGCATTGGGACAGTGCTTCAAGCAATGCCTGATAGGTATTGTATTACCATCCTTACATACAAATTTTGTAGCTGGCATCAGGCTGCACCCCTTTCATCACCATAGCTGTACTCCGGTTCAAACCGATGGAAGTTGAAAAAGTCACCATCAGCAAAACCGGATACTTCCTCTACCTTCAGTTCTACAGCTTTCATAGAATCGTATCTGTTGATGTCGATGCAATATTCATCCCTGATCCAACTGACAGCCTCCTGATATGTGTCAAAGTATTCTTTAAGGAATTCACCGTTATGACAGCAGTCCACCATGTAGTGCTCAGTGAAGTATCTGCCATCTTCATCAGAATTGACATAAAGCTGGTTACCGCACTCCTCAGCCATATACACAAGCTTAATCTCATCATTATACTTCTCACGAAGTATCTTGTAGAACACCGCCATGTGGGGTTCCCATGCTGTTTCTGTATCCACCCTGAAGCTGTAAGTGTCTTTATCCTGTGTGAGTTTCGTATCGCAATGCGTGAAACCATCCCTCTTATCTGCAAGCCCTGCTATCTGCCGGTTGGTATAGCCGTGGAGAACCATGAAGTTCCAGAAGCCTGAACCGACAGAACCAGATGCTGCATAGACTTTACGCAGCAGTCTAGCCAGCTTTGATTTGTCCTTACTGTAGAACACGATACTGTTGCTGCAATAATTGCACATTTGAGATTTGTGAGTTTGCGAAAGGTCGTTAATTATGTATTGGTTATAACTACCTAGTTAAAAGCTGGTCAACTTTTCTCCCATATTTAGAAAAAGCTTCTGCGTAATTTCCCTTATTCAAGTCGCCTATAAAGGCATCTTTTAAACTTCCAAGAACCATATCGTCCGTAATTTTACTTCTCATTTTACTGTCTGTAGCAATATGCCATTTCTTGTCACCCATGCTGATGACCATCAAAATACTTCCGTTTAACGCACCGGAAAAGTATTGGTCTTAAAAGAGCCTTAGACCTGTAACAGATCCGAAACTTTTTGGCTTTTTGTCTGATTACTCTTTCTCAAAGCACTGTATAATGCATTTACGGTAACATTGTTTGTCCTAATCAGCGTTATAAGGACCAGACCTGATGGACCCATCAGGTGGATATAAAGGGGCTGTAACAAAATGAAGTTTTTACACTGGCATTTTGTTCAGCCCTTTTCCATTGCGCAACAATGCGGGGTTACGGACTATCATTAAGAATAGTCTGTAACCCCGCTATCTGTTTTTGGGCGCACTTTAATACGCCCTTTGCATTTTCGGGCTTTTCCGGCAACCATTTTTCTCAGCAAGCTTTTTCTTTATCTGTTTCTTGTAAAAAACGTTTTGTCAATCGGTCGCCTTGTATACGGTTGTGCAGCTTTCGGATGTCAAACCCTAACGCCAGAAACAGCAATTCTTTATAAATCGCTTCTTTTCCCCGGCGAAGAATCCGTTTGTAGCTGTAGTCTTCTTTTATCTGCCCAAAGGCTCCCTCTACCTGGATCGACCGGTTTACCCGCAACCGGATTCCTTCCTCACTCAGGAACCGTTTCATATTATCCTGTTGCAGTTCGTTGTATCTCTTGTTTATCTGAATCGTTTTGTTGTTCTTCCAGTCTCCCTGCCGCTGGCACTGCTTCCGAAACCCGCAACGCTGGCAGTTAGTGCAACGGTATAGATAGGATTCGCTTACATACCCGCTGTTGTGTTTCGTCTTCCGGATCTTTTCAAATACCAGCTTCCGTCCTTTGGCGCAGGTGTATTCATCCTTCTCCGGATCGTACGACATGGTAACAGGAAGCCAGAACCGTTCTTTAAACGCTTTCTTTTTACTGATTTCATATTGCGCTGGTTTTATTACCGACTTATATTCATGTTCCCGCAGCCAGTCCAGGTTTTCCTCGCTCTCATACCCGGCATCGGCTACCACATGGTTCGGTTTTAAGCCGAAACAGGAATCCATATGGTTCAGGAACGGGATCAGGGTCAGCGTATCGGTCGGGTTGGGAAATATCCCTACCCCTACTATGTACTCGCTTTCTACTGCCAGTTGCACATTGTAGGCCGGTTTCAACTGCCCGTTCTGCATATGGTCTTCCTTCATCCGCATGAAGGTCGCATCCGGGTCCGTCTTGGAATAACTGTTCCGCTCTCCCAGGACAGACAGCTGTTTCTCATACTCCTGCCGTTTCGCGCAGAACGCCTCGCACTGTTCGAACGCTTTCTGCAATTTCGGCTTGTGATGTCCCTTCCCTGAAACAAACGGTACGTTTTCTTCCATGCATTTCGCCGCTAAGGCTGCCAGCAGGTCTGTGTCTTTCAGGGTATCTGCGCCTGGCAGCAGGACTTGGGCAATCAGTTCCCGGAAGGCCGGATACTGTTCTTTCAGCTTTTTCAGTCCCCGTTCGATGTTCTTGCGCCATACGAACGTGTACCGGTTCGCGTTCGCTTCCAGCTTCGTTCCATCGATATACACTTCGTCCATACTGACCGAATCCAGCTTGGACAAGAGATGAATAAACTGGGCAAACAAATCTTCCAGTACCGGGAGTGTGATCCGCTCATAAAACCGACCTATGCACATGTGGCTGGGCGCCGGATATCCCTGCAGCAGCCACATGTACTGGATATTGACCTGGCACTGGCGTCGGATGGCACGTAGCGAATAGACACCCTCCAGCATAGCGAACACGATGACCTTGAACAAAATCTTGGGCGGCACTGCAGATTTTCTGCCTTTTGTAGAATATAAACGCAGCAACGCCGTGTAGTCCAGCTCCTCCAGTACTGCGTCCAGTAACCGCACCGGTTCTGTTTCGGGAATCATCGGGCTGTAATCTAACGGCAAAACCAGTTGTCTTACAGTCGAAAATTTGTTATAATGTTTATGGTTTAATTTGGGACTTTGCATACTTAAATTATACCAGAAGGAGAGGCCTTTCGGGGTCTCTTTTTTCTTTTTGGCATAGAAAAATCGGCATCCTTTCGGATGCCGATAATGGGCCTATTTTGTTACAGCCCCTTTTTATTACATGTTCAGTGATTGCTTTAACAAAAAATATCAGAAGACGTTGATTCATTTTGCCTCCTGCGGTCGCCCCCTTAAGGGGGCGCTAAAAGCATCAAAAAATGGTAACCTCCGATAATTTCGGAGATTACCATGAAAAATACAATTGCTACAAACCGACCGCAGCATCAACAACCCTTATAGCCCATATATTTTGCAGACGTGTTACTGCCAACCGCTGTCGAAGGAGCATCATTTATATAGCTCTTAATTGAATTGTACCCTTTCAATAAATTGTTTATATCAAACTTACTGTCGGATATAACAATAGAGCCAGTATCTTTTAATTGATTAATCATTTTTTTAGGAGTGAACTCTGAACGATTTGAATCGAGAATAAAATTGAATTTATTAAGTTTGCTGAATCCAAGAATGTGGAAATTGTCATAAATTTCCATGACATCATTCTTTTTATAGTACTTAAATGTAACCAGTTCACTGGAACTGGAATACCAATTTAGTGTATCCCGGTTTTCAGTAAAGCTCTGCCGGGCATCAACAACAAGAGTCATGCCCGCTTTATAATTCACATTGATAATATCGTGCCCTCCACCGCCATTAACCAAATTGCCGATTTTTCCGGAACCTGTGCTGTTCACAGTAATCGTATCGCTATCAGACCCGCCCTCAACAACACAACGCTGCGCCTTTTTACCAAGCTTGATACTATCGTAACCGGACTCGCCCTTTATATAATTCCCGTATTTACTATTAACTATGATAGTGTCATTACTGCTGCCTGCTAAAACGTAATTAGACCCTCCGTTAATCGTTATTTTATCTTTTCCGTAACGTGATTTTATACGGTTAAATCCACCTTTGTTAATTGTTATTGTATCGTTTCCGTCATTTGTCTCTATTGTAGCTTTAGATGCTTTATGAAGCAAAGAATTGTGAACTCCGTTAACGGTTATACTGTCAGCCCCGCCGCCCGTTGTAATATCTATTCTTCTCTTCTGGTTTGACACCGTAATTATATCACTGGTCTTTCTGGATTTACCATCGCCAACTATACTACTGACTTGTCCGCCGGTAATTTTAATAGTATTCGTACCTTGACTCAGACGGATCTTGCTAACCCTGCCGCCGGTAACTTCTACATAATCACGGCCTGTTCCGACACTGATCTCACCACTGCCGCCAGCCCCGATATAAATTTTATCATCTCCACCCTTGGCTTTAATGATAAAACTACCCACTTTTTTTGCAGTTCTAAAGGTATCGCTACCGTCCGTCCCTGTGTAGTTTTTCTTGCCTTTCTTTACCAAATAATTTCCCATACCTAAACCTCCCTTACCCACAAACAGCACCTGCGGCCAACCCTTGCAGTATATTTGTATTTTAACACAAAACCATCCATTTGGCAAAACTTCTCTTTTAAACTTTAAGCATATCTTTAAATTTTTTAATTTTTGTATTCAATTCAGGCGGTTAAGATAGTCCATGTTACCCATAGAAGTTACACCGATAAAGTGTCATACTTCATTTTTAGGTCAGGTTTGCGCAATGGAAAGAGCTGAACGAAATGCATCGTAAAAGCTTCATTTTGTTACAGCCTCTTCATTGTCCGACCATGCCGACCATCCCGACTTCTGGCAGAACCTGTAATCTCTACTGGGTTTTCTGTAACTTTCTATGGTATCTTGCCAGTGTAGCAACACTGATGCCAGTCATCTCTGATACTTCTTTATAAGAGTGGTTGTCCAAGAGGCTCATGGCCAGTTCTATTTTAGCCTTAGGTACAGCAGGTCTTCCTTCTTTAAAGCGTAAGCGCCCAATAAGATACTGCCTATCAAATTCTATTCAACCATGAGATAATTACCTTAGACTTTTTGAACTGTAGTTTTTGGACTTTTTAAACCAACTCTACTAAGCGAGGTGACAAAACTCATGGACGAGGTAACTGCCTTTAAGATGAATTTCCGGAAAGAACAGTGGAAACAACTCATCCTGGAACGCCAGGCCAGTGGTCTTTCTATTAACAACTGGTGCCAACAACATGGCTTCAAAAGAACTACCTATTTTTACTGGCTTCGTCGTATTCGGCAGGAAGCCTGTCAAACAGTACCGGATTCACAAGCTATTGCGCCAGTTCCCTTTGTGCAAATTGGTGCGGAAACAGTTCCAAGTACTGTATCGAAGCCTGTAACAGAGCCAAAAGCGATTTCTTCGGAAGTCGCCATCCGTATCCAGCTAAAAGGAGCAGACATTACAATTCCGGATGGAACCAATCCCCGAACCATACGGGCCACATTGCTTGCCCTGAAAGAGTTATGTTAGGCGATATTACGCAGGCACGGGACATCTACATTGCCTGCGGATATACGGACATGCGCAAATCCATTGACGGGCTTGCAGCTATTGTGCAACAACAGTTCCAACTGGATCCGTTCGCCAGAGATCTGTTTCTGTTCTGTGGGAGAAAACGAGACCGGATAAAAGCCCTGCTTTGGGAAGGAGACGGGTTCGTCCTGCTATATAAACGACTGGAAGGCGGCAGTTTCAACTGGCCGCGGCAACAAAGCGAAGTAAAACAGTTGACCCGGCAACAGTTTAACTGGTTGCTGGAAGGACTTTCCGTTGAACAGCCCAAAGCGATAAAACAGGTTAGCAATCCAGGCAATTTTTGCTAACGGAAAGCACGAAAAAAGAATACATTATACTTGCGCTAAAACAGCGATGGATACTGGATTTCCACACGTTTTTCTGATATAATGTTTATAGTAAAAAATGTGTGTGCGGAGTACCAAAACCGATGGATGAAAAAGACCTGTTAATAGCGCAACTGAGAAAAGAGAACGCTGCCTTACGACAGATGATTGAAGACCTGCAAAAACAGGTGAAGAATCTGACCGAGGCAGTTCTTTTATTGCGTAAAAACCGGTTTGGTTCCAAGAGCGAGCGCACCCGCAACCTGTTGGAGGAAGACGGCCAGCTAAACCTGTTCAACGAGATTGAACTGGAAGGTGATCCGAAGAAGAAAGAAAAGGACCCCATCCAACTATCCCGGAACAAAGTAAAGGTACGGCAGCCAAAAACCAAACGGGAAGTGGTAACTCACGGGTTGCCGGAAGAAGAGGTAATACTGGATATCCCGGAAAAAGAAGCCAACTGTGTACAGTGTGGCGCCAAGTTGAAAGCCATAGGAAAGAAAGTGGTCCGGGAGACGTTGCAGTACATTCCCGCCAGCCTGAAGATAATCCGCTATGTGCAGGTCAGTTACGAATGTCCCCGCTGCAAACATACGGACAATCCGTACATCGTAGCCCGGAAAGCACCGGCTCCGGTGCTGAACCATTCGCTGGCCTCCCCTTCCACCGTGGCCGATATAATTGCCGGCAAATACAGAGACGCCTTACCATTATACCGACAGGAGACCATCTGGCATAACATGGGAATCGATCTGAGTCGGACGACCATGGCTAACTGGCTGATCCGCTGTGCCGAAGAGTACTTTGCACCGCTGGTGGAACAAATCCGGGAGGATCTGGCGAAACGGGACATCCTGCATGCGGACGAAACCGTTGTCCAGGTATTAAAAGAACCTGGGCGAAAACCGGAGAACAAGTCCTACATGTGGGTGTATGCCACAGCAGGCCGGGATATAAAACCGGCAGTCGTTTACGACTACCAACCCTCCCGCTCCGGCGACTGCGCCAGAAAGTTTCTGGGCGAATTCAGCGGATACCTGCAGACGGACGGATATGCAGCCTACCATAAGGTGACAACCGCAATTCATTGTGGATGCTGGGCACACCTTCGCCGGAAGTTTGTGGAAGCACTTCAGGTAAAACGCCCGGAAGATACTTCTACCACCGCGGAGATTGGCATACAATACTGCAACAAAATATTTGATATAGAAGCCAAACTGGCAGACAAAACTGTGGAAGAACGGTATGCGAAGCGTCTTGAACTGGAAAAACCGTTTTTAGAGGCTTTTTGGGCATGGCTTGATTCACTGCATGTGCTGCCTAAATCCAAACTGGGTGAAGCGGTAACCTATGCGATAAACCAAAAGCCGTATCTGGAAACCTATTTGCTGGATGGACGTTGCGAAATCTCTAATAACCATGTTGAAAATGCGATCCGTCCATTTACAGTAGGTCGCCGCAACTGGCTGTTTGCAGATACACCGAAAGGAGCCAAAGCCAGTGCCGCCATCTACAGTCTTGTGGAAAGTGCGAAAGCCAACGGGTTGGATGTTTATAAGTATTTTAATTACATCCTTACCCTGATGCCAGGAATGGATTGGCATAACCATCCTGGGCTGTTAGAAAAACTGCTTCCTTGGAGCGATAAAGCTAAATTGTATTGTACCGACAAAGCTCGAAACTGAAGATACGAATTATCGACCGGCTGACCGCCGGTCTTTTTTTACGCGTCAAGGCAGTATGTTATTGGGCGCTTACAAAACAAAATCATATAAAACCCATTGACATAGTATGAAATAGCTGCTATAACTATAACTAAAGAATTTGAAGCCGGTGAGCAATATGTAAATAGACGCAGAAGCAAAGGAACGAAAGGCTGTTAAAGCGCCCTGAACCATAACAACCGGCGGGATAATGGGCGTATAGTAATGAAAGGAAGAGATAACTTGCGTAATCATATGGTATACGCCGACAATGCGGCGACGACAAAGATGAGCCCTGCGGCCATTAAGGCAATGCTGCCCTATATGGAAACCATATGGGGCAATCCGTCCAGTCTGTACGGGGCAGGGCAGCGGGCTGCGGAAGCGTTGCAGTCGGCAAGGGAGCGGATTGCGGCGTGCTTTGGGGCATCGGCAGGGGAAATCTATTTTACCTCCGGTGGAAGCGAAGCGGATAACCAGGCCATTATCTCCGCGGCAAAAATCGGGGAACGTAAAGGGAAGAAGCATATCATTTCTTCTGCATTTGAACATCATGCGGTGCTCCATACGCTGAAGAAACTGGAAAAGACCGGATTTGAAATTGAGTTGCTGGATGTGCATGAAAACGGACTGATACATCCGTCCCAGGTTGCGGATGCCATTCGTGAAGGCACATGTCTTGTTACGATTATGTTTGCCAACAACGAAATCGGATCCATCCAGCCTATTGCGGAAATCGGGACGATCTGCAAAGAAAAAGGGGTGTTATTCCATACTGACGCCGTGCAGGCCGCCGGGCACCTGCCGATTCATGTAGTTGAACAGAACATTGATATGTTGTCTCTTTCTGCTCATAAATTCCACGGTCCCAAAGGGATTGGCGTACTGTATGCGCGTAAGGGAATCCCGCTGACCAATATTATCGAAGGCGGGGCGCAGGAACGCGGCAAACGGGGCGGCACGGAAAACGTACCGGCTATTATGGCGATGGCCACTGCGTTGGAAGAGGCGTGCGCTCACATGGAAGAAAACACAAAAAAGGTACTGAAATTGCGGAGCCGGCTGATTGAGGGACTTTCCAAAATTCCGCACAGTGTTTTGAATGGGGATTTGGAGAAACGGCTGCCGGGCAACGTGAATTTCTGTTTTGAAGGCATCGAGGGCGAAAGCCTGCTACTGCTGCTGGATGATAAGGGAATCTGCGCTTCTTCCGGCTCGGCCTGTACGTCCGGTTCGTTGGATCCGAGCCACGTCCTGTTAGCGATCGGCAGGCCGCATGAAGTAGCGCACGGCTCCATCAGGTTGTCTCTGTGTGAAGAAAACACGGAAGAAGACGTGGAGTATATTCTGCAGTCTGTTCCGGACATTGTGGAATATCTTCGCGGCATTTCGCCGTTATGGAAAGATAAAGTGAACGGAAAACGGGCATTTCTGTTACCGGAATAAGGACAGGGAGGTTTTGTATATGGCACTGTACAGTGAAAAAGTGATGGACCATTTCCGCCATCCGAGAAATGTGGGAAGCATAGAAAACGCCGACGGTATCGGCGAAGTAGGCAATGCAAAATGCGGCGATATCATGAAGATATATCTGAAGATCGACAATGATATTGTGACGGACGTGAAGTTTGAAACCTTTGGCTGCGGCTCAGCGATTGCGTCCAGTTCCATGGCGACGGAACTGATTAAAGGCAAACCCGTAAGCGA
>JAEEGI010004545.1_pt1 | contig 32392 bp, 31 predicted proteins | sample 8958751 | NCBI WGS metagenome assembly JAEEGI01 (sample SAMN16246545, study PRJNA631951) | gut metagenome | biome: gut microbiome; feature: rumen; material: KS-attached | host: Bos | place: Iran: Karaj | collected 2018-10
AATAGTTAATATACTTCTTTTTATAGGAAGAATAGTATTATTAAATTTAGATAGTTTAATTAAATCATTTGGTGGAGATTTTGATTATTCAATAAAAATATATGTTATTGATGAAGTTAATGTATATGATCAAGTGGAAGAATTATTTAAAGGAAGTTATTTAGAAGTATTACAAAGTTATAATGCAGAATTAGAAAAAAGTGATAAGAGTTTAGAAGAATTAAAAAAATCTATTAAAGAAGAAAATAGTAAAGATATAATAGTTAATATTAAAGATGATTATGAAAATGTATTTGGTGTAGATATTATTTCATATGAATATGTAGATCAATTGTTATATCAAAATATTATTAGTGCTTTAAATAATGTTAAAATAAATGAAGCAATTAAAAGCTCTAATATAAGTGAAGAAGCTTTAACTAAAATATTTGAGAATGTTAAAATTAATAGAATTTTATTAAATGAAGATTTAGATGAAAATAAAGAATTAGTTGAAGAAGTTGGTGGAATTGTAAGTATGATATTCATATTACCATTCTTTATACTAATAATATTAATTGTGCAAATGATTGGAGCAGAAATTAATGAAGAAAAAAGAACTAAAGCAATGGAAGTTATTATTTCAAGTGTTCCAGCTAAAATACATTTCTTATCTAAATTAGTAGCTGCTAATGTATTTGCAATAATGCAAGGTGCAATGTTAATATTCTATGTTATTTTAGGAGTTATAATAAGAGTATTAACTTCTGGAGTTTCAAGTATAACATCAGTAGTAAGTTCTACAGGAGTAGATGCTGGTACTGTTTCAAATTATATTAGAGTATTCCTTGAAAGTGATGTCGCATCAAGAATACTAGTTGGTTTACCATTCTTTATTATACTAATTGTTTTAAGTTTCTTTGTTTATTCAATTTTTATAGGTGTTCTTGCTAGTGTAACTACTAATATGGAAGATTATCAACAAATACAAACACCAGTAATGGTATTTCTAATGATTGGATATTATTTAGCAATTTATTCATCTGTATTTCAAGGAGCTTCATTTATAAAAGGAGTAGCATTTATACCATTTATATCAGGAATACTGGCTCCAGTATTATATTCACTAGGACAGCTTTCATTAATAGAATTAATTATATCTATTGTAATACTAGGAATTACATGCTATTTTATGTATAAATATGGACTTAAAATATATAAAGATGGAATACTTAATTATCAATCAAGTAACTTATGGAAAAAAATGTTTAAGTCATTAAAAAATTAAAAAATCGCATTGACAATAAATAGAAAATCATTATATAATTATATTGACATAGAGATATGTCGCGGATACTTCATGAAACATTATGAAGTATTCAACCAAAACCCCCTGAAGAGGCCATGAATCAAAGTGGCCTCATTTATTTTGCCTTAATTACAGTGGATAGAAGCGATTTATAAATTTAATAAATAATTTTACCTACCCATTTACCTACCCAAAATGATATTTTTTCCATTTTTTTGTGTTTTTTTAATTATCTTTGGACATTTTATTTAACATGTTAACAATGTCGTCCATTTTGCTTTTAAATAGGTGAGAATAAGTATTTAATGTCTCATCTATTTTTGCATGTCCTAAATATTTAGCAACTATCATTATACTAGCACCATTATTGATAAGAACTGAAGCACAAGAATGCCTAAAATCATGAATTCTTATTTGTTTCACTCCTGCTTTTCTTGCATTATCATTTTTATGTCTTCTTAAAACATCTGGATGTAGTGGATTTACATCGCCAAAAACGAACCATTTATTATTAAAACCATAATACTTTTTTACTTCTTCTTTATATTTAATTAAATCTTCAACAAGTACATCTGGCATTGGTATTGTTCTTGCACTAGTTCTTGTTTTTGGTGTGGTCAGCAGCCAAAATCCACCATCTCCACATAAGTTTACGCAATTTTTTGTGACTGATAATGTCTTATCTTCAAAGTCTAGATTATCCCATGTAAGCCCTCTTAATTCACCTCTACGAAGTCCACAATAGTATAAAGTCTCAAATACGCACCTAAATTTTAAATCTTCTTCTACTGATAAAAATTGTTTAAATTCCTCCCAAGTATAAAATTCCATTTCTTTTGGAATAGCATTTGGATCAGTAAATTTTTCCATTTTAGAATATATTGGTCCAAAATTAAAGTCATGCCATTTAGCACCATAATTTAGAAGATTCTTAAAGAATTTATAATATCCATTCTTAGTTCTTAGTGCTATATTTTGATTGGCAATTTCACTTCGCCATTTTAAATAGTGTTTTATTTCAAAATCTTTTATTTTTAAATTAAATAGTGAATGCATGGGCCTACTATTAACTTCATATGTTCTCATTGTAGAACGTTTGACTTTATCTTTTTTGTATTCATAAAACTCATCATAAAGATCTTTAAATGTCATATCAGTAATGTTAATTTCTTTTCTTGATATGCTTTCTAGATAGTTACGTTCGGCTTTTACAGCTTCAGACTTTGTTGCAAAAAGTTTTGAAAAATATTTTTTTCTTATCCCACCATTATATATGTATATATAAAATTGCCATCTTCTTCCATCTTTAGTTGCTTTTTTAATGTCTACTTGTTTAACTGCCATGGTATACCTCCTTTTAAAAAACAAATAGACCTCCACTGTATGAGGTCATAATAGCACAAAAAACAAAAAAGTCAAAACCCTGTATATTTCGAGTTTTGACTTTAAACGTTCTTTTTCATTTTTTCTAAGTAATCAATATTAATTTTAAATTTTTCTACTACATATTCCATAGGTATTAATCCTCTAGGCAATAGATATCCCTGATTAGTAAGTTCTAATCTTATCCCGGAAACTATTTCATAAGCCCTAGATTTTTTGAACCCAGTTAGTTTAATTACATCATTTACTGTTGCCCATTGTTTTGATAACAATTCTAATGTTTCTTTTGCATTCATAGAATTCCTCCTTTTAAAATCACTTCTTATCTTTTTTAATCAAAATAATTTCATCATAACCAATTATAAAGTATAATAATGTGATTGTTAATGTTGATTATTTTGATGAATATAAATGATGAAAAATACAAAAAAGTTGAGAATAAAGTAAAAAAATAATAAAAAATATTGCGAATAATTGACTAAAAATGCAAAAAGTGGTATCATTTACATTGAGAGGTGATGACTTTGAATAATTACAGTGCCAAGCTAACAGGAGCTAATTTTTTATATAATGAAACCAAGATTATAGGCGATTATTTACTAAATGGCGAGGATCCTAAAGAATTAAGAAAAAGAAATATTGAAGAAAATTTAATTAAATATAAATCACCAAAGGCGATTTCCAGAGTTAATTCTCCAATATTTGAAAGATTAAATGTTTTTAATGAAGAAATGTTAGAAGAATTTGTAAATGGAGATTTGGAAAATAGTAGATTATTGTTGGTATATGCAATTATGAAAACTGATAATTTAGTTTGTGATTTTATCACTGAAATATATAAAGATAGGATATTGAGATATAAAGAATATATAGAACAGTTTGAAATCAATGACTGGTTTGAAAATATTTATGTTAATTCAAATTTATGTAATGTATCTGAAACAACAAAATATAAATTAAAACAAGTTATGATGAGAATAATGATTGACTCAGGTCTTGTAAAAAAAGAAGAAGATAAATACAAGATTTTGATTCCAATTTTATCAAGCAGATTTGAATATCTATTAACAAGTGTAGGCGATGTAGATTATTATAGAGCCATAGGAGGCATAATATGAAAACAATCAATAATAGATTAGATGAATTGACAAAAAAAATATCATCTCCAACCTTCTTAGAGTCGAATGGATTAGGAAATGAAGTTAATTTTTATATATTTGATTATGATCCAGAAGACGAATATGTTGTTAGAGAATATATTGAAATGATAAAAAATAAAAAGAATATTTGTATAAAGGATTTTAATATATATGATATTATTCTTAAAAAATTAGAGGAAGAGGGCTTTTTAGAACAAACTTTTGAATTAGAAAAGCAAAAAGGAACTGAATTTATTAATGAAACAATAGTAGAAGCTTTAGAGTTTGGATCAGCTAATGATCAAATTATTAATTATTTTAGTAATAAAATTGATAAAAATGATATTGTTTTTATAACCGGAATCGGGCAGGTATTTAGTATAATAAGAACTCACACGTTATTGAGCAATTTAAAAAAGGTTATGAAAAATAACCCTTTGATATTATTCTATCCTGGCAATTTTGCAGGAACAAGTTCAAGTTTGTTTAATAAATTAAAATCAGAAGACTATTATAGAGCATTTCAAATAGTAGGAAGAAGGTAGTAAAATGGAAAAATTAGAAAAATTATATTTAAAAGACATTAATAGAAATATTGAAGGTGTAATTGATGCCGGTGATAATGCACACGTACAACAAGAATTAGAAGAGTATGTCGTTACAAATGAATTACTTGAATATTATAGAAAGTTCTTTGATGCATACAATACAAGTATTAATGGATTAACTGATCACATGGGAGTATGGATTTCTGGATTTTTTGGTTCAGGTAAATCTCACTTTTTAAAAATTCTATCTTATTTATTAGAAAATAAAGAAGTAGGTGGAAAGAAGGCTGTAGATTACTTTGAAGGAAAAATAAAGGATCAAAAATTATTAGCTGATATAAAACGTGCTGGAAGTGTTCCTTCAGATGTTATTTTGTTTAACATTGAATCGGTAGCTTCAACAAATATAACAGATACTAAAAAACAAATAATTAAAGTATTTGAAAAAGAATTTAACCAAAAATTAGGGTTATCAATTGTTCCTGAAGTAGCAGATTTAGAGAGAGTTCTTATAAAAGAAAACAAATATGAAGAATTTAAACAAGAATTTGAAAAGCAATCTGGCAAAACATGGGAAAACAGTAGAAATAAATTAATTTTTTCACGTGATGCTTTCATAAAAACATATACTAAAGTATTGGATAGAACAGAAAATGAAGCAAGCCATTGGCTTGATGATGCAAAAAAAGAGTATGATGTTGATATTTCTTCTTTTGCAGACAGAATTAATGAATATGTTACTACTTGTGGAAATGACAAACATGTTATTTTCCTAGTAGATGAAATTGGGCAATATGCTGGTAATGACGATCGTGCTTTATTAGGGCTTGAAACTATTGTTGAAGATTTAGGAAACAAATGTCATGGAAAAGCATGGGTATGTGTAACTGCTCAAGCAGCTATTGATAAATATGTTGATGTTCATTCAGATGCTTTTTCAAAAATTAAAGGTAGATTTGATACAAATATTCCTTTATCAAGTGTTGAAATAGATAAAGTTATCAAAAAGAGAATACTAGAAAAAAATGAGACATCTATAGATTCGTTAGAATTATTATATGAAAATAATGAGTCAGTGATTAAAAATCTGTTCTCATGGAAAAATGCAAGTACTCAAGATATGTATAAGGATAAATTAGATTTTGCTGAAACTTATCCTTTTGTACCATATCAATTTAAAACATTACAAAATGTTTTTACTGATATTAGAGAAGGCGGATTTGCAGGTAAACATATTTCAAGTGGTGAAAGATCTTTATTAAGTGCATTCCAAGAATCTGCTAAGGCATCATCTAATGAAGAAGTTGGTTATCTAGTTCCTTTCTATGTATTTTTTGATACTATTACAGAACATTTAGAAGGACCTATAGTAAGAGCTTTCGCTAATGCAAAGGATATTCAAGCTCAAGGTAATTTAGAAGAAATGGACCTTAATATATTAAAAGTATTATTTATGTTAAAAAATATTAAGTATAGTGCTATTCCTTTAAATGTAGAAAATATTGCAATATTATGTGCATCTAATATAAAAACTGATATCTTAAAATTGAAAGAACAAGTAAGAGCATCATTAAAAAGACTAGAAGGACAATACTTAATACAAAGAAATAATGATGAATATAGATTTTTAACAGATGATGAACAAGAAATTAATAGAGATATTAAGAAGGTTGTAATTGATAATAGTAGAGTTGAAGATTTTTTAAGAGAAACAATTTACAGTAAAATACTAACAGATAGAAAATTCATGTATAGAAATAATCCATTCGATTTATCTCTATATCTAGATGGAATTAAAATTTCTGCTAAAGAATACGAAATTGGAATAAAGGTAGTAACACCATATTCTGGTTTTGATGCTGTTGAAATACAAAGACAATCTACTAATGATTATAATGATGTATATATTGTTTTAGATATACCAAATGATTTGGATGAAGAAATTGTAAATGCATTAAAAATAGAACAATATATTATTAATAATAGAAATGTTAATAAAACAAAAGAAATTGATGCTATTGTTAGAGGTAAAGAAAATGAAGCTAGAGAAGCAAAAGAATTAATTACTAAGAGTATTATTGATGCTCTAAAAGAAGCTGATATTTTAATAGCTGGTGACAAGAAAATCATACCTACCGCCGAGCCTAGAACTAGAGTTAATAATGCTTTAGAAATGCTTGTTAAGGATACATATTCTAAGTTAGATTATATAAAATACAATTTTACAACAAGTGAAATTAAAAATTTATTTGAAGAAAGCAAAAGCCAAATGCAAGCATTTAATACTGATTTTGTTAACCAAAAAGCATATGAGGAAGTATTAGATTATTTGGAAGAACAATATGCTTTCCATGCTTCCATAAATATCAGTTCATTATTACAACATTTTGAAAAATCACCATACGGATGGTTAGAATCAGATATATTATATTTATTAACTAAACTATTAAAAGATGAAAAAATAAACTTAATATATTTAAATGAGGTACTTGGAGTAACTGAATTAGAAACACTAAATAGAATTTTAAAAAGAGATAGTCAGGATAAAGTGGTTATTCAAAAACATAAAGCACCAGATCCTGCTGTTATAAATGATGTTAAGTTAGTAGCAAAAACTGCATTTGATAAAATATTATCTCAAGATGAAACTTCTATGATAAGTTCTTTAAAAGAGGGTATTTCTTATAAATTAAGAGAATTAGATCAAATCGTTGGAAATTACAATCAATATAGCAGTTTCGAATATCCAGGATATGAATTGGTTAAAGAAACAACAGATTTGTTGTCAAAAATAAATAAGATAAATGATCCTAGCGAATTCTTTAATGAAGTTGCTAGCAAAAAGGAGATAATAATAGATTCTGTTGATAAAGTATCTAATGTTATTGGTTTCTTTGATAAAAAGCAAAAACAAGCATTTGATGATGCTAGAAAAGCTGTATCATTTTATTTCGATAATAAGGATTATGCAGATGATTCGCAAGAATTACAAGAAGCTGTAAAAGATATAACAGATATATTAAGTATGGATGAACCATATTCAGATATACCAAAACTACCAAATTTAAGAGATAAGTTAATTAAAATTTTAGGTGAAATGTATGAAGTTAAGTCTAAGCCTATTATTCAATTGGCAAAAGATACGATTGAATATATTAAAAATGAATCTGATAAAAATAGAGATATAGATAGTTCTTTAGGAGAAAGATTCATCAAGATTTTGAACAATTCAATAGATGAGATGAATACCTCAAATGAATTGAAAGATATATTTGCAAAACAAACATATATTGGAAGATTAAAAGAAGATTTTAATACAGAAATGGATAAAGCAATCGCATTAAAAGAATCTGAAAAAACCGGTGAAAAAGAACCTAAGGTTGTAAGAAAAATAGTAAAAGCAGATAGCTTGTTAAATAAATCATATGAAATTAATTCTGAAGAAGATATAAACAAGTATATAGATGATCTTAGATCAAAACTATTAATAGAGTTAAAAGAAAACAAAAATTTAATTATAAGATAAGGAGTGTTTTAAATGGATAAAACAATATTAAAAAACTTTGCTGTTGAATCTAGAAAAGATTTAATGGACAAAATTGAAAGAAAAATAAGTTTATATTATGTGAATGAAAATTTTGATAAATCAATTAACGGAGATTTAATAGTTTTATCCAATGATAAACATTCAATAACATTAACAAAAAAACAAAGTGATAACAGAGATAATCTTGTTAAAAGAATTCATGAGCTTGGAATTGAACAGGTTATTGAAGAATCTGCATACACTTGGTTCAATAGATTAGTAGCAATTCGTTATATGGAAATAAATGATTATTTACCATTAACGCAAGATAATCAAAGTTTAGGATTTAGAGTATTATCATCACAAGATAATACTCTTGACCCTGAAATATTAAAGTTTACTAATTTATCTAATACATCTTTAGATATAGACTTTAATCCAAATAAATATAGTAATTTAACTAATACAGACGAGAAGTTTAAGTATGTGTTATTGTTAGTATGTAAGAAATTGGGAAAAGTAATACCACAAGTATTTGATGGTATAACAGATTATATAGATTTATTAATACCAGACAATTTGCTAAGTAATGGAAGTGTATTAGATAAATTAATAAAAATACCTGAAAATAATTTTAAAGAAGTAGAAGTAATAGGTTGGTTATACCAGTATTATATATCAATAAAACATGATGAAGTGATAAGTCCATTGTATGGAACAAGTATTAAGAAAAATGATATACCAGCAGCTACACAATTATTTACCCCAGATTGGATAGTAAAATATATGGTAGAAAATTCTTTAGGTAAATTTTATATAGAACATAATGGTATTTCAGATATAATCAATAATTGGGAATATTTTATTAAAGATAATGTAAATGTTTTAGATGAAAAAATTAATGTATTAAACGTAAAATGTATGGATCCATGTTCTGGCTCTGGTCACATATTAGTTTATATGTTTGAAGTATTATATCAAATATATTTAAATGAAGGATATAGCAAGCAAGATATACCAGAACTAATTCTAAAAAACAATTTATATGGTTTAGATATAGATGACAGAGCAGGTCAATTATCAGTTTTATCTGTTATATTACAAGCTAGAAAGTATGATAAAAATATTTTTAATAAAGAAATAATCAAAGATATAAATATTATATCAATTCAGGATTCAAGTGGGTTAGATCAATATTCTTTAAGCAATGTTCCATCTGAAATAAAATCAAAAGTTGACTATCTAGTAGAAACATTTAGAGATGCTAAAGAAATAGGGTCATTGCTAATTGTGAAAAATAATGATTACTTAGACGTTTTCAAATATTTAGAACAAAATAATTTGGAGACAATCATTTTAAGAGATCCATTGAAATTATTAATAAAAGAAGCAGGAATTTTATCTAATAAATATGATGTTGTTGTTACTAATCCACCATATATGTCAAATTCTTTAATGACTAATAAGTTGAAGCAATATATATTAGATAATTATTCTATTTTCAAAAATGATTTATGCACCTGCTTTGTGGGTAATAGATTGGTAAAGAAATCGGGTTTTTTAGGAATGATTACCCAACATACTTGGTTGTTTTCAGAAAAATATACAAAGATGAGAGAGAACATTATAAAAAACTATTCTGTTTGTTGCTTGAATGATTTGGGACCTGGCGCATTTGATGATATAAGTGGAGAAGTTGTTCAAACAGCATCATTTGTTTTTTCGAATAGCAATAAATATACTGAAGGAATATATTATAAGTTGAATGAGTCACAGAATAAAGAACAAGACTTTCTTAATAAAAAGAATAAATATTTATTTAACATTTCAAATATCAATAAAATTACTGGAATGGTATTTGCGTTTTGGCTTTCAAGTAAAACAATTAACATATTATATAATGAGAAAACACTTGGTGAATTTGGGGCTGCGAAGCAAGGCTTATCAACTACAGACAATAATAGATTTTTAAGATTATGGCATGAAATAGATTTTAAAAAAATAGATTTTTTGTGTTTTTCTTGCAACTCAATTATTGAGAGAAATTCCAAATGGTTTCCTTATAATAAAGGTGGAAGATATAAAAAATGGTCACCAATAAATGAATATGTTGTTAATTATGAAAATAATGGCTACGAAATAAAAAAATCTGTAATGAGCAAATATCCATATTTAAAGAACCCTGATTTTGTTGTGAAAAATACAGATTCTTATTTTAAACATGGAATTACATGGAATGATGTATCAACAAGTTTATTTAGTTGTAGGTTAATTCCAAATGGATATATATTTGCGGATGCAGGACCTATGTTTTTTTCAAACGATGATGAGCTGTATTTAGGATACTTTAATTCAAATACATTTCAGTTTTTTGCAAATATTATATGTCAAGGATTACATTACAGCACTGGACAAATACCTAAAATACCTTATATTATGCCGAGTAACCCTGATTATATTAAATATCTTGTAAGGCAAAATATAGATATAGCAAAGGAAGATTGGGATTCTGATGAAACAAGCTGGGATTTCAAAGAGTATCCACTAATCAGAATAAACAAAGATTTATGGGATGCAACAGCAGTTGGAGCTTCAATGCAAAAGTATTACGGTAAACAACTTGAAGTTTCTTGCCCATTAGAACTATGCTGGTTATTATATAATGGCCAATGTGATGAAAAATTTAATCAATTAAAGAAAAATGAAGAAGAATTAAATAGAATCTTTATTGATATATATGGTTTACAAGATGAATTAACTCCAGAAGTTGAAGATAAAGATATAACTATAAGAAATATAGATAAGTTAAGAGATATAAAATCATTTATAAGTTATGCAGTAGGATGTATGTTTGGAAGATATTCCTTAGATGAAGAAGGATTAATATATGCAGGAGGAGAATGGGATAAATCTAAATATAAAACATTCATTCCAGATAATGATAATATTATTCCGATAGCTGATAATAATGATATTTTCTATAGTGATGATATTGTTGGTAAATTTATTAAGTTTGTAGAAATAACATTTGGAAAAGATACATTAAGAGAAAACTTAGATTATATTGCAGAAACACTTGGTAAAAAAGGAATAGAAACAAGTGAAGAAACAATAAGAAGATATTTCTTAAACGATTTCTATAAAGATCATTTACAAACATATCAAAAGAGACCAATATATTGGATGTTTGATTCAGGAAAGAGTAATGGATTTAAATGTTTAATATATATGCATAGATATAATGAACAAACAATATCAAAGATAAAAGTAGATTATTTCTTAAAAGTACAAGAGTCATATAGAAATCAACTAGCTGCAGTGCAAGAAAGACTAAATGGAGTAAATGGATTAACAACTGCAGAAATAAAAGAATTAAGAAATAAAGAAAAAGATCTAACAGATAAATTGAAAGAATGTAAAGATTATTATGAAAAGTTAGATCATATAGCAAATGAGATGATAAAGATAGATTTAGATGATGGTGTAAAAGTAAATTATGCTAAATTTGAAGATATCTTAGCTAAAGTAAAATAAAGGGTAGAGTAATTCTACTTTTTTTTGAGTAGACAAAAAAAAATATTTATACTAAAATAATTTTTGAAAAACAAATACTAGACGTATTTTAGAGGTGAGCAATACATGACCTTTGAGGACTTTTACAAAAAGAATATAAATCAAATTGATAGAACAGAACAAGATAAACAAATAATTGATGAATATGATATAGAATTAATTGATTCATTAATAAAAATTAATATTAACTATATATCTGATGAAAATAAATATGAGGTTTTTTTGTGCGTTGTAAATAATAAATATACTAAATATATATCTGATTTATTGAGAAAAACGTTTGATAATAAAGGAGAAGCATATATTTATTTTAATGAATTAAAAACTATAAATGCTTTAGATCAATTAGATGAGAAATTATAAACTACCATTTACCACCAACATTTATATCCATCAATAATTTCAACATTTACTTCATCATGTTTATAATCTAAAATTGTATATGATAGAACAATTAACGAAAGAAAATTGTTCTTTTTTAATTTTTACTATTGACATCTTAAAAAATAGTATTAGAATAAATAACTAAGTTAGTTAGAGAGTATGTGCTCAACTATCAAGGAAGTGGTTGATATGTATCTAGAAAATGTGATGTCGGTACTGTTTAGATGTTCAGAAAAACATCATAAACTTTTAGACTCTCTAATATCAACTGACAACTCAACTGAATTAGCTATAAAGGTGAATAGACTGTAGACAACAGATATTCACCTTTTTCTATACAATTTTTTAGGTAAGGGAGGTTTGTATGAGTCAATTAGTTTCAGATAAGATACTAGGAAATCAATTGGAAGGGTTATTAGATGAAGATAGTTTGAGCTGTTTCAATATAGCTAAAACTAAAAATAAACTAAAGAAAGAACCAGATTTTATATTAGAACGAACTTATTATGGCAAATTAGTTGAAGCAAGAGAAATGTTACCTAAAATAAGTGCAAATTATGACTTTGGTACTAAAGTTGATGGCACAAATACAAGCAACAAAATAGAAAGTTATATGATTCACTTAGAAAAGATAGAAAATAAGTATAAAGTATATCGTGATAATGTTATGAGTCGTATGAGCAATTTAACAACAGCAGAAAAAATATTTATTGAAGAAGTATTCATGAGAGGTGCGGATGCAGAAACATTCATGGAAATGCATTTAATAAGTGATTATAGTTATAGAAAATTAAGAAAGAGTGCAATACTAAAACTCGCAATGGAATATGATGATGAAGTATTAGATATATAGAACTATTACACTAATTTGTAATAGTTTTTTATGCTTGAAAGAAGGTGATGATATTGATTGATTAGTTTACAGTTGATTCTATCGATGATTTTGATTTTTTATTATTTTGTGATATATTGCTCTTGAAAAAGGGAGATGTATTATGAAAATAATAGAATTAATATTTGCAACATTATTAGTATGTGTGGGATTGTTTCTATCATTTGATAAGGCAGAAATAAAAAAGGCTGAAGGTATATCGTCTGTTTCAACGAATCGTCCTTCAACCATCATTGAAGCTGATTCATTTAACCCACAAAGTGAATTATTAACGAATGAATCAACTACAAGTGAAAAAAGTATAACACAGACTAATAATAATGTCAAAAAAGAATCAACTAAAAAAGATAATAAGAAAGCTACTACAAAAAAAGAAACTAAAACTAATAGTAATAATCCAAAAGAAACAGATGCTAAAGAAGGAATTAAAGAGGAGCCTAAGGTAGAGGAAACTAAACTAAAAGAAGATCCAAAACCTAAAGAAGATCCCAAACCACAGTGTAGTGATTTATATGAGTCAATTACACATGGAAAAATTGATAAATCTTCAAAATCTGCTTGTGTTTCTTATGGTAATAAAATACAAAACAATGAATTAGATGAAGTTTTAGATTATAATGAAGAACATGGTAATATAAGAAAACCAATTATTAGTTATTTTAGATGTTATGAAGTTGTAGATAGCAATTGTAATACAAAGGGATGGTATTTACATTTCTTTTGTAATTCAGGAGATTGCAGTGATAGTAAATTGAAATCATTGTACGAATAGACACGAAAGTGTCTTTTTTTATTGGAGGGGATTTAATGAAAAAAATATTGTATAGTTCATTTATAATACTTTCCTTTCTTATATCAATTTTTATAGGCACTGAAAAAGTATATGCTGTAAAAATAGATGATGAGGCTTCAGGGTGGTATTATGAAAGAGCTAAAAAAGATGGAAGTGAAAATTATTCTGGAACATTAAAGAATTATTCTCTTAATGGTGTTGTATCATACTGTATTGAACCAACTGTTTCAGATAATGGAAGTGTTAGTTTATCTGATTGGTCACATACAGGACTATCAGATAATATTAAAGAGAAAATGCTATTAATTGCCTATTATGGATACACTTATCCAGGACATAAAACAAAAAAGTATAGAGCTGCTACACAGTGTTTATTATGGGAAGCAATTATGGGTAGTGGATCATGGTGTAAGATAAATACTAAACACTGGTCTGCTGGAACTAATATTGACATATCTGCAGAAAGAAAAGAAATAAATAGACTTGTTTCAGAGCATAGTAAAACACTTAGTTTTAACGGAGAAGTTTATAAAATACAAGTTGGTGAAACACTTCAATTAACAGATTCAAATGGTGTTTTACCTAATTTTGATATTTCAGCAAATGGAGTAGAATATAGCGTAAATGAAAATACATTAACTTTAAAAGCTCAAAATAATAAAGCAGATATTTCATTTACTAAAAAACAAGTATATGATAGTGATTATAAAATATTTGTTGGTAATAAAGTTCAAAATCAATTAGTACCAGGTAATGTTGATCCTACTATTGCAAAAATAAGATTGAATACTTATTATGGAGGTGTTGAACTAACTAAAGAAGATAGCGAAACTAGAACTGCTCAAGGAGATGCAACATTGAAGGGTGCAAAGTATGGAGTATATAATAACAATAACGAACTAATTACTGAACTTACAACTGATGAGAATGGAAAAGCTACAAGTGATTTAGTTTTAGAATATGGAGATTATTATATTAAAGAAATAGAACCAAGTAAAGGTTATTTAATTGATGAAACAAAATATGAATTTGAATCAAAAGGAACAGAAAAAAATAGTATTAATGTTAAAGAAAATGTAATTAAAGCAACAATTAATATTAATAAGTATTATGTGCTTGCATTAAGTGATGAAAAACAGCCAGAATCAAATGTTAATTTTGAATTATATAACAGTAGTGGTAAAAAGATAAAAGAACTTGTAACTGATGAAAATGGTGTTATTAAAATTACATTACCTTATGGAAAATACACATTGCATCAAACAACAACAAAGCAAGGGTTTTATTATTCAAATGATATTGAAATAAATGTTGAAACAACAGATGCAATTGATAAAGAAATATTAGATAAAGAAGTAACTGCTAAATTAAAAGTGATTAAAATTGATAAGGATACAAAAAAAGTTATTAAAAGAGCAAATATTAAATTCAAAATATATGATGTTAATAATAAAGAATATATTTGCCAAATGTTAAATAATAATAAAATTTGTGAATACAAAACTGATTCTAATGGAATAATGATTACACCACAAGTTTTACATAGTGGAAAATATAAACTTATTGAAGTAGATCAAGCAATAGATGGTTATACTTGGAATAATGAATCAATAGAATTTACGATTGATGAAAAATCAAAATTAATTACTGATAATGAAGAAGGAATTTTATTTGAGACTAAATTTGAAAATAAAAGAGTTCTAGGCAATCTAGAAATAACTAAATATGGAGAAGAATTAAATTATCTAGATTTAGGATATGAATATAACGAAATAAAATTATCGGGAGTTAAAATTGGATTATATCAAAATAATAAATTAATTAAAGAATATACAACAAATGAAGAAGGTAAAATTTTAATAAAAGGTTTAGAACTTGGTAAATACGTTATTAAAGAAATAGCAACAGTAGGAGATCATGTTTTAGATATTAATGAATATATTGTTGATATTAAATACAAAGATCAATATACAGAAGTTGTAAATTATAAATTAACTATTAAGAATTATTTACCAAAAGGAACACTTGAATTTACAAAAACAAACCTTTCTAGATCAAAAGCACTTCCTAACACATTAATGGAAATATATACTTTAGAAGATGAAAAATTAATATTTAGTGGTAGAACAGATGAGAGTGGAAAAATAGTTATCAAAGATTTACCAATTGGGAAATATTATTTACTTGAAAAAGAAGCTCCTAAAGGATATGTAATCAATCCAAATAAGCAAGAATTTGAAATACTTGAAAATGGACAAATAGTTGTTAGTGAAATGCAAGATGAAATGGAAGTTAAAGTTCCAATAACTGATAAAATAGTTATTCCAGATTATGTATATTCAATAGTATTAATAATATTAGGAATAGGGATGATAATATATGCAAGTAAAAAGAAGAAAAAGTAATATTATCATACTAGTATTTGGTATCATTTTACTTTTAATATCTTGTGGTTATTTATTATATAAATATGTTTCTTTTAAAGAAGAAGTAATATATGAAATAGAACTAATAAATGACTATATAGAGAAAGAAGAAACTATTGAAGAACCAATAGTAGAAGAAGTAAAAGAAGAAAAGCCAAAAGAAGAAAAACAATATAATATGGTAATTGAAATACCAAAAATAAAATTAAAAAAAGGATTATGTAATATTAATGAATCTTGTAATAAAGTTTCAAAAAATATTCAAGTGATAAAAGAATCAGATATGCCAAATATAAAAAATGGAAATCTGATTCTTGCTTCACATAATGGAAACAGTAGTGTTTCCTTTTTTAATAAGTTAAATAAATTAAAAGCGAATGACACCATTTATATATATTATAAAAATTTTAAATACGAGTATAAACTATCAAGTTCATACGAAATAAAAAAGAGTGGTAAAGCAGTAATTCATAGAGATGGGACAAAAACGACACTTCTATTAATTACATGCAAGAGGCATTCTGATAAACAAATAGTATATATTGCTTATTTAAATAATACTTCAAAATACTGATAACATTTTATTAGTTATATTTATAATTTTAGTTATTTAAAAATTAATTTATTTAATAAAAATTTATTTATTTAAAAAGTTTATTAATATAGGAGGGACAAAAATGAATCATAATATTTTTAATTCATTTTCTTTAGTTGGAAATATTGCTAAAGTTAATGAAATTAAAGAACAATCAAATGGAACAAAATTTAGATATTTTACTATATGTCAAAATACAAAATATAAAGATAAAAATGGAGAAACTAAAGATGAACCAAATTTCTATGATATAAAGATTTTTGAAAAAAATTTTAAAAATTTTGAAAACAATTTAGAAGTTGGAAAATATATTAATGTTTTTGGAAAAGTAAAAGTATATAAAGATAAAAATAATAAAACAGTTGTGTCTTTAATCGGGAGTGATAGTAGGGCATTATCAAACGAAAAACAAGAAGAGATATTCGATTATGATTGGTTGAATGAAAACAGTGAAATGGAAGTTTAACTTCCTTTTTTATTGAGGTAAAGGAGGTGATGAAATGCAAAGAAATATAAAAGTCCTCGTAGTAGAGCCAAATAAATTACCTTATGAAAAAACAATTCCAAACAAATTAAGTGAAAAACAAAAAATCGTAGATGGATATATTGAATATGTAAGATTATTAGAAGATGAAAATGTTGTATTAATTTGTAATGAAGAAGGTAAAATAAATGGCTCAGAATATAATAGAGATATTGGTTATGACATAATCGCTGGAACTTTTATAATTGCTAGAGAATGTGCCGATGATGGTGAAGATAGATCACTTACAGATGAGCAAATTGAAAAGTATAAAGAAAGATTTAATCAAGAATCAATAGAAAAAACAAATCAAAAAATATTAAACATAATAATGCATAGAAATGCAGTTGAATTATAAGGAGGTTTTAATTATGTTAAATCAAATAGTAATAGCAGGAAGATTAACATCTGATCCTGTAGTAGAAGAAAAAGAAGATGGAAAGAAGGTAAGTACAATTACAGTAGCAGTTCCTAGAGCATATAAAAATGTAGATGGAACATATGATACTGATTTTATTAAATGTACATTATGGAATGGAATTGCAGAAAATACTGCTGAATATTGCAAGAAAGGTGATATCGTTGGAGTTAAAGGAAGAATTCAAACTAATTCTTATGAAAATGAAGAAGGTGAGAAAGTATACACAACAGATATTGTTGCAGAAAAAATTTCATTCTTAAGTTCTGCAAAGTCAAAAGATAAAGATGATATGGAAGTCTAAAATGAGGCAAGTGAAAATTGCCTCATGCTTTTTGAGGCAAGAATATCTTGCCTCCCAAATTTTATAGGAGGTTAAAATGTTAATGGAAATATTAAAAGATGATTCTTGTCAAAGATTGATTGAAGAAATAAATAAATCAGGTTACACAGTTAATCAGATAGCTTCATATTCACATTTGGGTGTTAATGAAGTAAAAAAACTTGTAAATGGTGAAATAGAAGATATGGATTTCTTAATGTTAGTAAATCTTTGCAAAGCAATGAATATTAATCCTTTTTCTTTCTTTAAAGAAGATTTGAAATTAGTAGATTTTCTTAATTCTATTTATTAGGAGGTGGTCGTATGAATTTAATAAATACTTTTTTACTATTAGATATAAATCATCTTGATGGTGGAGGATATAATGTTAATTCTATATTAAAAGCTTTAAAGACTTTAACAAATTGGGCTTTATCAATTGGAATTGCTGCAGCAGGTGTGTCACTTGTTGTCGGTTTTGTATTATATGCCGTAACTGATGTAGATCAAAAAGCAAGGGTTAAACAAAGAATAATTCAAACACTAATTGGAATAGCAGGAATAATACTTGCCATATCATTAGTAAATCTAATTATTGATTTATTCTAGGAGTAAATATGTTAAACAAAGCATTAGATTTATTAAGAACTCTTGGCTGGGCAATAGTAGATTTTATTTATTCATTAATAGATTCATTATTTGATATCTTAAAAGAAATAAATGCTTTGGATATTGTTAATTCAATATCAAATGAAAGTATGTTTAGAAGGTTGTATAGTGGAATATTTGCAATAGCAATTACAGTGTTAGCATTATTTTCAATATGGAGTTTTGTTAAAAAAATAATTGATCCAGATGATGGATTATCAATTGAAAATATTGTAAAAGAAATTATTAAATGTGGCTTTTTAATAATAATGTCCACATTTTTATTTGTACAGTCTTCTAATCTTTCAATTAATTTAAGTGGATATGCTTCTACAGTTTTTACATCAAATGATATGTCTTTGGCAGATAATATGTTGGTTGAATATATTTCTTATACAGATGCTTATAAGCAATCAGATGAATTTAAAAATGAAGATATAAAAAAGTATATTAAAAATGATAATTTTACAAATAAAAAAATGTATAATGATAAATTCGTAACAAATTCAAGATGGATTTTACCAGATGAAGAAGAATATAAATATTCTATTAATTGGATAATGAGTATTATTGTTGGAGGATTTTTCTTATATGCATTATTCTTTAGTGGAATGATGCTTGCTAGAAGACAAATAGAATTTTTATTTTTATTTGTTATATCTCCAATAATATTTGGAACATCTGTTGGAAATAAAGAAAGAAGAAGTGCTGTATTTCAGCAATTAGTTTCACTTATTTTGCAAGGAGCAGTTGTTATGCTAATAATTGGACTAACAGCATTGCTTATGAAATCTATTCAAGGAACTACATTCTTTAATAATGCTCCAATTAAAAACATGGTTATTAAATCTATTTTATATATTGGATGCTCAACATTTTTATTAACTGGTTCACAAGTTATAAATAGATTTGTTGGAGGAAATGTAGCAGCTAACTCTGGAAGAGAACAACTAATGTCAATGAGACATTTTGGAAATGTTTTAGGAACTGGTGCAGTTGCAACGGGAATGGCTGGAATAGGTGCAGGACTAGTGGGTGCTGGTGCATTAACATCTGGAGCAGGTAATCTTGGAGGTAATAAACTTGTTTCTAATATTGGAAAAGCTATAACAAATTTTGGGAAAAACTTAAGTGGTAGTTCAAAAATAGGAAGTACAAAAAGTAATATTGGAAATGCAATTGCAAAATTTGGAACAAGTATGCAAAATAAAACTCCATCATCAATTGGTAAGACATTAAGAAGTACAGGTTATAGAAATGTAGGAGATGCAATTAGCACAATGGATCCTACAAAGAATATTTATAGAAGAAGATATATAAGGAGGCAATAATGTATATAACATTAAAGAGTTTAAAAAAGACACTAGGTAAATATATAGAATATACTGATTTATATATAGCTTTACCAAGTATTATTTTATTTTTAATACTATTTGTAATTAAACCTACTAGGATTATTTCGCTAGTTTTTATATCAACAGTATTATTTATGTTAATCCCAATAAACTTATCTAAGAAAAATAGAATGTATAAAATAATTATAATGTTTATATCATATGCACTTAAATGTAAAAAATATATTTATAAAAATATGTTATAATATTTTCAAAGGAGACATTTATATGGAAATCAATAACAACAAAAGGAAAAACATATCTCTTTTTGGGAGTAAAAAGAATGATTTAAACTTTGAAATAGTAAAAATAATATGTGATGAAGAAGAGTTAGATTGGTCATCAAAAATTCAACTTGAATGCTTATCGTTTGATAATAATAAAAATGAAGTGGGATTTATATTGGAATTTAAATCATATGAGAGGTCATTTCCATGGACAAAGCTGAAATTTTTATCTATGGGTGAGAAGTCTGACAAATTATTATCAACGCTTTTAGATAAACAATGTTCATTTAAAGATAAGGTAATTGTGGAAGCTCATGTTTTAGAAATGCTATTTTTTGGTGAGAACAAAATGCTCTATAAATTATTTGATAAACATGATGAAGAATACTATTTATCATTTGACATTAAAAGACACAAATTAGTAATAAGTGGTAGATATTCAAATGTATCTGAATTATTTGAATCATTTATTTTGAGAAGTAAGAAAAAGAATTAAAGAACCAATGATGGTTCTTTTACTTTGGAAAGGAGTTTATGAAAAATAGAGAAGAAAGAATATTTAACAAATTAAAGAAGAAAAACAAAAAGAAATACATTTCAAAATCTCAAATGAAGAAAAGAATTAAAAACTCACAGTATCTTACATATATTAAAGATATTGATGAGAATGGATTAATTTATTTAAAAAATGGAGAGGTTGCTTCAGTTATAGAAGTGAAAGCAATTGATTTGTCATTATCTAGTAAACAAGAAAAAACAAATTTCTTTTATTTTTTAAAGTCACTTTATCAAATAAAAGAATTAAATCTAAAATGTTATAAGATAGATGATAAAATCAATTTAAATAATAATAAAATATATCTAGATCAACTTATTGAAAAGTATTCAGATGATGAGAAAAGAAAAAAATTATTAAATCAAAATAAAGAATTGATTGAACATTTAGAATCAAATGAATATACAGTTTCAAGTATTTATTATTGGGTTGTTATTTCTGAAAATATTGATAAATTAGAAAGACAATTATATGAAATTTCTGAAGTGTTAAATAATGTAAGACCAAGATTAATTTCAGAAGTAATAAATAATAGATTAGAAATATATAAGTTTATCACTAATCTTTATTTAGAGTGTAATACATTAGACCAATTAATATGGAGTAATATTCATGAACTAGCATGTCCTATGAATGCTACTGAAAAGATTAATTCAATGGTATTTGATGATAAGGAATTCCAATTATTAACTATAAAAAATATTCCTCCATTTATTGATGAATTGTTTTTAGAAAAAATATATAATTTATCAAATGTTAGAAGTTGTTTATCAATTAAAGATTCAATTAGTCAAGAAGAATTGATAAGATGGGTTAACTCACAATATCAGTTTTTATTAGCTGATAGAAATACAACTAAAAAGCTAAGTGATGCAACTGAGCTTGATAGGGATGAAGAAAACTTCTTAAGATTAATGAACGATATTAAAACTGGTGATGAAATCATTAAAGAAGTTTCTTTAGTATTATTAGTCACAGGAGATTTTGAACAAAGACAAGATACAATTAGAGAGTTAAAATCATTAGCAGATATATATCATATTAAATTAGATGTACCAAGATTAAGGCAAATGGAAACATGGCAAAGTTATGATTTAAATCCAAAATCATTAAAAGATTATTCAGTATATCTTCCATCTTTAACTTTATCAGCAGGTTTTCCTTTTACTAAAACATATTTTAATGATCCATTAGGTTATTTATTAGGAACGGATCTTCATACTGATTTACCAGTATTCTTTGATAATTATTTTTTAAATAATTCAAGAACATCACATAATATAGCAATCGTTTCTTCAACTGGTGGAGGTAAATCATTCACTATGAAGAAGATGATTGTAAATGAATTTGCTAAAGGAACAAAAACGTTTATATTTGATGCTGAAAATGAATATGAAAAATTAGTAAAACAAAATGGTGGAGAATATATAGATTTATATTCTAAAAAAGGTGGAATTATTAATCCATTACAAATTAGATATATAGCAAGTGATGATGAAGATACAAAAGAAATTGATTGTCCACTAGCTAAACATATTGGTTTTTTAGAAGCATTCTTTAAATCATCTTTTGAAGATATAACTGAAAAAGAATTAGTAATGCTAATAAGTATAATGGAAAAGTTATATAACAAAAAAGGAATCTTTAATAATACATCAATTAATACATTAGAATCATTAAAGCCAGAAGATTATCCAACATTTACTGAATTATATAATTTTCTTCCAGAATATTTAAAAGATGTTAAAAGTGAAGAAAAGAAAAATATAATTGAACAATTAGATATTTTGCTTTCAAGATTCTTATCTGGTACAGATGCATATTTATTTGATGGATATACAAATATAGATTTAAATAATGATTTAATAGCATTTAATTTACAAGAATTATTATATTCAGAAAATAGAAGATTAATTAATACTCAAACATTAAATCTATTAACTTATTTAAATAATAATATTGTTTCAAATAAAATAATAAATGATAGATCAAATATCAAAAAGCACATAATGATAGTAGTAGATGAATTTCACTTATATATAGATGAAGACAATTTTGAAGTATTAAAGAACTTTGGACAACTTGCAAGAAGAATTAGAAAGTATTCAGGATCATTAGTTGTATCTACTCAATCAATAAAAGACTTTGTAGGTAATCATCAAATATTAAGACATGCAACTGCTATATTTAATAACTGTCAATATCAGCTTGTAGGAATGTTAAAAGAAGATGATTTAAAAGCATATTTAGATTTATTTAAAGGTAATCCTTTAACAGACACTCAAATAGCTTTTTTAAATACTTGTAAGCAAGGAGAATTCTTATTAAATATAGATTCAAAAACAAGATTAAGTATAAAGATAGTAGCTACACCATTTGAGAAAGAATTGATGGGTGAATCAAATGAGAGAAGTTGAAATAGGTAATGTTTGGAAAACAGATTATGGAGACATAAGATGTAATGCTTTATTAAAAGAAAATAATATCAATAGAGCAAATGTAATAACTACTTTAGATCAAAATTACATAAAAGAAAAAACTGGTAAAGAAGAATTAATTGAAAAAGATGTAAAAGAAGTATTTGAAGATTATTTCATAGACAATTTTGAAAAATATGTTAGACTTCCAAAAATCAGTAGATGTTCAAAGTTAATGCAAGATGTATATGATAGTGTGTGTTTATCAGATGCATCAATGTGTCATATCACAGAAGAAGATTGGGAAAATTTCTATTCAGAAGATTATAGTAAAAGAGATTTTGAAAATTTTAAAAAGGAAGTAAATAAATATGGATTACAACATGTTATTGGAATAAATGATTGTGAATACAAGATAATAGGATATAGTGATTTAGAACTTAAATTTAATGATGATAGATTTATTAATGAGAAAGAAGAACAATTAGAATTATGAAAAAGAAAATAATTTTAATTGTTCTTTCATTATTAAGTTCAATGTCATTATTTTTTATTATTTTGATAGCTTGCTTAACTATATTTGATTCAGATGGTGAAACAGTAACAGATGATTATGTTGAAAATAATTCAAAATATGCATCAAAATATTTACAAGTAATAAATAAACATTTGAGTAAGGGAGATGGATATGTTTCATTATCTAGAATAGTATATTTTTATAAAGCAAATGATAAACTAACATTTGATGAAATATATGAAGATAATTTAGACAAAAAACTAAAACAAGTAAAACCAATAAGTGAAGTATGTTTATTGCCAAAATATAAATCATTATATGTATGTGATAATGAATATCCACTTAAAGATAATCAAATTGATATAATTCAAAATAAGCCTTTTGTTCCACCATTAAAAATAAGTAATATGCATGTTACAAGTTACTTTAAACATGACAGAATTGTTTATGGAAAAGTAAGCACTCATCAAGGGTGGGATTTTAGTTCGCCAGCCAAAACAGATGTTTATTCTTCTTGTGATGGAGAAGTAACATTTGTGTCGTTTGGATTTTTTAATAATTCTCCTGGTTCTTCTGGTGGTGGAGGAAATCAAATAAAAATAAAATGTGATCCAGTTGGCGATGAAGTATATACAATTACTTATATGCATTTATATCCTAACAGTAGTAAGGTTAAAAACAAGAGTAGAGTAGCTCAAGGGCAACATATTGCTGAAGTTGGAACAACAGGATATTCAACTGGAAATCATTTACATTTTCAAGTAGCGAATTCAAAAAACAAAGTAGTAGATGGGTTAAGTTTAATAAATTTCAATTAGAGAGGTTCAATTGCATCATTATAAACCAAAATGATGCAATTGAAATGTATTGTGATGCAATTAAAAATCAACATATTATTTAAAAAATGCTCCTATGGAGTTTTGATAAATCATTCAAAATCAGAAAATATGGGAGCACTTGTTCCTTATAAATAGATATCTAAAAAAGTAATAATAAATCCATAGGATTATTTTGCAAGTGCAAAATTAGAGTGGTGTCATAAAAAGCAAGGATTATTAGTAAAATCTTTGCTTTTTGATACCGCTTTACTTATCCTGATAAAAAACCATAAAAAAACAAGCTTATTTTAGGAGCAAATGACAAATCTACTGATAAATATAATTTTATCAGTAAAATTATCATACAAAACTAATGAAAAAAATCGATTCTTCATTAGTTTTGTCAAAAAAAGAAAGTGAGGTAATTATGATAAAAAGAACTTTTAGAGTAAATGATTATTTATATTCAAAATTAAAGGTAATGTCTAAATTTTATAATATGAGTATTAATCAATTAATGATTGAATTAATTGAGATAGGTTATTTAGAAAGAGAAAAAATAGATATTGGTTTTAAACAATGGAGAAATAAATAATGAAGAAGGATGTACATATATATCTAGATTATGAATTGGCTAACAAGTTAGAATCACTAGCAAAAAAGGAACATAAAAAAATATCAAACACTTATTCAGAAATTATTAAATTTGGATTTGAGCAAAAACAAATACAGGAAACATTATCATCGTTTGAATATAGCTTCAAAAAAATCATATCTAATACAAATTATACCAAATCACTATTACAAAAAATTTATTCTATAAATAATAATATAAAAAAATTTGATAATGATTATTATACTATGAGCCAAAAAATGAATGACTAAGCAAAGTATTATTGTAAGAAGTGATTTTAAATTATCATTAAATAATGTTGATAGAAACAAATATACAATTAATTCTGATAAAAAGATTTTAAATAAGATGTTAGATTATTATTCAGATGATGAAAAAAGAGTTATGAATATGATTGATTATTTTACTGGTAAGATTAATAAACATGATAACATTAATTTAGTGCTTGAAAATGGCAAATATGCAACAAAAGAAGAATTAGAAAAAAGGAAAAAATATATAAATAAACAATTCAAAAATTCAAATGTTTGGAGGTTAGTTATATCAGTTGATAAAGATTTGGTTAATAACAATATGAAATGGAAGGATTTAGAAGAACAGTTAGCAAAAAAAATCCTTCCTCGTTTTTTTAAAAAGATGGGATTTGAAGATGCAAAGAAGATGTGCTATCAGTTTTCTTTACATATGAATACAGATCACCCACATTTTCATGTTGCATTTATGGAAAGAGTTCCTAATACAATTAACTCAAATAATCAATTGATGTTCAGAAGAAAAGGTGAAATTCCAATAGATGCTATTAAATATTTGATGAACGAAATGATAATTACAATAGAAAGAAATAGCAAATTTACTCCTAAATCTATTGATATTAATAATGACATAGCAGAGTTAAAAAGATATTTTAACCCCCAAGATAAAAATTTTGTTTTATATGATAAGAAGAATATTCTTTTAGAAGAAAAAATACTATTGTTAGGTAATAAATTAAATGAAATACAAAGAGAAAAAGGCAGACTTATAAAATATAATTCAATTAATGACAAAGATATAAAAAGATTAACTAAAGAAATTAAAAAAGATATTTATAATTTATATCCAAATTTAGCTGATTTAAAAAAAGAATTTAAAAATAGTATTAATAATATGAATAAATATTTAATTGATGTTGCATCAAGAAATAGCAATAAAATGATTGATGTGACTTATACTAAAAATAAAAAAGAATATTTAGATAATTATATATTAAATTCAATTGTTAATTATTCAAATAAACATTACATAAAAGAAAATAGTAAAATCATTAATTCTAACGATATATTTCAATCCATTATATTAAATGTATATAGAAATAATAGAGAGATAACTAAGAAGGATATAATAAAAAATAGTTTTAATAATAATTATCAATTATCTTCAGAAGTTATTAGTGCTATTAAAAATATTAATAGAGAAATGGATAAAGCTGCTGAAGAATTCTATAAAATGAATGATTTAATCAAGTGAATTAAGTTTATTATGACAATATAAATATAATGCAAATTATGATAGAATAGATTTAAGGATGAACAAACACAACCTTTTAATAAAAATAAATAAGAAAAATTGTTCATCCTTTTTATTTGGTATGATATACTATAATTATAAAAAATGACTTTATATTTAAGGAGTTGTATTATGTCAGTTTGGATGTATCACAAAATAAAAATAAAGAATCAAAATAATGAATTATTAAAAAATGAATTATTAACTATAATAGGTAATGATGTATATATAAACTATGATTATTTGAATGGAAGAAGAATACCTATTAAAAGATATACATATGAAATGTTAAATCCAATTGATAACTTTGAAATTTGTGATAATGATTTTATAATACATTGTGCTGGAAATCATCTTTTTAGTATTGGTGAAGAATACTTTGAAAAGAAATTTAATAATAATGTTGAAATCATATCTAAGAGTGAATATGATGATGACGATGATTCAACTTTCGAAAAAAAATCACGTTTTGTTAAAAGAATTAAAATAAGAAATTCAAATAAATCGTTAAATAATGATAAAAAAGCAATTTTAGATTATTTAAAAAAATATCCATTTTATTTAAATAAGAATATTAAAAGAGATTTATATAAAGATTCTTTATTTTGCAAAGAATTATTAAATATCAATGGTAATTATTTAAAATACATGTCTGATAAAATAAAAGATAATAAAAATCTTGTGAAATTAGCTTTAAAAAATGGTGGTAGTATATTAGATGCTAGCAAAAGAATTCAAAAAGATAGAAAATTAATAATATATTCTATTGATAGTTGTAATAGAAGTGATTTATATTTATTACAAAATTTACCAACTAGTATTTATAATGATTATGATATTATACTAAATCATATTTTATCAACACCAGATTTCAATGATTTTAGATATAATGCTAGTTGTAAATTAGAAACAAATGGTGTGAAGAAATTATTTTATGAAAAAATATCAGATAGAATAAAAAAAGATAGAAAAAAAACTTTAGAAATAATTAAAAAAGATGAATATTTTTATTATTTTATTGACAATAGTTTAAAACAAGATAAAGATTTTGTAATTGAATTAATTAAAACTAATCCTAATATATTAGAATTAGTTGATGATAGTTTAAAAGATGATAAAGAGTTTATGTTAGAAGTTGTTAAAATGAATAGTTATGCTTTAAAATATGCTAGTGATAGACTTAGAGATGATGAAGAAGTTATAGAAGCAGCAATAACTGAAGATGATTGTGAAGGATTAAAATATGTTAACAAAAGATTTGGTTATAGAAAATCATTTGTGATGGATGTGGTTAGAAAATCCAAATGTGCCTTAAAATTTGTATTTGATGGATTTAAAGATGATAAAGATGTAGTATTAGAAGCAATTAAACATGATAGTAAGAATATTTTATATTTAAATAATCTATTCGATGATAAAGATTTCTTAAATTCAATAATTGAGTATTTTGAACCTTTTATTGATGAAAGCGGCAAAGAAATAATAATAGATAAAGTACTATTAAATAATAATCCTTATAGTAAGAAACTAAATGATGATATTAAAAATTGCTTAATAGAATTACCATACAATAAATCTTTGACACAAGAAGAAAAAATAAAGATAAGTATAATTGCAGCTAATAGAAAAATAAATACATTAATAGATAAACCAAAATATGAAGAGGTTATATTAGACTACGAAGATTCTAATGAAATGCCATTTGAGGAAGATGATTTACCATTTTAGGAGTATGAATGATAAAGAAAGTAATCAATAATAAAGATAAAGAATTAACATATAGAGAGTTAAATAAAAAATGTAAATTAGCTCTTTTAAATAATGAGTATGAAACATTACTCTTGTATTCGTATGCGATGATAGAAGATAGATTACTTTCTATGTTACATTATTTGTATGTAATAGATAGATATAGTGAATCGTTATTACCAAATGACGATATTGATAAAATAATTAGACCATTATTAAAATATAATAATGAATCAGATAAAAGCAAAGTATATAAAATAAATAATATTACAACTAAAATAAATATTTTAAAAATATTTAATAAAAAGAATAAAGATATATCACCATATATTAATGATTGTTATAGGATAATAGATCATAATATAAAAATAGATTATTTAAAAGATTATTTTAAAAGATTAAATAATTGGATTAGAATTAGAAATGAAATAATACATGCATCATTTAATAAAAATATAAATGATTTAAATAATCAATTAAAAGATTCTAGTATAGAAGGATATAATTTAGCTAAAGAGATTAGTAAATATGCTAATTCAATTAAAGATAATTATAAACAAATATCAGTTAGAACTAAATGGAATGCTATTGTAAATAATAATATTAATAATGAATTATTAAATTATGATATTTTAAATCCAACACTATATTTTAATAATGAAGACAAAGGTTTTTTAACAATATTATTTTATTATTTTCATGAGTGTGCTTATTATTGGACTGATTCTAAAATAATAGATTATTATAATTATTATAAAGATATAAAGAATAGTATTATTAATAATAAAAACATTTATTATAAGTTTTTAGATGAAATAATTAATAGTATTAAAGAAGATAAATATGAGAAGTTTTTAAAATGTATTGCAATAGCATATATATATGAGAATAATAAATTTAACAGTAATGAAATATTAGATAAAATATATTATAGTCTTTTTGATAAAAAAGAAGAAGCAATTAATGAAAAGGTTATATCAATAATAAAGTATTGTCCATTACTTGGCTTGATTATTCCAAGTAAGTTTTCTGAATCTAATGTTTATAAGAATGGTAGAGTTGATTATGGAAAAAATGAAATAATATATAAATCTAAAAATTATAAATTTGATAAACCTGTTTTAAACAATTTTAGTTTAAACAACTGTTTATTTGATTTATGGACTTATGAATATATAAGAAATGTTGATATTGGATTTAATATTTATTATCTACAGGAGAATCCTATTTATAATACAAATAGAGAAATAGAATTAATAAAGAAGTATTCATTAGATGAAAAAGACTTTATATTAAAGTATTTCAATTATTTAGATAATAACATAAATGATGAATATGAACTTAATATTGGAATAGCTATTGATAGTGAAGAAATTGTTAAATTGCACGAAAACAAATTCTTTGTATCTGAGTTTATTCAAAGAGCATATTTTAACAAAGTAATGATATATGAAAAGAAAAAAATAAAAGATATTTTTTTATCATTTGTTACTAATTTAGATGATTTTATTTTTGAAACATTTACAAAAGATAATAGATATTTATATTATAGTACTTATTTTAACAATCATATTAATAGAAAATACAAAGATTTATTGAAAAAAGATATTTCATATTTTATTTCTTGTCCATCCGAATATGGTGGAAATATTCTTTGTGTTTTAGATGATAAATATAAAAACAATAAAGATCTTGTGTTAACTGCTGTGAAAAATTGTGGATATGCTTTAAAATATGCAAGTGAGAAATTGAGAAATGATATTGATATTATTATTGAGTCAATTAATGGGGGAGCCAATAATGTATTCTTTTTTTTAGGAGATAAGATTAAAAGAAATAAAAAAATAATATTGAGAATAATAAATAAAATCAAAAATAATAATATAGTTTTCTTAAAATACTGTAATGAAGAAATAAAAGATGATGAAGAAATAGTTTTAAGATTAGTAACTATAAATTGTAAAGAATTTGAATATGCAAGCGAAAGAATTAAAAATGATAGAAATTTTATCTTAGAATTAATAGAAAATAATCCAAACATAATTAGAGTATTAAATGCTAAATTTAAAAATGATAAAGAAATAGTTTTAAAATCAATATTTGATGATAGTGGTTCTAATTTAGAGTTAATAAAGTATATTGGTGATGACTTAAAAAAAGACAAGGAGTTTTTAAAGCAAATTGTTGATATAAATGGGTCAGCACTTTTATATGATGGATTAGAAATATTAAGAGATGATAAAGAAACTGTTTTAAAAGCAATTGAATTTGATCCAGGAGTAACACAATGTATTAGTGATAGACTTAAAGATGATGAAGATGTTATGTTTTTAGCAAGCACTTGTGGTTGTGGATTAGAATACGCAAGTGAAAGATTAAAAAATGATGAAAAATTTATTATGAAAATTTTTGATTATTTATATGAGGAAAGTCTAAATTATACTGATGATTATTATGATGATGAAGGACCTTATTTTTCTTTATTGTATATGGGAGAAAAACTTAAATCGAATAGTAAATTTATGTTAACACTTATGAAGAAATATGGGGATTGGCTACCAGTATTAGAATTTATTAATAAAGATATAGACGATTATAAAAATATAGCAAAAGAAGCATTAAATAAAGACTATCGTTCAATTGAGTTTCTTAAGGATGAATTGAAAAATGATATAGATTTTATTCTTGATATTTTTAAAAACAGAGAAATTCATTATAGTACATATTTGAATTTAAAAGAATATTTACCCGAAAAAGTTTTTGATGAATTGTCTGTAAAATTAGATTTAGAAGATTTTTTGGAAAAAAATATGGAAAAGTGTAAAAATGAAGATGAAGAAGTTTCATTAAGTGATGATGAATTACCATTTTAAGGAGTTAATATATGATTAAAAATTATAATAAGAAAGTAATTGAAGATGATGAAAGAATTAAAAGAGAGAAGAATTCTAAAGGAAAATGGATTACTTATTTTGAAGAGAAGCAAATGATTAGAGATTACAATAAGAAAAATAATAATAAAATCAGTAGGGGAAAACCAGTTGAAAGAAATAAGGAATGGGATTAGTATGAAAGTTAGTCATCAAATAAATTTATTCTTTGAATATATGATGGCAAATCGTTTAATAACAAAATTGCAAACTGATTTGACTAAAATTGAGAAGATGTCAGGGTTATCTTGGAAAATAAGAAGGGATAAAGATAGCAAAGCTTTGCAAAAATGGCTAGACAGAAAAAAAGAAATAGAGATAGAATGGAATTCAAAATGTGATTATTCAATTGAAGAATTCCCATTTATAAAAAAGGATGAAATAATAAATTATTATAATCATCCAAGCCGAAAAAATGATAGAAATCCTTTTATGGATTATTATAAAGACTAGTAATAGTCTTTTTTTATGGAGGAATTATGAAATTATTTTTAATTATAATTTTAATAGCATTAGTATTTTTATTAATGCTTTTTATTTATTGCGCTTGTTATATTTCAAGTGAATGTAGTAGGAGGGAAGAGCATGAGAAAGAAATTCTTGAGAGAACTAAAAAAGAATTTAAAAATATCCGATAGATTTTGGATTGAAGATATTAAAGATATAATTCATATAGCAAATATTTCTTATAAAAAATGTAAAAGAGAAGAGAAAGAGTATAGGAAAAAGAAGAATGAATAAAATAATTATATTACTTGTATTATTTATTACCATTCTTCTTTTTAAATATATTGAACCTTTAATCAATAAAAGAAAAATTAAGAGTAATAATGAATATGGCAGCGCTAGATTTTCCACTTTTAATGAGATTAAAAATAATTTTAGAGAAGAAAAAATTAATAAAATAAAAGAAGTTGGTTTTCCAATTATGTTTGATAAAAAACTAAGTAAGGTATGGTTTGATAGAGAAACACCCCACTGGGTTTATTTAGGTTCAACTGGTAGTGGTAAATCTGTAACTCAAGTCATACCTTTTTGCTCTTTTATATCTATAGCAGAGAATAAGAGAAGTGCATTTATTACAGACCCTAAAGGTGAAATATTTTCCACTACGAGTAAAATGTTTAAAGATAGGGGATATAAAATA
>JAEEGI010004549.1_pt1 | contig 32371 bp, 23 predicted proteins | sample 8958751 | NCBI WGS metagenome assembly JAEEGI01 (sample SAMN16246545, study PRJNA631951) | gut metagenome | biome: gut microbiome; feature: rumen; material: KS-attached | host: Bos | place: Iran: Karaj | collected 2018-10
CGATACCGACGGCACAAACGCCGAAACTCTTTTTGAGTATCCCGGAATATTTATATGGAACGGCTCGATTTACGGAGATTGTATGACGGTGCAGTGCGACTATCTCGACCCCGAAACCGGACGTCAGGCTCAGAAGACGCAGCGCATTGATCTCAACACAGGCGAATTTATTAAGGACGTTCCGGTCTACACGCTCGGCGATTCGGACAAGGTATATACAAGGCCGAAACAGGGGGGCGGATAAAAATGAAAAGATTTGTTTCTGTTGCTTTAATAATCGTTTTTTTGATGAATTGTGCGTTTCTGTCGTCCTGCGGACCGGAGGAAAAGACTCCCGAACAGATCGACTGGTCGCTGTATACTATAGTAACGCCGGTCGGCGGCGCGGGACTGCAGAGTAATCCGGGCGGGGCGCTCGGCAACGGAAAGAACAGGATTACGGAGCTTCGCGACGCTCTCGAAGAGAACTGCGGAAAGAAACTGCCGTTTGCGTCGGAACTTGACGAACCCTCCGAATACGAGATCATTATCGGCGATACCTGCCGTCCGGAGACGGCTGCAGCTCAGAACGGGCTCAGATTTGACGATTACGTCATCGCATACGACGGGAAAAAGATTACGGTCGCCGCTTATCCCGGCAATTCTACAAATCTGACCGCCGCGGTGGGCAGACTCATACAGCTGATCCCGACGGTCACGTCGGAAACGCCTTCCGGCGACCTGTACCGGAAGACGGGGAGCTATGCCGCGGACGGAATTCTGCTGAACGGGACGGATATCCGCGATTATACGATAGTATACCAGTCGGAATACTATCTGTCAAACTACACCCGGATCATGACCGAGAGCGAGATTCTCGGCGATTTCAACAGCGGAAAAACATCGGGGTTGAAAGGCGCGGTCAATTATTTTGAGTCCTATATAGTGAGATACTGCGGGATACGTCCGAACAAGGTCGGTTTGTCAAAATACAAAACCGATCCGGAACAGTATTCACATGTGATCTTTTTCGGCAGCGGATGCGGAGGGATCTCCGACGGACTGTCCGCCGAAGGATCGGACGGGTATGTTATCGTCAGCGACGGCAGCAATATCGCTCTGACAGTATCTGATCCAACGGCGATCCGGATGGGACGGCTCGCGGTGATCTTCGCGACCGAGTTTTTCGGAAACGCCCCCGTTTCCGACGGAGTGATGAGGGTTGAGATCCCGGAGGGAAGAGTGACCGGGCGTCTTGACTGACATCCCGGATAACAAAAGCAAGCAAACCGGTTTGGCCGGTGAGATGACCTGAGAGGAGGCGAATGCTGGTTGTTCTGGGCCGCTGAAACAAAAAAACAGCTGAAAAACAGACTTCTTCTGATTTCATTCTGCCTTCTTGCCGTCATTAACGGCGTTATGGCGGCAAGGCAGTCTGCTTTGACAGAGGCAGGCAGACCCGCTCCGGGCAGGCTGCTGACGGAGATATACACCGAGTACGTCGAAGATCCCGCAAGGCTTGAGGAATACTACGACGAGCTGGTGGAATACACAAAGAGCCAGCGAAAGGTACAGAAGGCCGCCGAACAGTCGGGCGAGGAGTTTATAGAAACAAGACAGTCGATATGGACCGGAGGCCTTTATTCCGACGATATCAGCATCATTCGCGATATGCGCGAATTCTCACGGAAGGTCTCTGGATACCCCGATGAGGTCGCGATCTATATCAAAAACGCCGAGACGAACAGGCGTGAGTTCCTGAGCGCCGGTTATTCAGAGGACAGCTTCGAGTGCCGAAACCAGGTCAGGGCGGGCGAACTCTACGCCAGAGTCAGGGACAGCGTGGTCATAAATCCCGTGTATATAAACGGCTGGGGCGACTTTTACTCTTTTTCGCTTACCGGAGTTTTCTCCGCGCTTATGGCGATACTTATAGGCGCCGCGGTCTTCATAACCGAAAAGGATTCAGGTATGCTGACGCTTGTCAGAACGACCGAGAAGGGAAGAGTTCCCACCGCGGTTTCGAAGCTTCTGTCGGTCGCGGCACTGTCGGCGGCAACGACTATCATTCTGACCGCCGAGACCTTCCTTGTGATCGCCGGTACTCAGGGCCTGAACGGCGGGAGCGAGGCGCTGCAGTCACTTGACGCCTTCAGGAAATCGCCGCTTATCATATCGGTCGCCGGATATCTGCCGGTCTATATCGGTCAGCGGATCCTTTCGTCTCTCGTGTTTGCCCTGGCGACTGCGCTTCTGTCCGTTTGTTTTTACAGCTATGTGCTGACGGTCGCCTCGTCGGCGGCATTCTTCGGACTGAATCTCGCGCTTTATTCGACCCTGAAGGGTGTCGTTCAGAAGGCAACGGGGTATATCAATCTTTATTCTCTGTCCGAGGGGACGCGGCTGTTTTCCCGCTACGGAGCGGTGAATCTGTTCGGCGCTCCGGTAAGGTTTTCCGTCTTCGTTCTGATCCTTTCCGCGCTTCTGTCGGTTCTTCTCTTTGCCGCCGCGGTGATCGTCTGGAGCACCGGCGGGACGGGAGTCGAGATAAAGGCGGTCACGTCTGCCGCGGCTTATCTCAGATCGGTCGCTGCATCCCTGCGGGTCAGACTGTCGCAGAGGCGGGCGGGGAGAGTCCGCCGGACACGCTCTGCATCGCTCTTCACCGCGGAGGCATTCAAGATCTGGATCGCCTCCGGGATGATCCCGCTCGTTCTGATCCTTGCCGTCGCCGGTGTGTTCGTTTTTTCGGATTCGGATGTTTTTCCCGGGAGAGAAGGATATACCGACAAGCTTTACCGGCTTCTCATTACCGGATATTCGGGGGAGTGGACGGAGGAAAAGCACGAAGAGATTTCCCGGAAAAAGGAAGAAATGGAACAGACGATCTCGGAAAGTGCAACGGTCACCCTGCAGCTCGAACAGGGACTGATAACAGCTGAGGAATACCTGGAGTTCAACAGGAAATACAGCGTCGCCGTCCGGGATATCGGGGCCGTCTCAAAGACCTACGACCATTCTGTGTATCTGAAAAAACGGTTTGAAAAGGACGGCATCCGCGGTTATTTCCTCGACGACACCGGCTGGAAAGCCTGGTATAACGCCCCGGTAGACTACTGCCTCCTTGCCGCGATCATAATTCTTCTGACCGGGATATTCACTCAGGAATACGGTCAGAAGCCGGTGTCCGCGGTAATGCACGCCTCGGCGCGGGGCAGAGGGCCGACCTTCGCCGCGAAGCTCGCGGCCGCCGGAGCTTCGGTGTTTCTGCTCAGATCGCTCAGCGAGGGAGCGAAGCTCGTCATATCCGGTTCGAGATACGCTCTCATGCATCCCGAGGCGCCTGCGATCTCTTCTGAGGCATTTTCGGATATCGACGGAGGAATTACGCTTTCAGGGTTTTTCACAGCCGTTTTCGCCTTCAGGATAATATCCGCCCTGATCCTCGGACTTGTCGTCTTTTCGTTGTCCGGGATTCTGAGAAAGCTGCTGCCGACGGTCGCGGTCTCTGCCTCGGTCACGCTTCTGCCCGCGATCGCGGATTATTCGGGCTTTGCCGCGGCCGCCCGGGCCGATTTCCTCAGGCTGTTTGATTCGAGGATCGTCACCTCGTCGATAGGCGCGGAAGACGCGCCCGATCTTCGCCTTGCCGCCCTGGTCTTTCTCGCTGCCGCCGCGGCAGCCGCGCTTCTCGCGGTCGCCTGCGGCGAGAGATTCCGCAGGCGGTCTTAAGACAGGGCCGGGCAGCCGGCTTCAGTGATTTGGATCGATTAAACGCCGCCCCGCGCGGCGAAAGAGAGAGAGAGAGAGATAAAAAGATGAAGCTGATAATCAACGACGTATCAAGAGCGTACGGATCGAACAAGGCTCTTCAGCATTTTTCCGCCGAGCTGTCCCCCGGGATATACGCGCTGCTGGGGCCGAACGGGTCGGGGAAATCCACCCTGATAAACATCATCACCGACAACCTCAAGGCAGACTCGGGCGAGATCCTCTTTCAGGAGGGGGAAAATGAGCCCGAAAACATCCTTAAGATGGGGGTCAGATTCCGCGAAAAGCTCGGCTTCATGCCGCAGTATCCGGGGATGTACCCCAATTTCAGCGTGTCGAGATTCATGTGGTACATGGCGGCGCTGAAGGACATGGGAGCCGGGATGAAGCGCCGGGAGAAGCGGGAATATATCGCCGGGAAGATCGGCGAGGTGCTGAAGGCGGTCGAGCTCGACGACGTCGCCGGCCGGAGGATCGGCGCGCTTTCGGGAGGAATGAAGCAGAGGCTCGCCCTCGCTCAGGCGGTGCTGGGAGACCCTTCGGTCCTCATACTCGACGAGCCCACCGCCGGCCTCGATCCCAAGCAGAGGATATCGATCAGAAACTACATCGCAAGGATCGCCTTCGACAAGATCGTCATCATCGCGACACATGTCGTCAGCGACATCGAGTTCATCGCGCGCGACGTCATCATGCTCCGCAAGGGGGTCATCGTCGACAACGCGCCGCCGCAGGAGCTGCTGAAGAGGATCGAGGGAAAGGTCTGGCTGCTGCCCTGCGACGAGGCGGAGGTCGTCGATCTGCAGCAGAGATACCGCGTGACCAATATCGCGAGAGACGAGGCGGGCGGCGACGTCATCCTCCGCGTACTCTCGGACGAAAAGCCCGCCGAGCGCGCAAAGGCAGCGATACCTGCGCTTGAGGACTACTATCTGCATATCTTCGGAGAGGTCTCGTCGGAAGGCTGAGGACCTTCAGACAACATCAGCAGGCTCTGGGTATCCTCGGCCGTGAGCCGCCGGCTACGGAGCATCTCCTCGAAGTCGGATAACGGTTGTACGCCGAGGTCTATCACATTTGGCTTTTTAAGTTTTCTCTTAAACCGGAGGGGAATAATAACCATTGTATCCGCTGCCATTCATTCTATCTTTCCCGCGAACCTGTAGAAAATGACCACATTCTGAAATACCTCACCATTGATCTCTTCCATTTCGCTCAGGGGTGCGGGGCTCCCGCATTGCGTTTGAGGTCGGCGGCATCGCCAGCCGTACCACAAATGCGAAACTCGCAATATGCCAATATGCCGCGACGGGGTAATTCGGAATCATTACCTATGTGGCGTTTTTAAGAATCCATATGAAAACACTCTTGCCAATTTTGTTCATCTATGCATAAGTACCGGTTGATTATTATCATTGACCTCATTCTATTATTGCAACAACTTCGACGAACAATTTAGAAAGTGTTGAATCGGAAAAACCATACAAAACAGATATTGATGGCCCATCAGAACTATCATATATGTAATATGTTAACTCTGGTCTTAATGATCGTCCTGGTAAAATCGTACCAATCTTCTTTACTGTTCTTTGAGGATTGCCGGCAATCTGTTGAACTTCTTCTATTGCCATTCCCTGTTTAATTGTCTGAAGAGAGGAGAAATCAGGCAGTTCGGTTTTATCAGGCTCCAGTTCAAGTTTTAAATAATTATCCTCTGGCACAATTACATCTGGTGGGGATTGGCTACTATGCTCGAGTGGTAACATGGAATAGGAAGTACACAGTGAAGTATCATCTGGATTTATTATTCTTTCACACGAAAAAAGCATTGTTCCTAAAAGCAGAACAAGTAAAAAAACAAATAATGTATTATTTCTCATACCGTTACCTTTTTATCCCAAAGGAGATACAGCAAAATATCCTACAAACACTTCATAGTTAATGCCGTTAATTGCGGTATAATCTCTATTGCAATGCTGTGGGTCGTAGATTATTTCGCCCGAGGCATCAACTTTTTGTATGGGACCGTCACCGGGTTTATGTGACCATGTTCCATCATCATTTTGACGATACCAATGATAGTCAGTATCTGGTATTACCAAATAGTAATCTGGCAAGAAAACGTTTGAAATATAATTCTGCACTGTTAAATCGTCTATCAGATCCAATACCAAAGCAATTTTGTAAGTGCCAGCTGGACAAACATCGTTTTTATTGATTTCCGTTATAAATGATATATTCCATCTTTCGGCATCGGAACAAGCGTTAGATAGGATTTGGCTTTCTGTTCTTATTTGTTCATACTTACAAGGTAGTCCCAGATAATAACCATTGGGTAAAAAATCAGATGATGGTGTACCAGTTGCCATTCCGGGCTGCAAAAACACGAATTGATCTGTATCTACCAAACATCGTTTGTTCAAAGCGTAATTATAACAATTATTCAATGACTTTATTGATTGTGTATTCCAATCATTTTCAGAGTATTGAATTTCATACCCGGAAAGAGGCAGTATCATTATGGTCACATTCCAGATCCAAACCCATGGAGCTCCTGGATACGATACTTTGACGCGAATTGAGCCAGGCTTTTTTGCAAGCAAATCGCCAGTCGAAGAATTGATTTCCGCCTTATCAGTTGACGTGTTTCCGGAATCCGCATTCGTTACCGAATAAGAAACAGGTCCGTTATGCCCTATTCTTGTGCTGCGCATGAAGGATTTGTAAGGAACCGTATCGCCAACATATATGGATGATACGTAGTTTTCCATTTCAATATCCTCATATGTGTTTCCTGTATAACTGTTAAAGATCCATTTGGTGCCGGAATCATTGGGATTGGTTGTCAGAACCAGTTTATAGCCGTTGTTCGTGGAATTGGAACGGATATAGTATTTCACCCCATTTTGCGTATATGTTATATAGTAATAATCGCCTGTTTTTTCAATTTTCCAAGTATATCCTGCAGGCATAGATGAATCCGATTCGGTTCGAAATCCTGCTATCGGAGCACTGTTGTAGACGCTTGGATAAATAACAAGACTGCTGTCAATCATGCTTCTGATGACATAATCGTCATTTGCCGGTCTGTAAGCTAATTTGAACAGATTCTCCAGATGATCGGTGGTCAGCGGAGGAGAAGTAAAGGTTGTGTCCTGCAATACCCATGCCAACGTCGCGGGTCTGTAGCTCTCAAAATAGCAGTTGCTGCCTTGTTTCTGTATTGTATAGATCCCCTCCGGCAGTTTGTTTCCTGAGTATTCAATAACAAGCTGTGCAAAGATGGTCATCCTTTCCTTTGCAACAAATGATACTGAAACGACGTTCCCACCGCCGTGTTTCATGGCAAAGCCGTAATTCGACGTTCCGGTATACCATGATTGGACATAATTTTTCACGGAAAATTCTGTATATTGAGGATTGTTTGTCGTTGCTCCGTTTCGGTAAATGTTTTTGGTATCAATGCACGTTGAAACTGTTGGCTTAGTACTCCATGTCACAGTATCCTCATCCCAATTCGAGGTAATTTTATAAAGATCGACTGTCATATAATCACTGGAGTATACAGTGAAATAGTAGGGAACTCTAAATGTGGCATTTTGAACAGTGACTCCTGTTGGTAAATGAGGTGTATCAAATTTGTAATAGACTTCCATATTGTTTGCTACAGTAAGTTCATGAGTCCCTCCATAGTTCATGCCGGAAGTAACAGACGCAACAAAGGTATCATCTATTTGACCAATATCTGTCAGAGACGGATCGATAATAACCGGAAAACGCCTCTCAGTCGAATTGATCCACTTTTCATCAGCGGTTATTGTTAGTCTGTAAACCCCATGCTGGAGTTCCTCCAATGAATAGAATACTTCATATGATACCTCACCGGTGTCATCGTACATTAAAGGTACGGGGATATAATAAACATCTTTGGAAGTCAATATATCACCGAAAATGATCTTCCCGTTTTCACATCTGACGGACAGGCCGTCTGTTGCGATCTCAAAGCTGTAAGAGTATGACTCGCAGGGTTCTTTTACGATAATGTCCTCTTTTGTGTCATTGGATACCAGCGTATATCTCAGGTCGATCCCCGGAAGCACATTTGAATAGGTGACAGACGACGAAAGAGTTTCAACTTCCGTCAATCTTTCCAGTTTGGTCTTTCCTCCAATATCAGGATCAGGATTGTCGATGATTGCCACGATTCCTTCTTTGGCGTCCGGGAAAGAAACGGATATGCTGTAATTGCCGTCGAGTATCTGGTAAATATGCCCGGTATCCGGCAGCTGTTTTTCAAAAGAAAACCTCGAATCGTTTGTTTTGACCATCCCGTCTTTTTCGGTCAGGGTATTATCTATCTCTTCCCAATTACCGTCGGATGATAATCTGTGAACCGGGTTGCCGTATACAACTGCCTGAAATGATCCGTCGGGGAGTTTTATGTGTTTTATGTTTTCTTCCCGCAATGAGATTATCTCACAAGTCAGTTCATCAAGTTCGTTTTGCAGCTCGTCCGGATCTTTAGCCTCAATGAATGATGCAGGATATGAACCTTCGTTTACTCCTGGTTCCGAATACTCTTCAGGGACGCCGTTGGAAACAGCTGACATCTGAAAAGGAACTATCCAGTTCAGCAGCATCACAATTGCCAATAAAGTTGACAGTAGTTTTTTGTTTTTCATTGCGTTTTCTCCTTATTGAATGGGTGGGAAACAAGTGGCTGGCTATAATAAGAACAAAAAAACGCATGACCGTATCGTCTGCAACTCCGGTCATGCGCACTGTGAAATGAAGATGAGATAATACCTCCCGCTGGGGAAGGAGTTCTCGTTCATGATATGCGCAAAACCGGTAGTATAGACCTGTTTGGGCTTTTTCATAGATTTGGTCACTCCTTTCCTAATGATTTGTCGGATCGATTGTCCAAACAACCATTATGATTATATCAAAAAAATCAAGCGACGTCAAGCCATTTTCGAAATTAATTCTGATTCCAGCCATGTTAGAACTTCGTTTTTGAATTCTTTTGGTTTCTCTTCAATCAAACGGATAGTTATTTCCACTATAACTCTGTCACTCTATAATCGCTGAAACCGGTAGAAAATGACTACGTCCCGAATAGCATTGCCGTCAATCTTTCCATTTTCGCTCAGGGGTGCGGGGCTCCCGCATTGCGTTTGAGGTCGGCGGCATCGCCAGCCGTACCACAAATGCGAAACTCGCAATAATCCAATATTCCGTCAGCAGGATGCTTCTTCGACCCCGATCAATTGCTGTTCCGTCTGAGTGACGCGCGATTCAGAAGAGTTATTTGTTTCTGTCATCTGTTGATACCTCCTGTGGTTATTATTTCCCTTTTCGGGATTTCCGCCTGATGAGATTGATAAAGGCGGTATGTATGATCCATCACAAACAAAAGAGCCGGAACCGGTATAACAAACACCACTCCCGTCACGGGGTGATAAATACGTTTGTTATTTCAGTTCCGACCCTTGATTCCCGAATTCACCGCCGGGAGGATGGAATGGATTCGCCGCGCGAAGCGGCATTATGTTGCGATTGCAGAGGAGAGTACTTTCACTTGTCCATGCACGCTTTTTATGTGTACTACGGCTCTCTGATGGCAAACGGGACAGATGAAGATCGCGTCGCCGTAGCCGTATGTACGGCCGTGTTCGTATTTCAGAAGCGTTACCGTGTTTCTGAAGTCTAAGTCCGGCACGTCGCCGAAACGGTGATTGCCGTATGGACAGCGCAGCTTCGGCATATGTCTGAAACCGTCGTCGGGCGGTTTGTTTTTTATATGAGTATTAATATCTTTCATTTTAAAGCCTTGATGACGAGCGTCGCTACGCCCTGGATTCGGAGTTCGTGCCGTCTTTCTGCGGGGATGACGATCGGCTGCATATTGTCGTTTTCCGGAACGAGATAGATCGCGTCCTTTTCCGGCTTCAGCCGTTTCAGCGTCGTTTGCGTTCCTTCGAAAATACACGCGACGATATTTCCGCGCTCCGCAGTGTCCTGTTTTCGTATCAGTACGAGGTCGCCGTCGTCAATTCCGGCGTTGATCATGGAATCTCCTCTCGCGCGGAGAAGGAAGAAGTCGCCGTGACCGGTAATCGCAAGCGGCAGACGGATAGTTTCGATCTCCTGCTCGGTCACTTCATCCAAAGGACCGCACGGAATACTGTTGCCGGTCTGAACGCTGTTCGTTTCCATCGCTTCGCGCATATACTGTGTGACGATGCCTCTGTGTTCGCCGTATTCGATCACATTGCGCTCTTTGAGCGTAATGAGGTATCTCTGCACCGTGGGACGGGAAATGCCCGTGTCGCGCTCAATTTCGCGCGTGGACGGGGCGTGTCCTTTCCTGTCGTAGTAACCGTTGACATAATCTATGATCTTTTCGTACAGGCTTTCGTCTCTCTTTGCCATAAATGCGATCCTTTCATATATGAGCCGTTTGGTTCAAATATATTATACCAGGCATTTTTTCGTTTGTCAAGAGGTTTTCTGAAAAAAATTCAACCGGCTGAGAAGAGGTTTTCCGCGCTAAAAATCGCGTACAAACGCTTGAAATCGTTCCGAAGGCATATTTGTTGCCCGACGGAGAACAAAGCCCCTCAAATCGCCCCGTACGCGCTTTAGCGCAAAAAGTGGGTTCGGGCTCCGCCCGTGTTAATTGCCGAAGGTGTGCCGCCCGCGGCAAGCCACCGGCGATGCGTTGCCCCCGGGTGAACCTGGATGTCTTTTTCTGACGCGTCTCTCAGCTGAACTCTCATTGCGCTTCACTATTCCCACGCCCTCTTGAAAAGGTGAGCTGAAAGAGAATAATTGTGGCAGGTGATTTTAAACTGCAGACCCTGAAAACAAAACGCAGGCGGAAGCATTATGCTCCCGCCTGGATATCGGTGGAGATGGTGGGATTCGAACCCATGACCTCCGCGTTGCGAACGCGGCGCTCTCCCAACTGAGCTACACCCCCGAATCGGCTGTTCTGCAATCGTTTTGATAGACAGCTTTAATAGTATAGCATAATCCATCAAAAATGTCAATCCCCAATTTGTGTTTCTGAAGTCACCAAGTTTGCCTAGTTTTGCTGTCTTAGCTTTTGTTTTAACTTGGTTGACTTCACTCTATTTTTATCGTATAATAATAGCATCCACTCTCTTTATCCCGATATTATTCTATTCAAAAAGGAAATCAAAATGAAGCACTTCGGTCTTGGAATCAAAAGCCTATCTGTTTTTCTTGCGCTTCTTATGATCGCATTCACACTGCCGCTCAGTGTGTTTGCTGCAGAGAAAAACGGTATCCTTCCGTATGACACTTCTTCTTCCGCGGTCGAATCCGTCCGGCTTCCTGCCGAAGATCCGGATATTTATTCTCTCGTTTACGGTAAAAGCGATGGAACGAAAGAATGCATAGTTTACGACTACCCCATCAAGTATGCAGATGTTGACGGAAGTATAAAAGACAAATCGCTTTCATTCAGGGAATCCGCTTCAGCGGGGAAAACATGCTACGTTCCTGAAGCAAACGACATAATAACATCGGTCCCGTCTGTTTTGTCGGAAGGTATCTGCCTCCGGTACGGAGATACTGATCTCAGACTCGTATTCACATCTTCTCCGGATTCCCGCGTCCGAATGTCCGAAGATATGAAGACCGCCTCTTTCGGTATAGGCGAAAAAACAAATCTTGAATACTCTCTGACGTATAACGGCTTCAAAGAAAACATCGTCCTTGAAGAATATACCGGCGTCAACTCTTTCTCTTTTCTTCTTTACACCGGAGGTCTTTCTCTGATCGAAAACGGCGGCGACTGGTTCCTTACAGATTCCGAGGGAACGGTAAGAGCTGAGATCGGGAGAATCATCATCTTTACCGCCGATGAAAAGAACAATGCATTCGGTAATATTGACGTTGCCTGCATTGAGGAAAACAGTCTGTATTCTATTGTAATCAGCGCAGATGAAGATTATCTGAAATCTCCGGACACCGCGTATCCCGTGTCGATCGATCCTACTATCGAAATATCATATGCGAACAACGGCAGCCACGCCATTGAAGATATTTCAGTCTGCAGCACAATAACTTATTCCGGCGACGCGACGTTCCTGTTTGCAGGAAAGAACAGTTCAGGCGGCATCCACAGATGCTTTTTCAGATTCCCGTATCTGGATCTTGCTGGCAAAAACATTGTTTCCGCTGAACTGTGCATCCGCGACTTAATGTGCGAATCACAGTCGATTGCAGTGGAATGCCGCAAGTATACCGGACCTTCCTGGAATGAAGCGGGAGGTCTGTCTTGGCCGTCTGTAGAAGAGTTAAACGGTGATTATCTTCTGGATAAACAGTATATATTCTACGGGAACGGAAACGTCTATGATACTGCCCACTGGTATTCGTTTGACATCACCGCTCTTGCCCAGGACTGGTCCAACGGGATCAGTTCACCGTCAAAAGGCGTCTATCTTAAGTCAACTTATTCTTTTGAAAACGGAAACGATTCGGGATACAAAACCATCGGCTCATTTAACAGGGCTCAGTACAAGCCGTATTTCAAGTATTCATATGTTGACGCTTACGGCATAAACGGTTCATATGAATTCTATAATCAGCCCGTCGGTAGCAGCGTAAACATCTACAATAATGTCCTCTACGGAAACGCTGTAATTACCGACGAATTACCTGTCCTTACACTGTCCGAGTTTCCGATCGCTGCCAGATCGGTTCTGAACACGGCTCTGGACGGAGAATTTTTCGACTCATACGGCCTTTCATCATCTTCTCTCGGAAAATTCGGAACAGGCGTAAAGCCTTCGTTTGTTCAGCTTCTCAAATTTGAAAACGGCGAGAGATATCTGTACGTCGATGATACAGGGACAGAATACTATTTCACTTACAATTCCGAAAAAGACAGATTTGAAAACAAAAATCTGGACGGATACGTTATCCGGAACCAGGACAGCACCGCGGATCTTCATCTGTTCGGCAATACTGTCTCGTTTTCTTCGGCAGGACTTATACAAAGCGTTTCCGCTGAAAAGAAAACTTATACGTACGTTTATTCTTCGGGGAAACTGTCCGAGATACGTGAAGGCACAAAAACGCTCGTTTCCTTCGGATATTCCGGAGGATATCTGTCGTCGGCATCGTTCGGCATAATTCCGACCGGGTCATCGTCGGCAACCGTCAACACGGTCTCATTCGGGTATTCCGGAGGCAAACTGACGTCGGTAACCGACCCGCTGGGAAGGGCTGTTCAATATACGTATACCTCCGGCGGCATTAACATATACGTCTGCTCAGCCTTTTGCGGATGCAGTCTCTCTGTTAACGCTTACGGAAGACTTACCGGGCTCACAAGTTACCGTATTTCTTCTTCCGGGCAGACAAACACAGAAACCGTAACAGTTACACGCTCCGGCAAAAGGATATCTTATTCAAAAGCGGAAAGCGCCAGAAAGACGTCTTATCTGTATGATAAAAGCAACAAACTTGTCAATATCCTTGAAACCGATCTGTCAGAAAGCACCGTCTACGACGCAACTTATTACGGAAACAATGCAGGCCCCTTGCCAAAAAACGGAAGCGGCAATCTTCTTGGGAATATCGGACTTGGTAACACTGGGTCCAGAACTGTAAATCTTACTGCGGGAAATTACGTCTTTTCGGCTTTTGTTAATGCGGACGATCTTTTCGTCAACAATACCAGCTACAACGCGCTCATCAGTGTAACGGGCGCAGCCGATTATTCCGAATCATCAAAGGCTATCACCGGTACGAAAGATCTTACCGGGTACGTCAGACTGGTACTGCCGTTCACAGTAACGACAGGAGGCAATTATACTCTCTCCGCGCTGTCATCGAACAATTCCGCGCAGTTTGTTGGTTTTCAGCTAGAAGAAGGCAGAACCGTCACACCGTACGGAATACCATGGAGCACCTCATCCTCTTCACCTTACAGCATAACGACAGGATTCCATCTTGACTACGAAGATGAACGTTCGGTCACCGTACCGATAGGCGGAAGCGACCTTCAGGTTCTCGGAAACAACGTATATCTGTTCTCCTGTTTCATTGATTGCGATTCGGATATAGATTCATATACATATGCCGACATTACTTTCTACGATACCGATGGCTGTGATTTTGATTATTACTGCATTGAGTTCGACTCGCCTTGTTCGGAACTCCAGTATGTATCCAGAGTTTTAGACATCAGGGAAGCAATGGACGATCCCGACTGTCAGCATGACCCGGAGTATATTGATATATATTTCTATAATGATAACGAAGACGGAATAGATCTCTCCGGAATTCTGATCTCCTATGCCGAACAGGTATCTGAAGAGGAGGCTCAAAGCTACAGTACTGGACTGTCTTTCGTATCCAACAATGACGGAACGTGCAGGCTCAACGGGATCGGAAGCTGCAACTCAACAGATATCGTTATTCCTGAAAAGAGTCCCGCCGGCGACAGAGTAACAAGAATAACCAACAACGCGTTTTACGAAAACGAAGAAATAACGTCAGTTATCATACCGCAAAGCGTCACTCAGCTTGATACTGCTGTATTTTGCGGATGCACGGCTCTCGAAAGCGTAACGATATATGCGGATATAACGGAAATACCTGCGAGCTGCTTTTACAACTGCCACGCTCTGACGTCCGTAAATATTCCGGATACCGTCACAACTGTCAGGCAGTACGCTTTTTACGGCTGTACGTCGCTTGAATCCGTCTTTTTCCCGGATTCAGTTACTGAACTGCTTACCTGTCTATTTGAAGGATGCACCTCATTGAGCGACGTAACGCTTGGTAACGGAATCACTGTCATTCCCGCCAACGCTTTCAAAGGCTGTACCTCCCTAAAGCGGATAACACTTCCGGAGGATCTTGAGACAGTCAGGTACTATTCTTTTTACAATTGTACATCTCTCTCTGCCGTCGGTTTTTATGATTCGGTAACCTCGATCGAAGAAGGTGCTTTTTCAAATACCGTAGGCCTTAAAGTCTATTATTCGGGAACGTCGTCCGGCTGGTCCGGCATTCAGAAGGGATCAGGAGCGATACCGTACGGTGCCGTCATTAACACTGAAACCGAATTGAACGGCAACTTTGCTTACAGACACACGTATGACAATTCCGGAGATATTACGTCTACAGAGATCAGTTACGTCGGAGCCGGAGGCGCCGCAAATGCCGGAGACCTGCTGTTTACTTCCGTCATTTATGATTCAAACGGCTTAATAACAGAGCACGTTGACGAAAACGGTTGCGAAACCAGATATGAATACGACGGTTATGGACAGATAGTAAAGCAGCGCGTTAAGAAAGATTCTTCATCTTTCGTTGATACCGTTTACACTTTTTCCGGAGGGAATATCCAGTCGGTATCATGTTCCGGTCAGACTAACACTTATTCTTATTCATACGGTCTGCTTTCCTCTGTCACACATACTGGACCGAACGGTTATACAGAGACGTACTATTACGTATACGACGCTGCCGGCAATCTTACAAACGTAAAAGTCGGTTCGTCCGGACTTGATTCAAGTTCCGGACTGGTTTCCTATACCTATAATACATCCGGCGTCCTGACTGCGGTAACTTATCCTGACGGATCGACTGTCGGATATACGTACGACGGATACGGCAATCTGATCGAACAGAGGATCAGCGGAGTTCTGTATTATATCTGGTTTTACGATAATACCGGAAACGCAATCATCTCGGAAGATCTGCAGAGCGGGAGGACGGAAGTATGCTTCCCGGACAAATACGGGTACGTTGCAGAAACAAGACTGTATAACAGCACCGGTACGGAAATTACCGAAGAAAAGGAACTTTTCGATCTTAACACTTCAGAAACTTACGACGCATATGACAGGATAGTTTCATTTGCCGCGGAAGTTAATGAAGCTGCAGCAGGCAACGTTTACGACAAAACATACAGCTATTCCGCAAACGGCAGCTATTCATCATACCTTGTGAGCGGAGAATCCTTCTCTAACGTCAATATGTCCGACGTTTCCTTCAGCTACACATACGACGCAAGAGGAAATCTGACGTCGGTGAGCGAAGGAGGAGTTAGAAAACAGACTTTCGCTTACGATGATCTTAATCAGCTGATCCGTGAAGACAATGCTTACACCGGTAAGACTTATCTGTATTCTTATGACGGCAACGGAAACATTCTGACGAAAGATGAATACTCTTATACGCTCGGAACTCCGTCCGGAACTCACGTTTTAAAGCAATACTCATACGGCGACACTCAGTGGAAGGATCTTCTGACTTCATATGGCGGAACAACGATAAGTTATTCGGGCGGAAATCCGACAAACTGGCGTAACGCCTCGTCTATGAGCTGGACCGGAAGGACGCTTGATTCCGCTTCATTCACCGGGGCAACCGGAACGGCTTATTACAAGTACGATGAGAGCGGACTCAGGACCCGGAAGACGATCGGAAATGAAACTACAGAGTACGTCTGGGACGGTTCCGATCTTATTGCCGAGATCCATCAGGACTACAAACTCAAGTTCATTTACAAAGACGGAGAGATCGCAGGGTTTACGTACGTTCCTTCATCAGGACAGAACAGCACGTACTATTACGGAAAAGACAATTTCGGCGTTATTAAACTGCTGTTTGACGGAAACGGGAACAGACTGGCGGAGTACACTTACGACGCGTGGGGAGTGCCGACGGGGACAACCACGTATTACAATGACGTCGGCGTTACCGTCAACCCTATCCGTTATAAAGGGTACTACTACGATACCGAATCCGGGTTCTACTACCTGCAAAGCAGATACTATGATCCGGTGGTCAGCAGGTTCTTGAATCTCGATTATATTGTTGAAAATGGTAATAAAATACTAAAAACCAATTTATTTGAGTATTGTAACAATAATCCCTTGATGTTTTCAGATCCTAATGGAAGAGAGGCTATTATTTGTGCTACAGCAGTTGTTGTATACTTGGTAGTTGCAATAATTGCTCTTTGTATGACCACAATAGTATTATCACCAGATTTTCAAAAAAGCTGGAACAGTATGTGCTCATCAATTGCTAGCACAGTATCATCCGGAATTGATTCTTTGATAGGCGAAATTCGAACATCCGCCGCTTGGATTTCCGAGCAATCAAAACAAATAGCTATCTCTATCGGAAATAGTTTTGCAAAAGTCAAAAGTATACCAAAATACAAAACAACCCACGAATGGCACCACATCGTTGCCCAACAAGCCCACAACGCCAATTTGGCAAAAGCCGTACTAAGGAAAGTCGGCATTAACATTAATTCAAATGATAACCTTGTTTTAATCAAAACGGGATTCCACCGAAGAATTCATACAAACAAATACTACGGATGGGCCAATAGTGTAGTTATTAGTGCATTTAATGCTGCCCATGGTAATCCTCAAAAGGAGAAAGTAAATGTCAGAGGTGCCTTATTAGTTATACGAAAATTCATCGAATCCCTCAATGCGATTGCTCCTTTTTGAGGTTCCAAAAATGAATGACTCACTTTTATTTGATATGTATGAGCATTATCTGCACGAAGTAATTAAATCCCATATCGACTATAAGAGTATGATAAATGAATTAACTATGCAGATATGTTATCAGCGATTTTGTTACGGTGGAAACATGCCTCACAGGGGTTATTATTGTCCGAGTATAATACAAGACATCGTCGTTGGGAACTCCAAGCGTGGCAGACTGTCCAACAAGCGGACTGGCAATCCTTCGTTTTCTTACAGTTTTGACTATCATGGAAATATGATTCTTGTCCAAGATGATTTTAACACTGAATTGATCATTCAAAACCGACAAACTGAACTTGGAATTAGCATTACTAATGATGACTTTTTAATCAATTCACTATCCATTTGTCAATATGACTCTGCGAAATTATCTTCATATGTGCTATTGTTGAATAATATAAGCAACAATACAGCATATGAGATCTATGAGGAAAGGTATAATTATTCCGAGAAAGGCCTAGTTGTCACTTGGTCCAGATCGCTACGGATTGACAAAAAGCATTATTTGAATGCAGGTGAAGTATACTCTTTCTCCGTTGATAGCGGTTTTTTATCGTCTTATACGGTAAGGTCTCTCGATAATGAAAACGTTTCCGAGAATGACAACCGCGTTTTTAAAGTAACCATTAAAAGAAAAATAACGTGACCATATGTGTTAGCGTGAACTATCCTACTCATAAAGGGCTTCTGGTTTGTTTCAATCTTTCGTGGGAAGGGAAATCAATATAACCCATATCGTTGAATAGCACAGAATGGATATGATAATCTCTCATTGGTTTGGACTGCGCTGCCCTTATGACAATGCATGTGTGAATTTATAACAAGAGGCGGAAGCATTTTGCTTCCGCCTGAATCCTTATAAACAGCCCTAGACCTCCGCGTTGCGAACGCGGCGCTCTCCCAACTGAGCTACACCCCCGGATCCGTTCGAAAACGCTTTTCATTTTCGACAGCTTCAATAGTATAGCACAATCAAAGCCAAAAGTCAACGGGAATTTTAACTTTCTCAAAGAGCGGCGCTGCGGATCGGTCGAAAATCCTTGATAATTTCACGACAGTATAGTATAATTATTCCGCAGGCCCGGCGGGTCCCGGGACCATGAGACGAAGACGCCGACAAAGACGTCGGCGACGAAGAAAGGAACCAACGCAATGCAGCGAAAGATAAGAGTCCTGACGGTCAGCTCGGCCAATATGGATTTCGTTATGAACGTGTCAAAAGTCCCCTCGGCGGGAGAGACGCTGTCGGATCCCGGAGGATACTCCTTCATCCCCGGAGGGAAGGGCGCGAACGCGGCGGTCGCTTTTAAGCGGCTGGGAGGCGATTCGGTCTTCTGCGCCTCGCTCGGCAGCGACGCCAACGGCGCCGCGCTGCTTGACATATACAAAGCAGAGGGCATCGACACCCGCTTCATCCGCACCGATCCGAAAAATCCCACCGGCCTCGCCGCGATCATGGTCGAGCCGGGCGGCGCCAACAGAATAATCGTCTTTCCCGGATCGAACGCCTCGCTCGACGCGAAGTTCGTCGAATCGGCGCTCGTCCAGTGCAAGCCCGACGCACTCTTTCTGCAGTTCGAGATACCGGCAGGGACCGTCCTCGCCGCCGCGTCTGCGGCCGCCGCGAGGAACATCCCGGTCTTCGTCGACGCCGGCCCGGCGACCCCCGACTTCCCGCTTGAGAAGCTGCCGCCGCTTGAGGTCTTCTCGCCCAACGAGACCGAGACCGAGACCTACACCGGCATCGATCCCAAGAATCCCGACCTTTGCCTGAAGGCTGTGATGGAGCTCTCGAAGCGGGTCAGGGCGAGATACTACGTGCTGAAGCTGGGCGGCCGCGGCTGCTACATCTGCGACGGAAAATATTACTACTGCCTGCCGCCCTATGACATGCCTGTGGTCGATACCACCGCGGCCGGCGACTGCTTCACCGCCGGGCTGACCCTTGAGTATCTCAGGTCGGGCGACATGGTCAGGTCGGGGAAGTACGCGAACATCGTCGGGTCGCTCTCGGTCAGCGTCAAAGGCGCGATGCCCTCGATCCCGACCGCGGCCGCGGTCGGCAGATTCGCCGCCGAAAACGGCATTTTCTGATGTCCCGCAGGTGTTATTCGGGCGATCCGCCGAAGTGGTCGAAGGCGGTCGTGATCGGCCTTGCCGTTCTCGGCGTCGGACTCTTCTTTACGGGATACGCCGTGCAGAGCTGGAGGGGGATGTGGCAGACGGCGGGGGCCGCGGCGGCGGTGGCGTCGCTCCTGCTCTCCTTCAGGATGCTGACATCCTACATATACGAGATCTCCGACGACGAAAGACCGGGCGAATACGATCTCGTCATCACCGAGGTCAGAGGAAAAAAGAACCGCACCGTCTGCCGGGTCTCGGCGGGGAAGGGGCGGTTCATGAAGCCGGCGAAGGGCGAAAAGCTCCCCGACGTCCAGGGGCCGAGGTGCGATTTCACCGTCTGGGGCGCCGATCCCGACAGCGTCTGCGTCTTCCTCCCGTCTGAGGATGAGGGCGGAGGCATCGTGAAATTCGCCCCCGACCGCGAGATGGCGGCGATGCTCGCCGCGCTCTGCGGCGAGGATCCCGGCGTAAATTAAGAATTAAGAGCGGGTAAACAATAAAAAAACAGCAGGGCCGGTTCTGTTAACGGGATCGAAAAGCCCTGTTGTTTTTGTTTTTTCATGCGCGCCGTCTTTTACTGAGCTCTGCTGACCGTCTGTGCGGTGTCCTCACTCTGCCCTGAACCTCGGGACCCTTGAGGAGAGGACGCAGACGCACTCGTAGTTGATGGTGCCGGCCCTTGCGGCAAGATCGGCGATCTGCCCCGGCTCGCCGATGAGAACGGCGGTGTCGCCCGGCTCGGCGCCGCAGCACGAGGCGTCCGCCATGCACTGATCCATGCAGATCCTGCCGACGGTGCGGACGGTCCCCTTTCTCACTCCGGAGGGGGAGTAGATCACTGCCTCAGCTCCGCTGTAGGCCCTGAGGAAGCCGTCGGCGTAGCCGATCGGAAGGGTGACGAGGCGCATGTCCCTGCCGGCGGTGAAGGTCCCGCCGTAGCTGACGCTCTCGCCTTTTCTGAGCAGGTGGACGTGCGAGACCTCGGTCTTCAGCTTAAGTACCGGCTCGAGGCCGGCGACGGCGTCTGGAGAGGGATCAAGGCCGTAGAGACCTATCCCGAGACGGCAGGCGTCGAGGGCGTATTCGGGGTAGAGGAGGGTGCCTGCTGTGTTGCAGATGTGCCTGGTCTTCAGTGCGATGCCCGACTCGCGGAGCGCGTCGGTGACGCGGAGGAACATTGACGCCTGTGCGCGGGTCGCGGCTTCCGCCCCGGGCGTTTTTTCGTCGGCCTCGAAGAAATGCGAGAAGGCGCCGGCGATCTCAAGGCCGGGCAGCGCCGCGACCTTTTTTATTTCCCCGACGGCGGGGCCGACGTCTTCTGTGCGCCGCGCGGTAAATCCCAGCCGGTTCATGCCGGTGTCAAGCTTTATGTGGATCTTCAGCCCGCCTCCGCAGGCGTCCGAGGCCCGCGACAGCTTCTCCGCGTATTCCGTAGAGTAGCAGGACTGCTCGATCCGGTGCTTTATGAGGAGCGGGACGCTTTCTGGACAGGAATAACCGAGTATGAGGATCCGGGCGCCTGCGGCGCCGGAGATGTCGCGGGCGACAGTGTCGCATATCTCCCTGACGGCGAGGGCCTCCTCGGGCGAGGAGACGGCAAAGAAGCGGCAGCCGCCCCGGAGCAGCTCGGGGACGCATATCGCGGCCGAGTGGCCGTATGCGTCGGCCTTCACGACGCCTACCGGCAGGCATCCGGCCGGCAGCCGTGACGCCAGTTTTCTGTAGTTCCGCCCCAGCGCGCCGGTGTCTATCGAGGCGTAGACCCGGGGGCGTATCCCTCCGGGCAAAGATGAATATAGTCTGTATCCTTCGCTCATTTGAATCTGCCGTCCGTATGATCTGATTTCAGTCTACTATTATACCGCATACCGCCGCGGTTGTCAATGACAGAGGCGGCCTCTGCCGGGATTTATTATGAAATATTATTTATTTGAACACTAGATGTTGACATTTATCACGAAATGAGATACAATATATAGTGAAAACCGGTTCTGACGGCCGTGGCGCTCACCATGCCGCCGGACTTTTCAAATAAAGGCTTTGAACGGGACATCTGCCAATGTCGTACAACAGACGGACTCTTTCGCCCGATTCGCCCTACGCGATCGTGGCCGCGCTGCTAATGTTCTTTTCGGCGGCGCTCAGCACGGTGCGCTTCGCGTGGTACTCATTTGAATTCGACTGGACCGAGATAACGGTCGGTTTCATCCTTCCCGTGACCGCCTGCGTCATCATGGCGGTGATGCTCCTGTCGCGGAAGAACAACCTGATGCCGACGATAATCCCGATGCTGATCGGCGTGATCTACTTCGCGCTGAAGTCGGTGAGTCTCGATCTCTGGAAATGCGTACTGAGCTGCGTTCTGTACGCCGTTTTCGCGATCGTCTATATCCTGACGGTATCCGGCTTCCTCAACAGCCGCACCCCGCTGATGGTCCTCAGCGCGGCCCCGCTGCTCTTCCGTGTATTCGTCCTTGACATCTTCGTATACGACTTTTCCGGCCTCCTCTCCTTCCTCCCCGAGCTCTCGGTCATCTTCATCCTGGCCGCGATCGTCGTCGAGACGAGGGGAATGCGCAGGGGCCGTCTTTACTGAATCTATATCCGCGGGGTTGCTGCAAGACTCTTTTCCCGGGTCTTTTGGCAACCCTGACACATTATCTGCGACAATAATAATCAGACATATGTCCCGGCGGCGCCGACGCGTCCGCGCGGGCGAAAGGAGACTGCATTGAAAAAACTCAAGGATCTGAAGCTCGGGACCTCGACCTGCTTCTGCGGGATCGTCGAGGAGGAGAGATTTGCCCCGCTGGCCGAAGCCGGCATCGACTGCATCGAGTATTCCTACAACTACGCCTACTACATGATGAAGGGGGATTTCCCCGCGCACTGCGTGAAATACTCCAACCTGGCAAGGCGCCTGGGGCTTGAGCCCTGGTCGATCCACCTGCCCTTCTCGGGCCGCCTCGATATAACCAACGAGAACGGCGAGCTCAGAGCGGTAACCCTGATCACCAACCGCAACCTCATAAGGGCCGCGGGCAGGGCCGGCGTGAAGATCGCCGTCCTCCATCCCTCAAGCGAGCCGATCGCCGACGACCGCCGCCCCGACAGGATGAAATGGTCAAAAGAGGGGATATCCTTCCTTGCCGCCGAGTGCGAAAAGGCGGGCATGAAGCTCGCCGTCGAGAACCTCCCCAGGACCTGCCTCTGCCGTACGTCTGACGAGATGATAAAGCTGCTTGACGGGACCGGCGCCGGCGTCGTCTTCGACACCAACCACAGCCTGACCGAGGACAACGTCGACTATGTCAACGCCCTCACGAAGGCGGGGGTGAAGATCCTGTCGGTCCATATCTCCGACTACTACCGCGACGCCAACGGCGTCCTCGACGAGCGCCACGTCCTGCCCGGCGAGGGCATCAACGACTGGAAGGCCCTCCTCGCCGCCATCCTGAAGAACGGCTACGACGGCCCGCTGATGTACGAGGTCCCCTCGAAGCCGCAGAACAGGCAGGAGCCGATAACCGCGGCAGAGCTCGCCGACAACATGAGGCGCCTGAGAGCCGGAAAGATATAAAAACACGGGACATCCTCCGGGCAGACCGCCCGGAACGAAGCTTTTTGCAATACGAAAAGAGAACCTGACTATGGAAAAAACGGTTAAAAACACAGAGAAGGCCGGATGCGGGATAATCGGATACGGCGGAATGGGCGGCTGGCACGCGAGACACCTGGCCGAGAGCGACGTCGGATATCTCCGCGGCGTCTGGGACATAAAGCCCGAGAGGAACGAACTGGCAGAGTCGCAGGGCATACACGCCTACAAAAGCGAGGCCGACCTCCTTGCCGACCCCGACATATCTGTCGTCACGATAGCCACCCCGAACGACGTCCACGCCGAGATCGCGATCCGCGCCCTGCGCGCGGGGAAAAACGTCATCAGCGAGAAGCCGGTGACGCTGAACTCGAAGCAGCTTGACGCCGTCATCGCCGTATCAGAGGAGACGGGAAAGCTCTTCACCGTCCACCAGAACCGGCGGTGGGACTGCGACTTCATGATGATGAGGGAGGCCTTCGGAAGACCCGAGTTCGGCAAGATCTTCAGGATCGAGTCGAGGATACAGGGATCGAGAGGGATCCCCGGCGACTGGCGCGCCGAGAAGGCGCACGGCGGCGGAATGATCTACGACTGGGGCGTGCATCTCATCGACCAGATGCTTTGCATCGCCGCGGGACTTAAGATCGAATCGGTCTTCTGCGTCTGCGAGAACGTCATCGGCGCCGAGTGCGACGAGGGCTTCAGGATGGACATAAACTTCGAGGGCGGCTTTACCGGGCATATCGAGGTGGGCACCCACAACTTCATCTCGCTGCCGAGATTCTATCTCACCGGCACCTGCGGAAGCGCCGTCATCGACGACTGGCGCGACAGCACGAGGTGCATATGCGTGAAGGACTGGAACGACGGGCCGGTGAAGCCGGTCGTCACCGCCGCCGGGATGACGAAGACGATGGCGCCGAGGGCGGAGGACTCGATGCTCGAGTTCAGGATCGAACGCCCCGCCTCGGACGTCCACGACTTCTACCGCAACTTCATCGCCGCGACGCGCGGCGAGGCTGAGCAGATCGTGACACACGCCCAGATGAGGCGGGTCATGAAGGTCATGGAGACCGCCTTCATGTCCGACAGGGCAAAGTCTGTCATCCCCTTTGTTGAGTAAGAGAGAGAGAGAGAGAGAGAGAGGAAGCTTTTATGAGAAAGATCACGGCCGCGGCGCTGGCGGCGCTCACGGCGATCGCGTTCTGCGCGGGAACCGTCCCGCTTCCCGCCGCCGGTGAGGGAGCGGACGGCGCGGGGGAGGAAATTCTCCCGATGCCGGATAACACCTCCTATGTCATCCCGGGAGGGCAGCTGACGGGGGAGGAGACCGCCTTCACCATATGGGGGCGCGACTACAAAGGACAGAACGGGACGCAGATATTCACCTCTGTCAGGGCCGGGCTTGACGCCCTCAAGCCGGGAGGAGAGCTCTGGCTGGCACCCGGGATCTATTCAGAGAACGTCGTGATAGACCGGGACGTCACCGTCCTCGGTCCGAAGGCGAACATAGGTCCCAACCTGCGCGGAATGGCGCCCGGGGACGTCACACGGGATCCCGAACGCGGAGAGGACGAGGCGGTCATAACCGCAAACTGGCACATGGGGGTCAACGCGACGTCGAACGAGGTCTTTGACTGCCATGAGATAACCGTCAACGGAGTGGCCGTCAGCAAAGGCGGGATGTTCAGATCGAACTACGGCAGGGACGGACAGATCAAACTCTTTTATTCCTGCATTCTCGTTTACGGGTATACCACGGCAAACAACGGGCCCTTCTACTGCTATTCCTACTACCCCGACAGGTCGACGAACAGATACAAAAGAAGCATGTGGTTTGAGCATATCCGCTTTGAGGATCTGACGACGGCGCCGGGGTTTACGCTGAACGGCGACTATGTCTGTTTGAATGACGTCTGCTTCGACGACGGCTGCACCGCACGCGCCTTCAGTTATCTGACGGTCAACGACATATCGGTCCAGTCTGAGCAGATCGTCAGATACAGTATCGAAGACTGCGTCTTTATGCAGAAATGCCGTCAGCCGCTGATGCTCGATCTGTCGACGTCGGCCGGCGGGTACGGATTCAACAGGACGATCGGATCGAAGAAGGCGGTGAAGGTCAAGGTCAGCGGCTGCGTGTTTGTCGGAAACAACTCCGAGATGACAGAGGAATCGCTGATCCTGACCAAAGCCGACACCGAGAACGTGGAGTTTACGGTGGAGAACAACACATATATCGCAAGCACCGATCAGCCGGTCGCCGCCGACGAGCGGACCTACGACCTGAATACCGAAGTCAGATACTACGGCAGGACGTATATCGACGGCCCGGTGGCCTGGTTCAACTGGTCGGGTTCGGGCTTCAGCGTTTCCTTTACCGGGAGCGGCCTCTCGGCCATGATCCATTCGAACGCCCCCGGCGGGGATAATATCGCATATCTCAGTGTCTATGTCGACGGCGTTGAGACCGATCAGTTCCGATTGGTCGGGCAGAAGCGGGAGTTCATCCTCGCGGCGGGGCTTGATCCCTCGGTCGAACACACGGTAAAGGTGATAAAGCGGACGAACGCGCGCTCGTCGACGGCCGGCGTGAGCGTGATCAGACTTTACGACGGGAAGAAACTGGCTCCCGAGCCGGAAGCCGGAAGGCTGATCGAGTTCGTCGGGGATTCGCTTACCGTCGGTTACGCTGCGGCGGCGATGCCGGGCGTGACCGAGGCATGGTCGACGGCGACCGAGGACGTCACCCGGACATACATCCCGGCGGTCGCCGAGGCCTTCGGAGCCGATTACAGCGTGATCGCGATATCGGGCCGCGGCGTCGTGAGCAACTACGGCGGCGAGCCGAACCGGCTGCTCCCCGATCTCTATCCGCTTACAGACGATTACAACTGGCCCGGAGCAAAGTGGAACTTTGAACGGAAGGCCGACGTCATCGTAATCAACGCCGGAACGAACGACGCGACGGCGTCGGTGGGGACGGTCGAGATGAAGGCGGGCTGCGTCGCGTTCATAAAAGAGATACGCGAACTCAATCCCGACGCCGAGATAATCTGGACCTACGGACTGACCACGACGAGCCTGATGAAGCCGATAAAGGACGCCGTCGAGGAGATCAGGGCCGGAGGCGACACGAAGGTGAGCTTCTTCCAGTTTGACATCTGCCGCGGGGCCGACCTCGCGCTCGGCCATCCGACCGCAGAGGGATACGCCGCCAGAGCCGAGAGCCTGATCGCAGCGATAGCGGCCGCGACCGGCTGGGTCCCCGCGACCGGGAGCCCGGCGGAAGATACCGCGGAGGAGTCGGGGACACCGGTGTCGACGGAGACGCCGGAGACCGCTGACAGCGGCTGCCGGTCGGCGTCCGCCGCGCTGCCGGCGCTCGCGGGAGCGGCCGCGGCGACACTCTTGATAACGAAGAAAAAGAAAAAGAAGAAAGAATAAAGATGCCCTATACAGTCGAGCTTAAGCCGGGCGAGGAAAAGAGAATACTGTCGGGCCACCCCTGGGTCTTCGCCAACGAGGTGAAGTCGGTAAAGGCGGTCCCGGGGACGCCGGCGTCGAACGGAGACCTTGCGGACGTATATACGTCGGGCGGCAGGTTTATCGGCAGGGGGTATATCAACCACCTGTCGAAGATCCTCGTAAGGATCTTCATCCGGGACCCGGAGACATATCCCGACGCCGCCTTCTGGCGGGAGAGGATCGCCGCCGCGCATGAGTTCAGGCAAAGGATCGGCGTCACCGGCTCCTGCCGCGAGGTATTTGCCGAATCGGATGACCTGCCCGGGATCGTCGCCGACAGATACCGAGACCTGCTCTCGGTGCAGCTGCTGACGCTCGGCGCCGAGCTTCACAGGGAAGAGATCTTCGACGCCCTCGAGGCCGTCTTCTCGCCCCGCGGGATATACGAGCGTAGCGACGCCGAGGTCAGAAAAAAAGAGGGCCTCGAACTGAGGACGGGGCCGGTGAGAGGGGATTTCGATCCCCGGACCGTCATCGAGGAGAACGGCCTGAAGCTGATCGCCGATCTTGAAAACGGCCAGAAGACCGGGTATTTCCTCGATCAGAGGGAGAACAGGCTGGCGGTAAGGAGATACTCGTCGGGCGACGTCCTCGACTGCTTCTGCAACGCGGGCGGATTTTCGATGAACGCCGCCGCGGCGGGGGCGAGGTCGGTCACGGCCGCCGACATATCCGAAAAGGCGCTCGGTGACGTCGCCGAGGCGGCCGGACTCAACGGCTTTTCGGACATAATAAAACCGGTATGCTGCGACGTCTTCGATCTATTGCGGCTCTGCCGGTCGCAGGGGAGGCAGTTCGACACCGTCATCCTCGATCCTCCCGCCTTCGCGAAGAGCGCGTCGGAAACGGCGTCCGCCCTGAAGGGATATCTTGACATAAACACCCTCGGGATGAAGCTGGTAAGGAACGGGGGCTTCCTCGTGAGCTCCTCCTGCACACGGTTCGTCACCGGTGAAATGTATCTGAACATGCTGAAGAAGGCGGCCGCCGCGTCGGGAAGGCGGGCGAGGGTCGTCGAGATCAGGACCCAGAGTCCCGACCATCCCGCCGATCTCTGGTCGGAGGACAGCTCATATCTCAAATTCTACGTGCTCAACATTATCTGAAGAAATCTATAAAAACGGAGAATAAGAAAAAAATGGACGAAAAGACAAAGTATATCCTGTCAAAATGCGACCACACCTATCTGGCGCAGGACGCGGTCTGGGATGACATAAAAAAGATCTGCGACGACGGCCTTAAATACGGCACGGCGTCGGTCTGCATCCCGCCCTCCTTTGTGAAAAGGGCAAAGGACTATGTCGGCGACAGGCTGGCGATCTGCACCGTCGTCGGCTTCCCCAACGGCTACACCACCTCGAACGCGAAGCAGTTCGAGACCCGCGACGCCCTGAACAACGGCGCCGACGAGATCGACATGGTCATCAACGTCGGAGCGCTGAAGGAGGGAAGGCTCGATTACGTCAGGGACGAGATCGCGACCCTGAAGAAGGTCTGCGGACAGCGGATCCTCAAGGTCATCATCGAGACCTGCCTCCTCACCGAAGAGGAGAAGATAACCGCCTGCCGGCTCGTGACCGAGGCGGGCGCCGATTTCATCAAGACCTCGACCGGCTTCTCGAAATACGGCGCGACGCCGGAGGACGTCGCCCTGCTGCGCAAATACTCGGGCCCCGGGGTAAAGGTGAAGGCCGCCGGAGGGATTTCCGGACTTGAGGACGCCGCCGAGTATCTTGCCCTCGGAGCCGAAAGACTCGGCACCTCGAGGGTGGTAAAGGCGGTAAAGGCCGCCGAGGCCGCCGGAACGGCCCAGAAGGCGAACGACTCCGGCACGACATACTGACATCTGAAAAGGAGAGAGAAAAATGTCGATCCCGACCCCGCACATCTCCGCCAAAGAGGGAGATTTCGCAAAGACCGTGCTTATGCCCGGCGATCCCTACCGCTCTGAATTCATCGCCAGGACCTTCTTCGACGACCCCGTGCTCGTCAACGACGTGAGGGGAGTCAGGGGATATACCGGCTTTTATAAAGGAAAGAGAGTGTCGGTGATGGCATCCGGCATGGGTCAGCCCGCCATCGGCATCTATTCCTACGAGCTCTTCAATTTCTACGGGGTGAGCAGCATAATCCGCGTCGGATCCTGCGGCTCCTACGACCCCGACCTGCACATCCGCGACATCATCCTCGCCATGGGCGCCTGCACGAACGGCAACTTCGCCGCCCAGTACGAGCTGCCCGGGACCTTTGCCCCGATCGCCGATTTCGGCCTCCTCCGGGCGGCCGCCGACGAGTGCGAAAAAGCGGGGGTGAACTACAAGGTGGGCAACATCTTCTCGTCCGACGTCTTCTACAACGACACCCACACCGGCATGGAGTTCGCGAAGATGGGTGTGCTCGGCATCGAGATGGAGTCGGCCGCCCTCTACTGCAACGCCGCCAGGGCGGGGAAGAAGGCGCTCTGCATCTGCACCGTGTCTGATTCCTTCGTGCATCCCGAGGAGAACACTACCTCGGAGGAGCGCCAGAACTCCTTCACGCAGATGATGGAGATCGCGCTCGCCATAGCCGAGGAATAAGAACAATAATATAAGATGTTCAAAAGAGTATTCATAATCGTCCTCGACAGCTTCGGGGTCGGAGAGGCGCCCGACGCCGCCGCCTTCGGCGACGAGGGGAGCAGCACGCTCGGCGCCGTCAGGGATCACCCCGAATTCGACTGCCCCAACATGACGAAGCTCGGCCTCTTCAACATCGAGGGTGTCGGAGGCGGCGTCAGATACCCCGCGGGATCGGTCGCCAGGCTTACCGAGAGATCGGCGGGCAAGGACACCGTCACCGGGCACTGGGAGATCGCGGGGCTCATCTCCGAGAGGCCGATGCCGACCTATCCCAACGGCTTTTCCGAAGAGGTCATAAAGGAGTTTGAGCGGCTGACCGGCCGCGGAGTCCTCTGCAACAAGCCCTATTCGGGCACCGACGTCATCCGCGACTACGGCCGCGAGCATATCGCCACCGGCAAACTCATCGTCTATACATCGGCCGACAGCGTCTTCCAGATCGCCGCTCACACAGATTGCGTCCCCGTCCCCGAGCTCTACAGATACTGTGAGATCGCGAGGGAGATGCTCCGCGGCGAAAACGCCGTCGGCAGGGTGATCGCCCGTCCCTTCACCGGGGAGTGGCCATATACGAGGACGGCCGACCGCCACGACTACGCCCTCGAGCCTCCATCCGACACGATGCTCGATCTCATTCACGCCGCCGGAAAGGACGTTATTTCGGTCGGGAAGATCGTCGATATCTTCGCCGGCCGCGGCATCAGCGAGGGCGAGGTCTACCGTTCGGTCTCGAACGACGACGGCATGAACAAGGCGATTGCCATCGCGAGCCGGGATTTCAACGGCCTCTGCTTCGTCAATCTGGTCGATTTCGACTCGTCCTACGGCCACCGAAACGACGTCGCGGGCTACGCGAGGGCGCTCACCGCCTTCGACCGCGCCCTGCCGCGGCTCATCGCCAGGATGGGAAGGAAGGACATGCTCATCCTCACCGCCGACCACGGCTGCGACCCGTCGACTCCCTCGACCGACCACTCCCGCGAATACGTGCCGATGATAGCCTTCGGAGAAAAGATCAGGCGGGGCGTCAACCTCGGCACCCGGAGCTGCTTCGGCGACATCTCGGCGACGGTCCTCGAGGCCCTCGGAGTCCCGCAGGAGAACACAGCCGGCGAGAGCTTCCTCGGATCGATCGCAAAAAAGTAAAAAGATGGCAAAGCTTTATTTCAAATTCGGCGCGATGGGCTGCTCGAAGAGCGCACAGGCGCTGATCACGAAATTCAACTACGAAGAGCGCGGCATGAGTGTGATGCTGATGAAGCCGGCGCTCGACACCCGCGACGGCGCAGACACCGTCCGCTCGAGGATCGGCCTCGAGGCGAAGGCGATACCCGTCCCGGCCGACTGCGACATCTACCGCTACTACGCCGAAAATTCGGTGCCGGGGCAGGTCGTCATCGTCGACGAATGCCAGTTCCTGACCCCCGAACAGGTCGATCAGCTTTCGCAGATCGTCATCGATTTTGACGTCCCCGTCCTCTGCTTCGGACTCAGCACCGACTTTCTCACCCATCTTTTCCCGGGCAGCCGGAGGCTTTTCGAGATCGCCGAGTCGGTCACCGAGATAAAATCGGTCTGCAAATGCGGCAAAAAGGCGACGGTGAACGCGAGGATCGACTCTGAGGGGCATGTCCTCTTCAGCGGGGAGCAGGTCTGCCTCGGAGGGAACGACAGGTATACCGCCATGTGCCGCAAGTGCTGGCTCAGGCGGAAAAAGGAACAGGAAGACGCCGGCATATTCACATGACCGCCGCGTGAAACGGAGAGAAAAATGACAAGGATACTCGAATCTGTCTCGCCCGGGCTGATGAAGCGGATGGAGGAGGAGAAGGCGACGCTCACCTTCAACCGCGTCGGTTTTGACGACAAGGACATTATCCGGCGCCACGCGGTGCCTAAGGACGAGGCGACGGTATGGCGTCCCGCCTTCGTGCACGACGTCGACAAGATACTCCACTGCCCCTACTACAGCAGGTACGCCGACAAGACGCAGGCCTTCTCCTTCTACAAGAACGACGACATCTCGCGGCGCAGCCTGCACGTGCAGCTAGTCTCGCGGATCGCGCGGACGATAGGGAACGCCCTCAATCTCAACCTCGATCTGATCGAGGCGATCTCGCTCGGGCACGACATCGGCCACGCGCCCTTCGCGCACACCGGCGAGAGACTGCTCGACCGGCTCTATTTCGAGCACGCCGGCAGGCATTTTTCGCACAGCATACAGTCGGTGAGGGTCCTCGACGAGATATTCCCGCTCAACATAAGCCTGCAGACGCTTGACGGGATCGCGGCGCACAACGGGGAGACCGAGCTCGACGAGTACCGCCCGCGGCCGCTGTCGGGCTTTGAGGAGTTCGACGCCCTCATGGAGGAGTGTACCCTCGACGCCACCGCGGCGGCGAGACTGGTGCCCTCGACGCTCGAGGGCTGCGTCGTCAGGATATCCGACATAATCGCCTATCTCGGCAAGGACAGACAGGACGCCGAGCGCGCCCAGATCACGACGAACGATTCCTTCGAGAGGGGGGCGATCGGCGTCACGAATTCCGAGATAATAAACAACCTGATCGTCAATATTATCGAGAACAGCTACGGCAAGCCCTTCATCACGATGGACCGCGAGCATTTCGCAGCCCTTCGAAAGGCGAAGCAGGCGAACTACCGCCTCATCTACGGCGACGACCGCAGCCGCGCCGACCCGAGGATCGCGCCGATGATGTCGGCGATCTACGACCGGATGCTTGCCGATCTGAAGGACAACTGCCGCGATTCGCCGATATTCACCCATCACATAAACTACGTGCTGCCTTCGAGGCGGCCCCGCCGCGTCCCCTACGAGGAGACCGAGCCGAACCGGCTCGTCGTCGATTACATCGCCAGCATGACCGACGACTATTTCGTCGATCTCTACAACTTCCTCTTTCCCGACTCGACGGTCGACATAAGGTACGTCGGCTACTTCGATCACGACTCGGAGTATATCACCGAGCCCTGGCAGATGCCGATACCGATACCCGAAGACTGAACCGCGCCACGGGACCGGAACAATAAAAAAAGGGGGTGTTTAAAAACTCGTGAGGCGAGTTTTTAAACACCCCTGCGACATTTTTCTCGGCACGAGACCGTGCCGTTTTTGCCCTGAAATGCTCGATATAATGATGTTTTTTCAGGCAAAAAACGAA